>Ga0209127_100425_pt1 | contig 14666 bp, 11 predicted proteins | sample LakSupMetagenome_FD_187469 | JGI IMG/M metagenome (GOLD analysis project Ga0209127, IMG submission 187469) | Freshwater microbial communities from Lake Superior, Canada - Sta WM archaea (SPAdes) (version 2) | ecosystem: Environmental > Aquatic > Freshwater > Lake | place: Lake Superior, Canada...
AAACCAAGAGGCAACTCATGAAACAGCTCGACTGTAGGTGCCAATCTTGGACATAATTGCTCTTCAGTGGCTAATTGCTTGTGTGCCAGATCTCGGCATCTTTCTCTGGACCGCTGGCTTGACCTTGTTCCTGATGGGCATCTCCTGGGGCGGTGTCATCTACCCCTGGAAGTCGGCCGCCGTCATTTCCAGCATAGTGATCGGCTTCGTCCTCCTCGTCGTCCTATTTGTCTACGAGGCCTACGCCAACCTAACATACCCAGCTATCCCGGTCAAGTTCTTCGCCAACCGTGGCTTCATCTCTCTCGTAACGTGCGCCACCGTCGCTAGTGTATGTCACATCAGTACTCTTATGCCTTGAAGTTCGAGACAAGAAGGCAGTGATCTAACTGCTTCCCAAAAACAGATGTTCTACTACTCGGCGGTCCTCCTCTGGCCACAGCAGATCCAGGCCCTCTTCACCAAGGACGTCAACTACGCCGGCTGGCTGTCGTGCACCGTCGGCGCCTCGACGGCCCTGGGCCAGATCATGGCGGGCGTCCTCATCAAATGGGCCGGCAACATCCGCTACTGGATCATCTTCTCGACCATGTCCATGGTCGGCTTCGTCGGCGCCCTGGCCGCCCTCGACCCGGGCAAGAAGACCATGGGCATCGCGCTGACCATCGTGGGGCCATTCTTCGTCGGCTGCATCGAGCTCCTCTCCATGGCCGTCGCGCCCCTGTTCCTCAAGCCCGCCGACATCGGCCTCGCCTCCGGTCTCCTAGCCTCGATCCGCTCCGCCGGGGGCTCCGTCGCCGTCGCAGTCTACTCCACCATCCTGACCAACCGCCTCGCCACCACCCTCCCCGCCAACATCGGCCCCGTCGCCATCGCCGCCGGCCTGCCCGCCGACAAGGTCCCCGCGCTCGCGGCCGCCGCCAAGGCGGGCAAGCTGGCGTCCTTCCCGGGCATCACCGACGCCATCACCAAGGCCGTGGCGGGCGTCTTGCCGACGGCCTACTCGCAGGCGTTCCAGACCGTCTACCTCGCCAGCCTGGGGTTCGGCGGCATCGCCATCGTCGGCTGCATGTTCTCCAAGGACGCGCGGAGCCTGCTGACCGACCGCGTGGAGCGCAAGATGCACGGCGCGGGTGCGCACCAGGACCCCCCGGCTAAGAGTGTCGATGCTTGAGGTGTGGGAAAGGAGGTGCTGATGGGAGGTGATGCGTCTGTGCCAGCGAGGTAGGGTGGTGGTAAAACACAGAGATGGAATCATGCCGTGCTATAATCTGCCAGGCAGCCCTTGTCCTGGGGATTCTGCTTTCTTTAGATAGGAGTTCCAGTTTGATAAGGAGTAGAGTGTCGCCCCAAGGTAAAGTATTCGAGCCTCATAGCCGTGCTCGAGCTTACTCGTGCTGGTATTTTGGTCTCGAAATTCCATTTTCCGAGGCAGGAGAAAGAACAGAAATACTAGTTTAGCGGTCCAGCTAGCAAACCCTGTAGCTGTCCGTGACGGCTTATCTTGAATATCGAGTTCGTCGCTTTGTCTGCTTCGAGACGTTGTCAAAGGCGCTTCCGCGAAGTGATAGAATATCCGACATCGCAGATGTGTGGTGATGAAAGTTGCGAATGTTGTTCGGAGCATGCATTCTATGCTCCAATCCCGGTCTAGTACTGTACAGATAGACGCAAGGGCACAGCGGCCACTTCGATCTATCAGCTGTCTCGCGACAGCAAGTTACAAGGAGCGAGCAGTGTCCTTCTAGACACTAGCGCAAGTCAGATCTCTCGTCTCTTCCAGTCATGTCCTGTCATTACCCTGATGACAGACCCTGGACTGTAACGGCGATACAACCATTACCGGGTCCCAAGCGTGTCTCGCTAACACATTACCCTGATGTGCCTTCCACCTCGGCGCCGTTAACTCATCGTAAGCCATGCTTTTTGTTTCCTGAACGCCCGTCGTAAAACCCAAATCAAGAGTATCCACCTAACACCTATGCGAGAACGAGAGTAATAGCAAGTACGAACCGAAAGTGCAAAATCACAGTTAGAGAGAGAGAGAGAGAGAGAGAGAGAGAGAGAGAGAGAGAGAGAGGGCGTTTGGCTTCAAGGTAATCAGGCAGAGGTCCTGGGGTAGGTGAAACGCGTCTGCGGCACGTCTGGTGTCGCGTGACGCTCTGCACTCGTGATTGGACTTTGTGACTGGTATTGTCTGAGGGCGTTGATCTTCTCGCGGGCCTTGAGCAGGCTCGAATTGTCCTGCTGCTTGAGCTTGGCACGGATCTCGTAGAGTTGCATCAGTGACGTGGCTTGTGCGACGTCAAGGTCGACCTGTTTAGTAATACAGTCAGCGTTCGTGTCCTTCTCGAGGTCTTGCTCGTCAAAACTGACCTCTGACTCCCTGCGGAGCGGTGTAGATGTGCCCGGCGTGCCTGTGGCCGAGTTCGTTCGTGACAAGGGAGGAGAGATGATGCGTCGGCCGAACTTGTCGAAGGTAGCAGGGGACGCGGTGCGCGTGACGCGTTGGTGATCTCGCTGCGACTGCTCGAGGAACTTGTTCGCTGGTGCTGCTTGGGCTGGGTGCTCTGGTGATGGCGAAGGCGAGGCGGGAGGTGCTGTGGGAAGAGTCTTGTTGGCTGTCACAACAGCCAGTGCTGCCCGAGCCTCCTGCTGCAGAACATGTTAGCGGTTGCTCTTGTTCCGTGGCGACGCACGCTGTTGCTGACGGCGATGCTGATGCTGATGAGGAATGCCCGTGGCCGTGTCGTAAAGAGTACTTACTGCCGCATTAAGGTCACTGAGGTCGGCAAGCATCTGCGCAAGCTGGAGGCTCTCCATAATGGTTATCGGGGATTGAAGTTCGTAGGATGTTGCCGGGTTGGCGTTCCTGATGATGGCGAGACGGTAAGAACCGTGTCGGCAGCTCAATCTGGATCGAGATGGCGAGCGTGATTAGGTGGTTGCGACAACCGAGCAGCTGGTCCTTCACGGTTCATGCGAGATGGTGTGTCCTGCAACTTTTGTTGATGCTTTGTTGTCAAGAAATGGCGGCGGCGGCGGGTGAGAATAGAGTTGTATGCTCAGAGAGAGAGAGAGATAGGATGATGTCTGATGTTTCCAAGGTCTGTTTACAGGATTTCAAAGCTGACGTTCAAAGAACGTCAAAGGTAGGCGATCGAGATGCTGATCTGGCATACAAAGTCCACTGAATTCGAGGCTTTGAACCATTGAATGAACATTGGCAGAATCCCATCCGGCTTTCAGACTTGCGGAGACGGTGGGCGAGAGGTGAAGAAATACCCCACAGCTGACATCTTAGCGGCGTGGCCTGGGTCACCCACCCACCCCGCACCAGCGGCAGGACCATTTTAGGCTCTAAAGCCACCACGCTGCCACCTGCCCTTTCTTGAGACCCTTGATTGTAATCTTGTTTCACAGATGGTATCATTCCTTATCAGGATTTCATCTCGAACTGAGATGCACGTGCACATGTGTGCATTCACTGGAGATGGACTGCACGATGTTGAGATGGCTATCTGTTGAGCAAGAGGATACTTTTGGTAGAATCAACTGCAGACCCGGCAACAAGACCCCTGGGGTGTCTGCAGCCACCATCGTCATCTCGAGGTGAGAGCGGTGAACGACACGCAGTTATTTCCAGCTCGGAGATAAAGACGGAATATCGACAGCCGGACGGCGGCCCCGCATTTGGCATGCATCCCAGGTCGTTCCAAAGCTTCTCAACTCGATTGCTGCATTGCTTGCATGAGTGTGCCCTGACAGACAGCAGTAACACACACATCCAATCCACCCCTAGCAGTATACTTGGCGAGGGATAGCAGCCGCTTCTTACTTATAGCGCCGACACCACCATTGACTGACTAACGTCTTGCTCCCTCTGCAAACATGTCTGCATTGCGTCGTGGATTTGTAACTATGGCCTCCTTCAAGAAGCCCTCAAAGGTCGTGTGCATCGGTCGCAACTATGCGTAAGCTCTCCTCTGAATTTCTTTGGCATGGAGGAACGAACTTGGTTCTAACGATATCATCCAAGCGACCATGTAACTGAGCTGAACAACCAGCGGCCCAAGCAGCCCTTCTTCTTCCTCAAGCCGCCATCCTCCATTCTCCTGCCCGGCGATGGTCCCGTTATCCAGCCCAAGGGCGTCAACCTTCATTACGAGGTCGAGCTGGCCCTGATCATCGGCAAGCAGGTCCGCGACCTCAATGCTAGCGACGAGGCTGGCGCTCTGGCCGCCATTGAGAGTTCGTCTCCCTCCGGTATCGGCCTTGCTCGTGCCCTCCCATGCTAATCCTCTCACTAGGCTACGCCCTCAGCATCGACATGACGGCAAGGAACGTCCAGAACGAGGCCAAGAAGAAGGGCCTCCCCTGGGACATCGCAAAGGGCTTCGACACCTTCCTGCCGCTCAGCAAGATCATCCAGAAATCCGCCATCCCGGACCCGCACAACGTCGAGCTGTTCCTGACCGTCAACGGGGAGGATCGCCAGCGTGATTCGACCGAGTTGATGCTTTTCAGGATACCGAGGATTCTGAGCGACATTTCCAAGGTCATGACCCTCGAGGAGGGCGACATTGTCCTTACCGGTACCCCGAAGGGTGTCGGGCCGGTTGTGCCTGGTGATGTGATGCGCGCCGGTATTAAAGTCGATGGCAAGGAGCTGGAGGAGGGCAAGATCGAGGTCAAGGTTGAGGAGTCGACCAGCTCGTATGAGTATGCCGAGACTTAAGGGGCAATACTCGTGTCATCCCTTGGAACGATTTCGCTGCTGTTCAATGGCAAGCCGGCATCAAGATTTACAAGTGGTATACAGCATGTAATAGAAAATGATGAGAGCATCAAAACAAAATCATGAGGACTTCACTCCAAATAAGCTAGTCATACAGAGTCCGATCCCGTACATCCTCCTGCTGGTGGTTCGGATCATGAATAGACCCCGCTTTCGGAGCCGAATCCGCAACCTCGCCGCAGTTCTTACACGTCCTGGCCTTCTCATCAGCCTTGAAGGCATTGACTGCGTCCTTGATCTGCGTGCCCAGGTCGGTGCAGTGGAAGGCAGCCTCGTGCACCACCTCGCCGCACTTGTGGCAGTACCACCTCATGCGGTCCAGCGAGGCCTCGGGCCGGCGCTGCTCGATGACCACGCCGACCGTGTTGGCGAACCGCACCGGGTTGTGGGGCGTGTTGGGCGGCAGCAGGAACATGTCCCCTTCGCGGATGATGATGTCGCGGAACTTGCCCTCGTCCACGACCTTGAGCATCATGGCGCCCTTGTGCTGGTAGAACCACTCGGGCGTCTCGTTGATGTGGTAGTCTGTCCGGGCGTTGGGGCCGCCGACTATCTGGGTCCGGTATGAGCTATAGGTTCTGGCGATTAGAGGGCATCGTTGCTCACCATTACTGTGAACCCTTCATTGTAGACGCAGTAGTTGTTGATTGGGGGCTGCAATAAGTGAGAGTTCTCTTCAAGCCTAGTATACGGTCAGATGCGTGTGTCATGTCTCAAACCAGTGATTGTATACGCACCACTTGGGCAAGTTCAATGGGTTGGACAGCATCTTGCTAAGCTGATCTAAGGTAGTAGGTACTCTGGATTAGAAAACAAAAGTGCAGAGATCTTGCAATGTGCTATGTATACCTCAATGTGAGTCCCGATTTATCATCTGGTGATTTACACGGGTGAGCTCCGAGGCGGAGGGGTCAAGAAGACCCGAAATTTGGGGTAACACGGGGAGGGTGTCCTTAGACACGGGTCACCTGTGGCATCGCGGTCATGCTCGCAGCTGTTACTAGCTGATAGACAGCCTAGAGTCTACAGGTCCGCGACGATAAGGACGGCGAAGCACGAAGATGTTGCGAGAGCAACGAATTCGAAATACAAAGAGTCCAGGACAGCTCTCTGGCTGCCACACCCTCAGGGACGTAGGCGCCTGGAAGGGGGTGGTGCCCCTAAAGACCTGGTCCGAGCTCGTCTCCCAAAACACTGTGGAGTCTCAGACGACTGACGAACAGCTCCCGGCCGCTAACTGTATCGAGCGCCATTGCTCGACTGCGCATGTTTGAGAGCATTTCCCCCATACAACTCACAAGAACAACCATAGATCCCTAGCTATCAGCGTCTGGTCTGGCTCGAATATAAAGCGACGACACTCCAGCTTGCGTGGCTGGACAATCAAGCGACGAGTAGCACCCTCGACCCCAAATGGACCATTCGCACCACGACCACTCTTCGCACATGATGGACCATGGCGGCATGGACCACGGCGGCCACGGTGGCGGCGATATGGCCCCAATGTGCAACATGAACGTGAGGCACTCTCTCCTTCTTGCCATGTCTCTCTCTCCGCGTTCTTACACTTTGCACTTGACTAACACCAAACCCCGTTGCAATGCAGATGCTCTTCACGTGGAACACCGAGAACCTCTGCATCGTCTTCAAGTGGTGGCACATCCGATCGACATTCGGCCTGATCGCCTCCCTCGTCGCGGTCGTCGCCCTAGTCGCAGGCTACGAGGCCCTTCGCGAGGGCATCCGGCGGTACGAGACGTGGGTTAACAAGCGGGCCGAGACTGCTCCTCGTAAGTCTGATCCCCTGCCCATACTGCATCGCATGGAAGGGCAGCAATAACCTGTGTCTTTCACTTTCCACCCTGCCATTCACTGTGTCCCCTTCTCTCCTTTCCCCCCTGTCACAAATGCATAGACGTAGGAAACCCCCGGCTAAACGTGGTCCCAATCGAGAATCCGAGTCCCTTACTGAGTCAACTCCCCTGTGGCGGTCAGGGCAAAGCAAGGTCTCCGTCACCAGCAGAGCGCATATCATCAAGTCAATTCTGTACGGGTTGCAGAACTTCTACGCTTTCATGATTATGTGAGTGAAGTTTGAGATCCAATGATATAAACAGACGGCAGCAAGACTGATCCTGGAAGGCTTATCTTTATGACGTACAACGGCTGGGTGATGATTGCTGTTTCTGTCGGAGCCGGACTCGGATATCTCCTCTTCGGCGCCAGGACGACGGCTACCAAGGATACGGCTTGCCACTAACGCGGAGAAGGGTGCCATATCTGATCATCTCTTGGGTTCGAGATATGCAGTGGTCATCGCGACTGCAACGGCAACGGCAACAAGACGAAACATCTGTAAGAGCATTGCTCGGAACACAGGCTTCGTATGAGGAAGGCAGCGAGCGGGCCAATTGATACCATGTAGAGACCGCCTCCCGAAAGTGACTGGCTGGGATCACAAGGGTAGACATTTCCGGCAGGTCGACAAATACCATTTTATACACATCACACCCAGTAGCCCATATGCGTGTGAATAAGCTATTAACATCATAAAATTCCGTACCCGCCTCCGACCCCCTGACCCATCCCAAGCGCCATGCCCACATCACACATACGCAACTCACTGCCTCTTCTTGCTACTGCCCCCGTTCTTCCCCGTACCGGACCCAACAGTCTCCTTCTTGGCCGCATCAGCCTCATCAGCCGCCTGGTCCGCCTCCTCCTCCTTCCTCTCAGCATACCACTGCCCCGCCTGCAGCACCAGCACGCCCACCAGCACCAGCGCGAGGATGGTATTGCTCGCGCTCAGCACCTTGAGGCTGTCCTCCCTGCCCAGAATCAGGTCCCCGGTAAGCGGGCCCTCGTGGCGAATCCCGTCGGCCGCCTGGGCCGGGTCCTCCCACACGCCCGCCGACACGAGGCGGAGCCCTTTAACGATGTTGGCGACGTAGACGCCGACGCCGATGACGTAGAGGACGAGGCTGGCGCCGTCGAAGAGCACGTTGGCCTCGCTCGGGCGGAAGAGCTTGATGAAGAAGCCGAGGAAGCCGACGGCGCAGATGATGTTGAGCAGGCGGGCGATGAGGGGCGGGGACTGGTGGATGAAGCGGAGGTGGACCTCGAGCTGGTCGTAGTACGAGGCCGGGACCGGGTCCGAGGTCCAGAGGAGGGGGAAGTCGTAGGGGAAGGAGGCGAAGAGGATGCCTAGGAAGAAGCAGACGGCTGGAAGAAAGGCTTAGTTCAGTATCTTGGTCGGGGGAGAGGGCGCAGGAGGAGTAGGAGAAGCTTACGGCCGATGATGAGGAAGGTCGCGAAGGAGCCCGAGCCGCGGTAGTCCTTGGACTTGGTGGTCTTGGACCAGTCTACCCACTTGGCCATGTTTGCGACGGAAGTCGAGGGGTGGTGGTAAAGGGGTTGAAATAGATAGGTCTGGATCTGTTGCGCCTGGGTGGTCTAGGGAGCTATCCTCGGTGCGACGTCTTGTCAATGGCCAACACCCGAATGCGCAGGTCAGGTATGATGTATATGCGCGATCAGACGATGCCTGCAACTGTGAATTATCAGACACATGCAAGAAAGTGAGATGAGCTTTTTGGCTTTCTGCGAGTTTAATTCTACGGCGCTCCGCTGGACCCTGCCTAATCTGCCCCACCTGCCGACCGACATCTCTGCTCGGCCATCCCGGGGGAGGTGTCGGTGCCCGAATGCAGGCGCGGCGGACTAGGCAAGATAATCCTGAGAAGCCCTGAACTCTACGATACACGACCAGACAGTAGATCTAATTATGTGCGTAATACTACCTAGTAAACCACGTGCCTTGCTGCCTATTCGCGAAGCTGTCATTCCATTCTACCTCGTGATGGTGCAATTGGCAATGATGATGCTCTGCAGGAGCTCACTCGCTGTAGGTCTAGAAGCCGCCTCACCGCCCGGCAACAACAAGACGGCAAAACCTCCTATCTCGTCATTTGGATGCCTGTGTAAGGTACCTTAGCCATTGCATCCTCAATTGAGTCTCATTGTCAAATGCCGAAGACGACGTAACCATGCACGACGCTTGAAATCCGTAGGGAAGTCCATTTGATGACCGACGATACAGCTACAGATCTTCATCCCAGTCGAGATGCCAAGCTAGAAAGCCCCATCGCTTAGGCATTGCGTGATGGCTAATTTTAACCCGCATTGACGCCATACCTCCTCACCCATGAATATTTCCACTGTCTCGATATAATACGCAATGGCCGGTCTCGCATCGTCGTCTTCGCAAGATGCTTTGCCCGACCCGGCGCCGACTACTCCTCGCAGTAGGAACTTTGGCCGGACACATTCAACCGGCTCCTTGAGGAGGAAGCAGTCCGCCCAGGACCGCATCAATGACATACTGGAGGTCAGTACCTGACTGCTATGTGAAGACCGGAGGACCACACACACGCGTCGAGGTAGCGGATCACTCTTATGGCTCGCGAGGGCGCCGGCATCTTCGGTGACGTGTCCGACTTGTTTGGCAAGATTGTCCGTAGACCCCTCCCCGACTCGATGGCTTGTTTCTAGCTGTATTGCCAGCTCCTGCAAACCAGGCCAAGCTAATAGAAGCCGCTGTATCTAGACAGGTCTGAAGCGCGCGGAGACGTATACCAGTCCAAGGCTGCAACCCCTCCTAAGAGACGACAGGACACCGAGTCCCTCCCGCCACGAAGACGACGGTGGCCGCGGGGATGATGTGGGAGAGTCGCGGCGACCAGAGCGACGGCGCTCCCTGAGCTACCAGACTCTGCAACCGGATACGGAACCACGACAGAGGAAGCCAAGCGCGCCCGGAAGAGCTGCCAGCCAACACGAGCAACCTGCCGGAGCCGCCAGTCTGACCGGCGGCAGTGGCACTGCGTCGACCCGGAGGGCGAAAGAGGAGGAGAGCAGATGGCGGAAATTCTCCCGGTACTTCCGGTCCGTCGAGCTGGAGAATAAGGGGAGCGTCGCGAGAGACCACTTGGCGCTAGGTGAGGGTTTTGACCGCGCTACCTGTCGCCCACTGGATGATCACTGACACAATATTTCTCCCAGAACGCACATTCCTCGCCTGGCTCCGGACTTCCCTGGCCTTCGCCTCCATAGGAATCGCCATTACCCAGCTCTTCCGGCTCAACACGTCCCTGACGGGGCCGAGCGACGGCACAAACCACACGCTGCAGCATCTCGGCAGGCCGCTCGGCACGACGTTCCTCGCCGTCAGCATCTTGATCCTGTTCCTGGGCTACAACAGATACCTCGAGGGCCAACACTGGGTCATGAAGGGCAAATTCCCGGCCAGCAGAGGGACGATCATGCTGGTTACCTTTGTCGCTTTTGCGGTCACCGTGGCGTCTCTTATTGTTGTGGTTGTCGTGCAGGCGCCGGCACCTGATACCGGTACTTAGCGGTGTGGATTCTGTGAGCAAGGAGTACAAGGAGTATCTGGCGTTCACGCGATAGCGTTTTGGGAGTCTAACTCTCTGCTCATGAGAAATTCTTTTCAAAGTCTGAGGCTTTCGCACAGGAGGAAAGCCCACACCTGAACATGAACAGGCATTGTGACCACCAACCCTATCATCACCGTAGCCATTAGCGATGACATGTCCGGCAGGATTAACCAGTGAAGCGTCCGACCTCTACCCAATCCCTCACTGTCAACACCGGAAGGAGTGCTGCATCCAGTGGCAATCATACCGCCGACGGGAATGAAAGGGAAAAGCACGCAACGGGACTATCATCATAGAAGACAGATTACAACCTGATAAGTCTAGAACCGGAATAAATGAAGGAGAAAAAAGACGCAAACCGTGTCGAGCACAAAGCGAGCGTCGCATCCAAAGTGAACCAGCCAACCATAGAATGCATTTCCCCCGAAACGATAGAACAGCCTCCAACGCCATGCTGGGGTATATTCTCTGACCAAACCAAAAACCCCCTAATCCAGGACGATAAATGAAATACCAACCAACGTATATCTTATCCTTTCGTTCTCCTTCGACGAGGTCCAGTCTACCTCCTCCTCCTCGAAGCCGGCGTCCCGTCCTGACTCCCCGGCACGTACGGCTCCCCCTTCGCCACCCCGCCCAGGTCCGCGCTCCTGAGCATGTCCGAGAAGGTCGTCATGCGGCTGTTCCTCCTCATATCCGGCGTCACGGGCAAAACCCCCTCGTCCGCCCTCCTCTGCGGCGTCGCTATCCTCGGGTCCGCGAATACACTGATGCTGAACGAACTCGGCTCCCGCTCCTGGCTCTGTCCACCTTGCCTCGGCGTCGCCACCGCGAGGTACGGCGGTTGACCCCCACCCCCACCACCACCCCCACCACCACCACCACCGCCACTGCCACCGCTATAAGGTCCCGCGTTGTCCGTTGCCGGGACTCCGTAGGCTATGCTGCTCTGCCTCGCCTGCGTCTGCGCCGCCATCCTGCGGATTGGCGGCACCCTGCCGCCCGTGGTGCCCACGCCCTCCCTCATCCTCACGGGGCTCGGGGTCTTGGGTGCGCTGCTGCCACCACCACCACCACCAGGGCCCTCGTCCACGAGCGTCGAGAAGCCGCTGTGCGCCGACCCGACGCTCGACCGGTTACCGCCGCCGTTGTGCAGCACGAAGTCGGAGCGCATGGTCGAGTTCTCGGCCACGATGGGGTTGCTGATGATGTTGCCGAAGGACGAGGAGGCGGAGCGGTCCCCGCCACCGAGCTGCCGGGGGAGGGCTTTCTCGCCTTCGGCTTCCTGTTGCTGTTGGCGGCGGCGGCGGCGGCGCTTGAGGAAGATGAAGCCGATGAAGCCGATGGCTAAGATGAGGAGGGCGGCGCCGACGCTTGCGCCGGCTATTACTGCTGCGGGCGGGCCGGTCGGGGTGGGATTCGGTGACGAGGTGGGGGAGGTGTCGGCGCCGGAGCTGGCGCCGTTGTTCTGCCCTGGCGCGGAAGAGGAGGTAGCGCTGGGCGCAATGCTGCTGCTCTGGGTCGCCCGGGTGGTTGTGGTTGAGGCGTTGGTTGGGCTGCTACTCGGGCCGCTTGCCGTGCTGGATGGCTTACCCGGGGTTGTCGTTATGGGGGCGGGGTTCTGGTCCTTGTCTAAGACACATGCAGGTTGCCCATCGTTGCCGGCGCCGCAGTGGTAGCCAAAGGGACAACAGGTGTCTGTGCCGCAGCGCCCCAGCACTCCGTTCAGGGCCGTCGTTCTGACCATGCCTTCCGGACTGATATCTGGATTGTACAAGTCCATCTCACACGTCATGGGTGTTATGATCGCGCATTTACTGCCCGCCGGACAGCAGATCAGAGTGGTGTTGCCGGCGTTGCTGAGACAGGTCGACCCCTTTTCGCAGCAGAAGTTGTCCGGCCAGTGATTCGCGGCATTCTGAGGGCAGCGGTCGTAGTCGGGTAGTGGGCATTGTGCTTCCTCCTGTCGCTCGAACAACTCGTCTCGAGGTATTGTTGAGGCCATCGCTGCCATGCCGCCAATGAGCAGCGATCCTGCTGGAAGGGGTGTCCTTGGGCGCCGCATCCTTTCGGGGAACTCCCCTGCAGTAAATGGTATATCGTTGGTGTGTCACAGTGCTCTTCGTTATCGTTGTGGAATGTTGGTGTAACTCTGCGCCAACACGTAGAATTACAATCGCTTTAAGTACGTTGGTGTTTCAAGGCGGTTCTGCGGATAAACGAAGGAGGGGAGACGGGACGCCCCGGCGGGTAGGCTATCAAGGGCAGAGTAGGTAAATATAGGAGAAGTGTGAATCGAACAAACGGGTGACTTCGGCCAAACAAACCCTTTGTGGTGACGAGATATGATCGTCTCACTACAAGAACAGACAAACGAGAGAGTGCAGATGGAAACCAAGGGGAGAACACTCTCCGGATTACATGAGCGAGCAAGATAGCTCCGATCCCGAGGTCCTAGCTCGAGACCAGAAACTTCTTTGTTTGGTGCTCGAAGAACCCAAGAGCTGCCATCAGATATCATCAGGAATAGCTAAACAGACGGACAGACGCAGGGTCTTGTGCGACCTCTAAGAGTGCCCGAGCCCTGTCATCCAACAGTGGCCGGCGGCAGAGACCAGACTGGCGGCAGCGCGGCGGACCTGGTGACATCGAGTGGCCGGGAGATGGCCGCCTGGGATTTGCCAGTCCGGTTTGCAAGCCCACAATGGCCCCAAGTCTGTTTGAGAGGGACAGCTTGGTGGAATAGGATGGCCCGATCTATTAGTTGCTGTCCTGATAAACCGGGAGACCCAAGCAATGCAAGCGTGATAGCATGAAGTCGGGCATCGCGGATGAGTGCCGGATGGTCGTGAATGACTGGAGGCAAAAGTCCAGAGGCAAACAGCCCATGACTCCTCCGCTGGCGACTTCTTCAGATTTCCCTCCGGCCAGACCCAGCGAGGAAGGCCCCGAATCCCTCCGGTGCTAACAAGCAGTGAGGCAGTGCGTGTTTGGCCTGGTGGCCACCTGGGCAAACGAGAGGCCCAGACGGAGCGTGAGGCCATTGGAGACCTCAGCGGTGATGCAGGGCCACGACTGGTGAGGAATAATCCAAGGGAGTTGGTGGAGTTGGTGAGCGAAAAGTGTAAGTGGAGATCGGTTCCGTTGGCGGGCGTCAGAAGTAGACGCGCAAACCTGAAACAACGCGCCCCATTGGCCGACGTCTATTTTAACTTCTGCTAAGCGACGTCGATCTCCACCCATTGTCTCCGGTATGGCCCGTGCATGACACCTCAGCGCTTGGAGCTAGTAGGATGTACCTCGGTATCTGTGGCTTCCGATCCAAATCCGGACCTTGCACTCTCACAGCCACAACCGGATATCCTGTTTGGGTACCAATCAGACCAGGAAGACATTTGGACTTGCTGCCGGATCGGCGTGTAATAGATGCCATCACGGGATCTAGAGCTCGAAACATTCGTCGCATGACCAACCAACACCATACGTAGACTTCAGCTAGACATGGCCTGTGGTCTTGCCTCCTGGTCGCCCCAAATGCCCAAGTCTCAGAATCGTGCATTCTCACATCTCGCCTCGTAACTCTATTCCAGGGTTGCGAAGGGGTGTGTGTCGATGAAAGAGGCCAGCGCCAACAAGTCCTGCCAGAGCCGTCATCTCCCTTAGATGAGTCATTGATTATTCACATGCTGCGTTTCGAGTGACAACGGAGTTCTGAGAATACACCGGTTTTCAGTGGTCCGAGGGCGAGTTCTGTTGTACCACAAGCACAAAGGCATTGTTTCAACCGAACCCGAGCATATGCCGGGCAGACGATGCCCGACGCAGGCCGAGACTCGATGAATGCTGAAGTCCACCTCATGTCGAAACGAGAACTATCTGGGGTTATACGAACGCACTTGGTTTTGTGTATGCATTCGGTAAGTGGGCGAGTTTGGTCGGACTTGATCAAGATGCTTCTCCGGCATCACTGTAGTCTAGAGTCTAGCAGTCACGGTTGCAGAGAGAGTAGGTGCCTTAACTTAATTGCTTTCATTTGGTATCATCAAGTCCTATTAAATAACCATTCTCCGGTCTCGACCTCATTTCAGAGGGAGATAAACCCCGGAGCATCACCCATGCTGCACTCCCTGATCCCGCGGCCTGCCTTGGTATATTGATCCACCTTCCCCGAAACGCCTTGCCCAATGCAAAATGGTGTATACCAGACAACAACTAGAAAAATGAAGAGCAGGAAACCAAGGGGAGTATGTCACCAGTGGTGCCTGGCAAGCTCTATGGCTGCAAAAGGCTTAGTCCCCATCCACGTCCCCGAGAGATCCACGTGTCCGTGATGTCCCAATCCTCTTCCTCTCCTCTGGTTCATTGCCTCGCGGCAACCTCTAAGTCTGTCAACAGGATTTGAAGTGTAGATG
>Ga0209127_100426_pt1 | contig 14664 bp, 20 predicted proteins | sample LakSupMetagenome_FD_187469 | JGI IMG/M metagenome (GOLD analysis project Ga0209127, IMG submission 187469) | Freshwater microbial communities from Lake Superior, Canada - Sta WM archaea (SPAdes) (version 2) | ecosystem: Environmental > Aquatic > Freshwater > Lake | place: Lake Superior, Canada...
ACAAGATTGCTCACGACATCATCGATGCCCTACGTGTGAGTCCTTTGCCCTCTGTTCCGCTTTCTCGAGCCATTGAAGGGTTTGGACCACCGACTCACCCATTGTCAGGTCTACCAGCGGGAGCATCCGGACGTGTTTCCTAGCACAATTCGGCAAGTTCTCAATGCAGTATCCGGCTTATTGAACAAGTTCCCGGGCAGTCGGTGGGGTTTTGTTATTTGTATCTTGGTCGTAATCATCGGGGTTAGCTGGATCTACCGCGATTTTTAACGGGTCTGCGTCCTTGCACCACTATGACCTAGCATGTGTACAAAACATCCCGAGAAAGTGGACCGATGTCGGCTCTTCATAGATGACAATCGGTACTAGGCAATCTAGCATCGTGCATGGCAGAAGGATCGAGCCATCCTACGACGAGGTCTCAGTCGAGTCTTCCACGCCGCTTTCTCCTCCCTCAACTCCTGGAACACCATCTTCGTTTCCTTGCGCGTCTGTCTCTCCGCATGCACGTGTTCTTGAACAGGATCCTTCTCAGACTGCAGCCCCGAGGCCGAGGCTTTTCTCTCCCCTTGTTCTCGCTCTTGCCTTCCATATGCGAGCTCTCTTTGGGTCTTGTCGTTTAGGCGGCGATCCTTGACGAGTTGCCTCTTCGACCCTATATACTCCCTATGTGTGACTCGAACTGTCGTTTGAGGCGATGAGCCTCTCTAGGCCATTCTAGTATGGCGTCTTTGGTGATCGCTTGCTTCATTCAAGAAATGGGGGAAGCGTTCCGGAGCCGATGGGGATGACTGAGCGTCTGAAGCTGGTGAGTAGCTGAGCAACTGTATAGTTGCGTAAACGCCCTCGTCGAAGGGAGAGGGTAGGGCCTAGTGGTACCCCTAATGACATTCTTGGTTACGTGCCTTGTTCAATAACGTTACCGACTGGCATTTACGACCATTGCGATCATTGCCGTTCAAATGACGACCCGTTCCGATACAACTGGAACTACCTGGAAGCGGACGGACGAATAATTTAAACTTTAAGAGGAAACGAACTGCAGCTATACACAACACCTCGTCAGATTAGTGCCCGGAAAAGCCGTCGCCTCGATCAATAGCATCCGGAACACCAAATTCGTCGCTCTCACTCAGACAAGATGCCGAGCCCACTGGAACGGCACCCTCTGTTCTATGCCATGTGCACAGCCATGATCGCGACATACGAGACAGTTCCCTTCGCGAGCGAGTCGTTTGCAAGGAACGATGTCCGCATTTAGGACATCAAGAAATCAACCACCAAGCGGCTGCGGCAGCTCGGAGCAGATGACCAACATCGACAAGCATGCCCTAACTCGGTATCTGTCTCTTCCAAGTCGGCCCATCCCTTCCTCATGCCCAACTGTCTTTGGTGGCTTTCGCTGACATATTACCAACCCTGTACATATTACCAACACTGCCCCATTCTCCGCAACGTGGTGAGCCACCGTTGGCTCCTAGTCGAATCCCTTGCCACGTGGCTTCTTACACGCGAGCTCTCAATTAGCAAGGACTACTTCGGCTGCATCAACACGGACAGCCCTGCTCTTCCGGAGAATAGAGGCCGCGACGCCCTGCTCTACAGCGAGCTGCTATGCCTCCTCGCCCTAGCACGCCGGGCCTGCGATAGCTAACCGGGGCCTGGAGGCCAATGGGTTCGGTCATGCACGCAGTGTAAGCTCCCTTTGACCTACAACGTACAATCGACGCCCGGTAACAAAACCCTTTGCTGACCATGCCATCTTCCACAGGAGCTCGAATCATGCCTCGCCCGAGACCTACGAGCCCACGTTACCAGTGCCGACATCGGCCAGAGCGCTGTCCCGGACGGCACTCCCACGATGTCACTCGTCGCAGGCACGCTCGTGGACTTGTCCCTCGCCAACAAGAAGAAGTGGAAGATGCAGGACAACGAGCTCTGGACGACAAAGGCTGCCAGTCTCCCATCCGATATGGTAAAGCGGCCCCAGACGAAGGCTGTCCGCTGTCACCTAGTGGTATGTTTATCGCAGGCAAGGAAGGCTGGGATGCCGGGGGAGAAGGTTGCTAGTGTTGAGGTACGGAGTGCATCTGGTTTTTCCAGCTCCTCGAAGCAGTCGAGCAACGAGCACGGTATTTCATTGCCCCTGCACAGATACAGCAAGTACGACGAGCTCGGTCAGCTCAACCCAGGGACCGAGTCTCCTGAAGCACAAGACGGCCATCGTCCTTCCAAACCAGCGGGATTAGTTCCCTTACCTTAAGCTGTCATGCGGGCGGGATACTTTGTTTGAGTCACAAGGGATTGCAGTTGTTCTTGGGCACGCAGTGTGTCGGTCATCATCAAGAGTGTCCTTGGAGCACTTGAAGTGGTCATTCTGGGGCATGGTGTAGTCAGCCTGTTTGCTTACCGCCCGCATACACAACATGTGCGTACAATACGGAGAGTCAGGCATCTCTGGCCTTTGCATTTGTCTACGGCTGCCTTTCTATTTCGAGCGGATGCGCATTACCGCGGTCCATGTGTGTAGATACGGTCAATTAGTGAGTCTCTCATAATCTCGGCCTATATGCTTCTTCCGCTCCCTTGTAATCCACTGAGAGCATAACCAAAGTTGTCCAGCCAAGCTACCTAGTGGTCAGGGTAGCGTGCAAACAATGACCTAACAGACTAGGGTGTCCAAGTCAAGGCCTCGCCGATGTATGTGGCGCCGGACCTTCAAGTGCCAGGGTCAGTAGCGTTGAGCAGTTCAAGGCCGATCAACCATCCTCGACCGCACGGCATCTATAATAACTCTCTCTACATTGTGTCCTATCCTCCCACCCATATCTTATCCGTCAGAGAAATGGAAGTGCTTCCAATGTCACGGGGGTACAAACACCAGAGCACCACCCAAGTGGCACAGGGCTGATCCAGCCACTTTCCAAGACACCATGACATTGTGTCCTCTTTCTTAGACATCGCGAAAAGGAGCAATGTGCATCTCTGTCGGGCCTGGAGCGCTCGGACTGCTCAGTCTCTGGAAGAGATAAACATCACCTCGCGCTTACCCTCTCTCGACCGGAACAAACAAGTCCTGGATAAAGGGGTAAGAAGTCAGCGACCGCGGTAACGGTTAGGGGCATGTCAGTTTTAGACACATACCCTTCAGTCCTGTTGAGGGATATATAACAAGACTCATTGTCAGCTTCCGCTTGATCGGCGAGGTCATTGTACACGGAAGAGTACGCCAAATGGTCAGTAACCAACGTTGAAGACCAAGAGTTTCGATCCGGCACGGCCCCTACAGAACCATTGTTACCGAACTCTTGATATCTGAATGACTAGAGCGCGGACTTATTTGCCCTGCTTCCTAGGGATGGTTAAATCGCAACATGATCGACGCTGCTACTGGGCCTCGAGTCCCTGGCAAGGCACGCCAAGAGGCACCGCTCCCACAGCGACAATGGCCACTCGTCTTGCAGCCTTGATGCGACCAGCTGATGATATGCGCAGGAAGTTCCTCGGGTAGACGGCGGGCCAAGGCAGGGTGGGCTTGGATGCCATCCTGCCCGTGCATGCCTTACAAGCACCAAAAACATCGTACTGCGATCTGGTGCTCATTGTCCATTTGTTTCCACTGTTCCCCTGCCCCTCTTTTATCTCCGCCGCGGCCGACTACACCAAGCTTGTCGTATACATCCCCATCATCCTCAGATGAAGTTGTCTGCGAATAGTCGTACCGGCGCGTTGCTGATGCCGGTGTAGCGGAGACGCTCGATATCAGCAAAGGTGTTTCTCCCCAGTAACAGCGCGAGGGCACTTGACAATCCGCCCCCGCCATCCGATTCATCTGGTGTCTGGAAGCTGGCAAATGCGCGAGTCTGACTTGAGCGGGAATAGAGGCTAGCAACAAGCGATCCGGAGTTATTACCAACCAAGGGGCCTGAGTTAAACAGATGATAATAGAAAAAGGGCCATTGCCGGACATCCAAGTCCACCGGGCTCCACAGTACCTCATGTCGTGGATAGGGAAGTCTGTGGAACGTCGGCCATCATGCGATGATAGGCTTGTACATATGTAGACAGAGTGCCCCTGGTGGTTCTGCGTAGAAACCTGGTGACGAGGAGCCAGAGGAAGGTCCTAGGGCCTGTTGCAGGAGTGTCGAAAGTGAACCGTGGTTGAGCGTCAGGAGGATTTGTCCACAGGGAAGCATGTTGGTGGTCTCCAATGCCGTGTATTGTCGGGCATACGGGGTTCCGCTTGAAAGGTGGGTTCACCGAGCGGCGGCGGCTGAGTTGGATCTCCGGCCTGGAGAATTCCTTGTTTGGGTGTCGGGAATTCCATTACTCTCATGGAGACTTTGAAGGCTTCTGGTGAGCATTGGTGCCAGAGCGGACCACCGACGCAGCTTCTCTGTTGTTCGAGCAGGTCAGGTCAGCATGCATCCTGGCTCGCCGCAAAGCCACGTGCTGGGAGCAGTGAAGATGCAAAGCGTACCTGTTCCTCGCCTCTCCTGGGCCATCTGGCGAGTGCGGCAGGGACAGAGATTCATTCTCTTCCCCAAGTCATTCCCCTTAGTGACCTTCCCCGCAGCATGCCCGCCCCATGTCGCTCTCTTGATAAACCTGCCCTCCCGAAGTTCGCCTCCCCATCAGGTCGTTTCCTGCCAATTCACTCCGCCACTTTGTAGGCAGGACCACTTCCTGTTTGTTGCCACGGAATTCATCACCCTATTCAATGTGTTAGCAGTTGTTCCCCGGACTGAGATCGGAGTTTGTAACGTACCTTGACCCAAAACTGTGGACGTTTGTTGCCAGCTTCGAGTCTCATGCTGACCACTCCCGAATCCCTTGGGTCCCGGGAGATTGTCCCCGGAGCGGCCGCACCGTTCTCCTCCGCAGCGTTAAGCCATACCATATAATGCCGTTGTCCCCGGGAGCTTATCCATCTCTCTCATACTATTGTCTTCCGAGTCGGCAAGTGCCTCTGTCGGTCTGTGCAGCCTTGTCTGGCCGTTGCATGGGTACACCGAAGGGTATCGGTCCGGCTTGTTCCTCTCGTCTGTCCTTTCCCTGTCTTCGTCCATCTTGTTCTCAGACGGCTTGTCGAACGGCGATATCGGTTCAGAGATTCATATTGGTTGGGGGTATGCAGATTATCGTGTTTGACTGTCGTTTTCTGAAGAAGCAGCAAGAGGTTAGTATGGATGTATCGGGGCGTCTGCTAAGCGTGTGCCACGATCTTACCAGGGTCTATGGGCCGAAGGCGTTGTAATCTTTGGGTACTGTCCACGCATAGACGCTTTCTTTTCAGGCGAGGTCGGGATTGATGGGCGACCGGACGTGTACCAGGAAAGGCAATGGCAGATCTAGCCATGGTATTTCGTTTGCCGTGAAGTGGAGGGTCGTCTGCCGGTTTGAGAACAAGCTCTGGGTTCCGCGAAGTTGCGAGAGCATCGGAGTCGTCAAGACTCACTTCCACTTGGATCGCGTTCCGTAAGTAGTGTAGCTTTTGGGCGTATATGTTGTTGTCGTCGAAGTCGCACGCCATGCATGAAAACAGAGAAGCGCGCAAGTGTTGACAATAGTTTGGAGGACGGAAAGTATCGAAGCTACCAACTCCAGATTTGGCGGGGGTCTGGCCAAACGCGGGTCCCCGCCGGGATCCGGTCGCGTCCCAGTCGCTTGTTTCAAGATGACGGCTCCAGAGTTTGCCGGCGCCCGAGGCAGTTCGGGCTCTGAGATGCAGAAGAGACGACAGGCTGTCAGAGATAGGCGTGCCGTGAAGACGCAGAGGTTATTGCGCACCGCCGAAGGCAAATCAAGGAAGACGGCGTGGGCGTTGATTTGACCTGGCGATGTGGCCTTGAAGTGGGAGACGGAGAGCTCAACTTTGCAACAAAAGTCTTGACCATTTCGGGCTGTCAAGTTGGCGAATGGCGAAATGGTTCAGGCAAATGGAAGGTGGGTCCGAGAAACATATAGTGTCGTCCTGGCAGTCACCAGCCCGACACCTTCATATGAGAATCAACTCGGAAACAAACTCGCACTAATGATGTCAATGATATTCGAATCCGCAACATAGCCGTGCTTCAACTTGACTCCAGAGATCAGATTATCGCCACGGTAGTTGGTGAGAAGCGAGACAAGACAACGCGCGGCATGTCATTTGTCTCGTATTTGGGGCAGAACCGTTGGCAGCGATCATGTTCTCAAGGGAGGCTCGGCTTCTGGAGAGCTTGCTCATAGGAATTTCTGTCTTGAAATGGCGATTTCTCCATGCAAGGTACCCCTTTTCATTGGGACTTGTTCCTGGAATGACGATAATAACCTTGAGAGTCACGCGTATAGAAACACCGTTCGTGGAAGAACCTGTGCTGTGTATATACAATAATCGCAGTCATCATCTGAGGTTAGGACACAAGACTCTCATAGCCATCTAGCGTGACCCCAAGCACAGATATCCCAACCATATCCGACCCCAAGGAAGAGTGCCCCCGGTACTTAAGACCTGCTCCTGGTAAAAGACCCTTTATCGCCAGCCTTTTTCTAAATCTTCGAGGGTCTGCTCCCACCTACGTTCACACTCTTCCATAACAGACGGTGCGCCCGGCCACAATCTTAGAGTATTTTCTAGCCTGTGACTTACCTACTCGCCGATCTGAACCAAATGCCATAGCAACACCCACCAGCTCTAGATATTATCACAGGACCGACCAATCATGTAGGCCAGTGTCCTGGCAACGCCGGCTGCCAATGGGGCGGCAGAGGCAGCGGCCGTCTCGATGTGGTCTAAAGGGCTGCGTTGAGGCGCTGAGCTATCGGAGTGATCGCACAAGTCGAAGGCGCTCTCCTCGGACGACTGCCAGCTCCACAGGGGGATGGCGTGGTGTTACGGTTGGCGAAGTCGTCAAGGTACTCGAGCAACTTGAGCCCGAACTGGGCCCGCAGGTCGCGGATGTCTTCTCTGCTGTCGGACTCGAAGGATTTCGTCGATGTAGGAAACGAGGGCTTTCAGGTTTTTGCTTGCAGTTGCGAGGGATAGCGCCCTCGACGGCGTCGAAGTAGGGACAGAAGTCGTAGATGGCCCTCGCTAAGGTCGAGCTGGCGTGGTAGGCCCAGAAGGTTTCCGGGTAGATGATGGACGCCTCGGCTGCGAGCGCTCAGCTTGGCAGGTCGCGCCACGGTCGTCGAGCGATATTGGGTCCACCTTGTCTTCTCCTTGCTCCGCCCGGAGCACTTCCAGCGGTAATGGGCGAGCTGATGTTCCCCGGCACCGGGGGGGTTACGCGTCGGCAGCGCGGTTTTGGCCGGACGACGGAGCACCTGATCGCGTACATGAAGGGGGAACGCATGTTTCCAGAGGCTTATCGTACTGTAGGGCGAGTCCGACCCCTGGATCGAGGCTACGGTCAGCTCAACGCCGTCATGCTGGTGGGACGCTGGACCCCTCATAGACTTGCAGCACTTGCTCCGTGCAGCTTCTTCTTTGGAAGCTTATCCTTGTTGTGGTCTTCGCCTCCGGCTTGGGCCTTGCCCTCTCTCTGCCTGGCATTAGATCTCATAACCTTGGCCTCCATTGTTCACCAACGACACAAGATGCGGGGCACATGCTGGATGACGTCCACCCTTCTTCCCCCCTTTAGACACTCGGTCATGACGGATGGGTAAGGGCTTTGTCGGGCTTTGGGTTTGTGGCGGGATGATTTGTCGTGGGGGAAGTCTATTTACTATGGACGGGTTCGCACGGCCGCAGCTGGTCCGCAGAGCTTGGGTGATCTATGGAACGGGTAAACGGGGACGTACCTTGTCGTGATATCTGCCTAACATGGACTCCTCTGCAACATTCCTTCAAGAACACAAGCTCCCTGAAGCGCTGCACGGACGCCGATGCAAAGCTTGTCTCTCTGCAGAAGGTGGTGTTGCGGCACGGAACGGTGATATGTTGCGAAGACTTCGGTTCTAAAGCAGTCCCACTCGCCGCTCTCATGGTTGATCTGCAGGAGCAGCGAGATAGGTCGAAGGTAGGGAACGTAGATAGGTACGCCATGATTGCTCGGGGAGTTGGCCATTGAGGAGCAAGCCATCAGCGTGAGCGTGAAGTGTCCAGTAATACCGCAAGCCCGAAAGGCCAAATCACCGGAAGTTCGTGGCCGGTTTGTTGGCGCCCACGCCGGTCACCATCTGCACCCGATTTCCAACGCACCTACTCCCTTGCTTTGTTGATACAAGCCCTGGACTAACTCCTTCGCAACTCCACCTGGCGGACAACTCTCACAGATTTCTGCCACCGTATCCATCAATGCGGTTAATGCGACGAAGTTATCCCCAGTCTGTGAAGCGACAACCGATGTGTTGATCGAGGTGTGGGTCCATCTCCGAGGTGCTGCGTCCGGGATCCGAGGTGCTGCGTCCGAACTCCGAGGTGCTGCATCAGTAACTCCGAGAACACGACTTCTCAAGTCCGACAGAGCCATGCCTGTCACCCCTTTTCTCCCAGACAAGAAGAAAATGAGGCCATGCATTGACTAGAAAGCCCCATGAATGCCCGGAAGGAACCAAAACCACAAGCTTGGTTATCTGATGCAATCTCCGTCCCCAAGGCGCATGTTCAAACGGCGCGGACATGCTCCAGCAAGTTGAACCAGCGTCAAGGCAAGTCACCGATACGGATCGCACGTGGCGGCCAAGGCGCGTACACCACCCCGGCCAGAGAAAGTATCGTCTTTGCCGTGCCTCAAAGCTCATGGCCATCCATTAGCATCGGGGCGGGTATCAACAATGTCCTGTCAGGCGCAATAAATTCGCAGTTGTGACAGCACAGCCATCTATTTACCTGGGTCCAACATTCCTTGTCCTAGCGATACTCCCCAGAGTTACCTAGTTACATGAATAATCCGTCCATAGGTACGTTTAGTCGTCCAAATCGTAAATCGTAATCGTTGAACCACCCCGTCGTTGCTCCGGTTTTACCGCGCCTGACGTCTATGATCATGACCCTGTCCTCCAGCGCTGTGCTGACGCCTAGGCAAGCGACGTCTCCTCACTTTCGCTTGCGCGGCTGAGACTGTTCATCCTGGCTGGCCTGCTTCCTCTCTTTGAGTGGCCTGGCCTTTGCCCGCTTGGACTCATTGAGCTGCTTAGCATTTGCTTTCTTGGCCTGCTGCAGGGCCTTGGCTGCCTGGCGCTGACGCTCCTCGTGGTCCGCCATGGTGGTATCAAACTTCTGCAGAACCTCGTTAGCCACGTTCCCCCGACTCTCACAGTCACCATGCGACGACACGTAAGCGTTACCTTTTTCAGTTTGAGGAATCGGCTCGCAACCTGGCTCCCGCTCATCGACCCATTGGCCATGAGCGCAGTGTCCTTGTCCCTGACCTTGCGCCGCACCATCGCAGCCACAGCGTCGACATAGCTCCGGCAGTTCGACATGTCCTCGTTGTGCACGTTCTCGTTGTCGAGCTGCCAGACCACGGTGCGCAACCACTCCAGCAGGTTGTTCCACAGCAGGACGTGGCCGCCAAACGCCATGGTCTGGGGTCCCTTGGGGCGGAAGACGAAGTGTACCGTCCTAGTATTGAAGAACACCGTCTGTCCCGGCCGGAGGACGACGTACCGCCATGTCGCGCTGCTCAGGACTCCGTGCACCGCCTTTTCGTCTGCGGAATCCGACTCAGTCCAACGACCTAGCACGTCGTCGGTAGGGTGCGACATCCAGCCAAAGCCCACCTCTCCCTCCTGCACGCTAATGTGAGTGGCCTGGCCATATGCGTCTGTGTGAGGCCCGGTCACGTTGCCGCCTTCCGATAGCAGGACCCAGGATATCACCTCGGTCCAGTATTTTTCGACAGTCGGGGCTGTCACTGTCCGCCCCGCGCTGCCCTCGTTGGTCAGTTCCATCTTGATGTCTCGCAGCAGCCTCGTGTTCCTGCATCCTCCGTGCGCAAGGAAGGTCGGGGTGGTGCATTCCCCGTGTGGGTTTCCAAAGTCGAGCACGTTCCACGGATTATCGCTCGGCTCGTTCGCGAGGAACCTGGCGGCGGCATCGCTGAACTTGATCTTCCGGAAAGACTGCCCAGTCTCGGTGATGGGTTGGGACGGGATCTGTATCGAAAGCTTAGCGTCTCTAGTGACGACCATGTCCAGGAGTTGCTCGATAGGGCGACCGCGGTTTGGGTCCCAAGCCATGAGGCCTGTTTGCGCGATGATGGGTGCGTCCGGGGACGTGTGCTCGAGCATCGTGCGCGCCTCGTCGGTAGAGACGACGTGGGCTTCGATACGTCCGCGCAAGGGGTCTGTGTTGGGCCGCTTCGCGATGCGGAGCAGTGCTGAGACTACGCTGTTGTTCACGTCTCCGTATGTCTTCGTTTTCCTCCTGGGTGCCTTCTCTGTCTGCCTCGCCTCGACGGCTCGTGTGAGATCGCCGAGGACCCGCTGGCGGAAAGCATCATCCCGGTCGGAGTCTGACGAGAATAGAGCCTTGAGGTCGAGGGCAGGTGATCGGGGGGTAGGCTGTGCGGACTGTGCAGTGTCGAGTCGTGGCCGCTTGGACGCTGCGGCAGCTTGTTCGGTATCCGAGTGAGACGCAGATCGGGTTCTGGATACGCGGCTGCCATTCCTTGTCGGAGCTGTCGAGGAGAAGGGAGAGGTTGCTGCTGCTGGCGATGGCGCATCCTTATGTCGTCCCCTCTGCTGCTGCTGTTGCTGCTGCTGCTGGTGCAGTTGCTGTAAAGGTGCTTGTGGTGGTTGAGGATCTGCTTGGGGAGGTGCTTGAGGTGGTTGAGGAGACTCGCTCGCCCTGCAGGAGAAGGAGGGTCAGCGTCAGACTGGTGAATCTTGGTCCAGAGAAGCGGACGGGAGTACATGGAAGTACAACGACAAGACGCGACAGAGGAGAGACATACCCCGCATGTACCTCAGGGACAGCGGATCTGCGAGTCAACAGCCCAAAACGGTCAAAGCCAAACCCTTGCGGGAGATCTGCCGGTTGGAGTGGCGTGTCACGGAGCGGGCCTAGCTGCGTCTTGTCCTTCGGTCTTGTGTAAGACGAGGACCCTGCAGCACCAGCAGGCGCTCCGGCGACCCATTCTTTCAAGCAGTCCAGGTCGATGGGTTGGATGGGGTTGACGTCGGCGGCGATGACTCCGTTTCTGCCGGTTATCTCCCAGATCCTGTGGCGGCGGAGGAGGAGCTGGTTCAGCTTGACCACAGCATCATCCCACGACAGCAGCAGGTCGAGAGGCCTGTTCTTTACGTCCTTCCTGCGGCGAGGTGCATGAATAGCTGCCACTAGCTTGTCTAGGTAGGCCCGCCCTTGTCGGTCCCACTGGTAGTGTAGGATACGAGCGCGGGTCCACGCCCCATCCACCGTTCTCAGCCTAATCCGACATCCAGCCTGGGCGCCCCGGGCCCTGTTGGTTTCAAGGCGGAACTTGGTCCACTGTGGATCGTGCACGTGGCCTGCAAGCAGCGTTGGACACTCGGCGAGCATCAAGTCGTGGTATGCGGCGGCGAGCACAGCTGTCGCGAATGGCAACTTCTGTCCCGATAGTTGCGACAGGAAGCTGTCGCGCCTATGGGTGCACAGGGCAGACCTGTCGTCATCTGTGGCACAACCTCGCAGCCGGGACCGGAAGGCGGCCAGTTGCTGTCGCTCATTGTCGCAGAGGGAGTCAAACGTCGAGGTGGTATCGCCTGACGCAGTCTCACCACCGTTTTGCATCTCGGTCATCGAGCCAGCTGATCGGGCGAAACAGCACGCAAGCCCGAAAGCTCCCAGCTTTCAATCGCCGCAAGGTGATTGGCGCGGCTTGTCAGGGACTGTGTGGGTGGATGGATGGATCATCAGCCCGGATTCCAGTTGGGGAAAAAGTGTCTGGCGCCCTAAACTCAAAGTGGTTTGTTTTGGTGGGGTTGCAGAATCACGTCATCACCCCACTACGAACTTTTTTAGCTGCACGCTGTTTTTTTGATCACGTACTATATGACTGGAAACCTGAACGGCATGCATCAACCAACCACAAGTGGTCAGGTTCAGAGAACATAAAATATAATAACAATTACCCATTGATGATACAGAATGCCTTGTTGTTTTGATAGAGGTCAGCGCACTGACTGTCGTGATGTTTTGAACAGACTCGAGTATGTACAGTGGAGTTTAGCTGGGTGGTGGGGGGTCTGGGTAACGGTGTCCGGCAAAACCCCGACCACCCATGTCCATATCCATGCAGCCACTCGTTGGCGAAAATATCTCTGCCGTATCAAGTCATCTCTCCCACGTGCGGCAACACCCAGTAGCAACCCAACGGCAATGGCCCAGACGGTATATCACGCCTGAGCACAGCAGCCCTGCCATCTCAAGCATGCCCACCTGTTGCCACAACCTCTCGCAGCTACAACGCACATTCGCCGCGCCAGTCCGCGCGTCCCACCAGTTGAGAATGCCGGGTATCGATCAGGTAGTCATCCCCTTGCTTCCTCGGACTCCCTCGAGCAGCGGTCCTTTCGATATCACGGGCCATTCCCTTTGGCTCTAGTTGAATGACACGAGCGCGCAATGGGCGAGGAAGGTGTGCCTGATGGAGAAGTAGGCCTACAAGAGAGTCCATTCTCGCGCTGCAAGCCAACTGCCCCCAACACTCAACGCCTCACAATCAACGACATCTCAGCTCCGCCAGTGCCTGTTGCGAATGGCGGACGGGCAGCATAGTGGCACTACCACGGGCTGTGCTGTAGCAGTTCTTGACCTGTCCCTCGTATCAATGTGGCACGACATAGGCTGGCCACCGTAGTCTCAGAGTCATGGTGTACTTGTCTTAGACCGACCGCAGAGAGTGGTATTATTGCCTCTACGGGGTGGCGGCGACAGTCGATGAAGTCTGGTAGCTCTCGCATTCGCAGCTGGAGGCCCGGAGTCAGGACTGCGCTTTGGTCCTGTCGATCTGGAGTCCGTCACTGGCGGCGTGTGTGTGTGTGAACTTCAAGAGGAAATCCTTATAGAGCTGATACGCGCGTCAAGGCGTGGACAGACCAGACCACTCAAGCACATGGTCTCATCTTTACTCCGGTGCGCACAGGCAGCGCAGAGTAGGTTGGTCCTTTTGAGTAGGGGTGCCGACACTGAGATTCGACCTGACCTGCGGCGTTTTCAGGGACCTGGACCTGATGTCTCTGTTGGTGTCCGCCCATCCCAGGCAACGCCATGTTGTGATTAGGCGAAGCCAAGAAGCCGCTGGCAGAGTAGCAGAACCATGTTGGCATTACCAAGCTAACAGAGTCATCAGACTGCCAGCAATAGCTAGCTGGCCGTGGTTCCGACCGTGCCAACCGTTCCCAGCATCTGTGCTCACCCACTCGTCCTGAACTGACAGCCGTTGAAAGCACTCAGCAGGTTGTACTAAAGAAGGGCCCGGGAGGAGAGGCACCACATTTACCCTCCTTTGTGATCTCGTCGAATGGCCTAGCCAAAAGTGCAGAGGTCAACGTTGTCCGGTGTCAATGCTGGGCTTTCCAGGAGCCAATCGGAGGAGAAGAGGATGCTTCGTAGGCTTGGTAGAGAGCGAATCTAGAGAGACTTGTTGTTAGCTGAAGTGTCCGCCAGAGCGTATCAAGTGGGTCGGCAGGGGTAGGGGAGGTCGTACGGACTTCCCGTGGCCCTTTGGGGTTGAGGTTGTCCCATTAGGCCTGATCTACCCTTGGCACAACGCTACGGATTTACCTCCACACACTACGCCCTGGCCGCCAACGTCTATACTATCAAGAACGGGGGTCAGATGGCCGAGCAAGTCTATCTCCTTCACAGATCCGAGAGCGGCATTCCATAGCATAAGAAGCAACGGCTGTAATGATCTAAGGATCGGAAAGAAGAACACCAGGGTTGATGGCGAAGTCCCCACCAATGGTTATAGGGCGCCGCTTCGATGGATGCCACTGCCGTACATGTAGGCATGGGAGCGTTGTCTAGGTCGATAAGAGCCCCGGCTGAAGGCGTCCGTTGAGGCAGCCATGCCTGGGTCTTGTTTCCGAGCTCCGCGAAGAGCTCTATGTTCGGGCCGTTGCCTTGAAAATGAATTTGGTCAATTCGTCCCCTGATTTCCGTCAAACGGCATTCGTGCAGATGGCCTTGATCTTGCTCTCGGCGACCAGCTGCAGTCAAATACTGTGGTTCGTGACAGCAGACTGACGCCATGGTGGCAGGCTCGCAGCTGGAGCTTCCCGCGAGGCGTCTTCGTGGGCTGTGTGTGGCTGTCGGTAGAGTCGTAAGCCCGGTGAAGGCCGCCGTTGATGTCTTGGAGCCACGACCTGTTGCCACAGGGTCCGGTGAGCTTCGTGAACTGCCGACGCTTGAACCTCGCCGTCCTAAGCCACGTCCTAGGAGTTGGACAAGGCTGCGTCGAGGCGCTAGGCTGTCAGAGTCCTAGGATTCATCACGCGCCTCGCCTGCCATTCTACCAAGGGAGTCCTGTAGGGTCACCCTGGGAATCAAGAACGGATCCAGCTGTTCTTGCGAATCCGGAATCGTGGTTCGGCTCCAGGGGGAATGGGAGCCCAGCCAGTCAGTCTCGCGGCGTTGCGGATAGGCTACCCGTCCCTCGGCAGCCTGCCGGTTCGTCGTCTCTTCCACGTCAGTGTTTTCTCCTCTTTCAGCTCCGCCGCCATATTCCACCTTTAGGTCAAAAGCAC
>Ga0209127_100427_pt1 | contig 14664 bp, 16 predicted proteins | sample LakSupMetagenome_FD_187469 | JGI IMG/M metagenome (GOLD analysis project Ga0209127, IMG submission 187469) | Freshwater microbial communities from Lake Superior, Canada - Sta WM archaea (SPAdes) (version 2) | ecosystem: Environmental > Aquatic > Freshwater > Lake | place: Lake Superior, Canada...
CAGAGAGGCCCAGGCTAATTCCCATGCACGCTTGCACAGCACTACGACTGCAGCAGACAGATTACCACTATTAGAGGAATAAAGCAGCACCTGAAGAGCTTCAAACGCAAGCGACGTCCGTGTCCGATGCCACCGGGAGTAGATTCGGGAGGTTAAGCACCTGTGATACCTAGCCGTGGCATCTACAGCCACCACTCAGGCCCAGCGCCAAGCGCCTCGGTCAACCTTGGTGCCAGGGGCCTTGCACAGCTGTGGAGAGACACCCTATGCCGAGATGGCTCGGAAGATCCTGCCAGCAAAGAAAAAGAAGGCAACTTCTGTGGCCACCTCTCGCTGAGAAGCAGAGGCCAAAGCTAGGCCGAAGCTAGATGCTTTGGGGGGTGTCATGCCGTATCACGGCAGCTAACAACTCACGCGACTAGAATGCCGCCCAAGAGAGCCGACATTGTGCGTCCGTGGCTCAGCACACGCCCCGGCAACGACTCAGCTGAGATATATCGAGCGTGACGGGATCTCGGGGTCATGATCAAGTCAGAGTCAGAAGGCAGCCGCTCACAAAGAAGCCGATGCTCAGGACAAACTCGCGCAGCTCCCTCAGCCCCCAGTCATCCACCAGGCATAGTTTCGGCCTTTCCGCCAACCGACTTCATAGCTCTAGATAGACAGTAGTGATTTTGCACCTTCAATGCCGGACCAATGATGAATAAAGCTGCCAACATGCCTTCATGCTGATCAAAACCGGGTTTCAGAGAATACAATTTGATCGAGATGTGGTGGCGGTGATCGCCAAGAGACGTCGTCAAGAGTGGAGCATCCGTAATTGGTCAAACGCGCGGAGCTTACGCCGCCAAGAGCTGACATCGTGCTGAAACTTGATTCACAGGGCATCTCCTCCCATCCCCTCTTCGCTCTCCAGAAGTCCTGCTACCTTTGCAAATCGAGATATATGTTGCGGTGTGCTATCACTCATCATTTACTCTCAAATTTCCGCCGCTCAAGTTGACCCATCTTCCTCAGCTGACGCGTTACTACCTTAGCCTACCATGTCTGGTCTGTCATCACGTCTCGCTAAGCTCAAGCCCTTCTCCAAGTCTGTCGAGGATGAAGAACAGGGAGGAGAGGAGATCGAGCCCAACACCATCGCCGGTGGCGGCCACAGCTTCCGGCCAACGGACATCACCCGACATCAACTGCGCGCCAGTCATGCTCTGAGGTCGTTTCTGGTCGACAAGGGTGTCCTCACTCCCGACGACGCCGGCTTGGATGCGCCCGACTCGACACCGCCAGCTCTCCATGCCCTCTTGGAGAAGCCGCACATTGAAGTGCCGTCATACATCACTGACCGTTCGCACCCTCTACCAGAGTACTTCATCAGCTCGAGCCACAACACCTACCTCCTAGCCCACCAGCTCTTCGGCACCTCGTCGGCAACAGCCTACGAGACAGCCCTGAAGGCCGGAGCACGGTGCATCGAGATTGATGCCTGGGACGACGACGATAACAAAGACGAGCCCAAGGTTACGCACGGCTACACCCTCGTCTCTCACATCTCGTTCCGCACAGTTTGCGAGACTATCCGTGACGTAGTCGACGGCGAGGCCGGACAGTCGCCCAACCCCGCTCCAGTCCTGATCTCCCTCGAGAACCACTGTAGCGCCCATGGACAGCTACGTCTCGTGCAAATCATGCAAGAAGTCTTGGGTGACCGTTTGCTCAGCGAAGCCATCCGGCAGAAGGGCCATGCAGAAGAAGAAGGCTCCTCCTCGCACGTTCTCCTCTCCGATCTCGGCGCCAAGATCGTGGTGATTGTCGAGTACCACCTCCCCGACGAGCCGGACTCCTCCTCTTCATCAGAAAGCTCAAGCGACTCCGACTCCGAGGCCGAGGATACCGAAGCCAAGCGCGCCAAAGAGGAGTACGCAGCCCGCAAGGCCGTCGCTCCCAAGACGGTCATCATCCCCGAACTCGCAGCTCTCGGCGTCTACGCGCAGAGCGTCAAGCCTCAGGACGACTCGTGGTTCTCCGCCGAATACCCTCCAGGATTCAAGGACGCGCCGCACCACCACCTCATCAACGTCTCTGAGACCGGACTAGCGAGCAAGCTGCCTGCTGCCGCTGACCGTATAGTTAAGCACAACGCGAAGCATTTGATGCGTGTCTTCCCCAAAGGCACCCGCGTGTCGTCTCGGAACCTGGACCCCGTGCCCTTCTGGGGCGTCGGGGCGCAGATCTGTGCGCTCAACTGGCAGACGTTCGGAGCGCCGCTGCAGCTAAACGAGGCGCTCTTCGCCGGGACGGATGGCTTCGTGTTGAAGCCCGCCTCTCTGCGCGCGGATGCTGCCGTCAAAGAGAAGAGAAGGAAGAAGCTGCGCCTCCACGTTGCCGGCGCAACCGACGTGCCGGTCCCGGGGGATCGGCCGGCTGACGAGGTGAAGCTGTACCTCTCCTGCTTGCTCGATCACCCTGCCGGTGCCGCTGGCGGGGCGGGTAAGAGGAAGACGGCTGGATACAAACAGCACAAGCTTGGGTTCTTGCACAAGGGCGAGAACCCTCCGCCTACAGATCCGGTGTGGGACGAGGTGCTTGAGTGGGACTATGACGATGACGAGCTGGCGTTTCTGAGGATGCTCGTCAAGAGCGATGATAGCTTCTCTCGGAACCCGACGTTCGCGGTTGCTACGGTGAGGGTTTTGTATGCTGCTACAGGATGGAACTTTATCCGTATGCTTGATCTGAAGGGGAGGGAGACGCGGTGTTCTTTGCTGGTGAAGATTGAGGTGGAGAATATGTAAGAAGTAGCTGGACTGTGAGTATCCTGATCCAGCACACTTGTATTTCTCCTCTACTGATAATGTCCCAGCAATAGTTTCTGTAGTCTTTAGACGGAAGTGACGTGAAAATGAAATGAACTCGAGTACACATTATTGCGGCCTAAGGTACGACACACGCTCCGCTTATCGACATAGACTATGGTCAAAGAGGTTGAATGGCTCGTGATAATCAGGTCGTCAGGCACAGATGAAAAGGGCATGCTTAGGAAGACTCACTATCGCACGATTTGGCGTGTTCACTGTCGAACTTCACATCTACAACGCAACTTCACTACAAAGATACCAAGAGCCCAACCATCTTCGGCACCAGGACCAGCACCACCAGCCCACCACCAACGTAAGTCATACAATCGATTGCTGAAGCCCGGTATGATTTAACAAAGGCGTAGCATAATAACCACAGAACCAGCAGCAACAATGGGCTCCTTCATTGCGAAGGAGGCAAACGAGGCCCTGGCCCACGGCCACACCGACCTCAAGCCCTCCTCCCGCAACGCCGGCACCCACAAACCCACCTCTCCCACCGCCAGCACCACCACCACCAAGCCCGCCGAGGGCACCGACGCCTCCGCCTCTGCCTCCGAGGAGGATAAGAAGAAGAAGAAGAAGCCCGGCCTCACCGACGAGGAGATCGAGCAGATACGTGCGCTCTCCAACCCCTATTCTTGAGCGTAAGTGTGATACTAAACCAGGGGATTAGATTTCGAGGTGAAGAAACATATACTAATGCATTTTCATCAGTATCAGGATGACGAGAAGAAGAAGAAGAAGGAGGAGGAGGAGGAGGAGCATCTGGCCCGACTAGGGCACCATTGTTTTCTCTGCCCCTCCGCTTTCTGTTGCGTTGTTGTACCCTCGCCCTCGCGGGCTGGAGATCATATTTCGGGCTGCGGCCACAAGAATACAATGTTTTATTTCTTTTCGTCATACAACCTCAGCAGGCGAGCGCCGAAGGCCAAATAATCCCAGGTGAGTAACGTGGTAACTTGTGCGTATCGATGGACAATGCCAAGCATCTAGGTCACTGATGATTTCCCAAACCAACGCCATTCCTTCTATCAACCGGCGACTGGTCCAGCCAAGCTGCAATGGGCCGAAAAAGCACCTAAGGGCTGCAAAGCCGGTGCAACACCCGCCCGGTAGACAGCTCGCGTCATCATCGAAACAATCATCTTGACCAGATCATTCTCTGCCGTAAGCTGGAGCGTCTTTTAGACAGACTTTCTGGGCTCCACTCGATACGGCCTCCTCCTCCGCTCCATCCTCCTCCACCCCCTCCCCCTCCTCACCTCCCTCCTGTACACCCATTTCAACCCCCCCAGCCTCCTCATCCCAGTCAACCCTATGCTTCACCCTAGCATTCAAACGCAACGGGCAGGTCCTGCGATACTCATCCCACTCCTCGTACCCAATGTCCTCGACATCCTCAAACCGCAGACACCCCAAAACCCCCATCGTCGCGCCAAGTAGCCCAAAATATCTCGACTCACCGGGCCCGAACCCCTCTTCCTTCTCGCCGTAGTACCAAACATCCTCCTGCCACTTCCTGACCTCGACATAATAGCACCGATCATCCCTAAAAGCCCTCCTCCTATTGAAGCCCCAGTGCTCCTCGTCGAGGAGAGCCCCCTCCCTAAACCGGATCCTGTAGTCGATAAACCACAGCTTGACGTCCCCTCTACGGTCGGCGTCGTCGGGGCCGCCGCCATCCACATGCCGCACCAATGCCCCGAGAAAGTCCCGCCGAGCTTCGGCTTCTCCCCGCTGCTGCCCCGCACCGCGAGTGCGCCGCGGGACGGCAAAAAAGGCCGATACACCACCGCCGAACAGCGCCTCGTTAAAGGAAGTCGGGTACCCCCACGACGGGTCGAACTCGATGGCGACGTTCCTCTGCCCGAGCCGAAAGACGGTCGCTACCGCCTCTTCGAAGTCCAGAGAGCGCGGGTCCAGCAGCGGCTGGATGACCACGAGGTCGTCGAACGGGTAGATCGGGAGGAGGCGTGTCCGAGCCCGCGAGATATAGCGCACGGTAGTCGGCTGGTGCGAGCGATTGATCACTTTTCGACCTCCTGCCACTGGGCCGCAACCGTCTTCTTTGGCATATTTGTTCCCTTGCTGGACCACGCGGCGCTCGAGCCAGACGTCGCTCTCGGGGTGTGCGCCGGGGTCGTTGATGCGGTCGATCCACTTGAGGGCCACGTCGCGGGCCTCCCCGTCCGCCTCCCACCCTAGGGTGTTCACGAATGCATCGCTTGACACCCAGGTGCCCTCCTCCCAGGGATGGTATCGTGGCAGGGGATGAAGACAGCCGGTCTGTAAAGTTTTATATTTTCTCTCCAAATAGCAGAAATCTTGCTCAACTGATGGGAAACCTTTGCAAAGAAAAGCAGAAAGAAAAGCACCAGTGGGTTTGTTGGTTATTATTGTACTCGCAACTGCTTATTCGGCCGCCTCCATTCCACAGCATGGCGGAGAGAAGTGAAGGTTTGAAAGACAAAGTTCATCGACATAGCATACTTCATCCTGTGAGGATCCAAAATGGAGACTTCGAAAGCAAGATTTAACAAGTGAACTTGATATGCAGGGGAGTCATGAAGAACTTCGTTGTTCCCAGAGATCAGCCAAACCCTACGGGGCTTCCGCCACTAGAAGAACACCAGCCCATTATATGTGCTGCAGACTACAGATTCAGCCCTTGAAAAACGGTGGAATGTAAGTACTAAGACAAAAGGGCCAACAGCCAGAGTGACGTCCAAATTCATTGTGTTGAACAGAGAGCATAGTAAATCGAAGCCAACGACGGCGACAGTTGATCTCAGACCACGATCAAATTTCTTTTGCCCGTGAGTGGCGGACATGACTCTCTCCGCCCAAGTATTGTTCTGATGTTATTTAATCCTGAACGAACTGAAATCTTTTCCGCATATGAACTTAGAGTAGGTTGTGTCGTAGAAGTTGGATGGCCCCTTCATCGTGACGCATCAACATAGGGTAAAGTTCAGGCGCCGGCGCGGCTCATGGGGCTTGAAAGGATGACACATGGTTAAGGTTTATGACAACAGGTGGTGAAACCGAACTCAGGCTCGACTCGCCGCATCGCACGGCCACAATTCGGGACCCTAGGTTGAGGCGCTCGCGGCCCATGGCGCAAAGGGACAGGGTGGAAGGATACATTTGAGTCACCATAGGGAGACTAGCCATGCTTGATATAACTGTCACAGGAGCAGGAAAGTACTGAGCGAAGACCCCGGCTTGCTAATCCATGGACATTACACTGCTCCATCCTGCACAAATAAGTCATTAACCCGTTTTCCCCTTAGCCATGCCAGTAGCCAGGCAAACCCAAAGCCGCTGACCAAATCGCAAACATCCCGACCATCCGCCCTCAAACGCAAACACTCGCATCACCCGGTCCCATTATACCCCTGCAGACTCTCACAATCCAGCCCATTATACTCCACAAACGCCGCATCAACCATCTACCCATCCCCCTTCCACTCCTCGCCCACCTCCCCCAACGGCTCCAAATCCCCATACACCTCCCCCCTGACCGCCCTCCTCCCCTGCGACAAGCTAGTATTAAACAACCTCACCTGCCTATCACAACTCAGCCCGTCCCCAAAAATCGGCTGATTCGTGACATTCACAAACACCTCGATCGGATACCTCGCCTTCTTCTCCCCCTTCTGACCGCCAAGCAGAGTGATCTCCAGCCCAGCCCACTTCCTGTCTCGGATCGCGGTATCATTCGACACGCCCTGAAAATTCAGCGACTTCCCCTCCCGCCTCCAAGCGTACGGGTTACAAGACGGGTCGAAGGCCGACGGGTAAGTGGCGATTCCGTACGCCCTAGACCCGACGACGGCGTACTCCGCCGCCGCGGAGATGAGCTGGGCGGGAGTCCAGGTGAAGGAGGTGTGGTTGTCGCCCAGGAGGTCGATGAAGGGGAAGGAGTAGCTTATCCGCTAGACAACCCCCCGCGGTGTGAGAGAGACCGAGTCAAGAAGAGATGAAGAGGAGGGGGAGGAAGGGGAACTTACGCTAAAATCGGGTAGATGGATGTCCAGCGCTTCGAGGCCAATGTCGTGGTCGATGCCACCTTGGACGAGGACTGGGTAGGAGTTTCTTGCGAGGGACGGAATGAGGGCTCGGTATGCGTGCTCGAGGATGGGCCATTTGGCAGGGACGAGTTTGCGCGCGGTTGTGAGGGGGATGGGGATGATTAGGAGGGTCATGTTGAGGGTTCCGGTGGGGAGATCGGGGTATTGCTTTGCGATGGGGTTGGGTTGGCTTTCGACTATGCATGGTTGCGGTTGGGTGGCGATGGATTGGGCGGTGATGAACGCGGCTGAGATTAAGAGGAGGAGGAATTGAATGGCTGTACGAAGTGACATGGTGGATGGTATCATAGCAGCTGTGGTGGCAATAACAGGTAGATCGAAATGAGGGAGGCTGATATATCAAGTTGGGATGGAGGAGCGCAGAGTTGAAGTACTCCGAATATGTTTTGGGGTAGATCCGGTGCTAGCCCTGCCGGGTAGTAAACAAGGTGCGTCCATGCATGAGGACCCAAAATTCTCGCCATCCGCTGATTAGGTACTGAGATTGCTGTTAAGGCAAGGTAAGGTTCAATCGTTCGTGCTCCATTCCGAGGAAGGTTCAGAAGCTCATCCTCCAGCCCACGATCGGCAGGTTGACAGCCCGATGCAGGCGCTTCCCGGCATGCAACCCTGCCGGCACTAATGCGGACGGAAGGGTTGCAGTGGACTGTGCCTCCATAAGCGGGACGCATGTCGATCGGAGTAAGCAGGCCGCCAGCAGCGGAGGCCGGGGACGACGCATCACCAAAACACAGCGTCCCAACGAATGGACATTGAAGACAGCCTTAGTTCCACGGGCGCTGCCTTACACCATCATGAATTCATTATGCATGTATTTCACCCAGGAAGCTCCCCTCACGTCCGAAACCCTCTAGAAAGCCACTCCCGATCCTGCCATTCCAGCGTCACGCACGGACTGTGCGGACTCAGCCGACTGCTCCCACTCCCGCCCCCCGCGTCAAAAAAGATACTCCTGGGCGTACCCCCCTGGCCCACAGCCAGCATAATCGGCGGCAGAACCACGTCCTCATCGCGCCGCTCCGCCCCCGTTCTCGGGAAATCCGGCTGCGGGGTGTTGACCACCGGCGCGCTCCCAAGGCCGGGGTGTTCCGTCTCCCGCTCGGCGGCGGCACCGGCGGTGGCACCGGCGGCGAGCGGCAGCTGTGTCCTGCTCGCGGGGTAAGGGTACGGGTAAGGGGCCGAAGGGTCGTCCTCGTCGCCGTCGGAAAAGTCGGCCTGCCGGAGGAGGCTGTGGATGGCCAGGCGCTGCCGGGCCTTGGCCGCGGCCGAGAGCTGGACTTGGGGCGTCTTGTCCGCCGTCTGGGGACGGCTGGGGAGGTCCGAGCTCTCGGGCTGCTCGACTAGGCTGTGATTCGACGGGAAGGAGGATATGGCGCGGGTCATCTCCTCGATGATGGGCCTCGCGAGGGTCGACGACGGGAAGAAGCGCTTGAGCGATGCGAGACAGAGTTCCGCTCTGCTGAGGGCGAATTCCTCGGTTGTGTTGGGGATTCTGATGAGCGGGGAGCCTCTGACGCTGGCGCGGGAGAGGAAGAGGACGAGGCGGGTGGCGTGGTAGGCGCAGATGGCGGTGTCGAACTCGAGGAGGCGAGGCTGGGTGCTCTGCTGGTTGAGGTTGCTGAGGATCTGGATGATGGCTGTCGCGTGCTGGAAGCAGAGAGATGCGGCGGTTGTGATGTAGGTCGGTGATAGGGCGTCGAGGACTACCTTGGGTGCTGCCTCGCGGAAGCCCGACAGGAACAGGCGGTACAAGTCGCAGTGGCACTGGTGCCAGGACAAGTGCATGAGCATGATCCGCGGCAGCCATGGACAGGCGAGAGCGAGGTCGAGCTTGCGTGGCGTCAGGTTGGGTCCGCCCTCCATCTGCTCGCCGATCGCGATCAGGTCCTTCTCGAAGTCCAGCACAATTTGTGGGAGCTGAGGGAACGGCTGCTCACAGAGAGCAAGGGAACGCGTTAATCGCATGATGTCGCGGCGGATGCGCTCCAGCTTGATGCAGAGAGGGTAAGCCCCAGGGCCGTACTTGTCCATGCCTGTGACTCCCTCCTGGAAGTCGGCCTCGCAGCTCGGCATGCGGAGGTAGATGTTCTCCTGCGGACACAGCTCGAATTCCGGCAGCCCAATGCAAAAGTACCGCTCGACCAGCTTCATGCACCACATGAGACGTCGCCGTACTTCCAGGGTCGTCGAGTGTTGGTCGGAGCGCTCGTGGTTGAGCCGCATCGCCGCCGCGGCTCGTGCAGCAAGCGCCAAGAGCATAAAGGCGCGCTGGAACTGGCCTATGTTTATACGATACAGGATCACCAGCATCAAGGCCTGGAGCCGAGATACCGTCGGTGTCTCGAGTCGCTCCCATACGATGTGCTCGGCCTTTTGGATCCAGCGAGAGGCCAGGGGATGCTCAGTCCCTCCCGGGTCGCGGCCGGCTTCTCGATACGATAGGGCGACTCCCGAGATTGCAAGCCGTAGCGCTCCATCTAGACTACCGTCGATCCATTTCTGTCGCGTCTTGGGCCGGTAGAGGAATGCGTAAGACGGCAGCTGGTAGACGATATCGAAGAAGTAGTCGACCAGTTCAGGGGAATCCGGCGGCGGAATGTCCGGCTCAGCTTCCCTGTTGTTTCATCAATATCTTCAGTGCAGTGAATATGGCGTCAAGAGTCGATACTTACGGTACATCGGACTTCTCGGAGACTGACTTCCTGCGAGTCCTCTGTGGTTCGTTCTCTGCAGTGCTCGGCTGCGGCGAGATAGGGGTCGCCAGCTGCGCCGGACTCGACGCTGCTGGGCTGTGGCCTTTGTCGCTGTTCTCCGCGCTGGAGGCCTTCGCTGCCTTCCCTTTGACGCTCTTCCTAGTAGTCACGGGGTACTCGCAGTCCACGCGTCGTCGCTTGCAGGCCAGACACTGCGGGGTGTCGCCGGAGCAGCGTATCTTCTGCTCCCTGCAGCCATCGCAGGCCTTGCTCGCTCGCCGTCTCTCAGGTCGAGCGAGCGCAGCAGTCGCCGGTGACTGGGAGTCGTCAGAGCCCTGCTCCGGCGTCGCGGCTTGCGAAAACGAGCACACGAAGGACAGACGCTCGCAGTTGCCGCAGACATCTGCTCTGCCATCGCAGCGAACCTAGATGTCGGTTGACCGTCAGCATCCGGCTCTATCGGCGACGATGCCAGCCTTATCGGAGTTGTGGAGCCTCACCTTTCGATATCGACATTGCTTGCACGTCTCCTTGGTCTTGACGGCGCTCGACCTGAACGTCGTCACGTAGCTCTCCATCGCTGACTTCATCTTGTCTACAGTCTGATAAAGCAGCAGTCTAGACTTGGTCAGTCCACGACAGGAGTCTCTTGAAGTCAATCGACGACGCGAGTGACGGAGGCGACTTATCCTCCATCCTTGAGCGATTGTCGCGGTGCAGGTTTAAGGGAGCGGGGGGCAGCTGGATGCTGCGGGAGGAATCAACCAAGACGAGCTTTGGCGCTAAAATGAGGCGATCGATGCTTGCCAAGCACCTTAGATTGTGCAGAAGTCCAATTCGTGCATAACCCGTGATCTTGCACAACTGCCCCTGCAACTTCGCATTTCCGGACTTCTTAATTCTCAAGTCGTGTTCTCTCATATACTCCGTTCGACTTATGTTGCCGCTTTGTGCAGCTTACATGATTCGACAATCCAACGACCCTACGAACATACTCTATCTGTTAGAGCAAGTACGCCGACCCCTACAGCACCACCTAGGGTTAGGGTCTGGCTATCATTCAACGACCGACTCACATCCGCCCCAGCTTGAGCAGGTTAGCCAGCCAGGTATCATTATTCTTATTTAATAGGCATGTCTAGAACTGGACTTGGCTAGTCCTCGGTCAATTGTGCCGGCGTTCTTCACTGCGATTGCTCTGATGCGTATACCATGTCTAGATGCAACAAAACTCTATGGGCCTTTTCCCTAATGCATCTTGCCGAAGAATATGGCCTCCTTGCATACAGGTATACGCATTACAAGGTGCCAAGATACCTCTCCCTATGTCTAGTGACATCCGATGCGAGTTCCTTCAGTTAGCTCGGGCGGGGCTCTAGGGTAACTTCCAATGCTGGCTTGTCAGGTGGGAGCATCAAAGTTGCCTTTCAGTACGGCTGCTTTGGGTGCGTCGATCTTCTCATACGGGCTTAGGTTCTCAACCAGTGGATATATCAGAGGGGTGCTGTACTTTCTTATTTCGCCATATATGCCCAGCAATAAAAGCTAACCGACACCGTCACCCTCCGAACAGAACATGTGCAATTGAGAGGTGATAAGTCCACTTTCCCTCCCCGTTACGTTGCTCCCACCGACCAACGTCTATTACTTTCCGCTGCAAGCCAGGTACCAGTCACCACATGCATCGTGCTTAGGCACACAGGTACCGCAGCCGATGTTGCGGCAGTCGGCCGTGATCGAGCAGGTGACGAAGCAGTCGCGCCTGAACAACCCGGTGGGGTCGTTCTCGCTGGAGATGTCTCTGGCTGAGATGGTGGGAACTTCTGCAGGCCCGGGGCAGACAATGTCCTGAGTATGTCAGTTACACGTATCAAAAGGCCTCCAGGGACCAAAATGGAGCTCGGCTAAGCTCTTTTTTACTTACCACAGACCTGGCAACCTTGGGACGTGCCAGAGCCACGGGAGAAGCAGCCAGAATGGCGAGGATTCTGATGGTGGTGGTCTTCATAGTGAATTGCAAGAAAACTCCCCCTATATTCTTTTTGTCTTTTGGACTCCGTCAAGGTTTCGTCGAGGCGGTAGGCTGTCAGAGCAAGAAATTTCGGACGGTGGTTCTTGAGAATTTATTTAGCAGACTGGAAATAATGAGAGACACTTGTGAAGGAGAAGGTGCACCTCTTTTGTAGTTGACCACGCTGCTACAACGTCACCTTTCGACATGAACACACGGCTGTACAGGATTACCAGTATCATTCTCAGAAGTGTGGTAGTGATTACACCGACCTATCCGGCGTTCAAGCTTCGAGCTGAACCTTAGGAATCTTATTGGTTTGCTTGCCTCTCATCACATTCCTAAAGGATCCTACCGGCACTTCGCCGTACATGTGCGTCTGAATTCCGAAGTCTAATACTACCATCCTGAAGGGGGCCAAAACAAGCATAACTTTGCCGAATGGCGCATGTGACACAATCAAGAACGTCGCGATTATCGTGGTTCTGAACCGAACTGGTTGCTTCAGACTCGATCACTCAGAAGCTCTCCGCTCTAACGAGGATCGAACACTCCCGCGTCGGCGATCGAGATCTGTTAATCATCCTCCCGTTCTCCTCACTGTCAAGATATGCTAGAAATACCTACACTTTCACTACTTCAGTGGCTAGAATGACTCCTATTGGTGATGTCTAAGTCCTAGCAGAAAGCTCAGTCCAGGAGAATGTCACGGCAATCCAGGAGACCGCAGCACAAAGGAAACCGAGTATGCGTACGAATTTCTGGGCAACCACGGACGCAAGACTTGCATGATTACTCCACGGTCGGGTCGGGGGTAGGATGCTGGCGGAAATCCTTCCATGGGCGGGCACTCTTCTCATAGGGGAACGATAAGCTTAAGAACTGGGCTTGGTGTTACATCCATTGCGGTATCTCGTGTTCATTTTAGGTTTACAGAAGTTGAGATTAGAGTTGCCTTCCCCATTCGGCTAGTAGGAACGACAGACCATTGGTTCCCCCACAATCTCGTCCGTTGTGGTCAACCTGCAGTCCACCCACCCAGTACCGCGTCGGCTATGCAGCTACACCCCGTCAAAGGATTCTCAGATGCACCTTGTTGTATGGTAGTAGCCTAGTTAGGATGGTCTCGCCCACGCGTGTGGTACGGCTGCGTAAGCAGTGTGGAGCGGGGAGGTAAACTTCCGGGGCGGGCTCTCTTACAGGTCAGCGCCTAGACGCAGCCCAAAGGACATGCGGAACGGGAGGAACGCCCAACCTTGGCAGATGGTCGGTTTTGGTTATCCGTATTATAGTCATTATATATAAATAGCACTGCAGTCGGAATGGCCCAAGCCTACTTAGGAGGTGGAATCGCCTATAACGGGTAAGCTCAAATGTATTAGTGAGTATATGAGTCGGAGCTGGTGGATGCCCCGTCCATGAGAAGTCGTGAGTCGTGAGTTCGCATCCACAGCTTTTGCATACACGGCCTCAGGTCCAGTCCTTCTTTCCTGCTACGATCTCCGACCTCTTGTTCTTGCCGTTTATCAGCAGCTGCAGGCTTTCAAGTCTTTCCTTTTGTATTTCCCTGACGGCTGGAGCCTAGCGCCTCGACTTAGCTTTAACGTAGTCTAAAACACAAAGGGAGTATAGGAGTACTAAGATAGATGTCCTTCCCCGATCGAGTTCTGCGGTGGAATGACTGTTGGACACAAGCGGGTATTGGAATGTTTGGGTTGTGGACGGACTTCCCTTCCAGACGAAGGTCCGGAATGGCTTGATGCGAACACCATTTAAACCAGATTTTTTGTGTCCCCAGCAAGCCACATCGCGTGCATGGGACGATTTCAGTAGTCTCGCCCTTTGTGCCGATGTCCGCAACGTTACGTCAGAGGCGACCGTTAGCTGTACCGTCTCAGGTGTCAACATGACCTGTGCCTACATATATGGCTTAGACAACCAAACTTATTCACTCAGCACAAATTTCAACTTAAAGTCTCATTCAACCACCTCGCCTATATTGATCAGTCTGAGTGCCACTTCAGTAACTCCGGATGCAATGAATACTCTGCCACCTCTCGCCATCACTGTTGGCACTACCAGCCTAGGCTCTGCTAGTAGTCCTATCATCTATCACGAGGACGGCTACTACTCCGTACCAATCCCCATGACTGCTTCCACGGACACATTAGACCCTATATTCTCCATCGTCCGACTCATACGCCGAGATAACGTCGTGCAGATCGACGAGCATCAAGCAATCTTGCTGAAGGCCGCATATTTTACTTCACTTGAAACTGGTGCGAGAAGACATTCCAGGACATCACCGTCAGGGGCTGTAAGATCAACTTGGGAAGCGTGACTTTCCTGCCCCTGGAACCCGAAGACAGCTACGTCAAGTACATGTCGGCCGCCGGCAAATAATTTGACCTCAATCCAGACATCTACCGGTCCAATAAGACCGGCCAGATATATTCCATCGGCTAGCTGAGCCGCGCTCGGCTTCAGTAGCTGCGCGATATGTTCTTCAACCAGGTTGTGTACGCCAGTGGCGGCGCCAACAAGATGGATGGCGCCATCGACTTTGGCCAGTTTGTGTACCCGCCGCAATTTCGCGCAGCTAGTGCTCAACTACGCCAAGTCAACAATATCGTGCACGAGTGGGGCGCCAACCTAAACATCACGAACGTCACCGACCGCGTGTACACAGCTGAGACGTACGTCCGCATGCGCTGGGTGTGGTTCATTCTGCCGCTAGTGGAGACGGCCGCTGCGGTTGTCTTGTTAGCTGTGTCGATAGCGGCGACGAGGCGGCAGCCGCTCCTGAAATATTTGGCCCTGACGCTCCTGTTTTACGGGCCGGGGTGGAACGAGTGGCTGTGAGAGGGCTGGAAGACGCCAGCAACGGAGCGTCTGCGGGTTTGTTTGATAAAGGGGCAAAGGGTGTGATCGACAACCTAAGGCGGAATGAAGAAGGTAGATCGACATTTACGATAGTACATAGGTAGAGATTTGGCCAACAGTGAAAG
>Ga0209127_100428_pt1 | contig 14662 bp, 11 predicted proteins | sample LakSupMetagenome_FD_187469 | JGI IMG/M metagenome (GOLD analysis project Ga0209127, IMG submission 187469) | Freshwater microbial communities from Lake Superior, Canada - Sta WM archaea (SPAdes) (version 2) | ecosystem: Environmental > Aquatic > Freshwater > Lake | place: Lake Superior, Canada...
TGCGAACCCACGTCTACATCGGCCTTCGCGGCAGCCCCCCTATCCTGGCACTTCGACTCCCGCACCAGAGCCTCAACCACCTGTAGCCGCCGCTCGCCAGCCGCGACGGAATAGCCTGCTGCGAAGAGGCTTTCCCTCCAACTGGGACTCGATCCCGCAATCCCCCTTTCGCAACCGTGCAGCGGCTGCATCCGACGCACCACACTGGCCACTGCGCCGGCTCTCTGCTGCCCGCCTCTGGAATCCCACCAATTCGACTCCGAGAAGCAGTGCAACTACCCGCAGAAGACGTCCCTCCACCCCTCCACCTCCTGCCGTCCCCCTCCAACACCCGACCTTTGACGGGTCCAGCGACCCCATCGGCACCGGCGCCGGCGACTACCCGCTCCTGACCCTCCCCGAGCAGCGCCAAAGCCGGCATTCGCTCTCGACACGGGCCAGTCTCCACCTCGAGACCAACGAGCGGCGCATCAGCTTGCCCGGTTCCGTGCGCCACTCGTACGACCAGAAGCGCGTGAGCATCACCCCGTCGCCTGTTGAGGAACCTGAAGCGGGCCCTTCGCAACCGCAGCCGGTGTTCTATCCGAGAGAGGAACAGCCTCGACTAGCAGGCGCAGACGCCACGAGAAAGAGGGGCCAGAGCGTCGTCATCCCGTCCTCGGTTGGTCTCATCTACGACCGCTCCGCACGAGCAAGGAGACCCGATAAGGGCAAAGGGAAGGAGATCATGGCGTCGCCAGGGAATGAGCGGGACGAGGACCAGAAATACTCACAGGACCTCGAGCGTGGCCCGGATGTGCTCGACCCCCGCCGTTCCACGGCGTCGGGCATATCCGGCATCGGCTCGGCCATTTCCTCGGACGACTCGTCGATAATGGGCGATCCGGACCAGCAGCCGGCGGACGTGGGCGACGAATGGGGACCGCAGCATCCGTGTTACCCGCATCTGAACCCCCACGTGCCGGTAGACTCGCCAGAGTATAAGAGTACGCGCATCATCCGCATTCGGCGAGACTGGCTGGTAGAGGGCGACCTGGCACCGACGTTCTCGAATCTATACCCCGAGATTCTCGACCCCGCTGGACTATCAGAGCAGGAGTTCCGTCGTGTAATAGAGAAACTCAATGGGACGCTGATACCGGCCTTTAGCCCGTATAACTGGAGGAATGTTGTCGACGGCGTGCTCGGCCTTGCGACTGGCTGGCTCTGGGATGACCTTGGGTTCACAGGCATCAAGTCACGGCTGAAGCACCTGGACCAGTGGATCGAGCAGTGGAATGTCGATATGGCAAAGTCGGTCGGCCGCGAAGAGGGTGCTATTCCTCCCAAGATCATCCCGCTGAGACAAACGGGTTATATGACAGTGAGGGACTCTTCCAACTCTTATAGTTGACGTGCATTGCTGACGTGCCGTCCTAGCTTGACATCCAAATTCCCGATCCGGAGATCGTCGGTCCGTCACCAAGCACGCCGGGGGCCTCTAGATCAGGCGCGCCTGCAGACCGGGAGACGCCCGAGCCTGCAACGGCAACAGCAACATAATGAGCGTCAAATCCCCTTCTGTGCCATCAACATTCGAACTACACCATTTAATCCCCTTGCTTTCGACTCCGACATCTTGACTGTTACACCCTTTTAATCGGTCCATCTGGAATGACTGATGAACGAGCTGTCTCACTATACCCGAAGCCCTCACAGGGCGCTTTCCTTGCTTTTCCCTGCCGTCATCGCCTCTACAACTATACCACCATATCAGCACGGCGTTTCGGACTTGGGTTTCATGTTTCGCGTTACAGAGGTTTGCAATAGCGTGGGGACCTGGGACTTCACGGTAGCAACACGATGGCAGCTAGAGGATCTGTACCCTTGAGACGGAAGGTCTGTTTTTCTTGTAATTATAAGATATATCTGCTTGGACAGAGCCACACGAGCCCGACTCTAATGTATAGAATACCGCTGTCACATGCGCTCTGCAGTCATGAGACTGAGGTGTCCTCATGAATCTGTCCGAAACCTCGGAAAACAAGCGACGAATATGTCTCCTCTTTGTTTCTTAGAATAAAGCTGCAATCCCGGATCAGACCGCCAGAAACGATGCAACTCTAACAACCACGTCTGAATACATGTGTCTCCAGCTCTTGCTGTGTTACCCGACCAAAAAACTCCCGTAACGCCGTGCCCAAATGCCTGTACGCAGTCTACCTGACATACTTCCCCATAAACCGCTTATGAAAGTCCGACCGCAAGAGATCCTGTTCGACACGTTAGCGACACCTCGTCCCTCACCCCGGTCCCAAGAACAAATCAACGTAAAACTCACGTTAACAAACTCCTTCTTCCTCCCCTTGTCGTCCGTCCCGCGCGCCTGGTTCTTGAACACAACGTCGTCGTCCCATCGCCTCTTGATGTTGAAGTCGGCCGCCTTGTTCAGCAGCGGATTGCCGAGCGCGATGTCCTTCTCCCTCGCCTCCTCCTCGGCCGCGCGCCTCTCGCGCTCCTCCCTCTCCCTCTTCTCGGCCCGCTCCCGCCTCACGCGCTCCAGCTCGCGCTGCAGCTCGGCCTCCTCGTCGTCCGAGTCCGAGTCCGAGTCGCTGTCGTCATCGTCTGCTTCGCTGCTGTCCGTGTCGTCCGCGTCGATGTCCCGGGTCTCCTCTAATATCTTCCTCCTCTTCGCCTCGGCGTCCTCTTCCTCCTCCCCGTCCGCTCCGCCAGTGAGGGCCAGCGGCCGTTTCGAGCTCTCGTTGGTTGGTTGCTGTTCGGAGGGTAGAGGGACGCCCTTGACCTTGGCAAAGTGCGCCGCCTCGGCGGCTTCGAGCTCGGCGCGCAGGTCGCGCGAGTGTGAAGCCGCGTCGGGCGCGCCGCCCTGGCCGGGCTTACGGAACTTGAGCTGCGTGTGGGCGGGGAGGAGGCGCTGGTGGTAGGCTGGGCCCTTGAGGTCGTCCTTGCCGCGGGCGGGGTCGAAGGTTGGTCTGTGGGCTGTGGTCATTTTGAGTGCACTGGAGGAGGGATGCTTCTAATGGTGGGGTTGTCGAAGTTAGAGGTGGTGAGAAGGTAGAAAGTGTTGAATGTCACGATGTTGATTGTTCACGATGCGACGGTTGAGGTGAGGTCAAAGTACCCTTGTACCCACTTTCACCGCCCGGCGAAAACGGTGGAAATTTTGGCGGACGGCGATGGCAGAAACGGACAACGCCCCTCCAATCACCCGCCCAAGGTAGAGCGTCGCGACATCCAAACCAAGCAGCAAGGCGATGAGGGTGGTGGGCTATCTACAATTCGACCAAGATGCCACGGGAAGCGGAGCCTTCTCTCAATGAGAAGCAGTTTGTGCTGCAAGCTCTAAAGGATAACTTGCGACAAGATGGTCGGGACCTCGACGCGTACCGGCCGCTCGACCTCACTTTTGGCGACGAGTATGGGCATGCTGACGTCAAGCTCGGCAAGACGAGGTATATGCGCTACCCGAATTAATGCTGATAGAAGGCGGTCGTCTAACAGTTCTTGCAGGGTGCTCGCCAAAGCCTCCGCCGAAGTAACAGTCCCCTACACGGACCGGCCCCTTGACGGCATCTTCACCATCGCCGCCGAGCTCAGCCCCATGACCTCCCCGTCCTTCGAAGTCGGCCGTCCGACCGAGATAGAAGTCCTCCTCTCCCGCCTCCTCGAGAAGACGGTCCGGCGGTCCGGCGCGCTCGACACAGAATCGCTCTGCCTGGTCGCCGGCCAGAAGTGTTGGTCTGTCCGGGTCGACGTGCACGTACTGTCGCACGACGGCAACCTGATCGACGCCGCGTGTTTTGCGGTCGTCGCCGCGCTGAGGCATTTCCGTAAGCCGGATACGAGTATGGAGGCCGGTGTCCTTACGGTGTATACGCCCGCTGAGCGAGAGCCGGTGCCGCTGGGCTGGCTGCATTCGCCTTTCTGCGTCACGTTTAGCTTCTTTGGGGACGAGGGAGAGATATCGGTGTTGGATGCGACGTGGTTGGAGGAGCAGGTGCGGGTTGGCAGCTGCACCATCAGTCTGAACAGGCATGGGGAGATATGTCAGATCGCGAAGCTGGGAGGGACGCCAGTCGAGGCGGTGGCGCTGATACAGTGCACGCAACTGGCGCTGACCGCGGTCAGGTCGTTCACGGAGTATCTGGACCAGAAGTTGACCGAGGATGCTAAGCGGAGGGATAAGGGCGGTCTCCTGGCAGAGCTGTCGGCGGAGAATGATAGATAAGAAGGTGCCGTTAGACTCGGCGGTTTCTGGTTTAGAGACTCGCTGAAAATAAATCAAGAGATACCCATAACAGAAAAGGGGTAAAACCTCTCCTCGACGCCTGTAGACAGTCCAAAGTAGCCAAACCCGTCCGAGACGCCCGCTATACACACAATAAAAGCTTCCATCGCACGGCGTCACCTCATAACCGGCGGCCTCGACTCCTTGTTCCACTTGACCCTCGACCTGACCCATTCAATCGCCTCGCTGACGCCCGTCCCCGTCAACGCCGACACAGGCAGCACCCTCGAATCCCGTATACTACTCGCCTTGTCACCTTCAAAGACCTTCTTGACCAACCCTTCCTTTATCCTCACGACTTCCACGCAGTCCTCCCTGTCCTGCTTGTTCGCCAGCACCAGCACCGGAACCCCCTCCGTCTCGCTATTCTGCAGCACGTCCTCCAGCACGAGCCTGCACTCGTCCAGCCTCCCCGTGGTGTGTTCATGGTCCAGGTCCCCGTCCCCAATGTCCGTGCTGTCGATAATGAACACGATAGCGTGGCAGCTGGCGTAGTAGCTCTGCCACAGCTTCCTCAGGCTCAGCTGGCCGCCCACGTCCCAGATCTTGAGATACATATCCGGCAGCGTGATCGTGGAGACATTCTGCCCGACGGTGGGCACGGTCTTGAGCTTCGGTTCGGGCCCGCCGGGGAGGAAGAGCGCCTTCACCTGCTCGAGGAAGGTGGTCTTGCCCGCGTTGTCGAGGCCGAGGAGGATGACCGAGTACTCTTCTTTGCTGGTAGCTAGGCGGTAGAGGCCTTTGGCGAGGTGGTACATAGTTGTCGCGAAGGTAGACGCATTGCCGACCGTCTGCCGGAAAGTGAAGCGTCGCGACGCACGGACCGGCGCCGTTGAGGTCGAGGTTCCTTAGGTAAGGTACCTTACGGAGACGTTCCAGTGCCGCGAAGTGCCCCACCTCCGTTCCGCACCGTTACGGAAGCTGCGATAAGGAGCGATAAGATGCCGTTTCGAGGTGCCTATGAGGTCACTGAATGCATGCCTGCCAATTCGTCGGTCGTGCTCAACAACAACAAGGCACCTCAGCTTAAGACACGAAACAGATCTTGGACTCGTCCTGGGTATAACGTCCACAGCTGTGGTCGAACAGCTACATACGGCGTCATAATTCCTGACGTGAACTTGATGATTTGAGCATTCACAATCCCATCAATGGCGCCTGTGGTTCACCAACACCCAGTGCGGTCAGAGCTCATGACGTCTCGCATCATATTGGGCTCAGTAAACTGACATCGAACAGCTATGCGCCAACCTTCTTGGTGCTCTCGCATGTCACCGCAGCCATATACCTGACTCACACCGTCAGTCGCGGTCTTTACCAGTCCTACAAGGCACTACCTCCATCCCAAGACACGCGTCAGCGTATCCATAGACGACGCATATTGGCCCCTATCTTTGGCGGTCTTGCGCTGTTAGCGCTGGTCACAGACGCCTACTACAAGTTGGGCTACCTGACGCTGTCCTACAAGGTCTGGGCCGATGAGCACGGCCTCGCTTCCCCTGCTAGGTACGCGCCCAGTTCCAAGCGCAACAACGACACGAGTGACTGACACAGGTGGATAGCGTCTTTACAACCGCTACCAATGGCACGGCCAGACCACCGTTGCACCTCACTCAGTGGTTGACAGACACGCCCATCTACTACGACGCGGCAGAGATAGTAGCAGAGAAGGCACGGCGGTTCTGGTGGGGCAACCAGGCCGCTCTCGCAACCGTCCCATGGAGCATGTTGCTGGCGATCGAGGGTCGCAGACGGAAGATCCCATTCCTCTGGGCATACATGCTGCTGGCACACCTAGTCAACCTCTCCTTTGCGCAGAACCTCTTCTACCTCGCCCTGTTGCTGGCGCCTTCGCCCCTAGAAGGCGCCATTCCCGGCGTGGCACCAAGGTAAACTGCTCACCCACCCACAAACCTAATCACCGTAGAGGTCAGCACTAACACCCACAGACTTACCAACGCCATCAACGCCCTCTTCCCACCCAAACCAGCCAACTGGTGTCCGAACCCTATCGTCTTCCTCATACCCCTGTCCGCCACCTACCTCAACCTCTTCCTCCTCCCCTACGCAGCCAACACCCCGTCCTTCTCCACCATCTCCGCCCTCGCCCGCGCCTCCTCGTTCGCGCCGCTCGTCCTGCCCACCATAACCCCTCAGTCGTGGGGCACGGTGCACCCGCACCCGCACGCCGCCTACGGCGTCTACACGCGCCTCTTCCGCTTCGCGGCCGCGACGAGCGCCTTCCTCCACGCCAAGTCCAGCCTCGCGGCCGTGCTGTTCAACCTCCCCGGCGCCTGGAAGCACCGGCACAGCCTCCGGGTGCCCTTCGACGTGCAGCACCGGACGAACTGGGAGCGAACCACGACGGCCGTGGGCAAGGTGCTGGGGAGCATGGGCGACCACCCGGCCGTCGGCGGAGTGGCGGTCGACGTCGTGCTCTGCGCGGTGGGGTTGGGGCTGTGGGCTGCAGTCAGGGGCGTGGGGGTTAACGAGATATTGGGGAGCGCGGTGCCGTTCTACAGGCCTGCCGTCACGGCTGAGGGGTTGATGGGCGAGGTCGTCAAGCGGGAGGACGAAGGGGTCGAGGCCGAGGTCAAGAGCGAGGAGCAGCCGACAACGGTGAGGAGGAGCGGGAGGAAGAGGATCGCGAGTCCTAAGGGGGCTGACGATTCCACCGCCGGTACTAGGAGGCGGGGACGGCCGAGGAAGGTCAAGGCCGAGCCTGAGCTGGCGACCGAGACGGAGGCTATGGCGGCGGCCGACGCTACGTATGTGCCTGAGCCGAGCGTTGCTGCTGAGGTTGCGGAGGGGGATAGGCTGGAGGTTGACGACGATTGGGAGGCTGCTGCTGTGGCGTGGGGGATCACGGCTCTGGGGGGGTTGGGGGCCGGGAGCGCGGGCGTCTTCGGTGGTGAGTGCATTGCGCGGTAAGGGCGGACATAACAGAAAGGCCGAGAGGGACCGCTGGTCTCTTGAAGGGGTTAGGATGTGAACCTTGCCAACAAGCTGTTACCCGTAATAGGAAACAAGATATCGGTCCAAGACATGATGACAGGTGGAATGGCGGGGACGGCGGACGCGGACCAGGCGGACGATGACGGCGTTCGGCTTCGAGCGGGAAATTTCCTTATCTTTGCGGGGCGTAAGGTATTTCTTCTACGGAGAGGCGGCACCGGTATCACTTGCTTGACTCGTGTGCTATTGACGAGGTAGACAAAGATGACAACGAACAATCAACGGTATCTCCATGACACTCCTGAATGTCCGCTCCGGGAAGAACATTCAGCAGCCGAAGACACACTTCGGGTCTTGCCGTAGCGGACAATTCCTCGCCTCTGCTACTGTGTCTCGAATGTGTGTGTGTACCGGAGCCGCATCGCGACGGCAAGACCGGGAAGGGTTGTGTACCCCTGTTCCCACCGCGGGTGGCGATTTTGGTGTCTGACGAATCAGGTGCCTCTAGGCAGTGTGGCCGGGGACCCCGCGCTCTTGTCTCTCCACTGCCAAGCAGGGTTGCACCGCAGTCTTGGTGCTGTGGGGGGTCTCGAAGGTCCTTCAGGTTCTAGCGCTTCCTGTGCGCCGAACCAGAACAGCAGGAGTGAGACTTGGGGAAAGAGATTTCCCTAAACCAATGGAGTTGCGCAAGGTACAGCATCTTGGAAATGGCTGCAGCTGCAGAAGAGTTTTGATCGACCTCGTTCCAGAACAGTGGCTTGCAGGTGTACCTGGTGTCGGACCCTTATCAGACTGGTGATAGTGGTGGGATTCTGCGGGTTGTGTTATTAGCGTATCGGTCCTTTTCGCCTTCAGTTGTGGACCAGACGATGTTGCAATCGCAATTGTCACTTGCCAGAAGGGTCCCACCGGGAACAAGCAGCTGCCGGTGTCTCCAGTCCCTGGGGTGCTGGTCAGGAGAATATAACGTTATCCTTCCCGCTCCCAATTCGCGATTGCAGACGTTCGTTTCGAGATTCATTCGTTCATAACGTGCCTCGACCTTCACTCCACCATTGCCGAAGCGCCAGGTGTCTCCTGTCCTCACTCGACATCGACAACAAACGAAACGAAACTATCACGACGACATGACGTTTGAGTGAAGACGACTAAATACCATCATACACGACTGCCAACAACCCGAACCCCGACCCTCAAGATGACAATCAAAGAGCGTTTCCAGCGCCTGGTCTCCCGCAAATCCCTCTCCTCGGGGCACTCGTCCTCCTCCTCCAACTCAGACCCCAGCGACGCGCCACCAATCCCCTACGCCTCGTCATCGGGGACCTCGACACCCACCTCCGCAACAATACCCATCTCCGCCCACCCGCCAGCCATCAACCCGTCCCCTACCGCCATCTCGGCCTCCCTCTCCAAGACCTCGCCCGCATCCGCATCCAGCTTCCAGAACACCACCGGCGGCTTCCTCCACAAGACCCTGACGTGGCGGTCCAGCCGCGGCGGGTCTTCCTCGGGCGGCGCCGCGACGAAGAAGGAGAAGAAGCGCAGCTCCGGGCGGTCGTCGGATCGGAAGGGCCGGGACGCCGCGGCCGGTCTGGCGGCGGCGAGGAGGAGGGTGCACCCCAGCGAGAGGCCGCTGACCGAGGCCAACCTGCGGCAGCAGGAGGCGCTGAGCGCGTTCAAGTGGGAGTTTGGGCGGAGTCGGAGGAGGGATAGCCTGGGCGCTTGGAGCGACGAGAGCGGGATCAGTCCCTGTGGCTCGAGGCGGCCGAGTCTGATATCGCCGCCTGGGGCGTAGGGGCTGGTTGGGATAGGGATCCTGGTGGTCAAGATGTTTTGTTACTTAGGGTTGGCATTTTCGCTGCATTAGCTGGGTTGGATTTTGGTTCCCTTGGCTGTCTGGCATTAGATGGGCGGGACAGGATATTTCGTCTACCTCACGGTTTTGCTGGATAGACGGTGGCGTTTTCTCCTCTGCATATGACGGGTTTCTGGAAGGAAGGACGGAAAACTGCATGCGCTGTCCGTCTTTGGTTGGGATATTTGGCATGGTACGGACCCGAGGGCGGGATACTCGTGCGTTTTGCGCGGCTACAAGCACTAGACCGCATCATCAAGACGCCTGTTATGATATGTACAATGAGAATAGATGCTCAGCAATGACATCGATACTAGATGTTATCGAATCTTCCTTCAATCGTGTCGTTGTTCGCGGTGACCGGTAAGCATATGGAGTTCATGATCACGCTCTTCAATCATTGGACATTTCTGCACCGGTATGCTGCAAGTGCGGGACAAGATCTCTATTGCATCACACCTTTCCCGCTTTCGACGGAAAGCTTCGCCTGACGACACTCAACGCTCGATCATAGTTCCATCATCCCCTGCAAACTTCACGCCTACCTAGGACGAAATCAGACTATAGACAAACGTAAATGAGTGCGCTTCTGCGACCTCGCTTCATCACAGCAACTATTCCACGCATCGGCAGCAGAAGATCCATCGCCAGACCCGCCTTCACCATGGACTACTCATCCATCAAGACGCCCGAGCGGTGCTACGCGGACTTCTGCCTCATACCCGTGGGCACGGGCACGCTCTCGGTAGCCAAGGAGGTCGCCGAGGTGCAGCGGCTGCTCAAGGCCAGCGGGCTGAAGTACACGATGCACTCGGCCGGTACCACAGTCGGTGAGTGCGGGTGGTTGTCCCCACAACCAGCACTACTGCTGTGTCCAAGGTCAAGGTGACAAGCTGACGTCGAGGTAGAGGGCAGCTGGGACGATGTGTTTAGGGTCATTGGCCAGGCGCACTCGCTTGTGCATCAGACCGGGGTGGTGAGGATACAGACGTCTATGAGAGTCGGGACTAGGTGAGACACACGGGGGAGTCCGAGTCGTGTGGTCTGGCACTAACTGGGAGCAATGTAGGACCGACAAGAATCAGACCGCCGAAGACAAGGTGAAGAGGGTGCAGGATTTGCTGAAAAAGGATGGCGAGTAAGACGCGCAGACGTTCGTCTCTTCGTGTAACGTTGCTGTTCAACGTCAAACGCGGACAGTCTTGCAACAAGAGCAGACATGGACGACGAGAGATATGAGGCAGGTGTACGATATGTTAGTCTGCATATGACTACTGTTGGCCTTCTGCTTGTAGTCAGACTGGAACCCCGAGAATGCTTTACACAAGAGCTAGTCTTCTAATCTCCTAGCCATCACTCGTCACTCAGCAATCCCTCAAACTCTAGACCACATAGCCTTATGTATGAGTACCAGATCAACTGATTGCTCGACCACTCGAACCGACAACTTGAACAGAAGACACCTATGCGCCCATTCCCCTCAAAAGCCTCGTTCTAACCCGCTGAAACCCGTCTTGGTACCGCCCAGACCCAACTGCCAGGGGCAAGTCGATCTCAACCACCACACCGGGCGTCCGCACCTCGCTTCCATCACCACCCGTCAGGGCAGCGTTGACAAACATCGTCTCCTCTCACCGTCCCTCCGTTTCGTAGAGTCGTCTAAAGAGGCCGCGCGAGATGAGCTTCGCCGCTTGTCCGACACGGCCGTAGTGGGCTGAGGCGGCGTTGTATGCTTCGGACCAGATATTTGGGCTTGTCTGGCTCTTGTGGTATATCTTCCCGAACATCACCGTGTCAAGGGTGAAGTCGTCGTCGTTGCCCGGTATGACGTGCTTTAGAGGGGCGTTGATGCGCTTCAGCACTTCGACTGCTTGCTTGAACTCGGCCAGTGTAGACCGTTCGGTAAGGTCGCCGCAGCGTATTGCTACGTCTACTGGTTCGTCTGGGTAGAGGGTGTCTTTTGCTATCCATTCTTTAGAGTGGGTATCTGAGATAATGAGGAACCTCGTCTGTACTTCTGGACCCATGGAGAGGTTGGATGCCGCTGGCGCAGACCAAGACTCTGAACCCGATGCAGAGTGACTTTCGTTCTGCGGCCCAGGCCCGCTATCCTTAGCAGGGCTACTCTTTCTGGACAGATCTGTATCACATGGAACAGAACTTGATCCTCGCTCAAGTGCGAGCGCTTGATCCATGGCAGGATCCTCGTTCGCGAGAGCATTGAAGTTGCGTCGTATCGGGCATGATGCTTTGCTAGACTGGAGGAAGTTACCGGCTTTTAACTTCACGTCCTCGAGACACGGGAATCTGTTAGACGCTGCAAGTGTTTTTTCTGTAAATATTTGCACACGCGGATGCCTCAGCTTGAATTGTGATTGCTCGCCCCTGAGCAATGCCGAGTCCGAATGACAGGCCTCTAGCTATGATGACTGCTTGTACTCAGTCTTATAGCATGCTAACCGTTAGGCGTACTCCGAAGACTTGTGTACATATATGCTATGACGCCCACACATGTTTCGCCAATGTTGGTTGAGTGGACATTGCCGGCCCTGATGAAATAGGGCCCCATGAAATATTGGTTCAAAGCCATGTCGGACCGACTTAGCTGTTCTCCTACACCACAGGCCCAGTGCTCGAGTCAACTGATAGAGAAGATTCTCTCACGTAAAGTAATGTACAAAGTGTGTAGATGGGACGATGCTCGCACCTGAAATGCTTTGGGACAACCCAAGCAACTCAACTGGTTCAATGGCCGTCAGCCGCAACATCGCATGGGTATAGAGGAACGAGGACTCGATTAGATCTGCGCGCCCGCCTCGCCACTTTTCTTTATGGAACGTAAGGGAGGAGAAGCACAGGTGTAAATAGGTATCCGTAAACTCAGAAATCGGTGCAGGCCATGTATGTATACGCAACAGTGGCACACTCCATGCTCGCTCGCTTGTCCAGACACCCAATACCTTGGAGGAACCGTATCGAGACTCGAGTCTCCTACTCGCGCACCGCATCAGCAACCTTCTCCAGCTTCCCCAGCTTGGCAACAAGCATCGTGTTCTGCGCCTGCAGCTCCCCCACCTGCTCCCGCAGTATGTCCATCTGCTTGAGCGCGACGTCCCTCTCCGCCCTCGTCCTCTCGAGCTCTATCTGGATGTTGGCCCTCTCCTCGCGCTCCTGCGCCTTACGCCGCCTCTCCTCCTCCTTCTTCTCCTCCTTCGCCTTCTTCTCCTCCAACTTGCGCACCTCGCGGCGGAACTTCTCCTCCTGTTTGGCCATCTCCCTCTCGTGCTTCTCTTTCAGCTTCTGGAGCGCCGCCACCTCTCTCTCTTTATCCTTCTGGCTCTGAGAGCTTGCCTGCTTCTGGAGAGCCTGCTCCTGCATCTTAGCCATCTTCTCTTCGGCCTTGCGCTTGCGGACTTCGAGTTTGCGGAGTTCCTTCTCGTGCCTCGATGCGGCTGCTACAGACGGCGTTGCCGATTCTTCCGATACGGCTGACTTTGTAGACTGTGCTGAAGAGACTAGATCATCGAATGTCGCCGCCTTGGTGGGCATGGGCGTCGGCCCGCCTTCTGCGGATGCGTAGTCGCTGTCGGACACGGTGGACTCGGTGTCGCTTGAGTCAGGCTCGACTGTGCCGGCCTCCGAGGCGGTGTCGTGCGCTGAGCCGGTGAAGCTAGCTACGTAGGAGCCGGCGACACCGAGCGCGTTCGTAATCATGCCATACAGACCGCCAGAGGCGTCCTCTCCTTCGGCCTCCTCGTCAGTGCTATCGCGAATAGGCTCAAGTGTCTTGGCTGCGCGCTTCCTGGCTGGTAATGGTGGCGCCTTCTCCTTACCACCATCTGAAACCTTGGCCGTGTCATCCCCGCCCTCTGCCTTGACATCATGAGGCTTTTCAAAGTCCTCGGAGTAAAGCCATTTCACGAACTTCCCAGCATCAGTGCAGATACCCGGCGGCGTGCCCTTCTCAACCATGAACCGCGGCACGCTGCCACCGGGATCACTCCGCGTAATCATCACCCACTCGATAGCATACTCGGGATCATCCCCGGCGTCTTGCGCGCCAACATCGCTCTTAGCCTGTTGCACCGCGGGCCCCGAATTCTCCACATCCACTCCCGGCCGCGCAAACTCGTCCCGGCTGGCATCGAGCGACGACCTCGTCCTCCTCAGCGGTTTATCAACCGGCACCTCCCTGATTACCTCGACACTCTCGTACTGGCCCCTTATAAACCCCTGCCGTTGCGGGGCATCGGGGTGCTGGCACGGCTTGCTGATAACCATGAACTGCCTCGGCTTCCTCGGCTTTCTCCTCCCTGCCTCCCCGTCCTTCCCCTCCTCCTCATCCTGACTAGTAACCAACAGCGTCACGAAGTCCCTCGGTGTAGTCGGGCCGGGGAACCTCACGCTCAGGAGATAGACATGCAGCTTCGCCACCCCCTCGACGGTCAGGTCCTCCACCCTCCTCTCCGCCCCGATCCCGCGTATCCTGTGCGCGCCGATCTCGCCGTCCCCCTTGGCCCTCTCGTTCCGCCTCAGCGTCTCCTCGAACTCCCGCTCAAGCCCGGCCCTCCACCGCTCGTACGGCAGCTCCTTGTGCACGCTCCGCCGCGCGAACCAGGCCCCCTTGCCGTCCTTGGCGGACAGCTTCCACACGCTGATCCCCATCGGGTTCTCCTTGGCGCCGACCTTGACCTCCTTCCAGTCCTTCCTTATCTTCCCCGCCACCTCGGCGTCGCCGGTTGTCTGGGTGGTCGACGCGGTGGTGACGTGGGGCGCGAGGGCGGCCGAGTCGGTCGCGGCCCTGGCGCGGCCGGTGCTGGCCGGGCCGGACTTTGATATCTCGGGGATGGAGTCGATGAGTGTCTGGGCGGAGGCGAAGGTCGTGGACAGGAAGGAGGGGAGGGTGTCGGACTCGGATTGGGAGGAGATCTCGGTCCAGTCTATGGGCCCCAAGACCTTGAAGGGCTCGTGGTGGTGGCCGACCATTGTTGGCTATGGCGGTGTGGTGTAGTGGTGCGTGGTTGGGTTTTGGTATTGATTGCGGCGAGGCTAATACCTCGGACGCGGTGGACGGGTCGGATAATTGTAGTAAAAGTGTAATATCAGACGTCTAGGTGGTGCGGCGGGTCAATTGGAGCGTGGTGAGGAGGGGAGCCTTTAATGATGTCTGTAACTCGGCTCCCAGGCTTCCTGGTCGTGGTCGTGCGTTGTTGGTTCCCAACGATACCTTAGTTTGGTTGACGTCATCCCGCTCGTAGCACGGTTTCGGCGGGACAATGACCTGTAGCGGGCGCTAAAACTCGATGAGGCACAGTATAGGACAGGGGTTATTTGCAGCTACCAACGTCATAAATACGATTGTCCGTGGCGTCAGGCTCGCCGAATGCGACATTGAGCGTGAAATGCTACCGTGACACCATCACAGCTTCATTGGGTGTTCCGGCAATTGTGCGTACGTGTACACTAACTATAGAAGTTTCACATGTACCATTGTCCGTTCCTCCTATACACACGCCTCCGAAAAGGGTATAAACATACGTTATCGATATCACAACAGCCAAAGA
>Ga0209127_100429_pt1 | contig 14644 bp, 12 predicted proteins | sample LakSupMetagenome_FD_187469 | JGI IMG/M metagenome (GOLD analysis project Ga0209127, IMG submission 187469) | Freshwater microbial communities from Lake Superior, Canada - Sta WM archaea (SPAdes) (version 2) | ecosystem: Environmental > Aquatic > Freshwater > Lake | place: Lake Superior, Canada...
AAGCCGGCTCCCTTGGGGATGCCGTGAAAGGCCTTCGGACACCCCTCCATGAACAAATCCTCACATATTCCAATCTTGACTTCTCTGTTCACACGACTTGGACGAAATATCTCCGTCCGTCACCGTCACCATCGTCGATTGCAAGTGCTGCGTGTGTTCGAATAAACATGCAAGGAGTCCTTGCTGAAGGTAGCCGGTCTCCCAGCAAGATCTAATGATGGGGATAGTTGATTGAAAACGACAAAAAATGGACCGGCCATAGCAGCCTATGCCAATGCTTTGATATCAACTCAGCCAGCCGCTTCGCTAACGATTGTATGTACATGCAAATAAATCTCCTTACCGCGCGATGCATGCGGGACTTTTGCCCGCCCTCAACTCATGCCTCAAACTCGCGCGCCTTCTTGGAGCCGGTGCCCTTGAAGACCGGAGGGCCGGGGACCTTGTACGTCTGCGGGATCGTGTGGTCGTTGATCGGCACCTGGTTGGCAACAGTTAGCATCGATCCATTACCCGACGGTCGGGATTTGTGAATGAATGAGTAACCCACCTTGATGTTCGAGTCGCTATCCTTGCAATAACCCGGAATAGCAGCCTTATACGAGGCATCCGGGCTCGCCGTCCCCGAGCCCGTGACGACGACCTGCGCGCACTCGGCGTAGAACTGCGGCGCGTTGGCCTGATGCAGCGCGATCAGCTCGTGGCGGATGAGGTAGTTCCCCGCCGCGAGCCCCTGAGGGATGGTGCTGGTCCACTGCTTGTTGCCCCCCACGAGCTTTGCGATGTCCCACCCGGACGGCGTCTCGGTGTCGAGGAAGACCTTGGTGCCGTCGCCGTGGAACCCGGCCTCGTCGATCTTGAACCAGTTGGCCCCGCTGCCGTCGCAGCCGCTGAAGGAGGTGCCCGGGCACTTGTACATCCAGACGATGATGGGGCCCTGGCTGTGAGTCCACTGGCCCCAGGTGGCCGAGACGCTGTCGCCGGGGGCGGCGGAGGCGTTGAGGGTCGCCGAGGTGCCGCCGTTGCAGCGGATCTTGGCGGCGCTGCAGGATGTGGTTGGGTTGTAGTCGGGCCATTGCCATTGGATCACGTTCTTGGAGTTGGCGGGAGAGAAGCCCTGGTATCTGCAACTGCTGTTAGTACTTTGTTGGTGTTGAGACGGCGTTGCCTGGTGTGGTGCTCACCCTGGGTACTCCTTCCCGGCGATTTTGTAGCTGGTGACGGCGCCATGTGCGGATGCGCCAACCACGAACAGAGCAATATGCGAGAGATGCATTTTGAAGCGATAGCAACTGGCGATGTGTAACGGAACAAATCCAAGAACCAAAAAGAACGGTTGAGGTGCAGAGAGTAAACACGTAAAAAGTGAGCAGCTCCCAAGTCTATATCGCCTCTCTTTATACGCCACCACCCTCCACGCCAAGTGCACATTCTGTGCGACACAATCCGAGATTCCCCCAGATTACCCCAGGATCCTCTACCTGGTACTCCCAGAAGCCATCCACGCATCGGCCAGCAGATTAATCCCATTCTCAATCGCGATGCCGGAGTGTCCTGCGCCTTTATCCGCACATGACTGGGTTGGCGCGACGGGAGTGGCTGGAACAGGCATTGTGGTTAATATAACGGTGCGGCGCAATAAGCGGAAAGAACCACCGGCCCTTCCATTTCCCATATTGAGCCAGAGCCGTCAAACCCGCGAGCCAAGCATGACGCTTTTGCGGAAAAGCTTGGCAGATGCGCCCGCGGACGATCATATGCCGAAGCACATAATCTATCGCGTGCATAGTGGTTTATACTACCAGTGGTCGCGCACAAACGGGCTTCGGGAAGCGTACCGAAAATCTGCTCATTCCAGGTTTTGCGGCATGAGTCCGCGTGGGGAGGGTTGTTAAGCGGTCCAGGGCTTGAAGTCGATAATATCTCGCTGTCCGGCCTTGAGTCAAGGAGTGCTATGCAGTAGGCAATGACGCAAAAGCTGTTGCCGAACGAATGCTCACACGGGACCACAGGGGACGTCGCATGCAAGTATGGGTAACTCATAGATGAATAGGAGGTTGTAACGACTACATAATCAGTAAAGGTAGATGAGGAAACGATCACACAAGCTTGTTCTTCCACTCACATGCATAATTCTACCGTACTTGAAGTGTAGTATATTTGCCCTTGTACGAAGTTGTGATTGTTGTGCAAGCGGAACTGCTGTAGGTTGCTAGCGAGGCTCGGTGTCCATATGCATAGAAGAGACGCGTGCATTTGCATCGCACTGACGCATCTGCTCCGCCTCATCGCCATCCGATTGATCCCACACCGAGTCTAGTAGTCCGAGTTCGCGGCGTCCTGACGAAGTCCCATTATGAAGAGGTTACGCAACTCCCCTTCTTGGGTCTCGTCTAGCCGTTGAAACGCCTCACGAAGGACCTTGAGGTAGAGCGAGGTTGGACCCAGGACATCGCTCACCTCAGAAGAGCGGAGCGCCTTCAGCATCTCTTTGTAGAGAGCAGTGATCTCGTTGATCCGAGAATCCGATAGGAACACAAGCAGTATGCCGAGATGCTTGTTATCACGGGCCCATTTACCTCTGAAAGAATTCTCAATGGCGTCTTTAGGTCTAAGCCGACGATGCTCCCATCGGGGAGTGGGCCAAGGCACATCAACATGGGCTGGGGTCCTGGTAACAAGGTCGAGGAACAACTGATATATTGGAGGGCGTTCGTCCGGCCAGAAACGCGCGGTGTGCCATAGCCAGTGCTCATGTGCATATGCAGAAAACGCGAGCACCTCGGAAGTACCAGCTGGTTGCAGACATCGCTGAAGAAGCTGTCCCAAGTTGATCTCAGTCGCTCCAGTAGCGCCCTTGCGTTTGATAGCAGCGATGACCTTGGTCGCTATGTTGTTTTCCGAGCTCGTGCCATGCAGGACTCCACTGACGAATTGGTCTCCGCTTATAGTCGTTTCGGGACGCGTTGCCAAGGAGGTGTTGAAGATGTTGAAACCGAGGTACGTCACACAGATGGAACCGAGAAACAAATCTGCCTCGCCCAAAGGAAACCGGTAAGGGCTGTGACGAGCAAGCGGGGCTGCCAAGACGAGGTGTTGATAGACGCTGTGATGGATAAATCGCACAGTATCATCCTCCTCGTCGACTTCGAGGAGGCTACCGGTGCAGAGCGCAATAACGGCGCTGGGGTCCTGTGGAAGAGTTATCCCATTCAATTCCCTGCTGCCTGGTTCCACGTGGAGGGCTATTCTCAGCTCGGCGAGGGTCAGCGGGCGTCTGGCAGCAGCGACAAGTTGGAAAATGCGGTTCTTGTATCGATTGTCGGCAATTCTCCCAAGCGCTCTGTCGAACATCTCAGCCAGGTCCTTCGGCAGATTCTGTAGGGAGTGGAGAATATCCCCCGGCGATAGGAGGGTGGTCGGATGGAGCGGCAGCAATGCCTCGACCTGTAACGCAACCCAGAGAAACCTGTCCCTGATCAGTACGCTGCCTCTGCATGATTGATAACGTAAATCTCACATTCCGTCCGACGCATCAATGAGGACATCCTTGATAATAGCCTCTAGGGACGGATCCATGACGCGAACGTGTCGGCGTCGGTCAAATTCAGCCTCCACGAACTCTCTCATATCGTGTTGCAATGTTTCAGTAGCCAGGGTGATCTCGTGGTCGACGTTTGAGAAGATTGAGACCAAGGAACTGCCAACCGGGGCGCCCGTCCGGTTTGAACAGCAAAAGTGGATAGTACATGCCTTGGAGAGAGACTTGATGGCGCCGAGCACCTCAGAAGCCAACTCTCCCGTGCACTCATCCAGAGCATCGAGAATAACGAAGATGGGCCTGCTTTTCGGCAAGGTGTTGCACAGAATGTCGACAGGGTCAACACTAAGCGATGGAGAGAATAAACCACGGAAGTACTCGTCCATCTTGACCACACTGTCGTGATCGGGGCCGAGATGTGCTAGGATTTGCTGAAACAAGCTACCCATGAAGATCTCGTAGGAGTCGGCATCGGAATACTCCTTGTTGTAGAAGAGATAAGCAATGATCGGATTGTGTGCGATGAGCACGTCATCCACAGTGGTCGAATCCGGTGGCCTTGCGGCATAAAGATCAGCCACAATGTTGGCCAGCAGGACAGTTTTGCCGCTTCCCAGCTTCCCCTTCACCCACAGGACGCTGGACCCTCCCGCGCTTTTCCACTGTTGGTAGGCTCTTTCCTTGAGGAGCCACTTGGTAGTTCCTTTTCGTCGCTGTCTGCGCCAGGCAGCACTCCGCTCCAATTGCCTCGAGCAAAGTCTCTGCTGCAGACAATTGTAGCGCAAAGCCAGATCCTGTTGCCTGCTGCCTTCGGATGAAATCAGCTTGGCCACCGAACGACCGATTCTAGACAACGCGTCCGCTGCTTCGAATTGTCGTCGAGAGAGGAGTGCCATGGCCTTGCGATCAATCATTGATGCCCAATGGCTCATCTCTGCTTCGAATTTCGTGGCTTCCTTGTCAAAGAAGCCGATGAAAGGAGAGGCAAGCTGCAACATGGTCGATTTCCCCGAGACCAAGACTATCTTCTGGCAAAAGGACACAAGAGTGATCAGGTATTCGCACATGAGGTGCTGCAAATCCCTGTTGGTCGGATAAACCTCCACGAGATCTTTCGTGGTGGCGGACGATTTGCCAATCTTCAAGAACAATTCTGATATGCGCTTGAAGAATGCGAGAGATCCAATAGCCACCTTTAATCATTCGAGTTAGTTGCAAGCCTTTCCGGTGAACGGAGAAAAGGCAGGAGACAATGATGACATACACCTAGACTAATCTTGATCGCAGCCCAAACCCCGCTGGCCATCATATTCTGCGCCGATCCAAGCAGGAAGTCGCCAACACGGGATAGAGCCTGGACTCTCTCGAGGAAAAGGGCCATGCTGGTCGCATAAGGCCTCCAAGCCCTGTGATTTCGTGCTCCATCGCGGTTGATCTCTTCCGTCAGTCTGATAATGTCCGCAGCAGATGGCGGTGATGTGGTCTGGAGTGACTTGAACTCTCGAGCGCGAGGTTCAGCGAGGCTGCCACAGAATTCGGATAGCGCCTGAGCGAGCCTGATTTCCGGCTTCAGCTTTGCCGCTTGGGAGAGTGCTCTGGACATTTCGCCGTCGTCCGCCTCGGATGTTCATGAGGGGGACAAGAAAGCAACAGGTACTTGCAGGGCCGCAACTCTCCCGTGGTGTTGAACAGGATTCGGATTGCCGAGGACTTAGAGGCCACTGTTTCGGCAGCGAGTTGCAGGCCATGGTGGCGGGGTTCGCCGTGAGGCTGAATCCAGGTTGAAGGCTCAGGCATTGGTGCCTTGATTTTCAGCACATTCGAAATTAGGTAAGGGCAGAGTGCCTTATGCCCGTTGACAAAAACACCTCGAACCACCATGACCACCACCAATCAACGTCTGTTGCCCCTAAAGCCACCAGGAAGTCTCGTGATGTCAAATCTGGCTTATGGATTATGGGTTGTACCCGCAAAATAGCGTTGAACCCCGCCGTCGGCTGGGGCCGTCAGGGATCTGTTTCCCGTCTCATCTCCGTCTTGGGACGAACAACAGTTCAACTTCGAGACCACATTACGAGAACCGCACAAAGCATAGCAACCATGAACACAAACACCAATCTGGCCAACCGTCTCCACGTCTTCGCAGGATGCTTCCGACGCCCCAGACACCACGAACCTCCCCTCGGCCCAGCAGAACAGCCCGCCAATGCCCGCCACGCGCTCGAAACACTCCCATCCCTCCCCTCCCCTCTCCCAACTATAACCCCCGTCCCCCCCAACCCACAGTCCCAATCCCCAATCTTCGAGCTCCCACCCGAACTCAGACTGCAAATCTACCGCCTCCTCCTCTCCGACCGCGAGCTCCACATCGACATGCGCCACACCGCCTGGGAGACCACCACCCCGCACTCCACCGCGGGCGCCCACACCCTCCCGACCCGCCGCTGGCGCTGGCGCGCGAGCACCTGTCACCGCCACCCTGACGCGCCCGTCACCTCAGACAAGTGCGGCTGGGGCGGCCCCCCACCCACAACATGCGACGCGTACTCCACCCCGTGCGGCATCGGGAAAGAGGCCCTCTCCCTCCTCCTCGCCTGCCGCAGCCTCTACCTCGAAGCCGTCGACGTCCTCTACGCCGAGAACACCTTCCACATCTCCACCGGCGCCCTCCTCCTCTTCACCCCGCGCCTCCTGTCTCCCACACGGAGCAGCTCTATTGCGAGCCTCGTCTACACCGTCACGCCCGAGAGCGTGCTCACCTACGCGGGCGAGCACCTCGGCCTCGAGCCCGGGCTGCCCGCGTACCGGGCCCTGATCTCGCGGATCCCCGTGGCGTTCCCGGGGCTGAGGAGCCTGCAGATCGCCATTTCCGACCCCGCACTCGTCCGGAATCTGTGCAGCCTCTCGCGCTCGGTTTGGGTAGAAGAGACCACGGAAGACGCCCGGCTCCAGTGTTGGGATCTCCTGCTCGCCCCGGTGGACGCGGTGGTGGTTGCCGCCGCCGCGGCGTTCGGGGATCGGCTGCGGGAGTTCGTCGTGGTTGTTGGCCACCGCGTTGCTGAGTTGCTGCCGGATTTGCGGCTGCCGGACAGGAGGGAGGCGGTAGAGGGCCGCTACGAGCAGGCCTGGAGGTCTGTTCCCGCGCACGGGACGGACGAGGCCGGTGTTCATGGGTATTGGGTCCGGATGGTCTGTAGGAGTGAAGGAGACGAGACCCAGGTGGAGGCAAGCTTCAGGCGGTTAATGACCGAGATGGAAGCATTTTCTCAGGCAGTGGCTGAAGTGGGTGTGCTGCAGGGCGAAGTAACGCAAACGGCGGCTATTCACTGAGAGAACTAGACCTACTTCCTGTGGTACAATCCACATGCGGGCGACAATGACACCGAGCAACTCTATCCTGGCCTTATCGAACTGCCCCTAAGGCGGCGGCGGAAAAGGACATCGAATCTTCGGATACCGCGTTTCGCCAAGCCCGCAGTCGATCGCGTTGTCCTCCTCAAACTCGCAATCGAAAGCTTGGTTGGGATAAGCTTGCAGCGCCACAATCTGGCCCGGGCCTGGCGGGTCTCCCACCCCCATGATATACAAGCAGCCCCCATACCCGGCAAAGAGCTCCTCCCTGTTCACAAATTCCATGGTCGGAGGGGCGGCCGGGAACCACCGCTGTCCGGGACTGTAGAAGACCGCGTCGTAGGGGTCGTTGCAGAGGTTCTGCTTGATGCCGCCGACCGTGCCTCGCATATAGTACCACCCGGTCACGTCGGTGTCGCCGGTGGTGGCTGCGTTTAGTTGCATTACCAGGACGATCTCGAGGACGAAGAGGCCGCTTCCCAGCGTCGGGACGGAGTGCGGGTAGCTACGGGTCGTGGTTGGGCTTTGGGATGGTGTTAAACTCGTTGGTGGCGAGGTTGATTCTTTTCTTGTCGTCTTATTGCCGTCCCAGTTCCCATAGTTGGGTCCAGCAGGATTCTGCACACTGTCAGGGTTCCTGGGGTCCAAAAAGTCAGGGTTCTGCTTCAGTGGGCTTCTATCGCAGAAGTACCCCTCGCAAAGTGAACCACACCTTAAGCCGGCAATGCAGGTTGGAGATGGAGAGCCAGTGCGGAACGTCACCGAAGATGCTGACGGCGGGAATGCAACCGGGCACGGACTCCCATCCTGTCTCTTCAACTTCGAGTTCGCACTCCCACATTCAGTCACCAAACTGCGGCCGCCAATTTGTCCGTTCCAGACAACATTACGCTGGTACACTGCGGCTGAAGGGTCGTCAGGGTTCCTCTCGCGTTGATAGGACAGGCTTATGATTTCCTCTTTAACGGCGAGCACAGAGCTGAAGCGGTCCGGATCAAGGCCGCGGAAGTATGCCGCTAGGCCAGCAACAACCGGACTTGCTGGAAATCAAGTCAGTCAGTTCCCTGTAATAGCAAGAAAAGAGACAACCTTACCGAAAGATGTGCCTGAGCCGTGTGTGTATGCGTCATTGCCAAAGCCTCGCAGAGGTTCTGGGACCATGACCGCGGAGCCTGCGGCGTAGCACGAAAGCCAGTCCGCCTCACTGAATTTCAGGTGTCTTCCGCCGTTCCCAAACACACTTCCAACGACGATGAGACCCGGGATGTAATTTCGGTTGTTGGGGCTACCAAACAAAGCAGGGTACCCCTTGGGATGACCCACGGAATTCCCAGAGCCAGTCACAACGACAGTACCTAACGCTATCAGCTCTCGGATTACGTATGCTAAACCCCATGGGTAGCAGGTGGAGTTAGCAAAGCCATGCACGTCCGCGAGCGAGGATGTAATCTGCGTGAGAACGACTTGCCGAAACGATCGATGCACACCTTCGGGATCAGCTTGTAATGAATGCTGATCGAAATGTTGACGACCGATCTGGTACCTCTACTCTTGGATCTGATATCCTCGTGAATCTTGGCTAATGCGTCTATCCAAGTTTCAAAAATCTGTTTGTGGTAGTCCCAAATTGCGACTACCACTTCCTCCGCGCGCCTCGCGACCCCGACATTCTTGCCGACGGCCTTGGCCACGCACTTCGTGCCATGGAAATTCCAGTCGTCGTTTTCCATGATGGCACTTACCGGGTGTGGTCCTGGAAATAGACCTCTGATCTTCACCTCGGAGAATTCGTTATGTTGCGGACTGATGCCACGGTCGGCTGAATAGACAAACGTTCCGCGTCCTGCAGAATCGTCATACCTGTAGAACCCTGAGGAGGATAGGACTGGGCCATTTCCGGGGGGCCAAGAGAGCATAACCATCTCCATAGTCATCGGTTCATTTGGGGCATGCGTATCTGCATACCACGGCTGCGCGATCTCCGCTTTCTTCTCAAGCACGTGGCGTCGCATGTATGTACCATTGGGCTCGAAGTGTGTGACGTTGCGGAAAAAACTTGGCGGTTCTTCGTCAGGGTTCTCCGGTATATTTGCTGGATTAAAGGGAAACAAGTCCTGCGTTAGTGTTCCTCGCGGTGTATAGACCTCAGCAACTTCAGCAAAAGCCGCGATACTGTCCATTTGAGCTGTGGTTAGCGAGGGGATGAAGAAAAACATCGTCCCCAAGAAGTCCGTGCGAGATTCGTAGAAGTCCTCTGACAAAAATCCGATGGTGACTCTGAGGCCATCGCTGACGACTTTAGGGTTCCTTAAAATAACCACATATGGTCTCGGCACCTCCGTATCAACGATAGACTCGGTCTCATCAATGTCTGAAGCACCGCAGCCGGTGACTACGGTACAGAATGAAACGGTACTCGTGGCTGTTGTCGTCTCGCGCTTGTGATGCAAGAAGTGCTCCTCGAAAGGGGCCCGAGCCTGGGGTGCTGGTGTTATCGTAGCTTTGTCGGCAGGTCGCTTGGCCACTACACCAAAGGACTCGGTGTATGTGCAAATGGTTGCTGTGGCTGTCTCGCAAATATCATCATCCGGCTCCGGTTGAGGGTAAGTTGGTACGAGGTCTTCCCCAATTCTGTGAGCTATGAATTAGCATTGAAGGCGCTTCAGTATTCAGAAAAGTCTCTTACGTGATCTGTGGCCAAAGGATCTCATACAATTTGAGACCTGGCGGGAAAGGACCCGGCCCAATAGGCGGCGGGAAGCCACTGTCAAGTACATCAGTATTGCCACAGCGTGAACTTGGAATAGGTCTCAGGCGTTGCGATACCGTGGATAAATACCCGGAATTCTCCAGCCGAACAGTACGATGCCACCGACATGAGGAGGGCAGACCTTGTGTATGTCAGCTATCCACGCGCGAGATATTAAGGGAAGCCTTGGGAACGTACCCAAATGAACCAGACCCAGCAAGGAATGACAGGGACCGGGCGATTATCGATTTGCGTCGTTGTTGGTTGTGGGATCCACTGGGTGACCCAGCTCACAGTCTCCGTTGGGAAGGTCTCAATAATTGATCGTTGTCGTGATCGTGACAGCAGTAAACACGTTGGTGACCCGGCCGCGTAAGGTGACAGTAGTTGCCCAGCCAATCTCGAGCGACGTCGAGAACGGAGGGAATCTGATGGTTGTAGGTAGAGCCAAAGTCATTGGAGGGAAAACAAATATGCAAGGAGGCGGACACACTGCTGTATGGCTGACCCACACTGCCGGATCTAGAGTGACAACAGTCCCACCGTCTCTCCCTGGACCACTCCTCCCCGTTGTTGAGTTGCCACAAACCGGAGGGCAGTATCCGTGTGTGCAGGCGAAGTTGCACAGTCCAGAGTCTTCGGTGCCGTCCAAAAGGTAGCCTTTCGTGTCCACCCTAGGAGGTGCATCTATGAGAGTCCCTGTTCGGGTACAGGAGCAAGAATGCATGGGACAGAATCCATAGTTGCAAGCGAAGCTGCAGAGTCCCTGAAGCTCACCAGCGCCTGTACCGCCTGTACACGCCGGCGGCAGAAAGGGTGACGTCGTTGGAACATCACCGACATTCGGGGATTTGCCACATATTGTATCTGGGCAGTAGCCGTGATCACAAGCAAAATTGCAGAGGCCGGAATAGACGATGCTCTCTCCGGGAAGCGGATACCCTGGTTGACCTTTGGAGGCGGGTGGCTTCGGCATACCCTTGTTTATACAGACGCATGCTGTACTTGGACAGTAGCCATTGGCGCAGTTGAACGCACAGAGACCGATGAAGTCGTACACACCAAATCCTTGCGTGCAGTTCAGATTAGCCAAATTTGTGTCCGAGCTCTTAGCAACACCAACAGGTCCCGTTGCCGAGCCGACCCAAGCATTGTAGTTGTTCAAGGTGTTCGTGCAGAGCGTTGTGATGGAAGCCCCATTGACTGTGGCAATGTTCTGCCCGTTTCTGGAAATTGTCACAACCACAGGACCAGTGGCGCCTCGGATGGCGACACTCCCATGGTAGATTCCAACACCACCATACGGTGTCTGATCCCAGGTTCCAGGTCTACCAGCATCGTCGATACTGATTGTCACCTGAGTTGAGGAAGAGAGCAGGGCAGAGTAGAAAATGCGGTCCTCCATCATGACGTTTGGCGAGTATTCCAGCTGCAGCTGAGATGCCGTGTTTCCTGTCGTGCCTCCATCACCGCACGCGCCATTGGGATTGCGACGATACCAGGATACAACACCTTCCTGAGTGACAGATGCGCTTCCTGTTTTTAACAAGGAAATGATATAAGGCAGAAACTGGCGCCATCCATCATGCGGCATCCCCGACACATAATTGAATGGTGCCTTTCCGATGTCGAAAGCAACGTATTGCTTGTCATCGAGGGGGCCGATATAGTGCGATTCCCCAAAGTCGTTCCAAGATATGATCTCAATGTAGTCTGGTTGATGGTCCAAAGATAATACCTGCTGCCAGCGGTGGAACCATAGATCATCGCCTCGCCACAACCAGTTCTTATTGTATCCGGGCATGTTTGTATAGAACCAAGGAGAGACCGGCATCATGTACGGGAGGCCCTTAAGGAAGTCATAGTATGATGCATCGGGATACGTTGTCATATTTGCTAGACCTTTGGGCCATGCATCCCAGCTGAATAGCCCGTCTGTAAAGTCTCGTGTCAGTGAGCTGCTCAGAGGAATCGGCTTACCACGAAGGTCGGGCCCTCATGAGGGAAGTACCACTTGCCTGCAATGCCAGCGGCTGCTGCCGGTTTCGCACCAATCGAAGACCAATCGGGCATGAAGAAACACCCAGTATCCTTCTTGATCCCCGGCCAGTCCGTCATATTTCCTGATCCTTCGAAGGTTGAAACGAAGGGCTGTGATCCACGGTAAAAGTATGCCTCATGGCTGGCAAAACGCCGGATAATCGAAGTGACCAGGTCCTTGGGCCAGGCGCCATTTCCAGCGTAGTCAAAGGAAAAGAAGAGCTTGAAGCCTACAGCTGTTGCTGCAGCAAAGGCCATAGGCAGGGCAATGTCATTGGTAGTGTCATTGAAAGCCATGTTAAGCGCAAAGGCATCTATGCCCGCTGTCTTCGCAGCCGACAACTGATCCTCCCAGTCGCCTTGTTCGAAGAACTCTGTGTTTCCGACCTGAAATAAGCACTGTAAGTATAAAGCCTAAGGCGCGGTCACGGTAAGGTTACAGGTGAAGAGATGGAGGTTGAACGAACCATGAAGTGGGCGAAGACCGCCTTTGGGGCCTGGGCATTAACCCATTTCAGGGGCATGAGCCAAAGTAGGAGAAGTACAAGCCTCATAGCTATCCACTGCTGGCAAATTCTTACCCTGGCAAACGCAATCGTTTTCACAAGTGCTGCATAGCACATCCCTTTCTCATATAGGATTTGCTGGACAGAGATAGGAAGCTGTGCAGTCCCAGAAGCTGCGTTGGCGCAAGGTAGCAGTGATGGTGACCGATGATATCTCGCCGAGAGCGAACATGCCAAGAGGGAAGTTTTCCCTCAGGAAATTAAAATGGCGGCGCGGAGTGACAAGAACCATATGAGGGATGTGTACATATTGGTGGTATCAGATATGTGAGTATCGGCCGAGGGCGAGATGTAACGCGCTTGTTCGCACAAGGTGGACGTTGGCGTCTAACCAATATACTGCTCGATTCTGCCGCGGCGGGCCAAAAAAAAATGTGCTGACTTCCCGCGCGTCCGCGGTCCATTGCAGGACAAGATGTGCCTTACCCATCTCGCAGGCGCCGAAAGTTATGTGCCATTATGTCTCGTAGTAATGTATACGCAATCTCCCCCTTTCGCTGCACACCGGTCCGGTTAAAGGAGAGGGTTAAGCATCTCGGGAAATGGGAGAGAAGACCACCTCCGGGAAGTTTCTTCGGACAGCTTCGGGTATACCGCATCCTGAGCCTTACGAAATGTGCTACGACTGCGCTCCTTGCTTGATTGCACTGCGGCCGGGTCCCCTTCGAGTCGGATGTTAGATGTGTAGGGCACACACGACAAAGGAGCCAAAGGCTTCCTGCCCCCCCTCAACCATGAGAGCTGAACACTCCGCGTACCGGCAATGGTGTTACTGTGCAAATGTTTTTGCTTCTGTACAACGTCGGGCCGCGTCTCCGGGGCTTTGAGACCAAGGAAGAGAACCGGGACAGTCTTCGGTCTGTGTGGAGAGCTGTTCTCAATGGTACTGTGCAAATTGCAGGCTTCCTCAAACGATGGTCTCGAGGTGATGTCGTACCCAAAGATAATGCCAAAATTATATCCAATGATAGCATAGTGGTCTATCTTGTCCGTGATATAAAGATATAACGGTAGCCGCCGCAGAGGTACTCGGAATATTCACTTCACATGAAATGCTGTTCCCAAATTAGCTTCTCCCCGCCATTCATATCGTCATAGGATAGCTAGGACGCGTAGCTTCGGCTAGTGCGCTTCTTGTGTTGGACGAGGGGAGTAGATGATACATTACCCTGTATGACACTGCCTTCTTCCCAGCGCCGGGCGAGCCCAGCAGGAGGGTGACTACGAGGGCGCCTGGGTCGAAAGTGTCTTCTCTGAAGGCGAGTTTGCCCTTACTTTTGAGCTGAGCCCAATTATTCCGATGATGAGCCGGGGGCGGACACTCCGATGCAATGGTCCTGGTGGACGATTCGACAGACTTGGTTCCTGGTGCTTCATCCGTGTGATCCGTGCCAGAATGTGTGTCCGACTGCTAACCGCAAAACAATGTCCGAAATTGCTTCGCAATTGCTGTCATAACTGGAAAGGAAATAAAAATCGTATTGGCCTGTGGCTGAGTTGTTTGGTGTAAGGAGAGGGGAAGGAAGGGGAATGCGAAGAATCTAAAGTTTGGGATTTGGCTGTTAAATACACCGCTCGGCATGTGAACAAGTCACAATGCAGAGCTCTGTTACCCACCTATAAGTAGGTAGTCTTCGACAAGTACCCTGTACCGTTGAGCAGATGTTTTCCGCTAGAATGCGCCTGAACTACCACTTTTCCGACCTATCAATAGGCTTGCATTCTTGGAAGGTATGGCATTCTACAGCAATTCTCAATGTAGCTATTGTTTGACCATTTATGGCTAAACCTCTAATGGCGTCAGCTTGGATTGAGTACTGGTAGGTAAAAATTCAAAATCGACTGCCCGATCGCTTTCGTAAAGACACCCGATTATAGAGCCCCACGTCGATGCTCCCAGTCACAAGTTGCAAGTCTTCGCAGCTACTTGATTACAGGACAACCCCATCAAAGTGACTATAAAACTATAGACACAATCCCTTCCATTTCTATCTACCACCGCTTCACTCCCTTTAGACCCTTCGTTTCCGTAAGCATTCCTATTGACGTGCTTCCGCCTTTTCTCTGTAGTCTGATGTGGGCCTGCCAAAATATCTTACATTTATGTAGAGACAGCACATTTGAGAGACTCGTGGGAGCGTTTCAACCATTCGCCTGGCTAGTCAGCGTCACCCGGTTAGACTGATGTACATATCGGCCACCATGTAAAATAAGTCCAGACTGTCTGGGTTTAAGAGTATCAATGATACTTGAGAAAGCCCGACGACTGCGGTCTTTGAAAGACTTCAAGCGCAGTGGATCACCGGCACAACGGACGGCGATGGCATGCGTATGCTCCACCAGAAGAGCAAAGGCTCCATGGACACCCTCTCCTGTAAGAGCCGAGCACTCCGCGTA
>Ga0209127_100430_pt1 | contig 14622 bp, 8 predicted proteins | sample LakSupMetagenome_FD_187469 | JGI IMG/M metagenome (GOLD analysis project Ga0209127, IMG submission 187469) | Freshwater microbial communities from Lake Superior, Canada - Sta WM archaea (SPAdes) (version 2) | ecosystem: Environmental > Aquatic > Freshwater > Lake | place: Lake Superior, Canada...
ATGAACAGCTTCTCGAAGGCACTGATCCTGGCTTGCATCGAGTTGTTCTCCTCGAGCAGACGGTTATTCCTCTTCTCCAGGTGCCTGATATACTCGGTGGCTTTGCTCAGAACCTAGGATCCCTGTCAGCCACGAGTCGGGAATCTCCATGCGAATAATGGAAGGGATGAAACGTACTGTAGCTTTATTTAGCTTGTGTGCTGGTGTGAGACCATGCAGCTCCTCTCTGTCTTCTGTCGTGTCCTCGCCCCGCGCACTCTTGGACATGATCCTCAGCGCGGGGACACTGTCGCGCAAAGCCGCTATCTTGTCGTTGAGGTTGGTCCGATACCGCTTCTCAATCATGTTGTGTGCCGTCTTCTTGACCGGCTGGCCGTGTTCGTCGTCCTCTTCATCATCGTCGTCGAAGTCGGCAGATGACTTCCTCTTCCGGCTGTTCTTGGACCCCTCTGTACCGGCCTCGGGTGAAGGCATGGCGCCTTTATCTGTCCCGCCCGTGCTCGAGCGCGGACTGGGCTCGCTCTTGGGGGAGTGGTACTGGAGATGTGCCGGCATGGCGATGCTCTTTAACTTCTCCTGCTGAGCCGGGGTCAGAGTGTTGAGAATTGCCTTGGAAGGGTTGGGACGAATGATCCCCTCAGCAAAGGGGCTGGGCGACAGATTGGTGGTCGCAGAAGGCGGACCGGCAGAGGTGTAAAGGGAGGCGGGACTGATATCGGTTCGGGGGTATTGCTCGGCCTTGATGTCGTTCTGGAGGTGTTCTGGAACCGGAACTGGCTGCTGACCCTCGAATCCCCACTGCTGCTGCTGCTGTTGTTGTTGTTGCTGCTGCTGTTGCTGCTGCTGTTGTTGTTGCTGCTGCTGTTGCTGTTGCTGTTGCTGCTGCTGCTGGAACATAGACCCCGCGTCGTAGCCGTTGGTATTGAAGCCGTCAAACTGCGGCACCTCTGACGAGAAATTCCAGTTCGGCGTCGCGCTGGGGTCGAAGAATGGCTGACTGCCTGTGTTTTCCGGAGTGCCAGTGAGGCCGATGGCCGGAGAAGCACTAGAACTAGATCCGTTCAGGAAAGCGACGCGGTTGGACTGCAGTTCGCTCGATGATGACGAGTGAAGACTCTCAGGGGAACCACCCGGACCGTCCAGGTAGGCCGGGGTGATTAGGCCGTCGTCGTAGGGTTCGAGACCAGCAAACAGCTGGGCCGAGTCCGGGTCATTGCTGTCGGCCATTCTGCTGTTCGGAGGTGGCCTCCCAGGCGACTATGCTCTTATTGTTCGGCGGGGGAAAAAACATGCAATTATGGCCTGACCATGAACCGTAAGGTCAAACCCTGGGGGTGGGATCGAGCGGGAATGCAAGGTGCGAGGCTGAGAGGAAAGAGTCGACTGGGAGGGCAATTGCAGCGATTGGAGCGATTGAGGCGGATGGACCAACCAGGGCCCGAGAAGGGGGTCTGTATCAATTCGCTTCGTTCGAATTTTAACGTGTCATACCACTTCGTGTACTGGGTAGGTGCGAAAACCAGAGTCTCCTTCCTTGTTGTGGTCCTGCTGGAGTCGCAACTTGCAGAGTGTGCCGGTCGGAAGACTCCCTTCGAGGACGGACGGAAGTGACGGGGGGTGGTTCGATTTTCGCTCCCGACGCCGAGCGCTATCGAACGATTCTCCTGTCTAGCTTCCAGCCCCACTGCCCGCAATCGAGTTAGGCTGCATAAACCCAAGACACGTGAACACAGTAGACTAGTACGTCCTATGCTGGGGTCATTGCCACTCATTAAACTCGATGTTCGCGGAAAACGACGCTGTCAGAAGCACAACGAGGAATTGCTTTTCGTGGGTGCTAGTTTTGCTGTGCATTGAGCTCGGTTGCAGGTAGGTAGGCCTTCAAATCTTGATTCGAAGTCTGGACGAGAGCTCCTTATCGGCTCGAGTCTCGTTCTGTTTCAGCTTCTACACGGGTGGCGCCGGGTAACCTGTATTGTAGGACTCGACGCGGAAGATCCCATCACCTCTTGTGGTTACACAGCAGTACATGTTGACACCAAGAAGGTCCGTTAAAGCCCAGCGGACAGATGTCCCGATTGCAATATGTCTTGAGATGACTTGAAGGAAGCTTTTGGGCTGCTACTTTTGGCAGTCCCCACATCATTACGATTAACAAAAGCAGAGAAGTGAGGTTGTTAGAATGCCAGCACCCTGAGGAGGTTTCACAGGGGCCGCCTGAAACGCCTCAGGGCATCGATCACAGCAGCTTCACTCGGATTTACACTGCAACATTCAGGAGAGCACATCAAAGCAAATCCGAACTCAAACTATGTCTTGGTTTTTGAAAGCGTAATAAAAAACACACAATGCGTCCCTCTCGGATATCCCTATAAACCAGGTGAACCCAAAACATTGCACTGAATCAGTCACCCATCGCGAATCCGCCACATTCCACTCGTCCATCCCTCCCACAACTCTCATGTCGTCATCAGAAGAAGCTTGAACCTAGAAGACTGCAACCATTATGTCCCCAAATTGAAGCACAGCTGCACTGAACGCAGGTAGGTATATATATCTACCACGAAACCCAACCCATCACACTCCATCCCAACCACCAAGGTAAATCACCAGATCTCATCCGAACTCATAACCATCTCCACAGTCGGCGTCTTGGGCTCCATCCTCCTCATCCGCTTGCGGTCCTCCTTCGTCACCAAGCTCGGCGTCATGGGGATGACAGGCGAGAACGGCTGGTAAGGGCTGTACGGCACCGCGGCCCCGGTATACGGCGTGCCCAGGCCGGGCGACAGCGGGCCGGCCCGGGTGAAGACGGTCTGCTGCCCGAGCCGCGGGCTCGCGAGGCTGGGCTCGTACGCGCGCAGGGGCAGGGAGCCGCCCGCCCTGATGGCCGTGGGCGCGTTGGCGCGCTGGAAGGACGGCTGCGACGACGGGTCCCGCTGGAAGGGGTGGGTGGTCGACGTCGAGTCGCGCTGGGAGAAGGTCTGGCCGGGCTTGGGGCTGGAGGGCAGCGTCGCTGTCGAGTCCCTGGGGAAGGACTGCTGCCCCGGCCTGGGACTTGCCGGGAGGGACGGGAAGCGGGTGACGCCCGGCTTGGGCGAGGTGGGCAGGCCGACCAGAGGGGTGGTGGACTTCTCGGACGAGGCGGAGACGGGGTCCAGGCTGGACTCGGTCATGGCGGAGGGATCCCGCCTGTGCGACGGCTCCTGCGTGTCGCGCGATTGGCGGGTGACTACCGCGTCTATGCGGCCGTCGATGCTGGCCATGCTGGTTGGCGACATGTCTGGGGTGAGCGGCAGGGTGTTGCCCGTGTTGCCGCGCTGGTAGTATGGGTTCCGGTCTGTTGGCACCGGTGGTGGAGGCGCAGGTGCGTACTGACGAGGAGGGATGGCGTTCATCTCTTCCCCTTCGCCGTATCGTGGGAAAGTGCCGGACATGGGGGTCATGATCGGAGATGAGATGCTCACCACCTTGGCGCTCTTCTTCCGTGGCGACTTGAGGATTGAGAATATGGACGAACCCCGCGACTGTGACTTCTCGTCTTTGTCAAGGTTCAACCCCATCGGTCGGTTCTTCTCCTTCTTCAGCGTGCCTGACGAGCTTGCCGGAGCAAGTGCCTTTGACTGTTGTGGAGAGGGCAGTGTTGGCGGTTCATATGCCCTCCCTTGAGCCTTTGCCTCTTCCTGCTCCATCACATGCTTGTACATGTCTTCTAGCTGTTGTTGCGCCATCTCTCTGTCGGACAAGATTACCGACTGGTCGACTGCAAGATCGTAGCCCGGTGCGACGAGTGTCGATGCTGATGCGGGTGAAGCGGTGAATGGGCCGTTATACTCCGCCCTGATTGGACTGGTTGGTGAGAAATCCGGGCGGGAGAAGTTCTTGTACGGATTCTTCGGCGTCTGTAGTGGATAAGGAACGTTGGGATGCAAGGTCCTAGGTGCCTGTGCCGGGAATTGGGGGTATGGGTTGTTCTGCGCGGCGTATAGCCCTCCGTCGTGGCCCTCGTGCTGCGCGGCGACTTGCTCTTGTTGCTGCAACTGATGGATGGCCTGAAAATACTCGTCTTCAGACTTGAAGCCGCCTTCTACCTCAAACTGGAAGGTCGGTATATCAAGCTCGCCAGCCTCAACCGCCTCGCCGACTCTCAGATGTTCGCGCCGTGTCTTTGCGAGCGCGAGCAAGCCAACGGCGACCAGCACCAGCGAAACAGCGTACGAGCCCACGATACCTCCAATCTGGATCGGAAGGTAAGCAGGGTCTCTGAGGGCTCCTGCAGACAAAGGTGGACCGTCTTCGGGAGCAGGCGCAGGATCCCAGTCGATGTTGAGTGGATTGCTGGGACTTCTCCTCTCAATAGATATCGCGACAGAGAACGGAAGAAAGGTCAAGAAGCCAAGCAGAGAAAGTAAGCCCAGATAGTTATAAGCGTCCGTTCGCATGATGACCAGGGCAGCGGTATCAGGATTTACTGAGGCGGCATTTCAGTGCGGAGCCTCGAAACACAAGCCGACGGAGAAGTAACATGGAAGATCACCGGAAGGGGCCTCATTCAGGAGGTGATGCCAGGTATATAGCGGCTGGTGATACGTGATGTTGATGGAGCCGTGCTGGAGAATTGCGTCGAGGCAGTCCAGAGCCCTGGGATAGGGCGTGTGATATCAGGCACTGGTGGACTCTGCCGCATGATGGTCGCCCACGACGAAGGCCATTTGTCGAGCCGGCCAGCCCAAGCCAGGGACACAGAGCCGTAGCGTGCAGCAATGGCGGGAGTTGATGCAGCGGCTAAGGCCCGTGGTTGGACGAGTCGACATGATCACTGGTAGTCGAGGCGGCAAAAGCGGCTGTGTGATTGGCCAGCTGCTGTGAATGCCGTGAGATGCTCGATTGCAACACCCCGGCACATCCCCCGCCATCCATTTGCAGTCGCCATTCTACCGCCAGGACCCTTGACCCTATCCAGACTGCAATTCCCCTCAGCGTGGTTGCTGACCGCGTTGCATCCATGCCTATAATAAACCCGGCCCAATGCGAACACTTGTCTACCACCGCACTTGCGGTGAAGAGTATCGGTCCAGATGTTCAGATGTTCGTGGGAAACAAGGCATCAACATCGAGTTTTTGGAATCCGTCACCACAGTACTACTGCGTCATGATGCGACTCACTTGATTGCATCGCCTCTATCTTCCTAGCTGCCGGTGCCGTGAACATCTCCGGGTCGTGATCGCCGCCAGTGATGAGCCGTAAGTGGGTTGTCAGTGCAGAAACATTGTCGGCTTTACCGCACAGACTCGGATTCACAGAAACAGATCTTCTCATCACAAGCAGATCGTCAATCACATTGATCACGTATCTTCGTGTGTGATGAACTGATGCTCTGCTCCACTGACGGAAGAAGTCACACTAACTCGGCTTCTCAACCAGAGCCAACGACGCGACTTCGATCCTGGTGGGCCTCATCTTTTCTGGACCATATCGATCGGTAGGCTTAGAGCCCTAACAATCACAAACCCCCTTGTGGTGTAGTTGGCTATCACGTTCGGCTGTAAATGTTATCATCTGTTACCGAAAGGTCACCGGCTCGATTCCGGTCGAGGGGACTCTCTGTTTTGCTTTGGTAGACTTAGTCTGGCCTGAGCATGGTCTGTCGATGCATTTTTGCTTCTGAGCGGGACCTGGCTGGCATCGACAACATTTAGCGCCGCCGCGCAAGCACAATCCTTCGACGTTCCAACAGATTGAGCGCGATGTGGCTAGTGACCGAGACTTATCACACTTCGTAGGCTGAGGATAGAGTTCATAGCGACAAGGTAGACTGACATCTATGTAGACAAAAAGCTCGTTGAGATGGATGCCAATCTGGAAAGAAAAAAAATTGAAATTCCCCTCGACCGGAATCGAGCCGGTGACCTTTCGGTAACAGATGATAACATTTACAGCCGAACGTGATAGCCAACTACACCACAAGGGGGTTCATCGTTGAAACAAATCGTGGTTATTAGTCTACAAGAACCCTTGCAATTGAGAGACGATGAGCCCCGCTAGCAACTTGGTGGAGCCGAACAGTGCGTGACTGCGTGTAAACCTCCAATGTCTCGACGCGTCGTCGCGTCCCATCCATAAACCGACAAGCCGGCATCATCACCATGACGCCGCCGGCGACAGCCACGCAAAATGCAATCTTCAACTCCTTGAACGCATCCCAATCGAGGGCAGTGAGGAGTAATGCCAACACAGTTGCCATCCTGGCCGGCCCGGGGAGCGGCAAGACGCACACCCTGACCTCCCGCGTCGTCTACCTTGTCGACTCACTCGGCTATCAACCGCAGGACGTCATCGTGGCAACGTTCACAGTCAAGGCCGCCCGTGAGATGACGGAGCGGATTGGCAAGGCGCTGGGTAACGGCAGGGAGAGGAAGATCATCCTCGGCACCTTCCACAGCGTCGCACGGCGGTACCTCGCTGCGTATGGCCAGCGCATCGGACTCAGTCAGAAGTTCGGCATTGCTGACGATGGCGACTCTCGCGGTATTATCTCGAGGATATGCAAGCGTCTGCAGTTGACTGTTGATCCGCCCACGGCTAGAGCGTGGATCAGCAAGAAGAAGGCCAGGGGAACGGGGCCCGAGCTAGACGCAAAAAAGGGGGCAACATCCAAAGGGGTTCACGTTCAGGAACTGGAAACACTCTACCAAGAGTACCAAAGCCATCTGGAGCGATCGAATCTGCTGGATTACGACGATTTGCTGGTACGATGTGTGGAGCTCCTGAAGAAGCATCCTTCATGCGTTTCCAACGTGCAGGCAGTCTTGATCGACGAATATCAAGACACCAATGGTGTGCAGTACGAGCTGATGAAGCTCTTCGCTCAAGCACGGCAGAGGATCACGATCGTCGGAGACCCGGATCAGAGTATCTACGGGTGGCGCTCAGCCGAGATCAGGAATCTCTGGCGCCTGCTGCAAGATTACCCCGGCACCGAGGAGGTCTCGCTCGAGGAGAACTACCGTTCGTCGCAGTCCATACTGGATCTGTCGTTGACCGTCATCCAGCAAGACAAGAAGCGCTACCAAAAGGCACTACGGCCCATTCACAAGAGAGGCACCCGCCCGGTTCTACGGAAACTGAAAACGTCAGCTATGGAAGCAGAATGGGTGGTCTCGGAGATCAGGCGGGCTATCATGATGTCTGGACAAATGTTGACGCACAACGATGTTGCTATTCTGCTCAGATCGGCTTCACTGTCGAGACACATTGAGCATGCACTAGGAAAAGCCGGCATCGCTTACAAGATGGTCGGTGGCTTCAAGTTCTACGAACGGATGGAGATCAAGGTTTTGCTCGATTATCTGAGGGTCATCCATCAACCAGAGAACAACGACGCTCTAGCCAGGATAATGAACGTGCCGAAACGCGGGATCGGAGACGTGACGATCAAGTCTCTCATCGAGGAGGCCGAGAAATCGTCTGTTAGTCTGTTCAGCTTGCTCGACAAACATTGCTGTGGCGGTCGCCAGGCGAAGACTAGGATCACAAAGCAGGCAGAACAAAGGATCAGTGGCGACCTGCTCCGTCTTCTCAAGGGGATCCGGAAGCGGGTGGACGACATACGGCAGGGAACACCCTTTGGCTTGATCGAGATGATCGAGCAACTTCTTACGCAGCTGAAGTTCCAGAAGTTCCTCCAGGACACATACACAGACGACCACGAACAGAGGTGGGCCAACGTCCAAGAATTCATCGGCCTCGCCGCCGACTTCATCCGGGACTTGGACCGGATTGGCGACGATGGTCTGCCGGAGATCGAGGGTATACAGCAGTCGAAAGAGGTTGATGTCCTTCCCAAGTTTCTGTCCCAAATTGCGCTTGCATCGGATACTCTCAAGGACGACGAAACGCAGCAGAACAAAACGATGGTCACCATCTCGACCATCCACGCAGCCAAGGGCCTCGAGTGGCCGGTTGTGTTCGTGCCGGCAGCGTATAACGGATCCATCCCGCATGCGAGAGCGGAGGACAACGACGAGGAGCGGAGGCTGTTGTACGTCGCCATGACGCGAGCGCAGGCGCTGTTGTATCTGAGCTGTCCGCTATACGGCTCCCATGGGAACGGAGAAAAGCAGGAACTATCGCCGTTTCTCTCTCCCGTCGAGCGCTACTTTGCCAAGAAGGGTCCCTGCTTCGATCGGCCCGTTATGAACGAAGTGGCTCGGATTCTCCGTCGTACGCTTCCTTCCGAAGACTCGATCTACACGTCGATGCCGCCTATGTCGGTTGTGGAGGACGACTTGTTCCCGGAAGACCCAGAACAGGCGATCAAGGAAGTTCGAAAAGCGGGCGGTTCTGTTGAGGGGGGTTACGGCGAGATGTACCGCCCTAAGCGTCCGAGACTTTACGGCCCGGCTGGGGAGACGGACCATGGGGAAGATGAGCCGTGGCGGAAGGAGTACGCCACCACGATGGAACAAGCATCGAAGTTCACAGTGTCATCGCTCCCAGGGTTCGTGTCGGCGAGCAGCGCTCAAGCAGCTCTTGCCGCGGCGGCAGCTTCTACGAAAGCAGATCAGCCAGCCCAGACAGCCCCCAAGGCATCGACGAACAAACGGCCGCCTGATCAGCGGAGCATCATGGGTTTCGTCAAAATAAGGGCGCAGCCATCATCAACCACGTCGAAGCCGCCCGTGGCACAGGGCACTGTTCACTCAGCACATTCCAACAGACAGTACATGCCACCAAATCTGGCTCGAGCAGCATCCTACGTTCCCAAACCAGCAATCGAACCCGAACTCGCCATTCACAAACTAGCCTCCACGAAAATGGCCCGGCCAGCACTGCCCCAGCGGGATGAAGCAGACTTCCAGAGCAAGCAGTACAACTGCTTCTCCAGTTCTCCGACCAAGCCAACGGCGGACGACGGCGAACCATCAGCGAACCAAGCGTCAACAGTCTCTCAGGAGAACGAGCCCCCGCCGGAACCACTGAGGCCGGCAGGCAGTCTTCACAGTACCACGTGTAACATGCCCACAGGGCTGGGCGGCGGGTTCAGGAGACCGGCGGGATTAGGGAGGGAAGGCATTGCGCCTATGGAGAGGCTGCGGAAGCCCTTCAAACCCCTGACCATGAACCGGCCTTGACTGTCGGACGGACTTGGTTGTCTGGAAGTTTGGGCGGGTTGTATTTTTTGTCAGACATGCAGGTATGCTCTAGGATGTGAAGGCCATCATGTATGCCAAGTCTAGGTGCCCGACAATAAACGGGACTGGGCATTCCCCCAAATGACTCATTGCTATATGCCACTCCTGCTGCTAAAATGCCATATCCAGTTGGAGAGTGATTAATCTACGACATCCAGGCGATTTCGAGGTACGGTGCATCAATGCTTCAGCACTCGGAATATCTCGGCTGGATTGTACAATGGTACCTCTATTATCCAGATATGGCAAGGCCGAAGCTGTCAATCCCTCCAATTGAGCATCACCGCGGCTGAACCAGCGTGCTCGTCCTACACGTTGCGCTTCACCAGTCCCAACTCGTGGAATTAGTACATAACACTCGGCCGCCGCAGCGAAGAGTTTCCAATATGTAGTCCTCAACCTCCGGCGCGTGCCTGAGAGAATAAGCACAACTCTACCAGTTATAGCATCCATCTCCAACGCACATCTTCACCACAACATCTCCGTGCCACTCTTCAGTACCCCAACACAAACCTATTTCGGACGTCAAGAAAAAAAACTGAGAATGACCCCCTCCCGCGCACCTCTCAACCGCCTCACCATCCCGGCGCCCAGAGCGCAAACCACCACCCGCCGCCCGCTATCCTCGACAGCCGCCCGCCTCACAACGACGGGCAGCCCCGATCCCAACAAGCCGGCCTCCTTCAGCCTCAAGCAGCAGCTCGGAGGCTCGCCCCGGGCGCGCGCCGTCGTCTACACGGGCATCGCGGCGCTTGCCCTGGTCGAAGGGGCGTGGTACTACAACTTCGTTCCCAAGGTTCTGGGGTGGGAGGAGAAGAAGGAGAAGAATGAGCAGGCCCAGTGAATAGGGAGTTCTGGACTCTGGGAAGCGAAAGTGGTGGTGGTGAGTTTTGGGGGGTTAAGAAGGTGGGGAGAATGCTGTCACGATAGTGATTATATGAGATAGGGATGTACTGGTATTACAATGTGGAAGGATAGGAGGAATAGGGGAAGCTGTACCCTGGTCACTCTCTTCTACTGGACGATCACGCGGCTCGATATATTCCACCCATTCAGAAGTAGGACGTTAGAAAACTGTATTCGTCTCTCCTCAGACACTACACTAGAGAAGTTCAGGTGGACGCCACATGTACCACGATGGCCTACGTGTCTGAAGGGGACTAAGGCTATCACCCTCGGCAGACCGGCGTAAATGAGCAAAGATCCATGTAGAAAACCATTGGATATACTATGAGAAAAGCCAAACAGCTATAATGCTTTCAGCGACTGGCGAGTGAAAGCCAACATACAAGCAGGGGCACATAAGAAAGACCAGAAGACGCGGGCCAATATTGTATAGCCCAACACCGCTTCCACGCAGAAGACCAATGACAAAACCTCCCTGGAGACAAATCCTGGATCAACAGAAGGAACTTCCACACGACCATCTTACTACACCACTGGATATCCAGACTCCTCCATTCCCCGTCCGGCCACAAAATCAGCGCAGCCCTATGACGCTCATCTCCAGCGTCCACACTCTCCGGATCCAGACCTTCAGCTTCGTACCTTCGGCCAACCCCTCGACGCCCTCGAGCTCGACGCCCTCCCACCAGCACCGCCTCGCCGGCTTGCGCCAGAACAGCAGCAGCTTCTGGGCCATGCCCACCGCGTTGCTGCCCATCTCGTTGCCCCGTATGTCCGACCTCAGCCGCGCGAGCGCGAGGCTGCAGATGACGGCCTTGTTGGGCTCGCCTGCCCTGTGGCCCCATCTGTCGTCGTGGTTGAAGCCGCTGTATTTTCATTGTTAGCATGGAGTCAGCCCCCCCAGAGGGCGATGAAGAAAGGAATAGGAAGGGGGAGAGAGGAGGGGTGAAGTACCCAGCAGTCAACATCTCGATCAGATGCGCCTCGGTCGTGCCCGGCTCGTCACTCTTCTTGAGCCCGCTAAAGATGCCGTCCTGCCTCAGCAGCGCCCGGGCCGCCGCCCGCTTGACCTCCATCATCTCGGCGGCCCCGATGTCCTTCTGCGGCGGGATGGCGTAGAAGTCCAGGTCCTCGCGCAGCACGATGATGCCCGCCCGCTTGCTCGAGTCGTCCGCCGCGCGGCCGGCCGCCGGGTCGAGCGGGTGCACGCTGCCCCCCTCACCGCCGTCTTGGGATGCCGACGCGCTGTCGGTCGCGGGGATGGTCTGGGCCACGTTGCGGAAGAAGTCCAGCATGTACTGCAGCGATGCCGGGTCGTACTGCGTCGCGTGCGGGTAAGTGTCAGCTATATGGATGTCTAGATTGCTCAGGATGTTGCGGATCTGCGCCGCGGATCCGAGGTTGGGCAGGAGAAGCACCCTCGTGCTGTTTCTGCGCTGGCTCGGGTCCGAGGGAGAAGGGGAAGAGGAGGAGGAGGAGGAGGACGACGACGAGTGGGAAGCTTGATGGAGAACCGCGCTACTAACATCGACTTGTACTGCGTCGCCGTCTGCGAATCCACCCATGTGGCCCTCGGGGAAGAGGCCGTTGGGAAAGAGGGAGAGGAGGACGAACTCTGGTAGGGTCAAGAGTTCGTCCCGGGAAAGGGTAAAGCGGGTGCCCCTTTTGCCCAAGGTAGAATGTTAGCTGAGCTGCCCTTGTGGCTTTAGAGTGATCATAGCAGGATCCTACCGCAGGTCCATAGTAATCGTCTCATCGGCGCCGACATCTGTTATCCGTCAGTGATGACGCACGCTACCTTCACTGCAAACCCCCGGACTTTTGCTATCTCACCTCCGATCGTATTGATACCGCCAGGCGGTCCACCTTGTTGCACCTGAGTAATAATACTCGCAGCTCCACCGGCGGCGGCCATGAGGTATGTGAAGGACTGGAGCGGACTGGATCCCTCCGAGTACGCTGGTGGCGGTTCTGCTTCGTCTTCCTTGCGCGAGGACCCTGCCTTTGTGTCCTGCGGTAGAGCGCGCTTGGTCTCGTCCTGTAGGTAGCGAGCGGCGCTGGACGAGCCTGGTACTACTTGTTGGTCTGACGGCACATACGCTGGGGCAGCACTCGAGGACTCTCCGAATACGGCGAGGGTATCTGCGTCGGCAACGGAGGCTTTGTATGGTTCGCAGGGCTCGAGGACTGCTGATGCGGCGGCGGACTGATCAGGCGAGGGTGATGTGTCGGTAAAGAGCGACGAGAATGGAGGTGGTGGCCGGAAAGCCGAGCTGCTTGCTGAAGCTTCAGACGCCGGGTATTGGGGCGGGGGTGCTTGCTGTCGTCGTTGTAGGTCGCTGGCTGGTTCGTCGTCCTCGCCGGAGCGTAAGGCGGCTGCTTGGTCGACCTCGTCGGTGAAGCGCACCAGCTCCTTCTCGGTCAGGTCTGCGGGTAGCCCTGCTTCGTCTTCGACGCTGCGACGCTTGGGGAATATGTGCCGGCGGGATGAAGGTGAGGACTCGGACCGTCCGTTGCTACTGGGATCTTGTGGCGGGAACAATTTGGCGATGTGGTGACGGTCACCAACCCTTTTGCGACGAGGCTCGGAAAGTGCTGCCGTTGTGGCTGTGGGATCACGGTCAATTGCGACGAACAAGGTGACTAATTGCGGACAAACGACTCACTGGCCCGAATATCCAAGGCCAAAGAAGTTTCCAGACGCTGGTCTAGTTAGTTGAGCAACGCCGAGGATCGAAGTCCCAAGCTTAGGTAACGGCCTGGACGGTGGTATTGGACCGCTGGACGGTGTGATTGACCGGATTGATTGCCTCGTTAAATTGGCTGTCGCTGGTCGCACATCAAATCAACCGGCTTGCTGCTTCCAAGCGCGGCGGTACAGACTAGTGATTAGAATCGTATCTAGCGCATCTGCTTATGCTGTGAGTTTTCGGCGTGATTGAAAAAGACTTGACGATGTGTTGATTTAACATGGTATGGATTGATTCTGGCGTGAGGTCACTCCTGCTTTGTCGCCTTCCGGCTTGGCCCCTTGAAGCTGAGACCGCCTACTAGCAAGCACTATGTCTAGGATGCCCCTGCAAATGGCGCCGATCCACTATCCGCAGCGTAGCCGCCTGCTTTCGCCAATCACCTCAGTTGGTCGTCAGCGCCTTCCTTAAACTCCATGTAGAGAGGTACTACTAGTATTGTTTTTATATATATGTGCGAAGTAGTTGGCTTCGGAGAGGTAACTTCAATGTTCTATGACTGTGACTTATTACGGTAGGCAGTAGAAGAATATCATGAGTTCTAGAGGCACTTGATTCCTGTAGGGTTGATTCCCGTCATCACATGCTCTTGCAAGCCGCAGAGAATTGGACCTCAGTCGTCTCTATTTAATGTCTATTCGTCATCGTCATCGTCACTATCCCCAAAGATAGCCTTGAACACCTCTTCGCCCGCTCTCTTCCCCTCAAGAGCCTCGTTCGTACCCGCATCTATGACGGGAGCAGCAGGAGCTACCGGCGTCTTCTCACCCTCAGCTTCTGCCGCCGTCCCACCATTTCCGTACTCAATGGCCAGAGGCACATGCATCTGCGCCGTCGCCGAAGCAGGTCGGGAGTCGGCTCCATACGCCTCATACCCCGGCGTCGCTGCTGCCGGCGACGGCCTCCCCTCGTCTTCCGGGTCCGGCCGCACATGCGCCGGCGGCTTAACCCCAAATCGCTTGCACAGCAGCCTGCTCGGGTAGAAGTCGGCCACAGACCTCGTCATGTGGCCGAACATGCCCAGTTTCGCGGCCTCCTCGGCCGGGTCCTTGGGTTTTTCCGGCGGTTTGGCGAGGGAATCTTTGTCGGCTACCTGGCCCTGCGATCCGGAAGACATTTTCGATGTGGAAGTGGAAGTCGTAAAGCGGCTGGCCATGAAACCCGTCATGGGCTTGAATATCCTCGCGCAGTTGTAGAACTCGTAAAACTCCTTCAGCCAGTCGTCGAGACTCATCTTGGGCGGTCGGGATGGAAGTGCCTTTCCATAGCCTGCTTGAAACTCGAGGTACGCCCTGTACCGCGAGCGTTTCTCGTCGTCCTCGGCATATGGCCCGCTTGCGCCCCGCGATATGGCGGCGATGGCCGTCTCCTTCTCTAGCTTGGGGACTTGATTGAGGACCTCCTGCGTCCTCTGCTCTTCGCTTAGGTTGTAGCCATCCGGGACCTCTCCTTTCGCGTCTGGTAGGTTCTGTTTGCCCGTCACCGCCACCAACCGTTCACGGGCGGAGGATGATAGGAAGTCGAATACCGACTTCCCGGGCAGTTGCTTCTCCCCCAGTAGATCAGCCCGTGCCTTGGGATCAAGAGCGGATGCCTTGGCTGCATCAGCGGTAGAGACGTAGTTATTCTCCTTGCCGTCAGCCGCCTTGCTTTGCCTAGCTGTCTTCCATCCCGGCGGTATCTCTGGAGGCGGATATTTGCCTTCGGTGTTGATCTCCGTCGTCAACGGATCGGGCTCTCGACCAAAAACGAACCCGTCCAAAGGTAACCT
>Ga0209127_100431_pt1 | contig 14605 bp, 4 predicted proteins | sample LakSupMetagenome_FD_187469 | JGI IMG/M metagenome (GOLD analysis project Ga0209127, IMG submission 187469) | Freshwater microbial communities from Lake Superior, Canada - Sta WM archaea (SPAdes) (version 2) | ecosystem: Environmental > Aquatic > Freshwater > Lake | place: Lake Superior, Canada...
ATTTGCTCAATGGGTAGAGCATCCGTTTACACGGAAAGTTAAGTGTTCAAATCACTTATTTCTTTTTACGTATCAATAGTAGGTAAATATTCTTATGGAGGTATTAGTTTAGTAATTTAAGCTTTGTTGACGTTATGGCGTGAACGTTCAACTCGTTATTTGAATAGTAAGACGTAAGAAAAAGGGGTTATAGACCTACCTTAGACTCCGATAATTTAGTAAAAATATCATAAAAGGATGTTTAGATATATCCCATAGGGAGTGAAGGCTCACCCTTAATCATTAAGGTAAAAAGAATATACCATCTAGTAAGTAATTTATCACAATATTAAATATCTAATTAACATATTAGATAGTTTAAAAACTCGTTTTTAATTATCTTTTTTTGATAAAACATGATTTTATAACTAGACAAGACATCTAATTAACCTACGGATTTAGGGATAAATAAACCAGTTAGGTTATAGTCTTTTCAACGAAAAAAAAATAAGCCTTTTTAGCAGTCTGTCACAATTGATGTGTAACGATTATTTATAGCTGTATCAAAAGGACGCAACACTTTGCAAAAGAAGAGTCCACAATATTAGAATGAATAGACATATTTTTTGTATTTACATCGCCAGTATTGTACAGGAGCCTAGCATTGGTACGGAAAACACTTAGTTTAGTATTATCTAATTTTATTAGTAGTATTATACTTTAGAACATATTTTAAACATATTACCTTATAAAATATGTCTAGTTGTCATTTAGAGTATTTAATAGTATATTTATAAAAAAAAAGAGAGCTTTACAGAATAATTAAAGTAATTACATTAAAAAAAGGAGAGTTCCTTTATTGGTAAAAAGGGTTGAGCTGTAAACTCAATAGCAGTACGCTTTTAAGAGTTCGAATCTCTTGTCTCCTAGTGTGTTTTTATATGTTTGTACTTATTATGTTTTATTTTTATACGTTTATTATGTTTCATTTTTATACATTTATTATGGTTTATTGTTATACATTTATATTTGTTATGTTTTATTGTTATATAATATTTAGATATGTGTCCCATTATTTAATAGCCTTTATAGCTCAATGGTAGAGCGGAATACTGTTAATATTCTGATAAATGTTCGATTCATTTTAAAGGCTTGCATTAACTAGAAAGGCACCTAATACCTACTACTATTGCAAAAATTTTACTAGATTTACATATATATTATAATAAAATTATTTTTAAACTATTTTTTTATTTCCGTAAAATTTATATTACAAGTGTAATATATAATAGATTAACTATCCATATTTTAATCTATGCGTATTTAATAGATAAATATTTATTGCTAGTTTAATGGTAGAACAAGATACTTCTAATATCTGAATCTAAGTTCGAGTCTTAGATAAAAACCATTATATAATAGTAGATATATTAAGAAAGATAATGAAAAAAAAAAGTAACGGGTTTCCAATGAATTATATAAGTCAGCTTTTGCAAAAGACTTAATTCTGACAATCAACTGCCTTTTGAAAGGGAATCGAATGTAGTTGGGCTCACTCCATACTAATGTTGATAATGGTTAAGGTACTTTTATTGTCTAGTTCGGGTTTTAGAACTAGATAACCTACGAAGTCTTATTTATTACCTTTTTGTAATCGGTTAAAATGGTAATAATAAAATGCTTTAACATGTATTCATTAATAGCTCCGTAGACTGCTTGTGTTATATATCATTTTATCTCTTAATTGGTAAATATTGGATTAGACATTTTTCCATCTCTTAAAAAAAAAAGTTATTAATAGGATTTTAGCCAACTTGTATATACCTCAATTTTGGCAAATCTCTTTGTAATAGATTTTTAGGACGGAGCTGGGGAGAAGACTATTCCGGTCTTCTCGTTTAGGTAAGCCCCCCCACAAAAAAAAAAAGAAATTAGCTCAATTGGTAGAGCATCCGTTTTACACGCGGCAGGTTAAGTGTTCGAATCACTTATTTCTTATTACTTATGAATAATAAGTAAATTATATAGGGATCTTAGCTTAATGGTAAAGCGTGTGACTTTTAATCACTCTCATAAGGGTTCGAGTCCCTTAGGTCTCAAAAAAAAAAGAAAAGTAATATAGTTATATATATAAAATTCAAAAAAAATATTTTTTTATAGTTAGGTTTGTACTTACTATAGACAATTTTTTTTTTCTCAGAATAATGTAAGGGAAATTTTAGCTTGCTTTAGCTTGTAAAGGTGGGAGTTCGAATCTCTCTATTCTGATATGTTAAATTCACCAGCAATTCTTTTTTTATTTTTATCTAATGCAATCATAAAAACGAGACAAATCTGTTTTTTTTTTTTACTTAAAAGCAACAATGACTCTTTTACTTATTTAAGTTTTTATACCTTTATGGTTGGAATGAACTAGGGCTCATTTTTGTATACTTATATTACTAACCCTGGGGGCCATTATATCTTTATTATTTATATATAGGAATTCGGACAAAAAAAAATTTTTTTACTATAACGGTGATATGTTAGCTGTTTTTACAGGTTTAGGTATTTTGGCAGAAAGTTATTTATATGGGCGGCTCTAGTGGGTGTTAAGTAGAAATACGGTTTGGGTTGGGGAACTAGCTTGGGATTGACTAATAATTACGATACACCCAAATAAAAATAATAAAAGTCTGTGCAAAGAACATAAATGATTAGCTATTTATATAGTTAGAATCCATATACAGCCTCATAAAGTTTTTAAAGTGTACAATATGTTGTATATTAAAAAAAATCATAAATAATTTCTTAAAAAAAAGATACTTATGAATAATATTTAACAATAACGTATTATATATTGTACCATCTGCTTATTGTAGAAAAACAAATACTGAGTAGTTACGTGTTTAAAAAGTATATATAATACGTTAATTTTTTTTTTGTTTAATTGCAAAATAATAGCCCTTTTTTAACTAATATGGTTTTTTTTATTAAATACATATTTTTTTTATATAAATTTATAGGAATATATTTGATATGTCTTAAACGATCCCCATTTGGGTTAAAGTCACTTAGATCTTATAGAATTTATGCGGCTATATGTTAAGGGTAGATATTATATGTAGTTGATGTTAATAGATTAAAGCCTAAAAACGAATGCTAGATCTAGGTTTAATGGCTAATAGAATGTAAATAATTAGCTTGTAGGGTGCAAATTATTACTAACCAGATGGTAAAAGGAATTAAATAGGTTAGAAAATTAAAAACTAAGTTTCCTTAATCTTTTTCAAAAATGACATAGTTGGTATATTACATCATTTGATGTAAATATATTGCTAGATTTACTTTTGCTATCCTCTACAATAGAGGATAATACCATCCTATACTTTATGTCTACCTTTTCAGTTGCTATTTATACGGATACTCTTAAACTAAACGGAGATATCTTTAAAAAGAATAATAATTACACTGGAATTTAAAGATGGTCAATTAAGTCATAATTAGCTAGGTTCTCCTATAAATTTAACACGTAGATTTAGAAGTTGTTTTTCTTTAGCCTTTTTAGAAAAAAAAAAGTAACAAACGGTTATAGTGTAAATTTAGTTCATTAAAGTATGGTTATTATGATTTTAGTTTAGTAATATTAGAAGATTGACCATAAATCTAATGTAAAGAGAACAGTACTATTGTGGATAGCTTAAAGCCATAGTTTTTTATTTTAACTAATGCAAGAGCCTATAAGAGGGGGGGGGGGTTAAACACAGCCAAAAAACTAATAGGTTACTTTGTCGTTTGGGTTTAAATCGTATTGGATAAGATCAGTTGAAATTAAAGATATCTAGCAATTATAGTAGATCTAAAACTGTTGTAGTTACTAAAAAAGAGTTTGGGTCTAATGGCGAGTTTTCTTCTATTGTAAAAGCTTATAAATATATGGGTATTTTTCCAAATAACTTAATTGACTGTGTTCTTAAAAAACCAATTAAAGAGATACACCTAGTAGTAAATAATGCTGTTTATATTACTAGGTGTTATCCAATAAAAAAGAAATCTGTTTATTTCTAGTATTTCCAATTTGTGATATAAAAAGATATACTTGTGTATCTTACCGAGTTTTCATCTATTAAAAAAAAACAGCAGAGTCTTAATGTTAGTTTACTTTTAGCAGATGGGTTAGAAGGTAAAATTGTAAGAGTATAATGTGACACGGAAATAATAGGAAGGAATCTAGCAGCAATTTAAGACAGTAATAGGCAATGAAAGAGATAAATAGAAAATGTTATTTTTCTCTAACAAAAAAAAGCGGCCATAGGATAATTGGTGAGTCCACTCGTCTTCCAAACGATTTGTACCGATTCGAGTTCGGTTGGCCGTATAGGGTCAGTAACTTAATGGTAGAGGACTTTCTTGTCACGAAAGTAGATATCGGTTCAAGCCCGGTCTGACTCGCACTTTTTAGTTTAACTCCCTTTTTTTGTTCTATAATTCACTTTTTTGTTCTATAATTCATTTTTTTTTGTATTCTATGTTACAACTTTTAAATTTTGTAATTATTTTTAACTAATTAGTTAACATCCATTATAAATTCAACATTAATTCCATAGTTAGCATCCTTTATAAATTCAACTTTAATTCCTTAGTTAGCATCCCTTATAAATTTAACTTTTATTTCATGGTTAACTTCAATTCTATAGTTAATATTATTTACAAGTAAAAAGGAAAAGTTGCTATAGGTAAGGCGAGATATTTGCTAAATATTGTGTTTAACACCTGGTGGTTCAAATCCACTCTTTTCCGAATATAGATAATATGGTTTAACATTTTTAAATAGATAGTATTTTTTTTTTTACACATTTAAACGGACACTATAAATTATACATATTCTCAATAACTTTATTGACTTTATATCTATATTATATATTTGATAAATGAAAATTATTTTTTTAGCTACTAATAAAAACAATAAAGACTCTAGTTTATATTACTATATATTTTTATATCTAATTACAAGTGAAAAAAATAATTTTTAGGGAAAAAAGGGGACGCTATATTTACTAGGGTTTAATTGTAAACATGATTTTATAAAAAGTGTAAGGGTTAATTTTAGAAAAAAAAAATTATTAAAAACTATTGTTAAATTTTAGATAAGGTGCTATAAAAAGAGTATAGTTTAATTGGTAAAATAGGAAGCTTCAAACTTCAAATTTCCAGTTCAAGTCTGGATGCTCTTGTTACAATATAATATTACATAAAGATACATAATTATTAATACTTTTAATCTTTTATTATTAATTTTTTTTTTAACTTAATCTTTTAATAGCTTTAAACTTTAAAAATATTATATATGTAACAAAGGTTCCTTAGCTTAATTGGTAAAGCGCATTTTTGATAAGGATGTGATCGACGTTCAATTCGTTGAGGAATCAATAAGGTGCGTTAGTTAAATTGGTATAATGACATGCTACGGACATGTTCTTACAAGTTCGAGTCTTGTACGCACCTGTACTCTAAATTATTAGGAATAATGTATAATAGATATACATTTGGAACAAATGTTTTCCTTTAAAAAGTATAATGAGTTTAATTACTTAGGTGTTTTAATCCCTTTTAAAAAATTGACTATTAAGGGATAAATTTTTATTATGATAAATTTTATTTTTAATAGATTACTTTAACAAAATTTGTTTATAATAAAAGAAAAATTAAAAAAGAGAATTGACTGAGTGGTTTAAAGTGATAAGCTTGAAACTTATTTGATTGAAAAATCACATCCGTTCGAATCGGATATTCTCTGTTCTATGTAAATGGACTATCCGTTATCTAATATAGATAGATTATCACGTATTTATACAAATTTATAAACGGGTTATACTTTAAATTGTACATTGAACACAGTAAGCGGGTTAGAGCCAGGTTGGTTAGGCGCCTCATTTGGGTTGAGGAGTAGTTATGTTCGAATCATAATAACCCGAAACATGGTTGTAAATAACTGTATATAAAAATTTTTAGGAATGTATTTGATATGTAATGTATTATTTCATAATTTTATTTCCTTAATTTTATTACTAGACACTTTTAACATGGTATGCAAGAAATCGATCTTAGATATGTATCGATACTTAGGTATCGATTTTTAAGATGTCTCGAAAATCTGTGACTGTTGTTGAATTTGGAGGGTATGGGTTAAGGATTTATTTTATGGCAAGTATATAAAGAGACTATTAAAGGATTTTTGCTGTATATTAAGCCTCTAGTACCCTATTAAGGGAAAAAGGTTGAAGAGTTTCTAAAAATAAAAAACGAAGTGAATTGAAGTATCTTATTAGCTTCAGGAAAAGAAATCAAACGAGATTCTATTAGTAGTGTGAGTGAAAATAGAGATAGGCTTAAAGTAAAATGGATCCATCTGTTTGAATATAGGGGAACCTTCCTCTAAGCCTAAATATAATATACAAGCGGTAGTGAAAAAGTACTGTGAAGGAATATGAAAATTAGTAGTCTTATAAGCAGCTCAAGGTAAGTTTAGTAAACATATGAGAGCGTACCTTTTGTATAATGGGTCAGCAAGTTCTAGTCAGATGCAAGCAAAAACCGTCAATAGATTTCTTGTCACTTACAGTTTACGAAGTTGAAGTATAGCATCATCTATGCTTCCGCGGGTAAACAACGAAAAGTAGGGTTGGAATTAACCAGCCAACAAGAATTTTGCCTAGATAATCCAATTATTAAGTAATGAATTAGTATCTGATTAGAGACCCGAAGAGTAGTGATCTTACCATGGTCAGGCTTATAAAAGGCCGAATGGGTAAACTAAAGAAATGAGCCTCTTTATTAGCTCAAGTAGAAGTGAACCTTCTGCTAAAGATCGTCAAATTGACGGGAAACCCCTAAAGCAATCTTAACTAACTTAGCATGGTAACATAGCTAAGGGCGCAGATAATGACTCGCGAGATAGTAAAATAAAGATTGATTACGAAAGTGAATGGGCAATCCGCAGCCAAGTACCAATTATAAAACATTTGGTATGCAGTTCATCGACTAGATGGTGATCGGCGAAAGCTTAAGATATAGTCAAACCTCTGTGGAAACACAGCAGGATAATATAATTTTAGGAAGTTTATAGTATAGATTTACAACAATTTTCTTGGACATTCTTATTTTATTACCTTCAAATTAGTTAATTTGAATAATAGACGAGTAAATTATAGCAAGTATATACCCGTAGCAGCTACAAGCAAGGTACACCGTAGAAAGGTACTCGGGCCACTGAAAGGCTAGCACCCTAACTCAGTGATAGAATAGAAAGGATAACCTCTAAAGTAATATATGTCAACCTTGGTAGAAAACAATAAATACTTTTTCAAGATCGTTTTCTTCAGGAAATATTGGTAATTTCAACCCAGTTGTTATCTATGATAACGCTGATGTTGACAAAATGCGTATCCTAACAGAAAACCGTAAGAAAGTTGCTGTATATAGTTGAGTAAATAAGGTAAATGGGAATATTTACATCGGTAGTTCTACTAATTTACATGTTAGAATGTATACATATTTTAGTTTACGTTCTCTAGCAAAAAGTAATAAACCTATTGATAGAGCTCTTTTAAAACACGGGTTTTCTAACTTTAGATTGGAAATCTTGGAATATTGTTCCTATGAAGATGTACTTAAAAGAGAGCAATATTACTTAGATCTTTATAAACCTCATTACAATATAGCTACAATCGCAGGGTCTACTTTAGGATATAAACACTCTCAAGAATCATTAGAAAAAATGAGAAACATTATTCTAAGTGATGAAGTAAGAGAAAGAAAAAAACTTTCTACTGTTTACGCTTCAATAGCTAATAGATTGCCTATTAGTGTTAAAAATATCATAACTAATCATGTGACAAATTATGCTAGCATGACTGAGGCTGGTAAAGCACTAGGTGTGACAAGAGCTACAGTAAATCAAGCATTGTTGCATAATAGACTAATTAAAAAAACGTATTCTATCTGTAAAATTAAATAAAATTATATTATCTGTTAAATGGATAGTAGTAAAATACTATTTAGGGAGAAAAGTCTCAGCTCGGCCTAAGTTGAAATAAATCAAATTCTGCGGCTAAAGAGATAATTTGTATCGTTGTAAAGATATCCAAAGAACTGTGGTAAGTTAGTGAAAGACAATCCTGACTACTATAGCTGGTTTTCCGCGAAACATATGTAAGTATGTAGTTTAAAGCACATCATAGCAGGTACAGAACTGTAATCTCGGACAATTTGTGCATTATTATTCTTTGGGTATTTATACCTTTAAGGGTTTTTAATGCCTTGTGCATATGGGGGGGTCGTGAAGACTCTATTCGCGAGTATTTGCTCTCGGAAGGGCAATGATGAATGTTGAACTATCAGACATTTAACGATAAGGTTGTATAGGCATGAGTAATCTATATAAGCAGCCTACAAGTGGGAGTGAACCTCCTGCTAAAAATCCTCAAATTGACGGGAAAGCCCTAAAGCTATTTCAACCAAGCAAGTATGGTAACATAATTTGTGGCACAGGTAATGACTCGTGGTATGGTAAAATCGAAATAGATTATGAAAGTAAATGGGTAATCCGCAGCCAACCAGCATGGTAATTTTGTATTATTATGGTGTGCAGTTCATCGACTAGATGTGGGTTGGCGCTATTTAATAGTGCTTAAGATATAGTCAAGCCTCACCTGAAAGGGTGCAATGGCAATAAAGTAATTTTTTTTTCTAATTCTTTGGTTTAACCAATAAAAATATTTCAAACTATAAACAATTAATTGAAAGGTAATCATATTAATCATAAAATAGTCATGAGAAAGGTAAATAATTTAACATAAATGAATAACAATAATGACAATAACATAAAGATTGAATTGGCATCTCCTGTTATTAAATATACAAACTCAGAGGAGTTAAAATCACAAGTATTGAAAGACAATAAAGGTAAGTCAGGCATTTACCGTTGGGTAAATAACTTAAATGGTGTATATATTATGAATAAAGCATAGGTTTCGTTAAAAAAAGTTAAACTAGAAAAATTTATAAAAATTACTTTAGTTTCAGTTAATACTGAAACCAGATTTAGTCTGTTGTCTAAATGGATAGTTATTGTAAAATAACCGTTTAGGGAGAAGTACCTTTACTCTGTCCGATAATAAGGATAAAATAAGGTAGATCTGTGTGTGTCAAAAGGGAAACAGCCCAGAACAAGTGTTTAAGGTTCCAAAGTTTTTGTTAAGTGAAAATAAGGAAGTATTTAAACTATACAACCAGGAAATAGGCTTAGAAGCGGCCATTTTTTAAAGACCTCGTAACAGAGCACTGGTTCAAACGGTTAATCTAGTAACCTAATTAGTTAAAAGCGCCGAAGATATAACGGATCTAAAACAAAACACCGACACCTTGTCCATAATAATAGGTTAAATCCTATTTTTATACTTAAAGGTTATTTAAGTATTATTTATGGGGTAGCGGAACATTGGGTAAATTGAATTGAAAATAAAAGACACTCGGTATAAAATGTTGTTGACAGGGGGTACTTTTTTATAAAAAGCTATTACAACCAGGGCAAAAAAAAACAATAGAGGTATAAATATATTTTCATAATTACATAGGTAATTATAGCGCTTATTTGCGCTTTTCTGCCGATATATCCCAAGGAGAATGCTGACACGAGTAACGAAAAAGAGAACATCATAAATATGGAATAGGTTATGATACGGGAGCCCTTACGTGGGGACGAATTACTCTCGCCTTAAGCTTATGGGAAATTGAATCGGTCTCTAAGTTTTACCTAAAGGATATAATGATGAGGAAACTATGTAAAAACATAATAGAGTAAAATGTTCTGGAAAAATACATAGGAATGATGAAATTTGCAAAAAAAAAAAATCTATTCATTCAAAAACACCGTACCTAAAAACTACCACAAGTAAGCTAGTAGAGAATACGAAGGCGTTTGAGCTAACAATCATTAAGGAACTCGGCAAATTGACACCGTAACTGAGGGAGAAGGTGTGCCATTCTTACTGATTAATATCAGTTTAGGAAGAGGAGACATAAAATGGTGTTGTACGACTGTTTAATTAAAACACAGCACTCTGCGTAAGATGTAAATCAAAGTATAGAGTGCGCTATCTGCCCAATGATGGCTGGTTAACGGATTTACTTAGACGACTAAAATAGGCTAGGTTTTGAAGGAACCCCCATTTAATGGCGGCCTTACCTATAAGGGTCCTAAGGTAGCGAAATACCTTGGCATTTAAATGATGTCGCGCATGAATGATCTCACGATGCAACAGCTGTCTCAATGATTGGCTCAGTGAAACTGGAATGGCAGTGAAGATACTGCCTATCTCTAGATAGACGAGAAGACCCCATGCAGCTTTACTGTTACTAGTTATAGGGTATAACTAACAGGTTTTAGAGAATAAGGTAGTTGAGCGACATAATTGAAACACCTTTACTCTGATTGTTATATTGGTAGAATAGGTTACATTACCTTGTAACTGATGTCTGAATAATCCAGAAAAAGAGGGAGATAATAAATCAAACTCAGGAGACAATGGCTAGCAGATGGTTTATGCGGGGCACAGATCCCATAAAGAGTACCTGGGAGTATCCAAATTTATTTTTGTAATATGCTATACGCAATTTATATAAGGGTTATACAATAATTGCCTTATGTATTTTTAATTTTTTTTTAATTATCATATTTAGTTTGTTATTTTTTATATTTACCATACTTCTTCGTATGGTATCTATGACTAATTCAGTTATATTTCTATTTAAGTTAGAACTAAAACAATTTAATATAAGTAAGATTTTACCTATGTGGAAAATAGGTGTATAGATAGTACGAATAACCTACGTCCAGAGCGAGGTTAGTTATAACACTATTAGTTATTTTTTTTAGAAAAATGATATTGATATATACTTCCAAAGTTTAATGGCTTAATCTTGCTTTACTGTTTGACTTACACGTCTATCAGTTGCGTAAGCAGGGCATAAAGACCGCAAGACGCAGTAAGGAAAGGTCTTGTATTATTGAAAAAGCTACGCTGGGGATAACAGGCTAATTGCGCCAGAGAGTACAAATTGAGTGCGCAGTTTGGCACCTCGATGTCGGCTTAGCTCATCCACATGAATGCAGGAATCATGAAGGGTACGACTGTTCGTCGATTAAAGAGCTACACGAGCTGGGTTAAATACGTCGTGAGACAGTATGGTTTCTATCTTCTAGAGGAAATTTGAGTAAAATAAGGATAGCCCCTTCGTACGAAAGGAGTTGGGTATGGTAACCTATGGTTTACCTGTTGTTTATGCGCTTAATATTAACATGATATAATTACGGTGAGAATAGGTTATCTTTTGTAAAAATAGATGGGAGTCTACTTGAAAAGAGAGTAAAAGAGATTGATTCAGATAAATGAATTTCCTATTTGAACTACATAGGGCAGTACTTTTATACTCAAGTACAGTTGCTAGGGAATAAACTAAAACAGATGATTACTAGCACTTAGGCGTATAGGCATGGCAGGAAAGCTATGTTAGTTAAGATAAGTGCTGAATGCATCTAGGCACGAAGCTTACCTTAGGATACTCTTAAAAACGTAGTATAACATTACGATCTAACATGTGTTAGTGCTAGTGTATAATAGCTAGTTCTAATATGGAACCGAAATGAAAGAAAAAAAATCCTCCGCGTTAGAATATAGGCTTTGGCTGTAAGGGCTTTGATGTTCTAAGGTATAAAGTACTAATATAGGAGCTAGTAATTAACTAAAACAGATGATCTAGCGTAGTAATTTACGGTGGGACAATGTCCCAAACTAAATAACATACTTATCATTAAAAATACTTTTTTAGCCTGGTTTGCATAATAGTAATGCACCCGTTTTGTAATCGGAAGATATGAGTGCAAGTCTCGTACTGGGCTATCTAAATCTAGATAGTTATTAACGCGGGTTGATGTAATAGCAACATACCTGGCTCATGACCAGGAAATGGGGGTGCAAATCCTCTGTCCGCCTAAAGATAAAGGCCATAGCTTAATAGGAAGAGCAAGCTGCTCATGACAGCTCAGATGAGCGTTCGAATCGTTCTGGCCTTAGAACACATACTTAGGTCAAATGACCTTTCTAGCTCCAGGATGCGTGTCCTGCAACGTTCACATACCGGGCTCGCTAGGAAGAGCAATTAGTCCATGCATCGGATCTGAACTTAATGAGCTACTAGGTAGAAGACACTAGACGGGGGAGCAACTCCACCAAATCAAGGGGAGGGCGGAAAAAACCTATACGCCGAGTTCAAGACAAGGTATGTAATGCTACTTCGTATTTATATGAAAAGGTCACAAGTCCTTGAAAAAGCAGAGTGTGTACTATAATGACAACTAACCATTTTATTTCCATTAGTTACATTCGTTTCCCATGTGGTCTTACTGTAGCAGAATAAAACACATATGGGTAGTTGTTTTATATTTTAGCGATAGGATCGTTAAAGATATTTATGGAGAAATTTAAAGACCTAAAACCTAGTTATAGGATCGTTAAAGATATTTAGGGAGAAATTTTAAGACTTAAGACCTAGCTATAGGATCGTTAAAGATATTTAAAGACTTAAGACCTAGCTACTAAACATTCATAACTACTGCAGAGACCTTTATAAAGTATTTAAATTTTGTAACTTTATATTTAGCTATTTTAACTTTCTATGCATGCTTTAAGGCCCAATAGTCAAGTGGTTAAGACGTAACATTTTCACTGTTAAATGCGCGGGTTCGAACCCCGCTTGGGTCTATTTTAAAAGTTATCCTAATACATCTGCTTAAGGGGATATAGTTTAATTGGTAAAACTGCGATTTTGCATATCGTTATTTTAGGATCGAGCCCTAATATCTCCAATTTTTAATTGAAATTTCAAATGATTAATACATAGTGACACAAATGAAAATATACTTTTGCAAATAAAAAATATTATACTTTAAAAGTTAGGTGTATACAGTAAACATTATTAAAGTCTTCTGTGATATATTAACTCTTTAGTGTACTAATTTAGATATGCTAATCTTCTAGTGAAAATATACTTTATATGTTAGTCCTTTATTCACAAAGGGTAACACGAAATGGTATAAATTTTATTGAATTATTTAGGTAACTCTTGTGCTTACAGCTGAATATTGTGATGTGATTATGTAGCAAATAGTAGGATTATAAAAAAAAAATAATTTTTTTATGTTATTTATATACTAGTGATGTTAAGATTTATAACCATAAGTCTGCTATACATTAATCTACACGAAAATATGGTTTAATCCCTCTTATTTCACACTAGTACAAATGAAAGTAAGAAATAGTAGTTCCCATCCTTTTTAGCTAAAAACCGGTAACCACTCTAAGTTAAAATGCTTATTTTAGATTGTCTATCTTCACCGGTTAAATTATTTGAAGTTGATATAGGTTAGGGGAAATCCTTTTTAATTATGTACAAATTGCTATTTATTAAGTATTAATGAAGGAACTACTTGTAAGTATTAAAAAAAAGTGGTACTGTTTTTAAAAACAGATTAAGCATATTAGCTATGTATATTTTGGGATGTTCAAATAAAAAAGCCCAGGTAGCTCAACTGGTAGAGCGAAACTTTGAAGGTGTTTAGGTTATAAGTTCAAATCTTATCTTGGGCATACTATCAATTTATTTAAGATAATATATCTTAACTTGGATAAAAACGTAATAAGTATACTATTTTATGTAAAAAATACTATTATTATAGAACTTAATAGGAAATTAGGGTTATAAGTTGATTAATTAGTCATTTATTTTATTTATAAAAAGCTTATAAAGGTTTAAATTATAAATGATAATATTTAAAGTAAAACAAAAAAAAAATGGGTATGCTGAAATTGGTAGACAGGCTCCGCTTAGGACGGGGTGAAATAATTCATATAAGTTCGAGTCTTATTACCCATAAAGATATTATGGATTAACTAGTACTAATTAATCCATATATTTGTATTTTTTTATAACTATAAACATAATTATTAATATGTAGTAGACTAATGGTAAGTCATAAATTTTTGGTATTTACTTATGGGTGTTCGAATCACCCCTACATAAGAAGGTGGATATAGTTCAATTGGCAGAACAACTGTATGTGGCACAGTAAGTTCCCTGTTCGATTCAGGGTATCCTCCCTGTCCACTAATCAATAGTGGATAATTTTTTTATAAGCTAATTTTTTTTTTTTTACAATTTTTTTTTTGAAAATGTTTATAAAAGTTTTAAAGTAAATTGAAAAAACGGTACTGTGCCAGTACGTTGAAGAAAAGTTTGCAGTTTTACCATTTTTTAGATTTTTTGTTTTAGCCTTAAACACAGATTGTTACTGTTAAGATGCAATATATATAGCTGATAACCAAATTAAAGGGGTAATACTGGATTTACGCCAGGATAGTTCAATTGGTAGAACATTAATTTCATGCATTAATAGTGGGAATTCAAATTTCTCTCCTGGCTCAAGGTTTAGTATAGTTTACTTTTGTATATTTTTACCATCTTAGCTTTAAAAAGTAATAGTTAAAGTTTTTTTTTATGTTGATAGTTATAATATAATGAGGGCTAGGTC
>Ga0209127_100432_pt1 | contig 14603 bp, 11 predicted proteins | sample LakSupMetagenome_FD_187469 | JGI IMG/M metagenome (GOLD analysis project Ga0209127, IMG submission 187469) | Freshwater microbial communities from Lake Superior, Canada - Sta WM archaea (SPAdes) (version 2) | ecosystem: Environmental > Aquatic > Freshwater > Lake | place: Lake Superior, Canada...
AGGTTGCCCGAATGGACTGGCATTCTGTTGCGGTTGGGACGGTTGCCCAAAAGCAGGCTGTCCCGCCGGCTGCTGTGCCCCTGCGCCGCCGAAAGAGCTCGACGCCGCTCCTCCGGCTGGGGCACCCCAGGGGTTGGGCCTCTGACCTAGCCCCGACGTCTGACCAAAGGCATTACTTGGTTGTGATGGCTGGCCAAAGGCAGAGCCACCTGCCGGTTGCGACGGTTGCCCAAACGCCGACCCGCCTGCTGGCAGAGAGGGCTGGCCAAACGCAGGCGCGCTTCCTGGTTGTGAAGGCTGTCCAAATGCCGGTGCCTTCGATGCCTGGCTTGGTTGACCAAACGCAGATGTCGGAGCGGGTGGCGCAGGCTGACCGAATGCCGGCGCCCCAAAGGGACTCGGCTTCGCACCGAGAGCCGACGACTGTCCGAACGCGCTCGCCGGTTGTGACGGCAGCCCGAAGGCCGGGGTGGCGGCCGGCGCGGCGCCAAAGGGGTTGGGCTTTTGGCCCAGCGCTGCTGGCTGCCCGAACCCGCCGACTCCAGGTTGCGAAGGTGCACCGAAGGGGTTGGCGGGCTGGCTGGGTGCACCCAAAGCGGTGGACGCTGGCGCTCCGAAAGCTGTGCTCTGTCCTCCGCCAAATGCCGGGTTCCGCGGCTTACCAACAGCGAACTCTCCCGTCGTCCCTCCCGGCATGGTTCCCTGCTGGCATATGTCTCTCCGGTTCGGATGCTTATTGCCAGCGTCAACGATGAATTGGATCGCACCGTCGAGATTCCCTAGGGCGGTTTGTATTTGTTGTAGGGCGGTCTGGTTCAGGCCCTCGATCTCGTTCAACTGACGTCGTGTCAGCTCTGATATGTGGCGTCAGCTTTATTCTAACTCACAGCTCCCTGAGGGTTACCCGCCGCCAACCCCTGCATGTAGTGTAGCCGTATCTCCTCGAAACTCTGCTCCCGTGGGTAACCGCCGAATAGCTGCTCGGGCGCGTCCTTCCCAGGGCCGTATGCAGAAAGAATCCATGTCGGTCGTTCGTCAGCAAGGTCGCGCTGCATGGTATCTTTTGCCAGGCTATAGGGGTTCTCTGGAGGTAACTGATCAGTTATTGTACGCGAGAGCCGGACAAAGCGATCGTCAATACCTTGCTGTCCGGCCATTGCGCTTGATGTTCCGCCGCTCAAGGCACCGAATCGATTCGTGCTCTGCGGCTGTCGGTTCGCGCCGGGGTGCTCGAAGCGACACGAGTCTGCGGTTCAAAAGTTTTAGTAGGAGACTTGGTGGTGCGAGGCAAGAGCAGGGTAAATGGACGGAGACAGAGTCGAGCGGCACTTGCACTAAGCTCGAGGTGAAGCGAGCGCGAGATGATAGAATGGTCGCGGATGGAGAGACTCACCCCCAAACTTGCAGTAACCCTGCTGGTAGAACCGGCAGATAGCCATTGCTGCCTCGGCCTTCGTCCAGAGTGCTGGGCGCCTTCTTTGTTGCTGTCGCAAAACATCGTGAATTTCGAGCGCAACCAACTGTATTGAAGTTTGGGACGTGCGAGCCTTTCAGCCTTGTGACGCTAACGGCCGCTAAAACGCACGCACCACACCTTAACTTGGAGTGCGATGCAGCTCGTCAGCAGGAAATCGCAACCACTTCGCCCTTTTTATTCGGGTCGGGCTCTCCTTTATCTCAAATGTCTTGTCCGGTCGGACCACGCCTTGATTTACTTGCTCCTGATTTAGCGTTCCAGGACCGGTATAATTTCGCTCTGCGTCGCCTAGACCACCAGTTCCTTATTCTTGATTGAGCTTATGGCGCGAATTCAGCAATCTCTACCGCTGACAGCACCGTCCCGGATGCTGTGCACACTTCCGGCCGTGGTATACCCGTGCTAACACACATGTTTGCGCGCTCACATATTTTCCCGGCCTCGCAGTTACAGCTTTGATCACTCTACCGAGGGTGCTCTCCGACGGACACAGCGTCGAAGCTGTGGCGTCGTGTTGGACAAATGGACCTGACATTATAGCAATTCCCTTGATCGGCTTCTGATCCCTGGCTCAGGATATTCAACCTCCTTGAACTATGTCTAACCCAAGGGCCAAGTGGCAAGGCGTGGCACTTTTCGCATGACCGGCAACCAGAACTTGTCAGTTCAGTATGAACGATGCTGGGAGGCTGGTAACGTCCGTTATTCGGAAATCGTCATGGGATGCACTAGCAAGCGCTATTCCGTCTCTCTATGTCTCTGCGGAGCAATGTCCCTCTTGCGTTGGCGCTTGATTGAGAGGAGCAGTCGCTCAGGTGGACGGCGCTTCCAACAGCACCATCCAAGATTGTTGACAGCGTCCAAGCACCTGCCAATTCCAGCACGGGTGTCTTGGTATCACTTTGTCTAAAGCACGGCGTCTCCGTGATACCCTCCAGCCAAGTGGACGGACTTCGCCAGTGATTGGCTATGGGGAAACCGACTGGCGGCATCGAGCCGATGGGGTGCCTTGCCTACGTCGCCTTGCTCGAGACCATCACCCCTCGCATACGGTGCCCCCACTCCAGCCGCGCCTTGCGGTCTGGGTCTGCCTGCTCATTCTGTGGCCGGTGACAGAATCACACAACGTTGCTTGGACTCTGCATTGGCTGAGCATTTAACCGCTGCGCACTTCGTCCGGATCAAAGGGAGCCATCTTAGTTACTGCTCACATGATGAACTGATCATATCAACCCCAGCTCAGCAATGCAAAAGCGGAGACAGCGAACTGTGTTCTACATGCCATCAATCTTGTACGATACGCCTCTTGCCCTGAAGGCGGCCGCAAACCAAATGCTCAGACTCCCGCCCTGCGAGTCTTTTGGCTTTGGTACAAGATGGCGATGCGGGCAGGGCGATTCTGTTCAAAGAGCTGGAACAGGAGGAGGAAGACTCTTCGGGCCAGGAATTCCAGTGTGTGTGGCAGGGTCGCATTGATATATGCATCTCGAACCAACTGCATTATCACAGCCCCAGACACCCACCACTACGATTTGGGGTGGCAGGATACTGGATTTTCGATCGAACATTGCCCTACACCCGTGTTTAAATGTTGTTTCTGCTCACTGATGAAAGGGTTGAGACAAGTCAGCCAATTCATCTTGTGCCTTGTTCGACCGTCTGCGACAAGATGCATTCTCCCGTCCTTCAGGTGATCCAGCAGGAGATGCTGGCAACTGACGTGGAGGACCCGTTCGGCAGCGCAACTCAGCTCTGCCTCGCGAACCTCAGCGATGGCCGACGATGTCCTCAACAGGCATCGGGTCTGAGAGGACAACGAGCCGCTAAGGAACTTATAACCAGATTCGCCACGATGGACGAGGTACCTTTCGATACTATGTTTTACGAAGACGTTAAAAGCTTCCTGAAGCATGTCCACTGTCAGATCATTAGCGCCCATTTGCAGCAGACATTGAACAAGTTCGAGGCGTGGAGAAGAAAGAGGAAACCAGCGCCGTCAGACAAAAAGACACCGACGAAGTCTAGTACGAGTTCTCTTCTAGTCGAAATAAAGGAGACTACGGCCGACTCCCCGAGCAGCTTGATAGAGTCTTCTGGCTTCGATGTCGAGCCCTCATTCGACGCCGTCAGTCCTGCCAGCACGACCATTACCATACCCGACTCAGTTCAGTCTGCAAACATATCGGAGCCTTCCGCCCCATTTGCCCCAAGGATTTCCAATCCGGACTCGCCTCCTACCCCAGCACGGCGCCCGCCCCATGTGAGGAGGTACGCTGCGAATCCTGTCACTTCCGTAGACTCGGAACTGGCCGAGCGTCTTAGCAGACTACGCATAAGCCCCAGCGAGAAATACAAAGGGCCCGGAAATCTCCTCGGTTATGTCAGGACGCCCCGCAAGCGCACACCAGATCGAACACGACACAGCAACCTGCTAGACGCCATCGGCAAAGGCTTTTGTAACAGGGACTGGGTACGGGCCAAAGTCTACGTGCGGACGTTTATGGGGGAGGCACGCTTGATTAAGATCGGTTTCGCAAGAACTTCTAGCGACATACGGGCGTCGAAGTCGACGTGCTCTCACCACAAGGACAATACAAAATATTATTGGGAAACTCCGGCGGCGTTTGTGGGAGCGTACAGGGTCGAACAGCTTGTCCATAAGCATCTACGCCACTGGAACGTCCCCTTGCTTGACTGTTATGCAGACCAATGTAAAGAGAAAGGTCACAGAGAATGGTACGAGATGGAAGCGAACGAGGACCTCAAGGCGCTGGTGAAGCTTTGGCAGCAGTTCGTTGAGATGGCTTACCACAAAGGTAAACTGACCGCAGCAGGACGCACCGCGGCTGAAACCATCGTGCACACCATGAAGCCCGATCTCCACGCCTTGAAGGAGAACCTTTCGAGGGTGTTGGCGTTCATGGTAGCCAGGGGCCAAGCAGGGGCCTCGGCCATTGAAGCTGAGGGAAGGGTGGCTGGCGAGGCGGCTGGTGATATGGGCGCCCATGTGCGCGGCGATCCCGACGCGGATGCGGACACAGACGCAGACTCGGATGCGGACACAGATGCAGACTCGGATACGGACACAGATGCAGACTCGGATGTGGACACACATACGGACGGGTTTCCGGGGAACAAACAGCCCGCTGCCGCTTCAAATCCATTCTTCTTCCGTTCGGGCGAGGATACCCCAGCTGGCGCTACTCTGCGAGACGAGACTGATACTCCGGTCACAAGGGGCCAACAGCCGCGACTTGAGAGTCATGAGGGTCAGATAAAGCCAAAGAACCGGTTCTTGGACAAGTTGCTACACCTGCGACATCTTTCTGCACCGCGTGGCCCTTCCGAGCCACAGACAGGAAGCAGTCCAGAAACTGACCGGGAACACGAGACGCCCGAGAAAGACCACAGGTTCGGCAAAGGCGCGTCGCGGACGCTCGAAGCCGCTTTGAGGAAACCCGGCGAGGAGAAGAAAGCCCCTGAAGCAGAGCGCTGGCATGAGGAAGAGCTTCGACAGTCGACCGCGAGACCACGACAACCGGCCGCGGGCACTCCAGCCTCGCATGGGCCCCCGTGCTCGGACCCGTCAAGTCCTGATATGAGGGACGGAACACACGAAAAAGCTCGCAGGACCTTGGACAGTGAAATGCAGCGGTACGAGCTCGAACTAAAGAAGCTAGAGGAAGAAACTGGGGCCAGGAAGCTTGGCGATGGGTGTGGTTGTCAGCTTGACGGACGCATCAGATATTGGATGTCACTGCCAGCTGACCGTGGCTTCTATATATTAAGGCGGGATTGTGCGGTAGCGTCTTCGCAGGTTACGTCAGGGGCCAGCGGTGAGTGCCATGACAGTCGCGCAACATCAACCGCCACGCTCTTCACCGGACCGGCAATGCGCGGCTCGTCCCGGCCAGCTTCTTCTCATGGAGCGGGTACACTCTCTGAGATTTAGAGCTTCTGATTTTTGTATGCTGATGTTTTCTCAGTCTTAGGAGAAAGCGCTCACCCTCCATAGCTCGTTAGAACCTTACTTGCACACCGGGGCCCTCAGTTTTCGGCGTTATGGCGCGTTTATCAATCATGTAAACCATCCTCTGAGGGTGTTAGTCTCTTAAAGACTTAACTCCGCCGTCTCTGTTGCGGACGGCTGGGCTTTTCCCTGACCTGTCGGTAAGCGGCGTGGAATAGTTATTCAACTGAAACGAGGCATTATCACCGCCATGTGAAATTGGGGACTTCTCTATCTTCCAAGACAACTCCTGAGATCGCCGGATCCGAATGGCCCGGATCCGAGTGGAATTGGAGCACACATTGCCAAGAAACAGCTTCGCTGTTGGACGTGAGCGGGCACCTTGTCTAACCTCGGCTTCTTTTTATTTGTCTTTGAGGAGAGTCAGGAGGCAGATTACTGAGCAAGTTTTATACACACGAAAGCTGCCAAATTTTGGTATACCACGAAAGTTACCGGGTGGCTGGCCGTCGACATGGCATGGCAATAAGGTATTACCACACCACGGGCAACGGGAGATCTTCCAGTCGCCAGAACATTTGTTTGTTGCTTCATCTTCGTTTTTCTGCCATTGGGACCCCGAACCGTCCCAAAGACCGGCACCGCCTCCTCTCCGCAACTGTTATCTCCGCTAACTGCAACTGGAATCCGGCAAGAAGCGACATATTACGAGCTCCACTACCGGTACGCCCTCTAACCGCGATAAGGTACCTTAGTACGTACGTACGTACCTACGTATTTCCAGCAGCGGAAATGGTTTGATATATCCTTCTTAAATCCAACCAACCGCACGCTAGTGCGTCCCGCGCCCTACGCGATGTCTGTTCGGCAATGTCGTGCCGAGAGGGGGCGGTTGGAGCTGTTGGGAGAGCGGTGGTGTGCTGGATTGGCCAGCGTTGATTTGTGATGTTCTCTTTCTTGGTACGGTCCTCTGTAATATCTTCTCCCGCTTCGCAATCGCGAGCCGACGGTTGGATGTGTCGTTGGAATAAGACCGTTGGTATAAACGAGCCAAGGAGACCGGTCACCTCTTGGCCGCAGACTTGCTAGAGCCGAGGTGTAAGGTCTAGGTCTGGATCTAGCTCTCGTTCCGCTGCGGCATCCCCTCACGGCATTTCCGAGCATCGGACCCAGCTCCGGCGTTGAGGGTGTTGTGCCGACAACACGGGCCTACCCCAAAATCACGTATGACAACACAGCAGGAGGACCCTTCCACCATGGCCGAACCCAAGGAAGGCATCGCGCCCCCCGCGGGCTCACAACCCCTCGCGCCGCCCTCTTCCTCCTCTTCCTCCTCTCCAGACCTCGATCCCATCACCCTAGAAAAGAGCCACAGCCGGCACTCCCCGTGCCACAGGCAAAGAGCAGACTCCGACCCCCTCTCCCCCCTAGAAGAAGCCCTCGCCTCCCCAGACCAAGAGACTCCTTACGAGCGCCTTGCTAGGCAGGGATCCGCCATCTCCTCGCATCACCACCCCTTATCCCGCCCCCAGACCGGCACGACCTCCATCGCCTCCCGCCCGCCGGACTTCGAGGTCGTCTTCTCCCCCGCCGAAAATGACCCGGACGCCCCGCGCAACCCAAAGACCTGGCCGCTGTGGCAGCGCGCGTGGATCATCTTCTGCGTCAGCTTCTCGACGTGGGTGGTGGTGCTGTACAGCACGAGCTACACGGCCAGCATACCGGGCCTGATGCTCGAGTTCGACGTCGCCAACGAGAGTATCGTCACGCTGGGCGTGACGACGTACCTCCTGGGCCTGGCGGTGGGGAGTCTGGTCGTTGCGCCGATGAGCGAGCTGTATGGGCGGAGGCCGGTGTATCTGATATGCCTGGTCTGCTTTACGCTGTTGGTGCTGCCCACTGCGCTGGCGACAAGCCTTGCTGAGATATTGGTCGTGCGGTTCTTCGGGTAAGGATTCTCAGACTGCATGGGTCGAAGGTGAACAAGACTGACCGGTTGAACAGCGCCGTCTTCGGAGCAGCGATGGTCTCCAACAGCCCGGGGACCATAGTCGACATCTCGGACGAGGAGTACCGCGCCCTGTGCATGTCACTGTGGTCCATCGCGCCGCTCAACGGGCCCGTCACGGGACCCCTGATCGGCGGATTCGTGTACGAGTACCTGGGCTGGAGGTGGGACAACTGGCTGGTCATGATCCTGGCCGGCGTGGCGGCGCTTCTCATGACGACGTGCAAGGAGACGTACGGCCCGGCGATCCTACAGAATGAGGCCAAGCGGAGGCGCAAGGTGCTCGACGACGAGAGGTGGTGGTCGCGGTACGATCAGAGGATATCGACTTTTGAGCTGGTGAAGCTCAACCTGAGCAGGCCGTTTATCCTCAGCTTTACGGAGCCGATTTTGTGGTTCTTCAATATCTGGTAAGCACCACATCCCACTTCCCGTAACATGGATGAGAAAGTAAGCTGACAAGCCCAGGATATCCCTCATCTACGGCATCCTCTACCTCTGCTTCGTCGCCTACCCAATAGTCTTCTCCCAGCACCGCGGCTGGTCCCCCGGCATCTCGGGGCTCGCCTTCGTCGGCATCGGTGCGGGGACCATGATCGCCATCCTCTCGGAACCCCTGTGGCGGCGCCTCATCAACAGCCAGCCCAAGGACCCGGCCACGGGCCGCGCCAAGCCCGAGGCCACGGCCCTCGTCATGTCCATCGGCGCCGTCCTGACTCCCCTGGGCCAGCTCGTCTTCTCCTGGACCTGCCTCCCCACCACCATCCACTGGGCCGTGCCCATCGCCTTCGGCGTCCCGTTCGGCATGGGGAACACCCTCAGCTTCATCTACGGCACAAACTACCTGGCCGGCGCGTACGGGATACATGCGGCCAGCGCGCTGGCGGGCAACGCGGTCATGAGGAGTTTCTTTGGCGGCACGCTGCCGCTCGCGGGGCCGACCATGTATGCGAGGCTCACGCCGCAGTGGGCGGGGACGTTGCTGGGGTTGCTGGAGGTTGCGCTGATTCCGATCCCGTTTGTGTTCTTCCGGTATGGGGAGAGGATCAGGGCGAGGAGCAGGGTTATCAGGCAGATGCGGGAGGATCAGGAGAGGAATGAGACTAAGAGGGCGAGGCAGGAGGCTCGAAGGGAGAGGATGGCGAGGGCGGAGGAGAAGAGGGAGGAGGGAGGGGAGAAGGGGGTGTTTGAGAGGGAGGATGAGAGGGCCGTAACTGCTGATGCTAGATAGAGTAGGGTTACGCGACAAATAAACGATTGGACGATTGTACGACTACTAGACGAGAAGATTATTACTATATCTCATTCCCGCTCTAATATACGTAATCCTAAGGACCCACTACTACGACTTCCTATAATGCACGTAGGGGTTAATATAGTGTACGATTCCCAATTTGTAAGTCGCGCCACTGTCCTGTTATCTTGAGGGGTTGTCACTTTTGGCGCCGGCCTTCGTGCATATTCACAGCAGAAGCATGCAACAGATTAAGAATAAATTATCTCATTGGCATTACTGAGCAAGACCCGCAGGTCCTAAGCTTGCTTGAAGTCGCTAATCGCCATGCTTATAGGTCGATGTCCTTGACAGGATAGAGCCTGGCTAGGAATGCGACCCCAGAGCCCGAAACTTGCTTGCAGTCTCAACGATCGATGCCCCTGATCCTTCTAATCCGTGCTAATGACTGAACAGACATCTAGCCATTCGTTCTCAAGAGCCTTCCCATCTGTACAATGGAGTCCGGAGAATGCAGTGCACTCGCCGTCATCCCTCCGCAACGCCTGGCCGAAGAACTGGTCCATGCACCGAAAAAAGCAAATTCCGTACTCCTCCCAGAACGCCATCACAATGTTGGGTGTAGTCGAGAGGACATCCCTTGTCCGCCTGCTTGTATGAAGAGTTACACCGTAGAAATACCCATTGCTTCAAGGCCTATCCTCGAGCCATTCCCGATGTCCCAGGGCATGCTGACCGAAAAAGAGATGAGAGCTGTCGCTGTATGAGCCCTTGTCGAGAGCAGAAGCACGCAAGATCGACTACTAAGCGATACCTGTGGCCGGACCCTGACCGAGCTGCAGCAGGCTGTAGGGGCTCGTGTTCGTTGCTGTCTTGGACGTCGTCTGTGCGAGCTTCTCGCGCTCAGCCTTCTCCTTGTCGCGCTGCTCCTTCTCGAGCTTCGTGATCCGAGGCTTGCGAGTGACGGACCCGCCACGTGATCCAGGACCGCCGCCACGTCCACGGCCGGTTCCCTCGCCTCCACCCCTGGTGCCACCACGGCCGCCACCGCGGCTTCCACGTCCGCCGCCACGACCCCGACGGGCAGGTGCTTCACTGTGAACATGTTAGTAGGCTGCGTCTGACTGAGAATGAAAGACAGGGGGTGAACATACCCAGCAGGAGGCTTCTCAACCTCAGGGATGAGCGGGCCGCTGTACACAAAGAAGCCATCCCGGCTAGCAGCAGCCTGCTCCTCCCACAGAAGCTCCGAGTCGTCGACGAAATCGTCGTCCTTGTCGTATTCATCCTCCTTGTTCGTGCGCTTCTTCCGCGCAGGTTTGGCGGGGGCGCCGTCCGGACCGCTAGTTCCGCCTGGACCGCCGACGACGACACCCTCCATCTCGTCTCCGCTCTTCTCGGCGTCGGAGCCCAGATCAACAGACATCTCGTCTCCCGATTCGCGGCCGCTGCCGTTCTTCTCCAAGGCCGCACTCGCCGCGGCGATGCGAGCCTTGCGATCGCGGTGGGCGGCGAGACGAGGGTGCAGGGCGTCCCAGCCGTAGCGCTCCTCGGCCATGCGCATGAAGTTGACGACCTTGTTGCTCTCTCCGCTGAGTGGAATGTGAAGTACGATGCTAGGGACTTGATTCTCCTCTCCGGGGTTTGCTTTGCCGAAGTCCAGGATCGAGCGTCCGTTCCCGGAGGGGAGCGGCGGAAGGCTGTCCTTGAGGCTGGTGATGTTGGGCGAGGACGACGAACTGCTGGCTTTGTTCTTCTCGCGGTCCTGCTGGGCAACGGCGGCCACTTTCTTGCTCTGCGCCGGGGCCGTGGTCGTCGCCGACAGCTTGGCCGACGCGGGAATAGAGCTCATGGAGGTAAAACTGTTAAGCGGAGGCTCGGCCTTCTTGGGCTCAGCCGGCGTGGGTGGGGCTGGTGGCGGCACTCGCTTGACTTCTAGGATAGACGGCTTAGCCGGCTTCGCAGGAGGTTGCTGTTGGGCACTCTTGGCAGGCTGAGAAGGCGACGGGGGCATCGAAGTCGTCTCATGGAAACGGGGAGGCATGCTGGCGCTGCCGTTGGCCGATGGTTTGCCGTAGGGGTGCTGAGACTGCACGGGTGATGCGATGTGCTGAGCTGACGGGCTCGGGTCCACAAGACTGGCAATCGACGGCGAGGCACTAGCTCGGTTGACAACGTGCGAAGACGACGTTGGAGCGCGTGGAGAGCCGAGCGGGCCAGTGCCGTACGGATCGCGGCTGATCATGGTCTCGCGGACAGGGTCATAGTTGCCTCGGACAGGGTCGAAGATCTGTCTCGCAGGAGGCGGAGGAGGCGGAGGTTGTGGGACCGATGAGGGTCGCCGGGGTGGCTCTTCGTCGTTCAGAAGGCTCAACATGGATCCTGGTACCCCTTCACGCTTCGGCATCTTCAGGCCGTAGCTCTGCTGCTGCTCAGCACCTGGTGATGCAGTGATTGTTGGGGGTGTCGGACGTGGATCCAAGTCCATGCGCATAGAAGTCAGCTCGGTGATCTTCGGCTGGCGGCTCGCGGCGGACGCGGCGCCGGGGAACGGCCGGTTTTCCTGAGCCGGCATGCTATCGGCGTCATTTGCCGGGGCCTTCCTCTTCCTCCGCTGGGCGGGTGGAGCGTCCGGCGCTTCCGGCGCGTCTGGATCCTTAGGCTTTCGCGGGCGCCGACGCTTAATCTCCGGAACGGTACCATCGGGGTTAACCTTGGGTTTGACTGTTGTGCCAGGTTTTCTGCCGGGCTTCTTGCGTGGCAGGCCAGCTGCAGTGAGCTGCACCGTCGGAGCTGGGGGCTGTTGGCTCGGCAAGACGCCAAACCGGGCTGCCGAGCCTGGGTCTACCACTATCTCGTCCATCTCGATGTTGGCTCGGCCTTGACGGATGAATCTTGTGGGAGAGACTGGTTCCGAGATCGCTGACGGCGGGGACGACAGCGAGGTAGGCGAAGAGCTGTCGCGGTTGGCTGTGTCCATGATATTAAAGGATTGGCGAGAGGCCTTGTTTCGTTGGGAAACCTGGGAGCACGTGGGTGAAATGGATAGATGGGCCTTCAGCCAAGTAAGTGGCGAGACCTCAGACAAACTCCGAACACTTATTATGCCTGTGAAGGTAACATTGACAGGAAATGGCTTCAACAATAGGCCCAAATGGATCGATGCTTGAATGTCGAACAAGCCGACCAATAAGCCTTCAGCCGCAGGTCAGGTCGAATGTGGTCCGTGCGTGGGGCGGAGGTGAGTTGGCTTTTGGAATGGATATCCTCAACTCCAAAGCCTCAAAGACGTCCTTTTGCTGGTTGGCAAATAACAAAAAGAGTCGGAAGACGACTGCGTCTTGTAGGAAACCGATATCAGGATGTCGGGATCAATGCAGTGAAATGCGCTGCACCGATTCACAATATTGTCGTGATGTTATCGATGTCGGCAGTGGAGTGACGTGATAAAAACAGACTCAACACAAGAGAATCTGGTGGTTGTTGCCGATGAAGAAAAGAGAGAGCAGGAGAGGAAATTTACGTGATGGGGGATGCGGCGGGCGGGTAGAAATTGAGAATCAAAAGTCAGAACTTCGGAATGCGGATGGCTACAATGATTCGGTTCAACCTTTGGAGACGAGGAATTGGCAAAGAAAATCGGGACCGTGACCACCTGGAATACTCAAACCAGGCTGGGCTGGCTGCTCAATTTTTGCTTCACTGGAAAGCGAATGAGAAGGTCCGGGCTATTATATTAGCGAGAATGGGGATGGGGACATTGAAAGAAGACGGGAGGGAGGGGGGAGAAAAGGGCACCAAGGCGAATGGAGCAAGAGAGAAAAGAGACACGGTGATGACCACCAGCAGCCCAGGGCAATGACATGGGGCGTGCGACCTGCAACAAACAGCAACAACCCCAAGGACACAGGTAATTTGAGGGGCCCAGCAAGATAGGCGAGGATTGGCTTGTCTCCGAGACACTCGTCTGCGGCGCACATGGCACGTTGGCACATGGCCGTTGGGCAAAGCACGCAGTTTAAAAAGACCCGACATGGAAGGAAAGTGCCATGGGATTGTGGATTACGCAAATCGGAGGTCGAGCTGGTCGTGGCTCGCCAAGACCCCTGGGCCGGCAAAACAGTGCGGAACGGCGCATGAGAGCCGCGTCTGCGGGACGAGCCAAAAGGGACTAGCGCTATGCAACCCTGGAATCCGGGGCTGCGTTCAGCTGGATCTTCGGCTTCAGCTTCAGGGGTACGTACCTTGTTCCTTGTGGTTTGTTAAACCGATGCGAATTCTCAACACTTATCAACCACTATCTACGTGTTAACTTCAAGTCAGATGCTATATATATATACATATATAGAATAGCCATCTCACTACGAGTTTCAAGATTCGAACTGTGCATCAAGGTAGGTAGGTAAGCTGGGTTAAATCTGTCGGTGAGGAGGTGTCATCTGACCTTCCTTGGCCGCAGCTACCACAGTACTTTGCCTGCTCAGAAGCCAGAAGCCTGCCACAGTGATTCTAGGATTGTATTCCAACAGATTGAGGTAGTACCACCTCTGGTACGATCCTATAGACCAACGCCCGAGGGTGGTCCGTGATTGTTTCAGCCATGAGTCCAGCTGTTCTTGCATCAGTGTCAGCAGTTGTTAAACAGGGCCGTAGAATATCAAGACGTAAACTTACGTACTAGACTCAACAATGAGACCTCAACGGACGTCCGTCTGATATATCGGTACGAACAGCTACAACTCTCCCTGATCCGCTGAGTTGAGGCGGATTACGTAATGTATTCTGCAGCGGAGCTAGCCGCGGGCATCGCGTCACCAAAGCCGTAACGCGTCGAACTGGGCATACTTGACAACGTATTATCCGCCAGTTCGTGCACTCATTTTAACATGGTCAAGAGGAAGTCAACTAGCGATGTTGCGGAGGAACCCGTGCGACGATCGACGAGACAGAAAAGTGCAGCGACTGGGACGCCAGTGAAGCTCAAGAGTGAGCCGCCGTCAAAGGCACGGAAGGACGAGACGAACAATGAGGCTCCTGCAAAGAAATCTGCCTCTAAAGCCACGAAAAAGACAGTAAGCTCGGTTCTTAGATTTTTTCGGATCATACTACCATCGAGACCTGTTAACAAATTGTGTAGGAACCACCAACGAAGAGGCAGCGGCCAAGCAAGGACACCAAGCTAGCTCAGCAGGACGAAGAGGGTGGAGAGTCCAAAGACGCTGTCAAGACAGAGCACAACACCACAGATGAGGGCAAGCGGTACTGGCTCATGAAGGCCGAGCCGGAGACGAGACTCGAGGGGGGTGTGGATGTGAAGTTCTCGATCGACGATCTGGCGGCAAAGGTAGGCCCCATCTCTACGATTAAGGATGATTAAGGCATGCTAATTTGATCTTCAGACGGAACCTGAACCATGGGACGGTAAGTTGTGCAAGTGCAAATATTGTAAATGGGCTGCTGACACACAGGAACAGGCATCCGCAACTACGTCGCAAGGAACAACCTCCGAGCCATGAAGAAGGGCGACCTGGCCTTCTTCTACCACTCCAACTGCAAAGAGCCGGGTATCGTGGGGACCATGGAGATTGTCGAGGAGCACTCGCCCGACCGTAAGCTGTGCCTGCCTGAGATCCTCCGCTGAAGCTGTAGCTAACGGGCTTCAGTAACGGCCCAAGACCCCAAGGCGCCTTACTATGACCCCAAAGACAAGAAGTCCGATCCCAAGTGGAGCGTGGTCCATGTCAAGTTCAGGAGCAAGTTCGACGTCCAAATCGGATTGAAGGAGTTGAAGGAGTTGTGTGCGCCAGGCAAGCCATTGGAGAATATGCAGATGCTGAAGCAGAGCAGGTTGAGTGTCAGCAAGGTGAGCGCCGAAGAGTGGCGGTATATCAACGAATGGGCGGAGAGGAAGGCC
>Ga0209127_100433_pt1 | contig 14596 bp, 18 predicted proteins | sample LakSupMetagenome_FD_187469 | JGI IMG/M metagenome (GOLD analysis project Ga0209127, IMG submission 187469) | Freshwater microbial communities from Lake Superior, Canada - Sta WM archaea (SPAdes) (version 2) | ecosystem: Environmental > Aquatic > Freshwater > Lake | place: Lake Superior, Canada...
AGCGTAGGCAGGCCGAGGTGCGCTTCAAGAGGCGCGTGGCTGAGCGGAAAGCCCTTAGGGAGAAGCAAGGATTCTACTGAAACCCTCTGGGCAAGGTTGCGGTATGCTGTGATGGGATCGAGTTTTCCGGAATGCAGCTGCTTCGGAGGGAGCACTGTGCCGGCATGTATATCACTGTAGATTTGAATGTACATCATATCAATTCTTCCATACGGTCTTTGGGTCGCCTGGTTAATCTTGCTTGTGTAAACGTGTGCATTGTCCCCGTACAATCAAGCGGCACGTCCATTTGCGAAAATCTAGAGGGCTTGGATTCAGATAAAGAAACCGGTAGACGTGCTCGTAATCACTCCTTTGCCGCCTCTTGCCCTTCCCGTTGGTCGGCATACCATCATCATGCACAGCCGCGTCAAGACCGCCAATGAATCCATGCCCATGTCGCTGTACTATAAAGAAGCAGTACAGTGAGCAATTGGATGGCCAACCCCTGACCATCCTCGTGTCTTGATCCGCATAACCCGGCTGGGCCGGCCAGCTCAGATGTTGCCCATCTCGACCTGGAACTCCTCAAGCTCCTTCTGAACCTCGGCGTACTTCTTGGCCATCTCCTCGTACTTGGACTCCCACGTGTCGCGCTCAGCCTCGAGAGCCTGGACTTTGCGCTCAAAGTGTCCGGCCTTAACGTCCGTCTGACGGAGCCTGTAGCAGTCCGTTGTCAGTAAAAGGGCATTCGGACTTGCTCCCGAAAGTGCTGTGGGCAAACATACTTCTCGTTTGCCTCCCGCAGAGTCTTGTCGGCCTCCTCAGCCTCTTCCTCGAGCAGCTGCAGTCTCCGGGTGAGGGTTTCGTTCTGGGTGCCGTGCTGCATGCCATCGTCGGCGGCCTTCTTCAGGTCGGCCACCTGCTTCTCGAGCTTCTCCACCTCGGCCTCGAGCAGGCCGTTCTTGTGCTGCAGCGACGTGATCTCCTGCTCCTTGGCCAGGTTCTCTTGCTCGAGGGCCTTGACCTTAGTCTGGTACTCCTCTGCTTTGGCCGCGGACTCGTCCGCCTCCAAGCGGAGCTTGTTCATTTTCTGGAAGGGAGAACATGGTGTCAGTTATCGGGCTGTATCTGGAGAAAAACTGCATATCGTCGTGGGCTGGTGTCGTCTGATATTGTTGTAGTTGATGGCGGAGCAGGACGGTCGTGTCCAAGCTTCGAGGATGATGTAGCCTGCCGGGATAAGGGGCGGACGTTTCGGGGTCCAACGCCACGGATGACAGATTCAAGCTCACCTCCTTGATGCGATCCATGATTTATCTGGGTTGAGAAAGCGACGGTGTGGTTTTGTAGGATGCAGAGACGGCAAGTTTAGCAACCGGCTGGAATGCGACAAGAGATTAGGGTAAGTTTATCAGTTTGATAGGGAGGAAGAGGAACGATGGGCGGTGCAATGGTGAGAACGGGACCAGATGGAGGTTTGTCACAGTGTGTGCCCCTCATTCGTTGCAGTGTGCCTTCTGTCTGATCAGCGGGGCACTGTTTGTTGGTTGCTCCCTCCACACGAAAAGGAGGTGGGGTTGAAGCGCAGCCTGAAATGCACCTGGTTTCAGAGCCAGCTGTCACGGAAAGTGAAGCTTGCGAGTGGACCCACCCCAAACGATGCCAGCCGTTGTCATGCCAACACACACAACAAAACCGCGTGCGACCTCGTATGAGTCTAGCCAATTTCACACTTCCACCCTTGACCAACTAGTTGCATCCATCTCCGCAGTGACGGAGACGCGTCTCGATTATCACCGGAAACTGCATGCCCAGATTAGAAGAGTCGACCGTCTTTGCAGCGCCTAATATTGCCGCCATTTCTACACAATCACGAGCGTCGTCTCGTAAACAAGGGCAGCTATGTTAGCAGCACATCAGGATCAGGAGAACCTGACCTTCAGCCACCAGGCCGGGGCTGTGGCCAAGCAGCAACAGCAGAATCAGGGCTTTCGGACTCTACAGCCCAAGACACCAGGAGCTCGCTATCCGAAGACCCCCCTCAAGATTCCGCTCAATGACGAGAATGCCACGCACGGCCTGGGCGGCAAGAGCGTGCTCCGTGCCAAGAACAACAATGAGAACATGACCACTATGGGAATAGGGGGAAAGTCGAACTTTGTTACACCTCTCGGTAGGTTCTCCGAAACTGCGTCAGCCGCGTGTCTGGTAGCTGAGTGCTGACGGTGTGCCTACAGAACCTCGTACCATTCGAGCACCCCTGGGCAACAAGACGACCAATGCCAAAGCCCGTACCGGACCGGTTACAGGGGTCAAGGAGATTGTCAACAAGCTGGAGAAAACACAAGTTAAGCCGACCACGATCAAGCCTCTCAGACATGGCACTGTCAACCCCGAGTCATCTAAATTAGGGGTCCACGTTGACCAGGCCAATCCTCTCCAGGAGGAGGAGGAGGACATCGAATCTGCACCGTCAGGGCCAAGAGACATTCCGTACGAGTCTGACATCATTCCTGCTGGTGCCCTCACTTTCGAAGGACTCAAGCCGGAGAATATCCTCAAGGGCTACTATAACCACTACTTCAACCCTGTGGATGAAAATGGCGTGCCGATTGCGGAGCGCGAGATGGAAGAGCGACGACAGAGAGACTTCACGAAACTGGACGAGCAAGTCCGGAAGGACATGGATGAGTTTGACTGGAGCATCGGAGACGTACCAGAGACGAAGACAGCGAAGCAGAGCAAGCCTCTGGCAACCGTGTCGGAGGCAGGCGAGGGAGCTCGCAGAGCAGATAAGCGGCTCGTCAATCGTGCCCCCCTCAAGCAGCCGCCGACGATTGCTGCGCGCAAAGCCGCCTCAGCTCTGGCCTTGGCACCGAAGACTACCACGACGCTCTCGAATGCCAGGAATCTCAACAGCAAGCCAGCACCCAGTGTCTTCAAAGGGCCGAACTGCCCGCTGCCGCTCAATCGCAAAGCCCATCGACCAGCGATCACCAGGGATTCATCGACCGATCGAGCAACTGCCGTAGCTGCGTCGAGAAGCACACTCGGATACAGCAAGGGACGGTCGACATCGTCAGTGATCCAGGGCTCAAACCGCCCCAAGACCCCGGCTGCACCGGTCGGACCACCAGCCAGACGCGCACTGACCCGGTCGGTGAGCACAGCGTCCAGCGGATCGGATTGCACAATCACCCCTGCTCGCTACGCACGGGTGTCCAAGACTGAGAATGACGAAACATCGAAGAGGCTGGAGTTCCTATCCATATTCGACGGTGATGAGGAGGATGATGGGAATCTCGGTGGCTCTGGGATTCCAGCTGATGATGGTACGGATGACGACTTCCAGCTGAACCTCCAGTTCTGAAGCTGGTCACCAGACCAATAATGTCTTATGTCTCTCTATTTGTTTTTTTGCGACGTCAAATGGAATTGGGCTCTGTTCTGTTTTGGCGTTAAAGCACCTGTGAGGGGACAAGGTGCCGCTTCACTGCTTTGTACTCACATCGGTGCTTGCAGACGTGAGGAACGCTATCCGGACAACAACGAAGCGTGGCGGAAACGGAAATCCACAGCCTTGTGCAGGGTGCTCTTGAAAGTATTATTAGATCACGACATAGCATGACATCGAACAGGAAGAGAGAAACAGTTTAGGGACAGGAAGCTGCTTAGATGCACTCGATGGCAATCCTTGCGTTACATGTGCGGCAAGAACCTGCAAGGCTTGCAGCGACCCTGGATTCATGTTACGCTGGTACCCTTCTCAAAACAATTACGGTACTGCGACTGTGCGGAAAAGAGCATTGTACATAAAACAGACAGTTGTCACCAAGGCAGTGGTCAGCTTGACGGCTAACAGCAAGGTTGACGAACCTGAAGCTACCTTACCTGCCTACGCCCGACTGCAAAATCCGATACCTATATGAGATACCTGCTCGCAGTTTTGCCTTATGAACACGTTGATAGCGCCGGTTTCCCGGACGCTGACCTTCTTTGAGAGGTCTGCCTCAGGATTAAACAGACGAGCTGAACCACTGCTTTCAACCTGAAGGATTCCCCTTTTTCCTTCATCTCAAAACTTTGAATGTCACTCAATTGACGGGTCACGACTGCTTACAAGACGAACTGGCCATTCGCTCGGGAAGCAGCGAAGCAGTAGGCCTGCTCGTGGTTGCTGATGAGGCAGGTACCCAGGAACCATTCGCTGAAGTAGGTACAGTAGGAACATAGGAGCTGACAGCCTTCCCCCGTCCTCCGCATCTCATTGGCTCCACAGTGACTTGAGAGCGCGGACGCTAAGAAAGATGATCCCTGGCTGCAAGAAAGAATTGGGTCTTGGCTCTGGCTTGGGACAACTTTCCAGTCCTCCAACTTCATTTCTGACCTCAACCTCAAGACCTCAATTGTCCGTCGCACTTCACTGCCACATCCCCTTCATATACGACCCTCAACCTCCCTTGCGCTAGTTCAAACGGAACCGCTGAATCAGGCGATCAATCCTCCAAGCTTTTGCTGGGAATCCATTCGCTTGTCACGGCGGTCGATGACTGCCAAACCCGACATCGAGATCTCCACCCACAGACCGCCGCCCACTTTCTCCCTGCGGCAGAATATCTCTGTCGCGTGAACCTCCTGTATGCGCGCGTAATTCTGCCACACCACGGCGCATCAACCCCTTCAACAACACATGCATGGTGTTTCTCAGCATCACGAACGCGAGATATGATGGTTGGAGCAAGGCGGACGCGGTAGAACTCTCATCATTCCCACCATGACTCGTCCCCCAGGGCCTGGCTACAGAGAGTTCTTCCCGGCTGCCACCCGCGCCGCGAAGGACAGGGCCATGGAGCGGGAGAAAGCGAAGACCGAGACTCCCGGATCGCGAGCATTAACCTCCAGCGCTTCTGACCTCAATGGACGCGCAACTCCGGCGGGTTCGAGTCGACGAGTCGATGCCGCACCGAAGTCGTCCTCGCACCATCTGCCGAACGGCTCCTCTGATACTGCGCATCCCTCAAATGATGATGCGGAATCCCTCATCGGAGATTCCATCCAGGCTGTTGGATCAGCAAGTTCTCACGAGAGCTCAAGCTCTGTGTTCAGCTCCTCGGCGATGCAGCAGGTCCCGGGCCTGACAACAAAACCACATTCCACATCTATAACCCCACTTACCAACATCGACTCTCCCTCATACAGGAGCTCTATTCTCCCTGCCACAGCCCCCTCGCTCACGCCGCAACATGCCGAAAAGCCCAACGGATCCGTATCCAACACCGGCGCGCCCGCTGTTGAAACAGCCGCTCTTCACTCGGTATCACCTAGCATCGCCGGGCGCCTCCCCGCCCGAGATCCGAGTCCCTCAGTCAAAGCCATCACGTGTACATTCTCGGCCGACGATACGAAGAAAGCAAAACCCATCTTTTCGGAGTTTGGTTTGGTACGTACAAATACAATATCTCTGTCGCGGCAGAGGGGGGGTGTCATCTCATCTGTTGAAGCATTGGGCTAATACTGTTTGATAGGCCGATGAAGATGACGCCCCCCCTCCAGATCCGCGCCTGGCCGGAGGAGGCGGGAAGTACAACTACATCAACACTGATTATAACCGAAATCCGCGCTCCCGCCTGCGACTGGCCCCTTATAACCTAAAGCCCTATCCTTTCGATCCAAAGACGTCCTGTGGGCCGGGACCGCCAACACAGATTGTCGTGTCGGGGTTCAATCCCCTGATTACTTTCGCCAGGGTCAGCCAGATCTTCGCACAGTATGGCGACATTGCTGAGAGCAGTAACAAGATGCACCCGGAGACGGGGAGCTTCTTGGGCTTTGCGACCTTCAGGTATAGGGACTCCAGACCTAATCGTGCTCGCCCACAGCCGGTGCTGGCGTCGGACGCTGCAAGGCGGGCTGTTCGGGGAATGCACGGTAAGAGAATCGAGACCAATACGGTTCGGGTCGCGTTCGATCCCGAGGGACGGAAAAGCTCGCGCATGCTGGAAGAGGTCATCAAACAGTCCAGAGAAGCAGAGTCCCAGACGCCGTCTGCCGCAGCCAAGGTACCGACCGGTCCAAAACCGAAGGATGGAGCGGTTCCAACGTTGCTGGGACCACCAGCTGCGCAACGCGCTCAGTCCGTCACCGACACCCCTCCCGCAGTGGCCCCCCCTCCGAAGCCACGAGCACCATTGGTTCAGGCAGATCCCGTCATCAACACCCTCAAGCGCGAACCTTACATCTATATCGCCCCTGACTACGTTCCTGTTATGCCTACCATCATCGCCCATATGCAGAAACGACTGAAGACGCACATGTTCGACGAGATTCGACTTGATAAGACGGGCTACTACATCATTTTCAGAGACAGCCACCACGGTCGGGCTGAGGCGGAACGATGCTTCAGAGCTTGCCATAACACGCTATTCTTTAACTACACCATGAGCATGGACTTGCACCTTTGGGGAACTGCTGGCAAAGACGACGTCTCAACGCCTCCCCGACGCCGGAGTCCTAGTCCACCACGGCGTTCGGCAATAGACAACAGGCACCGGGAGGAGCAGGACAGCCGGCGCAAGGCAGAGACTCAGCGCCGCCGAGACTTCGAGGCAGACATGGAGGAGGAGAAGAAGCAACGAGCCAAGAACTTTGATCCGGTGGTGGAGGCCGTTGCTGTCGCGACGCGAGAGATGACGGAACAACTCATCAAACACATCAGGACCAGGGTTGCGGCTCCGGCACTCTACGAGTTCCTCAATCCTGCCAATCATGTGGCAAAGCGCAGAAGACTGAACATCGAAGACCCCCTTGGTTCGAGGATTCCGTCTCTGGTCTTTGAGGAGTCGGAAGAAAAGTCGCCTATTGGCACGCCTAACTCCAGGGCTGACCCGATCGAAAGACGTACAGCCCGCTTGGATGTCTCGAGGTTACCCCGGATCCGTAAGTCCAACGGCGAGCCCCGAAAGCAGGTGTTCAAGGATCCCTTCGCCCGCCGGCGCCCTGTCGTACGACCCTTCCGCTCGCTGCACCACCGTTTGAAGGATGAGAGCGAAGACGAATCCGAGGATGAGGTCGAGAACCGCGATTCGGTTGCTCGTGATTCTGTGATGCGCGACACAGAAGAGCCAGAGTCTCGACCTCGCAGCCGGATGAGCACAGACGACGGTGAGGCTAGGGAGGACTATGTGCCTTGGGGTCCCCCTGAGGAAGATTCCATGACGGAAGCAAGCTTTGCTCTTGGGTCGACAACTCTGAAGCGAAAGCGGAAGCTGGATCTCCAGATCGAAACGGCCCTCAAGAGACACAAGAAGACCGACGAGGAACTCTTCGGCGTGACGATTGATCGTATTGAGCACGATTACCCTACTCCAGATATTTCCGAAGATATCGTCCTGCCGGACGCGGATGCACCCGAGGACAGGGAGACCGACAGCTCACGGATGCCCACACCTGCCCCAGGTGCCCCGCAATCCAAGAAGAAGCCGCTCAAGGCCAAGAAAAAGTCGAAGAAGCAGCTGTTCGAGGAACGTGAGGCGCTCAAGAGGCAGCAACAGGAGATCTTCGAGGAGGAAGCGTCGCAGCAGCAGACTGAAGATATCGAGGACGAGCCTGAGCCTGAACTCGAGCCCGAACCCGATGAGCCCGGGGTGCCCAGGAAGGAATTTGAGGAACCGGACGACGTCAAGGAGCCGAAACCGGAAACAGACGAGCCAGACCTGGAAGAAGCTCTCTATCCTACCGAGAAGCAGCCTGCGCTTCAACTTCCGTCAGATTTCAGTCTCGATATCTCTGCCTTGTCGACACTGCCACTGGGGCCAAAGGATCAGCCAGACTTCAACAAGCTGAAGAAAAGATTCCCCGTCGGCTCCGTGGGTGATGCCGAGCTGTGGCTGTGGCAACGTGAGCGGACCCGCGAGTTGAATTCGGCGGACGGGTCAACCGAGCATCCGGTCGAGATAGAGGGCTACTACGTGCCTAACAAGAGCGGCTGCGCTCGCACCGAAGGCGTGCACAAGATACTGAATTCTGAGAAGTCGAAATACCTGCCGCATCACATCAAGGTCAAGAAGGCTCGGGAGGAACGCCAAGCGAACGCTGCCGGAAAGAGCGGCAAGGACGCTGCCACGGCTGCTGCAGAGGCTGCCAGGCTCGCGGCCGAGGCTCTCATCGCCAAGGGCAACTCTCGTGCCAACCGTGTCAACAACAGACGTTTCGTGGCGGACCTGAACGACCAGCGCAAGACGCTTGGACAGGACTTGGACGTGCTCCGGTTCAACCAGCTGAAGAAGCGGAAGAAGCCGGTCAAGTTCGCGAGATCTGCCATCCACAACTGGGGTCTGTATGCCATGGAGAACATCGCCAAGGACGACATGATCATCGAATATGTTGGAGAGCGCGTCCGGCAGCAGATCTCCGAGATACGTGAGAGGCGGTACCTCAAGAGCGGCATCGGCAGCAGTTATCTCTTCCGCATCGACGACAACTTCGTTGTAGACGCGACTAAGAAGGGCGGCATTGCGAGGTTCATCAACCACAGCTGCATGCCGAACTGCACGGCCAAGATCATCAAGGTCGAGGGTACCAAGCGGATTGTCATCTATGCCCTCCGCGACATCGCTCAGAGTAAGTTTGCCGCTCCTACACGGACCAATGAACTCTAATAGTCTACTAACGGGAGTTGCAGACGAGGAGTTGACCTATGATTACAAGTTCGAGCGTGAAATCGGCAGTCTTGACCGCGTTCCCTGCCTCTGCGGTACGGCAGCATGCAAGGGATTTCTCAACTAGTATTATCCTGCTGTCGACATCATCTTCTAATCTGCGTGCTTTTTCTGCCTCCAAACAAGGGGCGTCTTTCAACAAACAGCTGGGCCAAAAAAAAAAAGGAGCGCTTATTATATACCTTGCATCAACTGGAACGGAGCTGGTGGCACTGGGGGTTTTCTCGCTTTTCAACCTGGAGGAAAAGTCGCATTTTTCTTTTGTCATTGCTGTACTTTTTGAGCGCACGCTTCCTTCCCACAATGCCTAATGCCTTGACATTCGTGGCGGCGTTTTGAGGCACGGGGGAGGCTAACTCGGCAGGGATGGATTTTCCTCGTTACTTTGGCCGTGGAGACTTCCCGGCCTTGATGTACCGATTCGAGCTGGTTTTGCTTTCTTACTTGAGAGTCGAAAGGGGATGGCAAGGAATCAAAGGTGCTCGAGGCTGCTCGAAGCTGAGGGGACTGTTTGTGCGGGAGATGTTTGCCCGGACTAGAAGCCCGTCAGGGGGTTTGCGGTCGGGCCGCCATGCAGTCAGTCTGTCTGCAGACAAAGTGTACATATGTTTGAGTATCGCGCAGTAATGTGGTGGCGGTGCCTTGCGCCCCGCCACATGGTGAAGAGAAAGGAGACGTTTACTGGCATGGGATTTCGAGGATGGAGGGTCTGTTGTGGGCGCAGCGGTGAGAAATACAACATGATCTGCATCCCGAACTTGTGTGCCTCGCTCTCGATCGTGATGCGAGCGGGTGTGACTGCCCTTTGCGTCGTTGGCAAATGCTACCGATCTGAATGTCGTGCCGCACTTGAGTGAGCCTTCCTTGCCCGAGCCTGCATCAAGGCAGTAAATTCCAAGCCCAATCACTATCTAGGATCTCTCAACCTAACAACTCAGCCTCACTTCAGACTGGCGCCTAATATCGCAGTCGCCGGACCACGAATTCCAATCTTTGCTCTGCAGTCGGAATTCATGTTAGCTTCTCGTCTTGCCCAACGAGTTTCTAAGATATAGACGGCCGGGTGCGCACGTCAGCGCCGTGTCTCGCTACAGTCAATACAACAGGTCAAGGCTCTTGAGTCCCTGCGCCGACACGAACAACCTACCGGAGGTGTACAAGGTGGTTTTTCTTGCTAAGATGCCGGACAACCTCAGCACTACGGCCAGCATAGTCGCTCTGCTACAGCTGTCCGGAACAGTGATCGGCTACTTGAGAAAAATAAAGAGCAGAGACAGTCCTAGGCTACGGTTAGCACTCAGGTCCACCGAAGGCGTCCTCCAGACCCTACTGGAGACCGTCGGGGATGCTCAAGCTGAACCAACCGAAACTTGGTCCAAGACCATCAGGAGCCTTGACGACGCTGAAGGACCACTTACACAACTTTCGTTGGCGCTCTCGTCCATCGAGGATATACTCCTGAAGGATGCGAATGGCCCACGCAAGCTTCTCTGGCCTTTCAAGAAGGAGGAACTCGACGAGCTCGTCCGGTCCATCGACGGTCAGAAGCTGCTGCTCACGCTTGCACTTGAGAACAACCATGTTGCCTTGTCCAAGGCGATACATGGAGATACCAGGGAGATTCGGTTCGAGACCAAGGAGAATCGGCTCGAGACCAGGGAGATACACCGTGCCACGGCGGAGATAGGTCGCGGTACCAAGGAGATACAGCACAATACGAAGGATATAGGAGTTGATACTAAAGAAGTCAAAGATGGAATGAGGAAGCTACGGGTTGCGCAAGATACTTCCGAGCGGCGAGAGCTCCTGGACTGGTTGTCGACCCTCGACTTCACTCCTCTGCTGCACGACTTGCTCAGTAAGCGAGCGGAAGGCACCGGGCAGTGGTTTATCACGTCGCCAGAGTACAGCACGTGGACGACCGAGCCAGGAAAGACCCTGCTTTGCCCTGGGCCCCCAGAGGCAGGGAAAACCATTATGGCATCCATTTCCATCGAGCATCTGCTCGATAAATATCCACGTGGGGGAGGACAGCAACCGAGCGTCGGAATTGCTTACGTCTTCTGCAACTATCAGCCACAAAAAGTGCAGAGGCTGGAGGACTTGCTGTCATGCCTGCTAAAGCAGCTTGTTCAGAACCTCGTCGAGATTCCAGTGGCCGTGACCGAACTGTACCACACTTCGCGGGAACGTGTGATGCCACCATCACTGGAAGGAATCGGAAAAGCTTTAGAAGCAACAGCCATGCTCTTTGACCGAGCCCTTTATTGTTGTTGACGCCCTGGACGAGCTATATGCGAGAGACCAGGAGAGCCTCTCCAAGCTGCTGGCGAAGCTGTTTCAGTTGCAAAAAGCCAGCTCGCTCAACATCCTCACTACCTCCGGTTTCAACTCCGAGATTACCTCACTATTTCCGCAGGAGGCACTGACCAAGGTGATCCGCGCGCATGACGAAGATGTCTCTCGGTATATCAGCAGTCGGATCCCGAGTCTTCTATCATCGCGCATCTCCCGACATCCAGAACTGAGGGAAAGCATTCTGAAGGAGGTGCTACAGCGGGTGGACGGCATGTTCCTGCTCTCACGACTTCACATGGATGCCCTCGCAAGCCAGCCGTCTGTCGGACACATCAAAAGGAGTCTGAAGGATCTACCCAGAGGTCAAAGCGGTCTGGACCAGACTTACGAAAACGCCTTGCAGCGGATCGCCAGCCAGGCACCTGAACAACGCGAGCTGGCAAAGAAGGTCCTCTCGTGGGTCTACCGGGCGAAGCGCGCTCTATCAACTGGCGAAGTCCAGCACGCTGTCGCTGTTGAGACGGACATGAAGGACCTTGACCGAGACTTCCTGCCCGATGTAGATTTTCTGGATGCGATCTGTGCCGGGCTAGTCACGGTCGACAAAGAGGCGAATATCGTTGGACTGGTCCATTATACCACCAGAGAGTTCTTCGATCGTCATATGTTCCTCCACGATGCCACACCTTTGCTTACGCAGACGTGTCTCACTTACCTCTCGTTTGACCACTTCTCGGATGGAATATCGGATTCGCCGGAAGAACTCGAGACGCGTTTGTGCGACTATGAGTTGTTCACTTACGCTGCGACTTATTGGGGAAAGCATCTACGAGACCACATCGAGATCGGGGAGGCTAAAGAAGCCGATGATTCTTTGAGCGCTCTGGCCATGCGCTTCCTGAGCGACCATGAGCTGGTCAGCTACGCTGTTCAAGTTCTCCTTTACTTCGATGAGAACCGTTTCGTCTGGAGCAACATATGGCGGCCATATGAATTCACAGTCTTGCACTTGGTCGCTTACCTCGGGCTCGACTTCATGATCAACGAGAAAGTCGCCAGCGGCGGGCAAGGGGTTGCCCGTGACGCTGATGGCTTCACGCCGCTGGCTTGGGCGGTTGTAAACGGGCATTTCGCCGCGTGCGAGAAACTGCTTGCTCATCTGGACGCCGACCATATCAACGCCGTGGATAACAATGGGCTGACACCATTCCACTATGTCGTGATATGGGGCGACGAAGACATTGCGACGCTCCTGCTGGATCATGGCGCGGACCCATACCTGGCTGATGATAATACACATGCGCCCCTCCCGTCCGCTATGACCGAGGCAGGGTGGAAGCTGTGGAATATCTCGTCAAGACTGGAAGGATTGACTTAAACCGGGTATGCTGTTGGGGTCTACGACCGTTAGAACTGGCGTTTTCCAAAGGAGAGTACGCAATAGCTCTGATTCTTATCGACTCCGGGGTGGACCTTAACATACCAAACGCTACCGGAGAGACGTACCTATGTCAGGCAGCAAGGCTAGATATCGACGAGTCCCTGATCAGGCGTCTCATTCAAGCTGGCGCGGAGCTGGACCCTCAAGACCATGAAGGGCGCTCTCCGCCATAGACGTGGGCAATGTGGGCACATTCAAGCTCTTGCTCGCTGCCGGTGCCGAGGTCTCGATCGTGGATCGGGCAGGCCACACTCCCCCCATGACAGCTTTCTCCTCCGGAACGGTTGAATCGTCCAGGCAGAAATCTGCCAAACCCTCGTCATGCACGGTGCCCATGTCACACCCTTAACGATGAACGCGCTCTTCCAGCCAATTTCACAGCCCTCGGACTCTCGATCTATTTCTCCTGCAACCAGTCTGCCGTCGAGACTGCCCTACAGTCATTGACCGACGAACCGTCCTACTAATGGGCGGCATTCATTGATGCTCTGCCCTCAGGCCGCATTGGCTATAGCCTCTGCTACTTTCCCAACTGATACCGTGTGGAATCCAAGGAGAACATACCTCCTAGTCTATGGTAGAAATCATATGGCTGTCTCCGATCTTCTATTCCTGCCTCTGGCAGTGTGTACTTGGCAGAAGGTGGAAGCTTCGTGGGCAGCTTTTTTCCCGCTTCTCAATCTGTTAGCCTGGTATTGGCGACTTGGGTCAGAGAATCTAGCACATCTTTGATATTCTCAGCGAAGTCTAGGTATATTGACCTGCTTTGTCCATTGGACTCCGGCAACGAAGCACCTGCTTGAAAGCTGAGAAGAGGAGACGCCCCCTTTATGTCGCAGTTCGAATAGTCCAAGGTCAGAACCGCCCAAAAGGTAGAGACGAGGCATTGACCCGGCTCTTGGTCTCTTGGCGCCGAACTGAAGCTTGGTGAAATAACAACAGAATGTAGAGTGCCTGTACCGGCGTCCTCTGCTGAGTCGGTAGCGAGTCCGGCCATGTTGATGAGAGCCAGGACTAGAGGCCGTAGACCATGAGAGTTGCGTAGCTGGTTATTCGAAGCTCAATGACCGAACTTGGCATTCCCATACGGCTTACTGGTAGTCACGATTGCCAGGGTCGTCCCAGCTCTCAATACTTAATGTGATCGCGTGGGCGATGGTGGCTGTGACGAAGCTGACGTCGGCGGAAAGCACGGGTACCACGGCGTCGTTGTCAGGGGCTCGGGCCCCTCATTAGCACAGCCAGATAGAGGCGGCCACTGCAACCTGCTGGACCAAACATCCAACTCGCATCAATCCGCAACCGCAGCTACGCAGCGTCCTAACATGCTCGCATGTATTGACACCGGATTGTAGTTTTATGCAACTAGGATTGCGCCCGAGGCTCAAGGCGCGGCCTTCGCTCGTTGACCTTCTGAGGCGGTCACATCAGCAGGAGCAACAACAACAACACCTGCTGGAGAGCCACTCTGAATTGGTGGACGGCGCGGCCGCATCATCGCATTCTCCGCCTCAAGGACAAGCTCCACTATCGGCCCATGCAGCGAACCAGGAGCTCCCGCCAGTCTCGCTAGCTTTGGAGGCTCAACGCATAGCTTCAACCTACCAACTCCCTTGCTCTCCATCCAAGCTACGGCCGCTGCCATCGACACAACCACCCTTATCTCTAGACACCGTCCTACAACAACAACAGCAGCAGCCGGATTTACCCTCCTATTCTCATAATCACGAGTCGCAGCACGACGGACCCGCGGCTGAACCTACAGCTTCCCCCAAGATGGCGCCCGTAAGCTCGGCCCATGTCCCCAATTTGCCGCACCGACGTCAAGCTCCTCGTCGTGCATGCTGCATTTGCTTGCTGCCTGCTACCCCACGGCATCGACAAGAACTGCGGGCTAACTTCACCTCGTCACGATGTAGAAACATGCAGCAGAAGATGGCGTCCACAAGGGTGCGTACCAAGGACACGGAGTTTTGATGTTGTTCCATGCTAACCACTATGCTCTGCAGGCAAGATCTACTCCGTCTCCGGGTTAGTCTCGGGCTTGCACCGAACCACCATCCAACCCAATGCCAGGAGCTAACAATGCAACAACAGACCCGTCGTCGTGGCCGAGGACATGATCGGTGTGGCCATGTACGAGTTGGTGAAGGTCGGC
>Ga0209127_100434_pt1 | contig 14575 bp, 15 predicted proteins | sample LakSupMetagenome_FD_187469 | JGI IMG/M metagenome (GOLD analysis project Ga0209127, IMG submission 187469) | Freshwater microbial communities from Lake Superior, Canada - Sta WM archaea (SPAdes) (version 2) | ecosystem: Environmental > Aquatic > Freshwater > Lake | place: Lake Superior, Canada...
CAATTCCCCTGCAATGTAGTTTCCATGCAAGCCAGGAAAGATGTGACTGGACACGCTTTGGGAGTCAGAACAGCTACAGGGGGGACGTGGACGCCCTGAGTGTTAGCCACCGCAGCCTGTAGTCGAGGTGCGGAGGCGCGCAGGTGACTCGTCCATTGTTGCTGCAACACGCCCCTGGTCCCTGATGACCTCAATCCCAACGATAGGGACGTTATGGCAGGCCAGATGAGATGCTGAGATGGTGAAATGGCACTTCATCCTGGTCTATTTTGGGCACCATCTCAAAGACGGACGACCACAATCTAACCTACATTCATACGAGAGATACAAGGAGGTAAAGTGACAGGCAGCGACGAGTGCCCGTTGTCATCATGTTGGGTCGGTGAGCGCGTCTGATGTAGGGAGAGTGCTAGGAAATGTGTCACAAGGCAGGGCAAGACAAGAAGTGCCGGTCAGATCTCTGTAATTCCTGCCAGGGCAGCCGCAGTCGAAAAACGTTGCAGCCATCTAATCTAGAGGCGTAGCTCGTAGAACCGGCCTGTGTCTGTTGGCATCAGGCACCTCACCAGGTGCGCCAGGTGGTGCCAATGCCGAGCGAGCTGCTCGGAGAGAGATGCCCGGTGAACAATGCGCTCATGCAGCAGGGTGCCAGTGTTGGGCTATTTGCGATAGTAAATCTGTGGACGCCGCATGTCAGTCCGCCGTCCGTTGCTTCAAATACGGGGTATCCATGTTTGGAATACGGGTGGTGCATACCTTTTTGAATTGGAAGTGGAGTTGGAGGATGCCCTGTTGGCGACGAATATGTTAGTTTGTGAACGAATCACGAGTGACAAGAGCGGGAGAGGGTTTGTTTCAGCTACTAGCGCCAGTGGCAGTGACCGTGACGCTGTTGGAGGGGGAGCTTAGGGCCAACTGGGGAGAAGATGTGCGTGACGCACCTTGTCGAAGCTGCTCTTGAAACCGCGATCTTTCTTCGCGCTGTAGTCCCACTCGCGGTCGACGATCCTGAAGGCGATATCCTCGTACGGCGGACCGGCAATGAAGCGGATGAGACAGGTGTCCTCCTCTCCAGCGGGTGCAAAGGTCTCGCCGCGTCTCCTGCCATGCTCCCTGATTATCTTGTACGTCGGCGCCTTTGTCTTGTCTATCAGGTCCGGATAGAAGATGTTGAACTTGTACCCCTGGACGACCTTGGGCGGCGGGTTGTCGTGGTCGTAGTGAGTCTGGTTGTACTTGTTCCATTCGTAGCCCATCTGCACGCGGTTGAAGTAGCGTGGTTTCCTGGGACGATACTTGTCCGCCCACTTGGGCTTCGCCGCGCTCGGGTCGGCCTCCTCGGCGGTAAAGATCTCCTCGTTCTCGCCAATGCCGCGTGCCACTTCCCTCTCGTACAGAGCCTTGGTGGTCTGTGAGAAGTCCTCGGGAGCGGTTGTGGCAAAGCGTGTATTGACTGGCGCAACACTGGAAGACCCAGCGAGGGCCACAGTGCCGGGCGATGGTCGCTTCACAGCTGAATCTGCTGTAGGCGCTTTGCTGCTGACGGAAGCGAACCCAGTACTTTTGCTAGTCGGGACTTGGCCAGCCGTGGCCGCCTCTGCCAGTTCCGGGTTCTGCTGCCGCAGAAGCTGCAGCCTAGCGTCGGCGATGGACCTGCAGATCTTGTTCAACTTGGCCTTCGCCTTCCACACAAGCAGGCTCTTCAGCAGCTCCTCCCAATAGTCCGTGTCGATAGGCTCGTCTGACCGCAGCTTCGCCCTGATCTGCTTCTCCAGGGCCTCGAGCTGCTCGTACGTCTTGGGCTCGAGGATCTTGTCGATATCAGATGCGACAGAATTCACCGCCCTGCCTTCTGGCCCCCGAGGGTTCAGCTTCTGGCGGCGGTCGTTCAGCAGGGCGAGAAGAGCTTTCCAGTACTCCTTGTTCGTCGCGTTCGTCTCCAGCACCTGGTATGACTTTATGTCCTTGTCCAGCTCTTCCAGTTGTGCGTCGTCGAGACTCTTCAGCACGGCCTCAGGCGAGGGGACCTGAATATTTGGGTCGCCATCGTCGTCGTCGAAAGGGTCCCGTTCGGAGTCGATGAAGCGTAGGTTGAAGGCGAGGAAGTCGATAGGCTTGGCGCGGCCTTCGCGCACGCGGATGTCGGCTTTCCTCTTGGACTGCTTGAGGACAAACTTGTCTTCATCGGCCACAAACTGGCGCGACAGGTCGTCTTGGCTTTGGTAGTTTCCGGGTGTAGTCCTGTTCTCGGCAGCCAGTCGTGCTGGTGGTCGTGTGCTGCTCGGGCGTGCTGGCTTCGTGATGCGATTATTCGGGTCCCGTCTCGGCGAAGTTATGTCTCTATCTCTTGAACTTGATGGCTTGTAGCCTTCTATCATCGCCCGTCGAGCTGGATCCATGCTGATGATGATGATGATGTCGAGCAGGAGTACAGGCGAAGGATATAGTGGTGGTCGGTGAGTGCCAACTGTGTTGCCCAAGGTAAACTTTAGAGACAGGACTTTTGCGAACTCCAAACCCCAGCGGTTGCAGGGATCTGCGTCGAGACGCGGTCTGGTTAAGCTACGTAAGTTCTAGAACATCCACGTGACGTCAGCGGGGCGCAACACCGTGCTCGCAGGAAGCTTTGAGCTCCAAGTGTGTAGCCCAGAGCGGTGGACCGTGGCAGAACGCCCGGCTTCAGGATGCATGTCGGATTCCAGTCGCGATACCTTCCAAGCATATGATCCACCAGACTGAGGTGTAGATTCTACAGCACCCTTTCAATGCGACCTGCTGCCCATCCTGCCACGCAGAGGGCAACCCTACTCTCGGGCAGAAACGATGTCTTGATACCTGATGATTACCTGAATAAGTGAACAGTAAACATAACCGGCGGTCTGTCATCCCCGTCGCATCCAAAACATGTACAACCAGGGCAAGATCATGAGGAAGCTGCTTGGGAAGCCTACCAATGCCGACTCAGCCAACGACGCCGGTCTAACAAATACGGGTTCCCCCAGTTTTGCCGCACCAATCTACCGCCCGGGTGCGTCGCAGAATGCAGTATACAACGCCGGCGCCCCGATCAAATGCATCGACACCACACCAGACCACAGCTTGGCCGTACTCGGCGGACCATACATCCTCAAGACTGTCAAGATCGAGGGGACACATATCAAGGAAGGCATTGACTTGCGCTCCCTCATCACCGCTCACACTGCAGCGAAAGGCGGCGCAGCTTCCTCGACCAGCGATCAGCTTGCCATCAGGGATGTCAAATTAGCGACAGGCCAGAGCAGCCAGGGCAGCCCGACAGTATTCACGGCCTGCGCCAACGGCAAGATATTCCAGTACGACCTGGCTCGCGCAGGATCAAGTGCAGCCGGGGGAACAGGTCTCGAGTTCATCCAGATCCGCGAGGATGCGCGCCAGATAAACTCCCTCGACGTGAACCCGCACAGGGGCAGTCTCCTCCTCTCCGGAAGCCAGGACGGTATAGCACGCTGCTTTGACACGCGCACACCCATACACACGAGGACAGGGTTGACGTTTCGGGCCATCAGCCCGCACCCCTTCAGGTGTAACGCCGACAGTGTGCGCCAAGTGAAATGGTCTCCCACGGAAGGCTTCTTCTTCGCCTGTTCTACCGACCAGGGAGTGGTCTTGAAGTGGGACATCAGGAAGCATAATGCGCCCATCCTGAAGATTAAGGCGCACGACAAGATCTGCACATCGATCGCCTGGCACCCCGACGGCGAACATCTCGTCAGTGCCGGCTGGGACGGCAAATGTCACGTGTGGGACATGTCTAAGAATGCGGACAAGAGGCAAAAGGCGAAATGGTCCATATCCACGCCGGCGCCGGTGTCCGTGATCGTGTGGAGGCCGGGCCAGTGGTCCGCCACGGCGCAGGGGAAGAGAGCCGCCCAGGTAGCTGTCTCGTACGATGACAGCAGCCAGAAAAGACACGGCATCAACACGGTGCACTTATGGGACATGGCCCGGCCAACGATGCCATACAAGGAAATCCAGAGATTTGACAGCCTACCCAGCGCCATGTTGTGGCACGATCGGGACCTGCTCTGGACTGCCGGCCAGGATGGGCTCTTCAACCAGTGCGACGTTGCTTTTGCGCCCAAGGTCATGGACCGCCAGACCGTGTCGACCATGGCCTTCTCGGCCAGGGGCGACGTCATGATGTTCCTAGACGAGAGGCAAGAATCGCACAGGCCGCGGACACATGTGCGACACAAGGATATCGTGCCGACGTCCTCACACGGATCCAGCCCCAGTACCCCCATGCTGAGCATCAGCCGGAGCGACTCTGAAGAGGACATTGTCGGAAGTTTTCTCGGTCCGAGACGGCGCGGCGCTCGGAGGCGCCGGCTGAGCATGCGATCTGCGCACATGCTTAGCAGTACTCCCCCTGGCGGACCTGGCTCCGACGAGAATCCCCTGACGCTGGAACAGGCCATCAATCTGACTGGGATATACAAGTCGCAGCAGGCGCGCGTGTTCGGCCACGTCCCTGCCGCGGCTGATGTCGATGTATACGGATATCTGGCCACAAACTATCTACAGACTTTGTACGAGGAGCTTCCGTATGTCCATGGTGGCAGGCCGATGGTTGAGCGCATTGCCTCCATTCTGGACCGTTACGCAAAGGCTGCCGAGAGCATAAGCCAGTTCCGCCTGGCGCAGTCCTGGCGGATTATTGCCTACGGGATGAACATGCTCCTCAAGCGACGGGCACAATATCATCTAGAGCAGCGGATGCGACCTAAGATAGGCAGGAAGAAGAGCATACCGCATCCTGAGCATGTCAGCCTGCTCGAGGTACCTCACGACCCGACAGATGGCGAGGACACGCCGCGGAGAGTCCGATCGACGGGAAGTTTAGACAAGCCAGGCTACGCGCGGTCACTACTTTCCGAAGAGATCGAGAGCACATCAAACGTGCCCACCCCTCTCGCGCGTCCTGTGCAAGATGGCCACCAGGAAGATCAGCGGCACTCTGAGCAGGGCCATTATTTCGGGAAGAAGCTTGCACCGATCCTGGAGCCTGATCAGTTCAGTTTGCCTCCAGCCGTTCGTCCCGTTACCGGCGACAGGGCACGCCCCGATTCTGTACCTCTGTCAACCGTGAGTCACGACAGCGAGCGCACAGACGACTCCCAGGCAAGCCTGGAAGGCTATGACTTCTACGACACGGAAGCTCTCACCAAAGCCATAGACGTACCAGCGCCCAAAGCGAAGGAGTCTTCCAAGCCGGTGGACTACCTGGAGATTGGGTCCCCAGCCAAGCGTAGGCCTGTCTTGCGGCACGATTCAGACGAAAGCTTTTCCCAAATGTTCTCAGTTTCGGACACCAGCCGTCGGAATACGGGCCTGGGGGCCCCGTCGGATGGCAGCATGCCAAGACGGCCGAAGCTAGCGACGAACCCGCGTCGGACGGACCAGAGAAGCGAGAGTAACGCGAGCGAGTTGGAGTTCGAGAGCCGCATCCGCGGCGAGAAGCTGGGGTATTCGCCTGTCCGGAGCCGTAGCGCGCTTCATCTGACGCTTGATCGGACCGAGACTGGTATGACGGGTTTCACGGACGAGCATCATATGATCACACAGACCACGTCAGACAGTTTCACGTCGCAGCTGGAGGGCCCCAGCGATGAGGCTTTCAGTACGTCGTCGCCTGACAAACGGTTCTATCGCCCCCGGCATGAGGACTCTTTCACGTCAGAGGACGAGAAGTTGCCGTACATCATCGAGGAGGACTACCTCCACTGGCTGGACGATCCACCCTACCCGCATCCCCTTGAGGCTGACGACGCTAGCTTCTTCTCCATGAACCGCAACCCCCCTATCCAGCCGTATACCCTAGTAGCCCGTGCTCTGTCGTTCGAGTGTCGGTCGTCTGCTCTCAACGCCTCTGCCATGGTGCTACTGCTCAAACCCCTGCTCCCCGCCGACGTCATCGACAGCTTCCAAGCAGCAGCCATCCTCCGCCAACACCATTCGCGGCTCATGAGCATGAAGCTGTTCGTGGAAGCCGCACTCCTGCGCAAAGTCTGCCTCCGCGGATGGCCCGGCGGCGCGCTCTCGAGCTGGGGCGAAGACTACCCCGCCATCGCCACGCCAGCAACACAGGGCGTCCAAGCCGGGTTCTTCTGCGCGAACTGCCACAAGCCGCGCGAGATGGACCGGACATCCACCTCGACACAGTCCATCTGGCGCTGCGAGCGGTGCAAGTCCACCATGGCCCCGTGTGCCGTCTGCGGACACCGCGATGTGACGCCCAACCTCGACCTGCACCACCACCACCAGCCACCAGACGAAGAAACGCCACCGATACTGTCGACCTGGTGGTACTGCTACGCCTGCGGCCACGGCGGGCACTCGACCTGTCTCCAGGGCTGGCACGGCCCGTCCTTCGATTCCGAGCGGCACCCCCACCCCCACACAACCTCCGGATTCGACACCCCACCGGACCACCTCGACCCCTCCGAATTTAGCGACGGCTGCTGCCCCGTCGACGGCTGCGGACACGCATGCCTGCCCGGCCGCTGGCGCAACGAGACGGCCGCCCAGCGCACCGAGGAGGTGTCCCGCGCCGTGCGCGAGGTCAACCGCGCCACGGCGGCAGCGGCGACAGCGGCCGCGGCCGCAGCGGGAAGGAATCCGCCTTCCCCTTCCGGCCCGGGGATATTGGGCGGCGGGGGGAGCGAGCACCACCGGCGCGCGAACACGTTCTCGGACTTTGGGGTTGTCAGGGGCGACGCGCACGAGGCGGTGCCGAGCAGGGCGGTGGAGAGTGTGAGGGAGACTCTTGCTGCCGAGGGAGGGGGAGGAGGACAGGGGAGCAAGGCCGGGGCGGATGGGGGCAGGGCCGTCGCCGGGACGATGTTGCTTAGTTCGAGCCCTGGGCGGGGAGGAAGTTTTATGCCTGAGAAGACGGCCGGGGAGAGGGAGAGAAGGAAGAGTGTTAAGTTCGTGGCTAGTACGGAGGGGGGGACTTGATCTAGGCCTGGGGATGATGTGCGTGAGTTGATGGGCGGGGGTGTATGAGTATGGAGGAGAGGGACGAGATGTACTGATAGATGATACCCATTGGAACAGGTTGAGGGTGCTTGGTTTATGGTTGGGGTCAATGTTTCACTTCGCAATCTCGGAACAAAGCCTAAATTTCGGCCTCACAACGGATGGCTATCGACAGTTTACGATGATCAGAAACTGCTCGCCACATATTGTACACAATCATGGCATCCGAGCTCAGCTGGATCCATGTTGCGATGCTGATTTGACAACTCCTAGCAACCCGACATTGTATGGGATTGAGTGCGGTTGAGGAAGAAATCCGCACTTCATTTCCGCTATACCTCTTTTCTATAGGGGTCGTATATAATATCAAGGAGTGCAAACGGCGAGCTCTCCCAAGACATACATACAAACGTAGGCCTGAAATCCAGAGTCCGGCAAAGCTCGGCTCCAACCCTTATTGCGTACTCGCCAAAGGACATTTGCTCTTCCACGCACCCCTTTGTCCACGTCGGTGACTGTAGTGACTACTTTAGATGGTGTGCTGAGAGCAAAGGTCGGGGAAACGGGCTTTAGCTAATCTGGAGACGGGGAATATGATTGCTATTTCGGGGCAGTGAGGAATCATGATGAGAAGACGGTGAGGGTGCTGACGCTTGGATCGCATGAGTTTCCGATCCGAAGGGGAGGTGTATGGAGGAATGCAAGACAGAGGAATATACAATCCCGGGGTTTGTTGTCCGAGCTGCCTGGCATGGCGGCAAGATAGGCTGCACGCCCCTGGGGTGGTGTATACACCCGTCTAGACCTAGACAAGACTATACGCGTACGCACCGCCACTGATTTGAGGTCGTACAACTTCATCGATAGGGGTACCATGACATCTCCTCCGGTCGTGCTAGATGGGGGTCATAAGTGCCCGGCGGAAGCTCCGATACGGGGACACTTGGCTCCCGGGGCGTATGGTTGAGGAAGTACAGTACTCAGCACCTTACTCACACCCCCTGAGTATTACACCTCCCAGGATATGACATATCAGCAAGACTTGGGTTCGGTGAGATGCCCGTGTACTCCGACGAGTGGATGCATTTCTTGTGCTTCTATCCTATGGGAACGAAAGCCGCGGAGACACAAAGGCCATGACGGGCAGAGGGCGGTGCGGGAGCGCGCATGAAACACAGAAGGAAAGGGCCGGAGCCGTGCAGGGTGGCATCGTGCCGGGCAAATAGCGGCTTGCTAGTAATAAGAGGGAGAGACAAGGTATTGTGTTTTGCGAGCCTGCATGATCTGAGATGTGAGGTGTCATTCTGCAATGCGGCTTGCTACGCCCGCGTCGTCTATTGTGTTTTCGAGACAGTGTCTAGTGCTAGGGAAGATGTCTGAGAAGCGGGCGGGGATTGGTCCACGATTCAAGTTGGGGGGATGTAAGCCACTTATGCAACTACTTCATGGGGCGTGTATGTTTGACGCCGGGGCGAAGGCAAGCCATTACTGGAATGGAAATATGCTAGCGGACGAGGAAAACTTTTAGAATTTGTCAAGACGGGAAAAAGCGATCGTGGTCTATACTGTGTTGGCACAGTGAGCAAACTACAGCTCCTGGGTCTTGACAGAAGAAACATCCTTCTCGTTTCGCCACTGTCCACCTTCGACAGTCTCTTCCGGCGTCTCTATCAGCTTAGACACCAACGTCTCGTGCGCTGGGAAGGCGAGACTCAGACCTCCGTATACAACTGCAGACGAGAAGATACCGAAGTACCAGTTCATGTTTGCGATATAGACGGCTCCGCCGATTAAGATGCTGGGATTGACTGCGTTGATAAGTCCGGGGAGCTGGGGAGTTACAGAACACACCATGGCCACGACGGCGCGCCAGTTGATGCCGTACCAGTACCTGTAGCGTCCGTGAGGTTGGTAGAGCGCTGGGACGTCGAGGGCTTGGCGCTTGACGACGAAGAAGTCGGTTACTTGGATGGCCTGTATGGGGAGTAGGTTAGTCGACCCTTCGCCATAGCAACTTCAGGGAGCATGTAGACCTACCATGATAGGAGCCAAGAATACACCGAGCGAGCTCATGAAGCTCAGCAGGGAGCCAGCGGAGTGCAGGATCTTCCAAGGCACCATGACCCAGCCGCCGATGATGGTGATGAAGATGGCACCTCTCTTGATGTTGAACCACTTGGGGAACAAGCTGGCAAGGTCGTTCGCGCCGGAGACGACGGTCGCCGAGATGTTGACGCACATCTGTGCCAGACACCAGGATACGCCGGCGAAGAAGGCCGCTGCTCTACCTGCGGGTCCGTCCCAGCGGTCGATGATCGCTATGGGGTCCCATAGGTACTCGCCGTAGAGCACGCCGGATGCTGATGTTACTACGATACCTATGATGGCCACCCAGGAGCAGATCAAGGGGAACCAGAGACCCTGGGACAAAGACTGTCTGGGAATTTTGGTGTATCTGGTGAAGTCGGCGATGTTGACGCCCACTGTCGACCTGGGAACAATGTCAGACGAACAGCTCACATTAGACAGGAGGCTGCTTTGCTCACCAGCTTGCTGTACAGCTGTTCAACGCCCACATGATGAGCCAACTCTTCTGGCTTCCGCTGACTTCGGCGCGCTGCTTCCAGATATCACCCGAGCCTCCGGCCTGAACACATATCCAGATCACCATACCCACAATCGTCGCTGTGGTCATGACGACCTTGGCAGTAAACAGCCACTTATACCTGTGCGGCGGGACCAGCAGCAGGGGGAACTGGATGGTCCAGATGACAAAGTACGACACCATCTGCTGCGTCGTGATGCCCACGCTCTCGGGGATGTGGTTGGGCAAGTCACGGTAGCTGGGCCAGATGGCGCGGATGACCTGCGTCGTGGGCGCGATGGCGAGGAAGTTGGTGATGGCGTGCCAGAAGAGGCAGGTGATGAGGCGCACGACCACGGGGAACTTGGCGAAGTGGTAGCCGAAGGAGGCGCGCGCGAGGACCGGGAAAGGCGCGTGGGTTACGGCGCCCACGTAGCCGTTTAGGGACATGGGGATGGCCATTACGCTGGAGCCGAAGACAATGCTAAAGATTGCTTCGCGCCTGGGATGGGTGTTTCGTTTAGTCGTGAGATTTGGATTGGGTGTTGGGGACAATGTGCTTACCAGGTCAGGCCCAGCGCTAAGATGGTGCTGCCCGTCTCCCAGCTCTGCATGCTGATCACGTCGCTGAACCAGTAACCCAGGATGGTGAGAGTGGTCCATGTCCGGCGCGCCGGCGGAGTGACGTCCAGGTCTATGTTGGTCCATGTCCCGGCCGGAGCCCAACTGGACTCCTGCTTGGGGAGCACCCATCCTTCCACGGTGGACTTCTTCCTCAGCTCGGTCTTGACATTGCCAAGACGTTGACGCACAGCCTGTGCCATTTTGTCGGGACGTGTGTATGCTCCACGACTGAGGGTTCCAGCATTACCGAACGAAATCCGTCGAGACTGAGACCGGGAAGGAGGTCCATACATGTAGGCCGGCACATCGACCCAGACCATCCTCCCTCGGCATGATTAATCCCATGATAAAACTTCGGGACGCAGTACCACGTTATCTGCCGCTTCAGGGCCCAGTGCTATGGTTTTGCGGGGGACGCGCAGCTAGCGGTCTTGATCGAGTCTCCCGGGATAGCGGATCACCAATAATATGGTGTTTCGACATCTCTTGTCCTCGCACTAGACTCTAGTCGGAATCCTCCGACTGATTATCATCGTTTATCGCGCCTTTGCGGTAGCTTTCTATCCGATGCACCACTTGGTTAAAGATAGGGTAAATATCGGACTTGATGGTCTATTCTCTTCCGCCGCATTATCAGCATCCTCCTGAGGAGTTGTGCCGGTCTTAGTCTGAGCTTCCGAGCGCATACTTCGGTGTGAGCGCTCACTCATCGTCGCCGCTCATTTCATCCCGGCCGAAACCTCAAGTGCAAATCATCATGGCCACCAAAACCGAAGCCACGACGAGTGCAACCTCGTCGTCGATGCCCATCTCCATCACTATTCCCGTCATTGACATTTCCCCCTACCTAGCATCCGACCCTGAACAGACCAGGGACGTCGCAGCTGCCATCCGTTCGGCCGCCATAGCCCCGGGATTCTTCCAGGTCACCGGCCATCCCATCACCAAAGACCTCCGCGAGCGCCTGCTGGCAGCAGTCAGGTCCTTCTACTCCCTGCCTAGAGAGGTAAAGAACAGGCTGCACCGGAACAACTCGAACTGCCTCCGCGGGTATGAGACCGTTGGCGAGCAGCAGCTGGAGGAGGGGTTCCGAGATGCCAAGGAAGGCTTCATGGTCGGCCAGGAGCTCGAGGGCGATGACCTGCGCTTCGCTCAGGGGCCGAACCAGTGGCCTACTGAGGACGAGTGCCCCGGCTTCAGGGAGGTGTTCATGGAATATTTCGAGGCAATGCGTCTCTTCAGCCGGACCATGTTCCGGATAGTCGCGCTGAGCCTGGATCTGGAGGAGACATACTTTGATGACTTTGCATACGGCCGTGACAGTAAGCTGACTCGAATGCGAGCCACTCCTGCGGGATGTCTGGTTACTGACACGCTGCAGCGGTGACCATGTGCCGAGCGCATCGATACCCGCCTACTACCCCTGAGATGGCGGCGAAATCCAGGGGTATTGGGGCGCACACTGATTTCGGAGCCCTCACGCTCCTCCTCCAGGATGATAGTAAGTACATTCGGTTCGTGTCGGTAGGCGGAGGAGGACTAACGAGCGTAGTTGGTGGGCTCGAGGTTTTCCACCGTCCGACGCGAACGTGGCATTCCGTGCATCCCGTGACAGACGCCTATGTCGTCAATATCGGCGACATGATGGGTAAGCAGACGGCGATAGCTGAGCGAGTCCTCGGGATATAACTGACTATCCCGCAGAACGATGGACGAACGACAAGTACACATCGACACTCCACAGGGTGATATCCCCGGTTAGTGACAGAGATCGATATAGTATCGCCTTCTTCAACGAAGGCCTCCTGGACCAGATCATTGAGTGCATCCCAACGTGTCTCGAGGAGGGAGAGAAGCCTAAGTATGAGCCAGTGAAGGTTGAGGAACACCTAAGGAAGAGATATGGCAATAGTTACTGAGCAGACCAGAATGAGAAGTCTAGTTTGTGCACTGGATAACGAAGGATGAGTCGGGCTGCAGCTGTGGCTGATGAAAAGCCATATATAATGGTGTCGCAGGGGTTGGACGAGGGTCAAGACTTCGTCTCTAGACGTATAGCGAACCAAGCGGTAACGTGTTCGCGAGCAGTAATGTCCATCCAGCAATAGGTGTAATGTCGACGGGTAAGCATCATTTCACACCTGAGGAGAGCGAAGTAAACTGTAGTAGTCAGTCTAGCAAGCGCTATTTTCTGCCCGGTCCCAGTTGTTACCTCGGTGAGCCCGGTGTACCCCGTGTGGGGTGGTGGGCATGGTGGTCCGCCGGCGCGTTTCGCGGAGCCAATACTAAGCTTCTAATAATGCGAAATAATGCGAGAGCTCTGTCTAACCCAAAACTCCAAGTTATCTATCTATACGTTTGACTGCGAACGATGCCAGCCATGTGATTCTCTATTATCGCAAGCGATGGACATGTCGTTGCGTCGGGCCCGTCTGTTCCTTTCCCGCTCGCGCGCGGCACTCCATGTCTTCCAAGTATAGTACGCGCCGATGATCCCTGCTATCGTCGCCACAACGCCTAGCACTATACCGATGATTTCGCCTGTGGTCAAGCCCTGGCTGCCGTTGTTGAGGTCAGCTTGGCTGGGACGAGTCGATGCGGTTGAGGAAGAACTGGTTGAGCTAGGCGGAGAAGTCGTGCTCGAGGAGAACGTGGTGGTCGGTCCATTACCGTGGGAAGAAGGTGTGTTGTCGACCGTGGTTGGGGAAGGTGCCGTTTCGCTCTTTGGCAGAGGTGAACTGGAAGGTGTCGAAGTCGTTGCGGCTGACGAGGTTGTCTTGGCTCCGGCACCAACTAGACACGCACTCTCAGCCTCTGCCAGTAGAGCATCCAGACGAAGGGAGCTCCAGCCATGGCCATCAACCACACCAGCGCAGCGCTAGCGGCCGCGAACCGCGGCGGCGCCAGGGGTGGTGAACCCGCGGATACGCGCTGGGTGACGGTCACGGTGGCGGCGGTTGTTTCGGTAACGGTGACGGTGAACGCACCTGTCGGTTGAAGAGTGGTCGGCGCCACCACCTGGGTGTAGCCCTTGGCGGAGCAATATGCCGTCAACACGCTCACGGCGGTGCTGGCATCGTCGATATTGCTGCAGTAACTCATGACGCCTTGGCTCAGCTTGGGTATGGCCTCCCCTAGAGTGCTTCCGCGGCAAAGGCATGCGTTCGTCTTGCATTGTTCACGCTCGGCTATGTTATCCCAGCAAGTCTGAAGCCAACACTGCACACAGCCTCGCAGGTCTTTCCAGCCGGACACTACGGAGAAGTCGATCGCGTCCGGGTCGACAGCCTGGGCCACGGCGAGCAGCGGGCCGGTAAAGAGAAGAAATGCCGCATAGAGTCTGAGTGCCATGGTACTTTTTACGGACTGTTGACGATGGGAACTGGAGTGTGCGCCTGGTGACAGACGGCGAAAATTTCCCATGCCCTTCAGGGGAGCCGACAGACACGACGATGATTAGCGACGAGAAGGTTGGGGATGGAAAGAAGAGCAGCACCGGGCTTTAAAGAAGAGCAAGCCTCTCTGAGCCGAGCCATTTGGTTATGAGCTTGTTATGAACAGATATCAAGCTAGCCAGGCACTCATCTTCAGCCTCATCGAGGAGATGGCCGCATCATTGGTGCAATCGTTCAATATCGCTGCAGCTCAGCCGTTGTGGCTTGCCCCAAGGCGGACTTGGGCAGAAGCCAAGACGCCAACCAGGGAGGCTTGGGCCTCGTGAAAAGAAGAAATCCGTACGTTGATACAGCAACTCACAGGGTCGAGCCCTGGATTGGTCTATCAGCTCTGGGCAGTTAGGCAGTTACGAAGGTTGTCGTTTCTCACTGCATCAGCGAACCGCATATATAACCCTAACCCGCGGTCTCCCCTCCACTTACACCAAGCTGCGAGCCGCTGGATCTGCGAGAGACTGGTGGCTTGACTGGACGGCAAAACAACGACACATAGGACCGTCGAAGACGACCCAGCGAGGATTAGGAAGAAGGCAGCAAGCTTCTCGTCGGCGGATTGAACTCGATTCTATTGGACGTCCTGCGCTACCACTTCGATCCGTGGTGCATTTACCCCAGATTCGCATCATTGTTCGCTGATCGAAAATCCTACCCACGAGGACATACCGACTGCTCACTTCCTAGCATGACGTGTGCCAACTCCAAGGCGTCCGGCCTGGGGTAGCACTACCTAAAGGGCACCATATCCTAGGCCTTAACGCCCTCTCTTCCTCATCCACGCCAACCATCCCCCAAACGTCATCAACGCCTCTCAACAACGACACCAAATCTCCATCCATCGGCGCCACCAGCCTCCTCCTCTCCTCTCTCTACCCTCCTCTCACCACCGCCCAACTCC
>Ga0209127_100435_pt1 | contig 14559 bp, 11 predicted proteins | sample LakSupMetagenome_FD_187469 | JGI IMG/M metagenome (GOLD analysis project Ga0209127, IMG submission 187469) | Freshwater microbial communities from Lake Superior, Canada - Sta WM archaea (SPAdes) (version 2) | ecosystem: Environmental > Aquatic > Freshwater > Lake | place: Lake Superior, Canada...
TGGCGGTTGGCATGACGTCGGTGGACACTGTGTGCATGACACGGGACTTTTGACTGTGCTGGGTCAGGCGTCGCAACTTTAGACGACTATACTACCATGGAGTCAGGTGACTTGGACGTTCGTGTCATGCACGCGGATATCGCAGCGATAGATGACTCCTCTGTACATTCACTGCTGCTGATCGGCGCGAAATAAGATGATTGCTTCACTGTCGTATTCACTTCTCGTTCGTGTGATGATCAATTCATAGGCTAATCATGGCTTTTGATCGATCCCCCGTGCGAAGTAGTGAAGTCGGTGTTCCTTACGCCTTGACGCCCGACCTTTCGCATCCCACGACCAACCGAGACACAGCGATTCTCCAGGAAAGTTCCGATCTCCTACGCCAGCGCCATACACCAATAATTCAGCAGTATCTTCCCATCATCATCATCTCAGGTCCCTTCGTAGAGACGGTTGAAGACGTTCATGAGGGCTTCAGCGCCTCCCAGCCACTCATCTCGAGACCAGCATGATCCCCCAGCAGGTCGGCCTGCTGTTGACCCCTTGGCGCGGTGACTCCCTTCTCGTCAAGAACCGGTTTGCGCAGAGGCGGTTTGGGACGACCGTCTGTCGAGGATGACAATCCGACAAGACCGACGCCGCCAGCTGGTGACTGCGACGTGGTCAGCCCCGTGCCAGTTCTTCGTGGAAGCTTGGGAGGCGTATCTGCGAGTTGCCGACCGAGAGCCGATGTCGAGTCCCTGGTAGACTTCAAGTCCCCCGGAACATCCAAGAATGAGTGGCCTCCCTGATGAGTTGGGTGTGGACTGTGTATAGTCAAAGATGAGCGCCTGGGCAGTGGTGGTTTCGTCTTGGCATCTCCGTTAGGCACAGAAGGCTTGTCGGGTTTCGGAGCATTCGGAGAGCCAATCGTAGGAGATGCCGCAGTCAGGTGCGTGGGTTTCTTCGCAACAGGCGGAGGAATCTTATTCTTGGCCGAGTGCTGCGAAGCTTGTGACGCTGTCGACGCATGGCGCCGCGGAGCATCAGGCTTGGCGACGGCCTTCCTCACGGGGCGTTCCAAGTCGGTAACTGGCATCGTCTGCGTCCGGGCAACCGACTGCTTTGGTGTGCCGGTTTGCCTCCTAGGCGGCGGCGGAGGAGGAGTCTCTTCCTTGCCATGGTTCTTGTCTCTGTCCAGATTCAGTCTGCCAATCTTAGCGGGCAGTGCTGACGGATCATAAGGTGGAGGCAGCTTTCTCTGGCCTGAGCTGGAAGCCGAGGTTGATAAGATGGTGGAGTGGTTGATGTGTTCGTAGGGTGACGTTGACATGCTGGAGAACGACGATAGTCGAGATCTGCTAGGGATGCTGACCCAGTCAGGTTCTTCCGTAGGTGCGAACGGGTTGTGAGGTCGTTTGGGGTTCAGGATGGTCTCTTGCGACGAGTCTATTGGTTTCGGAGCTTTTATCGTCGAACGAGCCATCTTTCCGTTCTCCAGCCACCACTTCTGTCTGTCAGAGCTTGCTGGTGGAAGACCTGGCTCTATGGCGTCGTAGCCAATGAGGTCCTCGTCATCTGTCTCCTCGGTCGTTGCGTTGGCGGTCCCTTCGCCAACCTCGGCCTTCCTCCGCACGTAGATCTCACGGCCAATCTTGTCTTTGAGGGCCTCGTTGACGATATTAGCCGTGCACTCAAACGTTGCATACACTGGCCGATGATCCGAGAACTTCAGCGGCGCAGAGTTATAGGACAGTTGCCGCAGATTGGTCCCTTTGCGGAGGATGCGGTCGGTCCAAGCGGGGATCCGCGCTTTCTCGCTGCTATCATATTGATCCGTACCAATGTCGTATTTGTAGGTGGGCATGAAGGTGATGCGGGCTTCGGAATAGAAGCGGAACGCCAGTCCTGCCACCATTTGCAGATTTAACTGTATCGCCGGTCAATACGACTAACAGATATACGCCAGACCAGAAGAGAGTGCAACCAACCTGATCATTCTCGTACAGCCTCCCAAGATCCTTGTTTCTGACAAGCTCGTGGGCCTTCTCGTGGCTCAGACCGATCCTATAATTGAAGTCTCCAAACCAAATGACAGAGTCTTCATGATTGCATATTAGCACGGCATTAGCAGTCGTTGACTCCAAGACAGCTCTGCTTACCGTGATCATCGATGCGCCTATTCCGCTGGAATCGTAACCCGTGATAAATCGTTGCGTAGTCCTTGTTTCGTTCGTCGTAATTCGCAAACCCAGCCGCCAAGTGCGCCGTAACAAAGCAGATTGGCGTGTTCGCGTAATCAAACCGTATAGCAACAGCACCCTTGTTGCCAGCCATCCCGGACATGCCCGTCTTTTTCACACTCCCTTCGACGTTCTTGATATGTTGCAGGACCGAGCCCCGGACGAAGATGCACAAGGCTGCCCCAACCAGCTGTCCACTCCGGAGGAGGACATACTTCTCGCCGCCGATCTTGCGCGCGTGGTTGTCGAGCGTCCTCTTGACCGCCTTCTCCCAGAGCTGTTTCCGGGTGGGATCGCTGTTCATGATCTGCTGCGGACTGAGCTCGACAATCTCTTGGAACCCCACGGCGACAATCTCAGGCTGCGTGTTACCAAGCTCCGGTGGACAGAGCCATGGTGACAGGTCTTCGTCGATGCCAGTGGTGCGTCCATTCAAGTTGAAGGTGCCAACCCAGCTGGATGAGTGTCAGTAGGAAAATTCGACCTGTTAGCCTTGTATTGGTGCAACGTACATGTGTATCTTCTCCACAGAGGAGTACTCGGAACTCCTCTTCTGCAGCTCTCCGTTCACGTAGTCGCTGATTGGGTCGTAAAGAATGACCGGCGCCTGGCCAACAAGTCTTCCGAGCAGCATGTCGATCGTGTTCTGCCTCCCCTTGTCGGCGAAGTTGTTGATGTATAGTCGCGTGGCCGACTTGCGAGCATCCGCAAAAGCACCGGCGAGAGACATCTTGCCGTGGCGCGTAAATGACGACTTGAGCGCGCCAGTGCCGGCGTATATTCTCGAAAGGGCGTCGCCGTTGTCTGCCCAAAGGCTCGAGTGGCGCATCCAAAAGTCCGCCGTCGCATACTCCCCTCGGTGGGCCAGAAACGACTCGACAGCCATCTGCGAGATCATAGTCTGTATAAGATTGGTCCTGTCCAAACAGTCCAGGCAGTTGGTCCTGAAGACACCCTCTTGCTGCAGGACGACGACTGGCCGGCGGTTATGATGGGTCGTGCCGTTCGAGTCTTGCTCGAGATCATCAGTGTCCTCTGCCAGGTAGTACGCGAAGCCATCGGCCGAGTCTTCGATGTGACGGCGAATCTCCCTGGCGGCTTCGTAGCCGGTAGGGCCCTTCGTTTCGGCGTGGAAGTCATATTCAGTGGAACGGAGGAGAACATGATCCGGGGATTGTTTCTCTTGGGGCCTGCTCAGGGGGCAATGCCGGATCGCGTTACGGTACAGCGCGCTGAGCTCTGCTTCTCCCGGTTTTGAGGCGCTCAATAGATTGACAACATGGACCGCACCGTATGCATCTTCCAGTTCTTCAAAATGCTTGTTAAAGGCAGGCTGGGTTCCATCTGGCGACCGGGTGATGGTAATCTTCTGTTGGCCGGGGATCAGTCCTGCAGTTTGTTCCCAGAAGACTGGCACTGAGCCCCGGACCTGGGCATAGGAGAAGGTGATGCCAGAAGGACTCCAGTACACCGTCTCTGTCTCGACAAAGTTGGCCACGTTGCCATCGTCATCTATACCACGCGAGTTGAAGCGCGTGCCAGCCCTCCTGCAGGAGAGACGCGAGATCACGGTCAGATACGACGGTAAGCCGGATTTAGCAGAGCGTAGAGGTGCAGAACTCTGTGGTATCGCTATAGTAAGACAAAATCCCCGTATGGCAGACGTCAAGATCCTGGAAGCATCCAAGATGTCTCGCTCGTGGTCTTGCAGCCTAGACCGGAACTGAACCAGAGGCTGGATCATGTACGAGTTCCACAGGAAGGACTCGTCGAAGTTGTCGATGTCGAAGGTGGCAGAATCCGCAGCTCTGTCTTGCAGGATGTTGGTGACGTCGAAGTCTGTGCTGTAGTAGAAGCTTCCGTTGCTCAAGAGCTTCTGTAACTCGTCGCAAGGATGCTCAATCGGGGTCTCTCGGCGACTCAGGTTCTGTCCGTAGGTTGACACGCTGTCCGAGCCAATGTCGTAGGTGTCGAGTGACACAACATCGTCGTACTCGGACGAGTTGAGGCAGAAGAACTGCACGCTGAGGATCCTCTCGACGGTCTCACCGGGTCGCAGAGTGGCCACTCTGGAGGCATGGGTTATGACGCAAATAAAGACGTCGCGACCCAGCGCTATAAACCCAAGCGTTCCGTATATTGGTCGGGATGTTAGAGGGCGATAGTCGGCGAGCATCTGCTTGGAGACGGGCGAGAACTCGACAATGCATTTCGAGTTGGGGCCATCGTTGCTGTTACTGTTGGCGCGCGGACGGCCGGAGGGAACGGAGGCGAGGGAGCCGTTGGCTATGGCCTCGCCGGTGGTTTGGCTGTAGCGGAGGATGAGAGCATGGGTGGACGAGACAATGGCAATGGCCCGATGAGGGTAGTCGCGGACTAGAATCTGGCTCGACTTATCCGAGGATGGTGCCTGGCCGGTCCACAGGGCTGAAGAGGGAGTGTAGTCCATGCTGTCGCAGCCGGACGAGACGGGTTCGAGAAGGTGGGGGAGTGGTGGCCGCTCAGCATCGCTCGGGCGGCCAGTTCGAGACGAGGACCGGTCGCTGTTCGGGCTTCGAAGGCGATGTTTAGGGCATTCGTAAGCACACTGGCCTTGCAGGCATTTGTAAAAGCATCGGGGGCTATGCTTTGTTGGTACTGCGCAAAGTGGCTGTACGGAGCGGTAGTTGCACGGTGTTTTGCGACCAAAGGAAATTGTACGTGGTGGGTTTAGAGTTGGGGAGGTAAGGGTAAGAGCAGTGACGAAGTTCCGCGTTGCACTAGACAAGGTAGCCGGCACTAAAAACAACCGTTGGCCTTGCTTGGCCTTGAGCCTCATCGACCACAGCCTCAACCCATGTCTACCTTGCACATGTGAATGATACTGCCCATACCACAGTACTACATAGATACCTATGAAGGGCGGTTCACCTAGTTTGGTCATGGCGAAGACTCGGCAGAGTGCATTGAGTGAGGTCAGGTGCCCTCGAAAGTCACAAGCGGAAGCGGAAGCTTAGCCTCTGTTGAACATAATTCATGCCTAACGAGCTGTACCGACGCTTCACAGTCCCCAAGTATAATGTTCCCGCCGTTCCCCAATGACTTCTATTCAGATGGAACCTCCAAGATCGTAGCCAGCCACACCCGATGGAAACAAAAAGGCTAGAATAAGCGTTTTGAGGCACGTATGAAATCAGAGAGGAAGTGATGGACGGTGCATCCCGCCGCCGGGGATAAAGACTGCGCATTGATCACTTGAGGCTTCAGATTATGAATCAATAAGTGAGATCATGCTCCCCAATGGGGAGTCATCCTCTTCCTATCATGTTTGTTTAAAGATAATCATCACCAGCCTATGGAGAGAAAAAGAGAGAGAAAGGAAGGCCACAATCAGCTTTTGTAACGACTCGAATTTTCATGGCTTCTTGGATGCTGACTAACGAGCGCTAGCTTTGACTGGGTTAGCCTGCAAGGATCGGCCTCTTCGCGGGACAGATGATTGAGAATCTCTGCCTGCAATCCTATTGGCTCAACCGAGCTTTCGCGAAAGGTCTCCTGGGCTGAAGCTTTGCCAGCCTCCCTCGCATCATTCGACCGCGACCATTCTTCTTCCATTCACTGCAGGGCCATCAACACCGGCTCGCCTCAGTTTCTCCTTCTAGTATATGTGAATATCCCCAGGTCTCCAGGACTCCCCCTTCTTGATAAAATCTCCCTGTCATCCCTCTGTCCAACCCGAACTCAGATCGCAACGATGGCCGACCTGGGAAGCTTTGGAGGCATGGACGAGGAGAGCGCCGAGATCAAGCGTCTCGACGCCGAGGTTGTAAGTCGCACTGCTGCTGTCATATCGAGGTTCCCACGCCGCGTCTGAGCGTGCGCTAACTGGCTGTTGTCTTGGATGCAGGAAGCCGATACGGACAACTTCGAGAACTGGGAGAAGCTTGTGCGCGCGTGCGAAGCTCTCGAAGGCGGCCTGAACCGAAACTCGAGCCCGCATGCTCTTGCCACACTGCGCGATGCCTACGACCGCTTTCTCTTCAAGTTCCCTCTGCTTTTCGGATACTGGAAGAAGTACGCCGACCTAGAGTTCAACATTTCCGGTCCCGAGTCAGCAGAAATAGTATGGCCCCTCCCCCGTATTCCCCCGGCCGCGTTCCTGGTCGCTAACGGATGTCTCCCAGGTATATGAGCGTGGATGCGCAAGTATCACCAACTCTGTGGATCTGTGGACGGATTACTGCTCCTTCAAAATGGAGACTACCCACACGCCTCACCTTGTGAGAGAGTAAGTATAGGCTGTGTGCTTTCCTTCCCATTCCTTGACAGCCATAATCGCAGCAGACACGGAAGCGGTTTCACGGCCGCCTGCGTGGGTTCGCAACCATCGCGCCCCTGACGTCCGTCTGTCACGGTGAGAAGAAATCCATGCCAAGGCAGCCATAATTCGCTGGGATTGCTCTCTCACACTTATCTACCAGGCCCTGGTCACTACCAGCAGATCATTCTCCTTCGCTCTGAGAGTTCTGTCCGTTGTTCCTATCGCACACTCACCCTGAGACGTCGCTTGGCTGATGCTGCCGTTGGATGGATCATGATTCGCTTGCACTAAGACCCCGTTCCTGTATTTGCACACCCTTTCCCACCTACTGAATCCCCTGTCCTCCCTCCTAAGAGTTGTCTCTAACGCTGCTATCAGGCTATTCGATCGGGGCGCAGAGTGTGTTGGCCTAGACTTCCTCTCCCACCCTTTCTGGGACAAGTACATCGAGTACGAGGAGCGGCAGGATGCGCTCGACAAGGTCTTCGCCATCCTTCTCCGCGTCATACATATCCCGATGCATCAATATGCGCGGTACTTTGAGCGGTTCCGCACGATGTGCCACACCCGGCCACTGACAGAAGTCGTGGCCCCTGAGGTGCTATCGCGGTTTCGCGCCGAGGTCGAGGCTGAGGCGGCGCCTTATGGCGTCCAGAGGGCAGAGTTGGAAATCGAACGCGACATCCGCGCCAAGGTCGACGCCTTCTACTACGAAGTGTTCACTCGGACTCAGACCGAGACGACCAAGCGCTGGACGTACGAGGCGGAGATCAAGCGCCCGTACTTCCACGTCACCGAGCTAGAACACCATCAACTGGTAAACTGGCGCAAGTATCTCGACTTCGAGGAAGCGGAGGGAGACTATGCCAGGATAGTCGCCTTGTATGAACGGTGCCTGGTCACATGCGCCTTCTACGAAGAGTTCTGGTTCCGCTATGCTCGGTGGATGTCGGCCCAGCCGGGCAAATCCGAGGAGGTCCGCAACATCTACCTCAGGGCCACGACCTTGTTCGTGCCGATCAGCCGTCCCGGCATCCGTCTGCAGTTCGCCTACTTCGAGGAGATGTCGGGTCGGGTCGATGTGGCCCAGGACATCCACGCAGCCGTCCTCATGAAGCTGCCCGATTGCGTTGAAGCCATCATCTCGTGGGCAAACCTGCAACGTAGGCAGAAAGGTCTCGACGCGGCCATCGAGGTGTATAAGGCGCAGATTGACTCCCCGCACGTTGACATATTCATCAAGGCCGCGCTGGTCACTGACTGGGCCTATCTGCTGTGGAAGGTGAAGGGCTCTGTTGACGAGGCGCGGACCGTGTTTCTCAAGAATGCCCAGTGGTACGCGGACAGTCGCACGTTCTGGCAGAAATGGCTGGACTTTGAACTGGAGCAGCCGACAAACGCAGAAACAGAAGCACAGCACGGAGAGCGGATCAAGCGCGTCTTTGAAGATCTGAGGACCAAGAGCCGGCTGTCTGCTGCGGTCAAGAAAGAGCTGTGCGAGGTTTATATGGCATACCTGCAGCACAGGGGCGGCAAGGATGCCATGAAAGAGTTCCTCAAGGTTGACCAGGAGATGTTCGGGTAAGCAACGGCTCTTTCTTTGGGAGCACGCCCTTCCTGCCTATCATGCCCAGCACGCTAACACCGCGCTGCAGTCCTCAGTCAGTCTCCATACTGTCGAAAGCCGCGAAGGAGAATGGCGCGGCTGCCCCTGAGCTTGACGAAACCACCCGACTCAAGGCAGAGAGCCGGTTCTTCAGTTACTACCAGCTGCAGAGTGAGCCAGAGGCCGATGCACAGGGCCCTGCACCGTTCAACTAGACTCTAGGATTCTGCGATGCAGCAGGCCAGTGCTGAGGTGGTGGAGAAGCCCGCCTGATTGCCCCGAGGGTGGGCTATCGCTGAGGATGCAATGTATGAATTGGGCCTGATGACATCTCACCCGGGGTGCATTCCGAGACATAAACGACTCTTAGGCGGATGAGATCAGAAGACATGCCATCTGCCCAATCTGCTAGCAGGGAAGGTCAACTTCATGCAGCTGCAGAGCTGTTGTCATGGCCAGTCGTCCGCCGGGTGTTCTAGTAATCACTGTAGCAAAAGAGCAGGTCCCTAGAGTAAACAGACACTCATCCGAGTTGGTAGCAATGCATATTGTTTTGTTCGGACTGACTTGTACGTTTCAATGGCCAGTACGACATCGTGCCTTCGGATTTGACATCGCGCCCTCGGATCTGACATCGCAAACTGCTCGGTCTACGAGTTTCTAGGCCGAAGAGGTGCTCCGTCGGAAATGCTCCGAGGATTGAACTCGCCAGCCATTTGCAGGTCAAGCCGAGTTTTGTCCGCACGGACCATCTTTGTCACCCCACGGGTGGTGGCAAGCTGTGGGGGCCAGAGACAAATTTGGAGAATTCGAGGTTGGAGTTCAACCATCGACCTGCCTCGAAGTGACTGTCAGGACTGTCTTGTTTGCTCGTTATTAGTGATAGCCCGCCAGAGGCGCCTTTGCTTGTTTGATCTCGATTGTTGGACATTATTCCGTCTGTACAGAGGTGGCACGCGTCTCCGCCGTACGAGAGGACGGCTTTCCCGATAAGAAGAGCAGTGAGTCAGTACGTACTGTACCTTGAAAGATATGACCGGCTACGGCACACATGCTTCAAACTCGCCATTGAGTCACAAGTAGGTGGCAGCAACCGATCAAATTTGTAATATTCGTAGGTGGCACCAATGACTTTTATCATAATGGAAGTGTAGCACGTCAGACAGACTTAAGGGCGTACTTCTCGAGCTCCGGGGGGCGCCGCCAAGGGGCCTCGGTCAGGATCGGAGGCGACCCGTTATCCCGGCCTCACCCACGTTCTCTGAGCTGACTAAACTACGAAGTAAACCCCTTGTGATTGCCTCGAGGGGAAAAACCTACCGGAACCCGATCCACCATCGTCCCACATGGCAATCGTCCCTGACACCCAGTGGGACTCCGTGAGTGGCCAATGGGAACTCTTCGATATCGCTTCTGTCCGTTTCCAAGGGTACAGTGAGACTCCCTCGTGGCTCGCGTTAAAAAGAAAAAACCCCCCGTCTCCTTCTTCTCGCGGACCGAACTTCTCTGACTCTTCTTGCCTGTGCCAACCACCGTCTCACACACCTCAAAGGTAGGTAGTTATCCTTCCTCACAGACGGGACATCAACTGTAACCTTCTTGAGAATACTGCAGTCTCCCACCGTAAACCTCGGGTTACTGATATCTGACATCTCCGCAGATGGCTTCAGCAACACGCTCCTTCGCCCGCGCGGCCCTGCGCACCGCCACCCGGCCGTCTTTCGGTGTCGCCGCACCAAGGATAGCCGCTCGCCAGGGTGGTCGCCGGTACTACTCGTCCGAGGCGCCCAAGTCCAGCAGCAACCTCTGGATGTGGCTAACCGGTGCCGCCGTTGCCGGTGGCGCTGGCAGCCTCTACTACCTCAACCAGAGCGGCGCATCCGCCAGCGCGACCCCCAAGGTCTTCACCCCGACCAAGGACGACTATCAGAAGGTGTACAACGCCATCGCCGAGCGCCTCGAGGAGAAGGACGACTACGATGACGGCAGCTATGGCCCTGTCCTCGTCCGGCTGGCGTGGCACTGCAGCGGTACCTACGACAAGGAGACCGGTACCGGCGGCAGCAACGGCGCAACCATGCGCTTTGCGCCCGAGGCCGACCACGGCGCCAACGCTGGCCTGAAGTATGCTCGGGACTTCCTTGAGCCGATTAAGCGTGAGTTCCCTCAGTCTCGCTGATTGTGCGACGCGGGCGCAAGCTGACGTTTGCAACAGAGCAATTCCCCTGGATCACGTATTCCGACCTCTGGATCCTCGCCGGCGTTGCCGCCATCCAGGAGATGCTCGGCCCGAAGATCCCCTACCGGCCCGGCCGCCAGGACCGCGACGTGTCCGCCTGCACGCCCGACGGCCGCCTCCCCGACGCCTCCAAGAAGGAGGACCACCTCCGCGCCATATTCTACCGCATGGGCTTCAACGACCAGGAGATCGTCGCCCTCGCCGGTGCCCACGCCCTGGGCCGCTGCCACACCGACCGCTCGGGCTACTCGGGTCCCTGGACCTTCTCCCCGACCGTCCTGACCAACGACTACTACAAACTGCTGCTCAACGAGAAGTGGCAGTGGAAGAAGTGGGACGGCCCCAAGCAGCTCGAGGACAAGGCCACCAAGAGCCTGATGATGCTGCCCGCCGACTACGCCCTCATCCAGGACAAGGTCTTCAAGGGCTGGGTGCAGAAGTATGCTGCCGACAACGACCTGTTCTTCAAGGACTTCCAGGCCGTTATCGTCAAGCTGTTCGAGCTGGGTGTGCCGTTCAAGGAGGGCACTGAGAGGTTCGAGCTCAAGACTCTGGAGGAGCAGCAGAAGTAAGGGGCGTGCGGTATCGGACTCGGATAGATCGGAGGATCATAATAGACTTAGACCCAGACCGGCTAGAGGTGCGTTAGACGGGCTGGAGAGTCGGATTGCATCAGACGGCTAGAGCAAGTCCTTCGGCTCACACGATCTTAATACGGCCTCCCAACGGGAGGAGGATCAGTTTTTTGTGTAGATACCTGTTTGTATTAGTGGCCGTCTGGCGAATAAATTCTTCTCATTTCTAGAGAAATAAAGACTCGTTCCAACCCTGATCTCGTGGAACCTATGGATATATGACTGTGTTCAGTCCAATCGAGAAGTGCTGTCGGCCGCAAAACGACCCGCCGGATGGCTTCCCCTCCACGAGATTCAAAGCAGGACGTCAAAAGTGGCTTCGGATGATGCACATGGGATCAAACGTCGTCTTTCCCCGCATGTCAATCAACGGGCAGATCGACCGTGGGGGGTGCCGCGGGACGAGCCGTTGCAGCTTTCGCGGCAATGCATTTCGCTGTTGTGATGCCGAAACTTGAGAGTTGTGGTGATGCTGATTGGCCTTGGGTGGCGATGGCTCGGTGGTTGCATCCCGCGCCACCGACTGCAATCCCCTCGTTGTCCCTTCTTACCTTCGTTGACCTCGTTGACTAACTCGAACTGCTGATCCGCCTGTCGGATTCACGTCATATATACACCTGGTAACACATAAATTGCATGTGGATGTAATGGCCTTGGGTATCGGTTTCACATCTCTGGGTTTAAAACACCAGCTGCAGGTGACGGTGCTGCTCTCGCTTGACATGCTCCGCCATCCTACTCGAAACGTCATCGACAATGGAGGACAAGGCTACATGATCACCTGAGACTACACTAGAATTTCGGAACGGTCCATCTCATCGCTTCCTTCTCTCTCCGCACGGAATGGTGACTCTGGCTCTAGAGCTAGGAGGTCTTTGCTGGCTATGCCCAGACCTGGATCACACACCACCTATGCTGCAACCCAGAGGAGTCGCCTCAAGAAGACGGGATGAGCCATCACTCATCTCCGTAGGGCTCATGTAAAGACGGGTACGCAAAGTCAGACGAACATCTCGCTCGTTGATTGCAACTTTAGACGAGGACTAAACCGTCGAGTGCCAAGGTCGCACGCATCGTCAGCCTCGGGGCGTACAGTGCTAGGTAATGCTGCAGTTGCTAAGCATATAACCAGATGATAGACCTGCTTCGATCAGTTTAAGCTAGAACCTTTAGCGTCAACACTGGGACTGCTTCCAGTTCGATATACTTCCAATGCGTGAAGATCTACGGCAAAGAATCTGACGGGGTTAGGGTTGTTATCGACGTCAACTTTTATCTCTCTCGCCCCTCGACCTCGGCGACCAGACCAGCTGCTCGCAAACAATATACTACATCCCAGCCCTCTCACACAGCAAAAATGGCATCGAGCAGAGTCCCAGCGCTACGACATCTCGTCAGCTGTCCCCTCTCCGCATCCCGCCTCTCCCAACGGCGCTGGGCCCAAGTGCACGACGTCCGCTTCCTCGTCACCACCCAGCAGCCGCGCAACGTCTACGAGAAGTACCGCGACAAGCTCGAGCGCAAGGCCCGGGAGGAGGGCCACGGCGACATCGAGACCCTCAAGAAGGCATATACGGAAAAGATACAGACCGTGCGAAGAAGCGGCGCCGCGGCTGCTGCTCCTCGGCAACAACAATCAGAGTCCGATAAAAATGCGGCGCCACCGTCGCCCCTCAGACCGCCCACCTCCGCGGCCGCGACGGCACAGCCCGCGAACCCGACACCGAGCCAGAAGAGCCAGATAACCCCCCTCTCGTCGCTGATAGACATCGAAAAGTGCCGAGCCCTGCCCAGCCGCGAGCTGACGGCCATCTGGCGCCTCCGCCACGCCGACACGCCCAACAGCCTCTGCGCCGCGATCCCTGCCGCCACCTTCGAGCGCATGAACGCCCTGGCGCGCGCGCACCCGCAGTTCGTCCTGCCCGTGCCCCACCCGGAGCAGGGCGCCGAGATGCACTTCCTGCAGTGGACGTGGGACGCGCCCAGCCGGAGCGCGACGGTGCTCTTCACGCAGCTGGCCGAGTACAAGGCCCGCGGCGAGTGGGCGCTGCCGCACACGAGCCTGACGCACTACACGGACCTCGCGGCGGAGGCGGGCGTGGTGCTGATGCGGGGCGTGGTGCAGGACGACCGCGGGGTGAGCGCCGAGGACGCGCGGTGGCTGGTGCTGTGCCTGCAGCGGTTCTACGGCGGGTGGGACGGGGAGGGGGAGGTGAGGGAGAGCGAGGGGAGGAAGGAGGAGAGGAGGAGGTTGCTGGAGTGGTTTGGGAAGGGGGATTCGAGGTTTAGTGTTGAGAAGTTGCTCGAGGAGGCGGAGAGGATGGGTTAAAGTGGCATACACTAACCTGTACATATAGACTGCGCTACTGCGTGGATAGACTTGTACGTTATACTGCGGTGGAGTGTATCTACAGCTTCGGCCCCTGGACTCTGTCCGCCTTCCGTGCTTCGTCCCTCATGAGCCTCCGCAGAATCTTACCGCTGGGCGACTTGGGCACCTTGTCCACGAAGCACACACCCCCTCGCAGCTTCTTGTGCGGCGCGACTTGCTTGGACAGCCAGTCTGCCAGCTCCTGTGCCTTGGCGTCGCTTGCTTCGACTCCATCCTTCAAGACGACGTAGGCGCGCGGCACCTCGGTCGCCAGCTCTTTGTCCTCGACGCCAATGACGCATACGTCAGCTACCTCGGCGTGACCAATGAGCAGCCCTTCCAACTCGGCCGGGGGGACGGGGAAACCCTCTGGCACGGCTGTCAGCAGATATTCACCACACCTTAATCATACCACCTCCAGGAGAAACTTACTATACTTGATCAACTCTTTCAGCCGGTCAACACAATAATAGTTCCCCCACTTATCTCTCCTAAACACGTCCCCTGTCTTGAACCACCCTCCCTCGGCAAACGCCTCGGCCGTCCTTTCCGGCTGCTTGTAGTACCCGAGGAAGATATTCGGGCCCCTCAACCACAGCTCCCCCGGCTCCCCGTCCTCCACGTCCTGCCCGTCCTCGGCCACGATCCGCGCCTCCATGTTGGGCACCAGCTTCCCCACCGAACCCATGTGCTTCCCCCACTCGTCCCAGCTCTGCACGTGCGTCACGCTGCCCGTCTCGCTCAGCCCGAACCCCTGCTTGACGGGCACCCCCAACCTCTTCCACACCGCCTCGGTGAGCTCCTTAGTCAGCGGCGCCGCGCCCGAGTGCAGTATCTTCAGCGTCGAGAGGTCGTAGCCGTCGACGAGCGGGTGCTTCCCGAAGGCCAGCACGATGGGCGGCGGCACGTAGGCGAAGGTGCACCCGTGGCTCTGGATGGTGCGCAGAGCCGCCTCGAGGTCGAACCGCTCCAGCACGACGATCTCGAGCCCGAGGTACAGCGAAGCCAGGATGCCGCACATAAGGCCGTAGATGTGGAAGAGCGGCAGGACGCCGAGCTGCTTGTCCCCCTTTCCGTCGGGCCCCCCAGTCGGGAAGAAGGTGCGCCCCTCCATGTGCGCGAACTGCAGCAGGTTGGACACCATGTTGTAGTGGCTCAGGCAGACCCCTTTCGGCAGTCCCGT
>Ga0209127_100436_pt1 | contig 14538 bp, 11 predicted proteins | sample LakSupMetagenome_FD_187469 | JGI IMG/M metagenome (GOLD analysis project Ga0209127, IMG submission 187469) | Freshwater microbial communities from Lake Superior, Canada - Sta WM archaea (SPAdes) (version 2) | ecosystem: Environmental > Aquatic > Freshwater > Lake | place: Lake Superior, Canada...
AGGTACCTGTGCTCTATCACCAGAAGACAGGCCTCTGGCGGCAAGGAGGCCGGTGAAACCGAGAGTTTGAACGCAGGATCGATTGAACCAGGGGTATCGATAAGATAAGAATTAGACACCCGCCGTCACCGGCCACATCGCTGTGTTGGGAGAACGGAGGAATGCAATCGTTACAAGATCCGATACGATCAGGAAGCATCCGATATCCTCACTGTGCCGTCGCAGAAGATAAAGCTTGCACCAGATCTTCCTGGACCAAGATCAGGATTACAAACGGACAAGCCCTGCCGGAAGAAGGGGTCCCTGGAACTCGGCTGAGTTCCTGCCAAGTACCGACAGCTTGGGGAGCTCGATGGAACTTGACCCCGCACCTTCACCTCCGTCAGCATTTGCATGATGGATCCAACCCACTCCGCCCGCCGAACTGTGCCTCATAACTGGCCCGGAAAGGCAGCCAACTCGAAGACCCATGCTGCTAACCCATGCTAACCCATGCTATCGAGGCGAGCGCGGGGCAAGAAAAAGTTGTGCCAGGGCGGGGGAGATCAAGGGATGCGCAACCAGACGACGAGGGGCAAAGGGGCGGGGAGACGTGGTGTTTACATCGTTGTCCCTTCTTGCTTGGACCCTTTCCGAAGACTTGTTTGGTTCTCGATTGATCAAAAACATCACCTTTCTGCGGTGTCATTCGCGATTGACTGATCTTTGTTTACCTGTCCACGGACCAATCTTCCCGACTACACCCCCTGAATCCCCCGAAAGATGGCCCCTCCTCCATTCCGCGCCGAGCACATGGGCTCGCTCCTGCGTCCCCAGGATCTGCTCGACGCCCGCGAAGCCATCCGCTCCAAGGGCATCTCAGAGGAGGAGGCCGGTCTGCCGGCGATCGAGAAGAAGGCCGTGGCGGACGTGGTCAAGCTGCAGACGGAGCTGGGCTACAAGGCCGTCACGTCGGGCGAGTTCAACCGCACTCGCTTCTGGGGCCTGATGTGGGACGAGTTCGAGGGCACCCTCCGTCTGCAGGACGCCGAGGCCAGCATGTTCCGCCTCTACCACCCGGACGTCGTCAGCCTGATCGAGAAGGACAGGAAGGTCATGCCGGGCGACTCGGTCATTGCCGGCTCCAAGCTGTCGCACAACCCCGAGAGGTCGCTGTCGAACCTGCACGAGCTGAAGCTGGTGCAGGCTGCGCTGCCCGAGAGCGAGTGGAAGAACATCAAGCTTACGATGATCACGCCGGGTGAGTCTAACAAGCCTTGTTTTCCGGTCTCGGCTTGCGGAGTTTACCTTGCTGACCATCACTCCGCAGCGTGGTTCCACATGCGCTACAAGCAGAACCGGGCATACACCCCGGAGGCTTATTCGAACGACGCCGACTACTTCAAGGACGTCGCCAAGGTCTACCAGGCCGAGCTGGACATGCTCTACAAGGCGGGTCTGAGGAACGTGCAGTTCGACGACCCCGGTCTTGCTTGTAAGTGGCACATTCGGCAGTGACTGCTCGGTTGCTGACGTGCGCACCGCCAGACTTCTGCTCCGACAAGTTCCGTCAGGGCTGGGCCGAGGACAAGGACAATATCGGCACCGTCGACGACCTGCTCGACGCCTACATCGCCCTCTACAACGACAGCATCAGCAAGGTCCCGGCCGACATGCACACCGGCGTGCACCTGTGCCGCGGAAATGTGAGTGTTCCCCACTGCTACAGAGTCGCGACGCAGTCTCTAACCCTGCCCAGTTCATCGGAGGACGCCACTTCGCCGAGGGCGGCTACGACATCATCGCCAAGAAGCTCTTCACCGACCTCAAGGTCAACACCTTCTACCTCGAGTACGACACGGCCCGCGCCGGCGGCTTCGAGCCCCTCAAGTTCCTGCCCAAGGACAGGTACGTCGTCATCGGCGCCATCAGCACCAAGCTGCGCGACCTCGAGGACAAGGAAGAGGTCAAGCAGCGCATCTACAAGGCCGCCGAGTTCATCGCCGAGGGCAGCGGCGAGTCCCGGGACGAGGCCCTCAAGCGCGTCGCCCTGAGCCCGCAGTGCGGCTTCAGCACCCATGAGACGGGATACCCCCTGACGCTCGAGGACGAGAAGAAGAAGCTCGCCCTCGTCAGGCAGATTGCCGACGAGATCTGGGGAGAGCCTTGACTGTAGCACAGTGTATTGTCGTGAATGAGTCCATGTGGGAGGCGGTTGTGTCGGTCGGGATCACGGGATCAAAAGGTGTTCAGCGGGTGCAAAAGCATTGACTTTCAACAAGGTCCATGGCGAGCGTTTATACCACATTATCGAGTCGGAAATCAACTTCCTCGTCGCTGGGGCACGCCAAATCGTTGATTAGGCGTTGAGATACAGAACATATAGCACGCGAATATAAGAGGAGAGTCCAGGTCTGCCGGCAATGGGTGTGCCTCGATTGCCCATGACAAACGCGCTGCCTCTCATTGGCTCCCTGGTGTCTCGTTTCAACGCGCGTCGTGGCCGGAGGTCCGTCGATGGCGAGGGTGTCATGTCCGTCGAGTTTAGCCTGCAACACCTGCCGCTTCCCAGCGCCTGGAGATACATTAAGCATACTTAAACTGCGTTTTAAACCCATATCTGACCAGGGGCCTTAATTTACGGGACTGTGCCCCTCCCTCTGCCGAGATATCGGAACCGATGTCGAAGTTCTGCTCTGGAAGCTATGGCACGACAGTGCCTGGATCCGCAGCCGACTACACCAACTGCAATGCGCATATCACCTATCAGAGATCCGAGAGTGATTGTAGGGCTCATGGTCACCGGCGGGTAGGCTTTCAAGGATCGTTACATCAAGCAATCATATAGACAACGAGGAAAGCCGGAACGATCACCGCGAGTATTGAACCATCGGTGGTTCTGGACGCAGACCTGGACACGCCCTCAACTTCCGCTGTGGCGTCTACCCCTATATTACCAGTCTAACTTGCGACTCCCTCGAGATTGCAATCATCTCGATACCCGGACCCTCATATACAGGCGGCAGCCGACTTCAGCCACAGAAGCGAACGGCAGCCAAAATAGTAGCACCGACCGCAACGCTTCAGACTCCTCCATCGGTAAGTGAATCGCTCAGGGACATGGCTAGAGTACATATACACCACACCTCCGGCAAGGGGCATCCCTCAAAGCATCCGCCTTGCCAAGATCTCCAGCTGCTGTCCCCTCCCGTCGTAGTCCAGTCACACGTCCGCGGTCCTTCGCAATGGGTCTCCTCAAAGCATCGACAGCCCTGCTGGCGGCCATCGGGTCGGCCGCTGCGGCCCCAACGCCCGAATCCCAGCAGGTCGCAGCCACGACCAAGTACTGCGACGCCGCCTCGACCATCTGCTACTCCGAGTTCACGTCGACCAACAACATCGCCTTCCGCATCGCCATCCCCGACACGGCGACCGCGTCCGCCCCCTTCGACGTGCTCCTGCAGATCGTGGCCCCCAAGGCGACCGGATGGGCGGCCATCGCCTGGGGCGGCCAGATGGCGTATAACCCCCTGACCGTCGCGTGGCCCAATGCCGCGACGGTGGTCGTCTCGAGCAGGAGAGCCACGTGAGTGTTGCCTCCCTTGTCACTGTGTCCGCAACGGCTAAACCCGCCCAGCGCGCACACCCTCCCCGGCGCCTACGCCGGCGCGAGCTACACCGTCCTGCCGACGTCGGCGACCAACACCACGCACTGGAAGCTCGACGTGCTCGCCCAGGGCGTCAGCACCTGGACCGACGCGTCGGGCAAGGCGGCGGGGCTCAACCCGGCGAGCACGGCGGTGCCGCTCGCCTGGGGCAGCTCGAGCAGGGCGGTCACGACGCCGGCCAGCAACACGAGCACCTTTGCCGGGCACGACGCCAAGGGGAAGTTCACGCATGACCTGAGCAGTGCCAAGATTGCGGGCTTCGAGGGGCTGGTTGCGAAGTTGCAGGGGACTGGCGCTGCTGCTTAGGTTAGCCTGGGGATGGAAGCTATGAGTTTAGGTGTTGGTGAGGGATGGGCTGGAGGGGGGAGGGTTAGTGCTAGAGGTGTATATACGAGGAAGGAAGAAATGACGGAGCCGATGAGGACCGGTCTGGCAGATTCATTACTAGCTCCCCGTACACTGCGCGTTGTGGCCCGAATGAGAAGCTCCAATGTGCTCCCAGGTCTCCAACGGGCTATGTTATTCTGCATGTGGTCTCGTTCAAAAGATCGCGCCGATGGGCTGGAAGCGGATGGCCCGTGCTGATGGCGGGGCGCTAGGCTTATCCGCCGGCCCACCCGTTGCGTGACGTTTGGCGAGCGCGTTCTGTAGATCATCGCGAACCTCAACTCCAACTTTCCTTCGGCGAAGGAACTTCACATCGCCCATTATGTCGGACGACGCGGAGAGCGGCGGTGACTACGACCTCGAAGGCTACGGGTCCCAGGACTCCCTCGATTCCGAGGCCGACAACCCCTTCTTCGAGCTGGAAGCTGTCGAGTCCCGATCCGGGTCCGACGACGACGACGACAGCGGTTCCAGCAGCGGTTCCGAACGTGCGCCGTCCGAGCCAGGCTACTTTGGAGGTCCAACATCGTTCCCCCAGTTCTTGCGGCTGCCCCCCGAACTGCGACACCACATCTGGAGGCTATTCTGCCCGGATCTGGTCGCAAAGGGGCGAGTCTTCGAGTTTACTTGCCATAACTCCTATGACGGTGGCTACGTCGGTGACCACGCCTGTCTACAACAGCAAACCGCGGCGACGCGGGCCGTTCTTGCCACGCACCGCGAGAGCCGGGCATTAGCTGTGCGGACGTTACCCGACACTCTGGCCTTTGGTCACACCGGCGACGACCACATCCGCTTCAGCAGAGAGAGAGATATCATCTTCTTCGACTCAAACATCCCCTTACGCGAAGACCGTTACAAGGCGTTTGTCGATCAGATTCGGCACTTCGCCGTTGAAGCTCGGCACTGGCCCGGGGCTGGCGGAACAGCCATGTCCCTCAACGTCGGCCAAGATGCAGAAGCGTTCCTCGAGAGGTATCCGAATCTGCAGACGGTTTACCTGCATGTGGACGCGCACGACTGCAAGCTTTTCGAGATGCCGTGGCTCCTGGTGGACAAACTGAACACTTACCGCTTCGAGACGGTGGAGGAGCATAGTGGACTCGGGGAAGACATGGAATATGCCTACTGCTGGCCAGGTCCTGCTGGAGACGCGGTCCCCATAGAAGAATACCGCTTTCCCTCTAAGGATCAGGCCGATGGAGACGCGGACGGCCGAGATCCTGACAACAGCTCCAGCTCAAATGACAGCTCCAGCTCAGTTGACAGCTCAGCCTCTGGCGACAGTCCTGGCTCTAAAGACGAACTCCTCTCGGCAACGCGCCGCGTCCCCTTGTTTCCCTTGGTGGAGTTCTGCCTCGGGTCCGGGCTGGACATGTTCGATCGCTTGATGGAATGGAGACGGTCTGGCGGGGACCTGGACCTGGCGTGGGACTCGTCGTCTGATTCGGACTCGGAGACGGACGAGTACGAGAGCGAGGGCATCAACGACGAGGACATCGACGAGGAGTCACAGGCTAGCGAGGACGAGGATGACCTCGCTGTGCTGGACCATTCCGAGGACGGATCGGACGCGGGCGGCGGGGTAGCCGATCACGTCTCCATATCTTCATCGGATAGCGATGGAGACGGCACCGGCGACGGTGGTGCCGGACATCTGCCGGATCACAGCGAATATCCGGTGGCCACATTCTCGAGCCCGGACGCGGGGCCCGAGAGTCCCGGGAGTAGCTCCACCCTGCAGGGCGACGGACCGCAGAGTTCGAGCTCGGAGGAGAGCCCGGTGCGAATGGTCAACCGGCCGAAGCGGCGCATCGTATCCTCAGACGCGGAGGACGACTCAGGTGACGAGCCTGTGGCCAGGCCATCCAAACGGGCTCGTGTCGTCTTGTCAGACTCGGAGGACTCGGAGGAAGACGACTGAGATGGATGATGAGTACGATATGGACTGGATCCGGACGGCGAGGAGTAAGACGATCAAGATCGATGACGAATACGATATAGACACGATGGGTTCCCAAGATATCCGGGCTGGGTCGAGCCCCAACTTGGCAGTATAAACGGTACGTACTGTACTAGCGCTGTCTCCCAGCGGCTTTGATCGAGAGTTCAGGCCACAGAAAGGTCGCGCATGTGATGTCGTGGTCTGGCGTGGCTCCCAATGCGTTAACGCTGCCCTCTGAGGAATATTTGGTGGCCATGTGTGTTGATGGATGGACAGGAACAGCACAGTAAGCTCCGAAAGGTAATGAAGGGCTACGAGGTTTGGTGATCGTATCCCACCGTAACAACGTCCTTGTGCATCGGTCTCCTCGTGCTGACCATCCCCAACGCCCTCCACACCGATCAACAATGGCTCTGACCTGTCACTGCACAAGTGAGTCAAAAGGTTTACTCTAAGAGCTTGTAAGAATTGGGTCAACGTGGGCTAAAGCCTCTCGGGCACTGTTATGCTATTGGTAACTGCAACAATAGCGCATTGGTGGGAAGTACACATATGCAAGTCGCTGTGTGAGCGTTGAGTTGAAGGACAGCCGTGGTCAACTGTCGAGCATCAAACAACTCATGCCTATAACTTCAACGCCACTCGGTGTTCCAAGCCATGCCATTCCTGATTCTTATCCGATCCGAGCGTCTCTCCCAAGTCTTCGGCCGACAATCATCTCCAGAATATCACACCGACCAGAGATCCTTGGTTAGACACGCGCAGGCCACAAACATGCATCTCACCTCACTAGAATCAGAACCCTCCAGGACGCGTTGGTTGATTGCATGACGTCAATGAACAGAGTATTTATCGGCCTAGTGAATTCTGAAACTTATCCTCCCGTTGCCACATGAGTAGAATATCCCAGTATACACAACTTAATAGCCGGGCAGTGGTTGTTGAAACCATGCCTCAAACACACGAGGTTTGCTATGAGATTGCACATGTCTTCATGTTGAATGAACACGGTTGGGCCCTTTCCACCCCAACGCAGCATTATGAACGAAAGTATAATGACACGGACAACAACAGCAAGACAGCTTTGAAATGGTAAACACGCGACAGCGATTGCAGAAGCCCCTATTCTTCCTCTCCCTCATCCTCCTCCTCACCAGCAGGCCGGCACCGTCCCTCGTTCAAGTGGCGCACCAGGTTGTCCCGTCGAGTGAACCATCTGTGACAACGGTCACACCGATCGCCCGGATTCTCGATGTTCTGCCTCCTGGCATACTTACTGTGGGCCACCCAGAGGTGTCTGTTCATGTCCCTTCGCTCGGCTGTCGTGAAGGTACAGGGTGCGGCGGGCTTGCTGGCTGGGCAGGGGATGGACGGGTTGTGCGTCTTTAGGTGTTTTCTGAATGCGTTGCTTGGTCAGTCTGTCGGAAAGACAGGCGGAGGAGAGGGCTTACCTCAGTATGTGGGCCTTCTCGTACGCTTTGCCGCATGTTGGACAGACATACGACTGCGAGAGTTGGTTGTCATGGGCGTCGCTCGATCCTTGCGCTGGCTCGGACCAGGTGGAAGGTCCGGGGTCGGAGGGGGCCATCGTGCTGGCGGAAGCACTGGCGTCGTTGAAGCTACTGTTCGTATAAAAGTGCTGCGTGGCTTGCTGAGTATAGGCGGGGAATTCAGGTGTCATTGCGGGATAGGAAAATTGTGCTGCGGAGGCTGTGCCGTGGACAGTGTGGTCCTGAACCTGAGCCGTCGAGGGATCTATGCCAGACCCGACCCAGGGCGTAGGATCAGTTGCTCAAGAACTGAAACCGGAACCGGACTCTGCTTGGGCTGGATACGCGTTGGCTTCTGAGGGGTATTGCTGGGTCGCTGCAAAGTCCGATTCGTCGTATTGCTCATAGTTGACATATTCGTCGAAGGGCACGTCTCCCGGGTCCATGTATCCCTCGTCTCCCGGGTCCATGTAGCCCTCGGTCCCGGGCAGCGGATACCCGTTATGGTCGTAAGACATGGTGGATGAACTGTCTGTTGCCTTCGCCTATCTCCTTTCCTAGTATACTTACAGGTCAGGGCAACGAAACAGTCGAGCCACTTGACTGGAGACACGTACCGGAACCGCGGCGCTGGAGGCCACTTGCCTTATTGGTCTCGTAGGCCACGGGCCGCAACTCGATGCTCAACAAAGTCTATTCTGGGAAGGGTGGTACTCGGAAGCACCCTGCTGCAGTAGAGTCAGTGCTTCAGATCAGACATATGCTGAGATCGAGTGTGCTTAGAGTGATGCCCCCATGACTTACCCGTGAGCTGTGTGGTCTGGGCTTGGAATGGGGTTTGGAGCCAGAGGACTGAGGATTTCCCCGATACTACGGCTTTAATAAGGCAAAGAGTTGATACCGCGTGGCTCTCATTATCCAATGATGACTGTAGGTCGGTGAAGATTCTGGAGGCCGTCCACTACTCGTGTCTTCGTGCGTGGTCTCGGTGTCGTCCTAAGCCGGAGGCCCACCGCATAATGCACATACGCCCTTCTCGTGAGGCAGACAGCCTGTGACTGCAAGATATATCTGCATGAGATAGAGCACTAGCTTGACAATGACATGAGCGGCGGAAATTTAGGATCCTCGACACTAGAAACCAGTCAATGGGCGGAACTTGAGAGAGAAGTCATCGTGCATGAGAGGCCGCCCCCCTGCCAGGCTGGCTCTCAGGCAGCCATCATCCATGTGACACAGTCTTGGAAGAGGCCCGAAGAGAAGACTCCTCCGAAGTCCAAGATTGTCCGATCTCGAGGGCATGGAGACTGTTATCAAGACCAGGATTCGCTAGCCAGTGATCTTACTGCATCGATCACTGTCGTCGGTTACGAGAATCGAGATTCCGCACAGATGTGTGGTCTTTGTCACAGAGATGTGGTCGGCTACTGAGTGATCAAGAAAGGAAGCACGCGTCAGGCGGAGGAGCAGTGCGTCGGTCACCAAAGTTGCCTGTTGTGATGTAGACTCCATTCAGCCCTCAGAGGCAGCTCACGCCTGGCTCACGGGACACGTATCTAAGCAAAGTTACACTCAGCGCATCGAGATGAACGTCAAATACTCCCAGCAGGCGGACCAACCGACCCAAATGTTATGACAATCAATCGCATCGCATGCCAAATCCCCTGAAAAAGCAAACCATGACTGTGCCCCTGAATATAGCCACCAATCGTCAGACCGATACGCACCGCAACAAGCTAAATTCCGGCAATTACGACAAAGCAGTGCGCGCAAAATGATACTCACACATAAAGACCATCAGTATCCCTCCTGAATCTTGGCGTAGTCTGACGCTTGCTTCCGTGTCGGAGAGGAGCGGCAGACCTCATCCAGGGGTTTCTGGTCCGGCCGTCGAACCAGCTGGAACTGCTCGTACAGGCCGCCTCGGGCATTCTTCCGCTCGACGACCTTGACGACAGAGTACAGCCCGTCGTAGCGTATACCGCAGGCGGGAGCGTACGCGGCCTTGCTGCTAGCATAGCCGCTGCTCCTCAGGACGCGCACAGGGTTGCCGTTCGCGATCGACGTATGCAGACTCTGGGTCATGTTGCTGCGGTAGATGATGCGCACCGGGTCCACATTGTCGTGGCTGTGGTCGCTGCTGTACCAGATGGTGTCGCCCACGTCGCTGTCGAGGTCCTCGTACTTTGTTGAAGAGCCGGATACGACGACCGACCACGCTCCGCGCTCTGGATGTCCTGATATACCTGCCATCGAGTGGCCGTGCGCGCCGTGGAAGAGGGCGACCTTCTGGTACGGCCACCACGCTCCCGGCTCAAGGCCGTTGTGACCGAACACCTTGAACGGTCGTTTCTCGGCTTCGCAGCGGGGGTCCAGCACGTAGTTGAACCTCCTGTGAGCCGAGGGCTGAATGATAAAGCCGTGCATAATACCCTTCGCGCCCCAGATCGGGTGGTCAGGGGGCGGCGGCCGGGCTAGCCGGTACATGTCGGCTGTACGTAGTCCTCCGGCAGCCGTCCTCCCGGGCGCCTCTGTCGATGGCGAGGTAGGCGGGCTGCTGTCATCGACCTCGGGGCTGTTGTCTCGTCCCCATTGCTCGTCTTCGAATTTGTCGTAGATCCGCTTGGCCTGTACGGCGATCTCCGGTGGGCACCTGTAGACGGGGTCGAACAGGAGCTCCAACGCCTTGTCGATCTTGCTTGTGGTCCGGATGGAGGGCGTCATGATGGCATCTGTTTCCAGCCACGGCAGGAAGGTCCCGAGAAACGTTAGGTAGCCATGGACTTCGGCGTTCTCAGGCGGGTGCTTGTCGTCCTTGTTGTTCTTGCACTTTACAGCAAGGCGCGTTATCTTGGGCACCGCCTCCTTTAGGTAGCTTGCCGTAGTGTGGCCCGGGGGAAGCGCGACGATTGCTACAAGGTCGGGTTCATCCTGCTTGACTTCCGACATTGTGTGGTTGTGAGGCTGTCCACTTGCACTGGTTGAGTGGAAGAAATATATCGTATGAGCGGGATCCACCTAGCAAATCGCCTGCGATGAAAAGACGCGCCAGGGACTGGTTGAGCTGCAAAAGGGTCAATAAATATGCGAAAGCACGCGCGCGATCTTGTATTGAGTACTCACTTGAGGATAGGATGCTGAATGCTATGTTGCTCAACCCTTGGTGGTCCTGGCAGTGTTGTGATGTCGGGGTCGTCGTCGCGAACGGGTTATGTCATCCGATAGCGCCACAAAACAACGCCGGGCCGTGCCGCTTTGGCAACCCGACCCGAGACAGGAACCTTGAGTTGTGATAATTGACAGACGGCGATGCGGTGTTGCTGATGAAAGAACTCCAGATTGAGCGTACTGTGTGTTCTGCAGGCGAGGTGGGGTTATAAGTATGGTTTGGCGCGACTCGGGACGCAAAGTGACTTGCGAAGTCGGTTCCGTCGGTGTAACCTCCATTCAAGTAGGAAAGAATGCCTTGGTGCACGTCTCATGACGAAATCCAAGTCTGCAGTGAAAGGTCTTGTACGAGAGAGAAACGAAGACCACAAAGAGCTTGAGGACGGATGGGTCGTGAAGGAAACATTCCATTGTTGCACGAAACGGCAACGGCGATGGTGGTTGAGTAGCTTCATACACCCTAGCCTCACCCGAAACTGAACGCAGGCTGTTTCCATACAGCACAAAGCGCACCTTCCCGTGGGCCGTGAATGCCGGCGTTGTGCGTACTTGGAGTTTTGTCTTACCGTGTATCACTTACAAGTACCTCTATTTTCCGGCAAGTGAATCGCTGGCTTAGAAGTCGGGAAGCCGCAGGCAACGTCCTAAACAATCTGGACGTTCTGGCGACGAAGACGATGTGCTGCGTACCTTAGTACCGTATGTGAGAGCGAGTCTTTTTGTTGGCAATGACACCGTCGCCTGCACCGCTTGGCAAGTTGGGCATGCATCTGCTCGAGAGTCGAGATGCGGGTCGGGAAGATGCTCGGCAGGTATGTCAGCTTGGTATTTGTTTGGCGCATGTTGTTCATATTCTGGCTAATCTTCATCATACATATGTCGCAGTCTGTCGAACTGCAGCTGCAGGACAACAGGCTGCCGTTCTAGCAAGCAGGCTCTGGGGTGCCTCGAGCTTTTTTGGAGCTAGTGGGCGGATCTTGTGTCACGCCAGTGAGGCTGACGATGGCGGCTCACCGCTGCTTCTGGAGTTCGCTGGTCCGCCAAGATGAGCACGCACGGAGGGAACACTGCCCAAGGTTCGAGATGGGGATCGACAAATGATGTCGAGTGATAGAGTGTACTGTGGTAGCTCAACAGCTGTTCTGCTGGATATCACGGCACGCCGTTGACTGCCCGAACAAGGTTAATACAAGGCACTAGAAACAAAGCTAGACTAAAGAGGTAGTGGATTGCGGAAGGTTCAGCCCATCTCTCCTCCAATCACAGCCCAGATTCTGAGGTGCGCAGAATGGCGACCCACATCCGACTCGAAAATTCGAACCCCAAAACCAAAAAAAAATAAACGGAAAATGACAACGAGCCTCCACACCCAAACCAACAAAAGTGCACCTGCTCGAGGGAAACCTAAACGAAGTGCCCTCCCCAAGGAAGACTCCCCTCAGACCTTTGGCATTTGATCTCGTAAAAGTAGAGCAGGCTCTCCATCTGTATTCAAAAAGAAGCGCTTCACCCATGATCGTGGGACGTGGATTTCCGTCAAACTTTCCCTAAGCCTGAGCCCATCGCCAAGATGGCTTCCACCGCTACTCCGCCATGGAACGGCGAGGCTCCGCCCAACCGCCTGGACATCCTGCAGTGGCACAAGTTCATCAGCCCTCTCAAGGTAGACATCGTCGGAGATTTTGCCGGCAAGGAGCTGTTCGCCATCGTCGGAGAGGCCATGCTCGCCCACTGCGTCCGGGAAGCAGAGGTGGACTTCAACGACAGTATGACCTGTCCTCCCCCCCATCTTGCGGAGCTGCAGCTAACCGATCTCTAGACGGATTTCAGCTGCTGCACGCTGTCCATGCGGTCGAGAGCTTCCTGGCCAAGCTGGTGGAGCGTGGCTGCAACTTCCACGTGCTGTGGTTCGACAAATACGAGCATCTCTGTGTTCCACGCGGCGTGGCTCAAGAGCACGCGTACAAGTATCATCTCACGCGCGCTGTGCTGATCCAGCACCTGGCGAACCCACTCAGACTCGGCGAGGGCGAGTCGCCGCGCAGTTACCAGTTCCAGAGCCTGGAGTGCGACGCGTATAGGGACTACCTGGCGCTCAACGCCGTGCACTTCATCATGTGCTCCCACGGCGAAGCTACAAAGAGTGAGCAGGATCCCCTCAGCCTCGAGAACCTGAGCATAGGGTATCAGGTCGCCCGAGCTGGCTACTGTGTGGCTTTCATCAACGACATCTATTTCCAGAGCTCCAAGGTATGATAATCGCTGGGTGCGACTGTAGTTAGGGGACGCTTGCTAACCGATGGGCAGGCCTACATATCGATCTCCACGCCTGTTGGAGACCTCAATGCCGAGGATGAGGACGATTTGGAGCAAGTCAACGCCGCCGGCGAAGATGCGGCGGTCGAGGATTCTGATTCTAGTTCTGGCGACGACTCGTCGGTCACTGACGACGACGCCGAGTCCGTCTTCAGTGATGACAAGTCCGAGACCTCGCTGTTGTCGGAAGAACAGGAGGACGCTGCCGATGCCACGTCGCTGCCGTTTGACGAGGACAACGAGGGCTGCGACTACGCTATCCCGGCGACAAACGACGCCTCCTCTACCAAGAAGGAGCTGAATAGCCTCCGTGCGGTCCTGGGAGACGCCGCACTCTCTGCTCGCGAGGTGGTCACCCTGTACGCGCTGTCCAGGGTCTTGAAGTCCGGTCAGAGCGCGCAACGGAGCGCCGTGCTGCTCGTGCACCTCGTCACCCTGCGTTACTGCAAGGTGTCCCAGCGGTCGTTCCCCAATTCGAAGAACACGCTCGGACGCGCACACGACGACTTTATGCGCAGTTTCTCGTCCGTAGCGTCAGCCGCCCTCTCGGGATGGTTCGAAGGCGAATATGCTACGCTCCCGTGGGATGCTTACGACCTGATCGACGGCCGCCTCTATCTACAGCTGTCCCTGGGCTACGGGAAGCTGGAGCTCCCGGGTTACATGCACAGCGAAGTCACGCGTCTGGCTGAGATCCTGCTGTCGCTGAGTGACGTCGACGTCGCCAAACATCTTCCGAAGGCCAGCGCAGACACGGAGGCTTCGGCAGCCAGGGGCAAAGGAGGCAGCCGGCAGCAGAAGGCCCAAGCGGACGGTCGGTTGTCTTCTGTGCTCCCCTTCTCCCACCCGATCTTGGACCCGTACCTAGCGCCGGTCAAGGTGAAGACAGCCGATCCATCCGACCTGCCCGAAGCACCCAAGATCTTCCAGGAGCTCACCCACTGGCACAACGCGAAGAAGCCCCTCGATCCGAAGTACATCCCTAAACCCCCCACATTCTTCCAGATGAAGCGCAACCAGAAGTTCATGGCGGACACGATCACGTACTCGGCCAGTCTGAGCGGGTCGACAGGCAAGATCATCGACCCCGAGATCGTCGTCGTCCAGAACCAGCCGCCGGAGAAGAAGTCCAAGGCCCAGCCTCAAGCCGGTGCGGGACAGGACTGGAAGGCCGCGCTCAAGGAGAAGGCGGCGGCGAAGACAAAGAAGCCTGCCGCCGCAAAGAAGCAGCCTGCCAAGAGCGGCAAGCAGAAGGCGCTCGAGGCCGCCGAGGCGCTGCGGGCCGGAAAGATCGAGGACAAGTCGGCATACGTCGTCGCGTTCTGGGCCAAGCTGTGCGGCGAGTTTGAGAAGGAGAGTTCGCTGACGAAGAGGTACGCCAAGGCATCGAGGTACTTCCTCGAGGTGTCGTCGGCGCATCCCAGGGCCGTCGGATCCGAAGTGTCTCTGTACTTGTGCCACGTCCTCGCCCTGGTCTGCAACTCCAAGGGCGAGTCCAACCGGAGTGTGCCCGACATTCTCGCCATGCTCTGGGCGCAGGCCATCGACACGCAGCGGTTCCCCATGACGCCCGAGATCGCCGGCC
>Ga0209127_100437_pt1 | contig 14493 bp, 16 predicted proteins | sample LakSupMetagenome_FD_187469 | JGI IMG/M metagenome (GOLD analysis project Ga0209127, IMG submission 187469) | Freshwater microbial communities from Lake Superior, Canada - Sta WM archaea (SPAdes) (version 2) | ecosystem: Environmental > Aquatic > Freshwater > Lake | place: Lake Superior, Canada...
AATCTTTAGTGCGGCGCCTGGCCCAAGCCAGCCCTGCGAGATGGCTACCAAGGCGGTCAAGCCACACCTGGACCGTTCCGCTGCACACCGTGCCACACCTTAACCCCAGCTCTGCCGTTGTCGGGTGAGCACGGCCGACTTTGTTTACTTGCCCGATGCCTTAACTGAGCATGAATCATCCAACTGGCCAATATCTTCGAGCAATCCCGCACCAGCAAAACTACTTCAGCATATCAATTCTATTCTGAGAACCTCATATCGAACGACTATTCATGCACTACTAGTCCCGCTTTTGCTGAAGTCATCGATCCATCCATCCTGTTCCTTTAAACTTGAGCATTTCTCCACTTGGGTTACCATGGTAAGCTAAACACGAACCCTGAGCCGCATTGCCAACCGGACTGACCTTCTCTCTTTTCTTTGCAGGCTACAGCATCGAGCTATAAACCCTCTCCATTAGGCCAATTCGGCTCACCTCGAAGCTCGCCCTTCCGGAGACCAGAGTCGCCCGCATCCCCATCGCCACTCAGGCAGCAAACCACACCGGTAGCCTCGCCGTTCAAGCCAGCGCGCACAAATCCCGAGCCCAGATTTGCAGAGAGCGCAATGTCTACACCAACGGCTCAGACTTGGACGCCGCGGAGCACAGCCGAGCCCACAACACCGCAAACACGCACACCGGCCCCGCACTCCGCGCCCAAGATCACGGCCAACGGCAACGCTCTATCCCAGCTACAGCCCACCCAGGTCCGCACATTGCGGGAAGGCTTCGAGATATTGGACCGCGACAGCGACGGCGCCGTGAATAGAGACGACGTCGCCGACATGCTCACCCAGCTGGGCCTACCGGCGGGCCAGACGGACGTGTCTCGCTTCTTCCCGCCCTCGGTCCCGCAGACAATGACTCTTGCCGTCTTCCTCAACTCACTGGCCACGTCCCTGGCTGCTCTATCTCCAAGCACCGAGCTGCTGAGTGCCTTTTCCGCCTTCGATGACGACGACAGTGGGCAGATCGACATGGCGGAGCTGCACGACGCGCTCCTGAATACGGCGCCGGAGCCTGGCGAGAGGGCGCTCACTGCGGCGGAGGTGGACAGGGTTCTGGCTGGCTTTACCGGCCGGAGAGCTTTCAGTAAGAGCAACATAGGGGGCAACGGTCTGGGAAAGAGAGGCGAGGTGTTTAGATATCAGGAGTTTGTGAACTCCATTGCTGGAGGGACAGCAGGACCTGACCGGAGTTCATCTGGAGATTCGGAGGATTCTTGATCTTGAATATGGGCAGTGTATTTTACTGGAGACGATTCTTCAGGCGACAGGGTCGTTCGGCGACTTAGTAAACGGTGGTATGGTGAATACAAGGTGAACCGTGCTACATAAAGCTAAACATGGCCAGCTTCTACCAGCCAACAGGCTAGGAACGGAAAGTGCCTCAACTGGTATTGGGCGTGCGCCGGCTAGAATCCGGCGCCCAGCACAAAGCAGCGAGATGATCAGTACAGGCTTCGGGTTCGAACCCCCGTGAGTCGTAACTCGTAAGTAAACCTTGGGGAATTGGGAATTCCCCGAACGAGTTTCGTAACCGGACACCTCAAATGAAGGTGTCCGGTGAGCTTTTGCTGTTCTCAAAATTGCCCGTATCGACGGGCTGGGGGTCTTCGGTAACCTGTTTACCTTGAGGAAGTCAAGATCTAAGGTACCTACCTGTGCACAGTATCTGGGAACGCACGGCTGCGTCCTCCCAGCCTCTGCCCCACAGAACCTTCTCGAAATGCGGCAAGGGCCGCCAGGCTGAATCGCAGTAACGGGGGGGGCTACCTACACGTAGCCTCCACAGCTGTTAGAATCCCGCGAAATAAACCAGATAAACTCCCGTCGGCGAAGTTATATAATGTGCCCAGTTACGCACATGCGACCAGCAGCATGCTTACTCTGCAATATGCATCGCTATACTGCGATAGCTCTGTGATAGCTCTGTGACTGGTCCTTGGCGCTTAGAAATTGTAAACACTGGGCGATTCTGCATGGTGACGATTGGATGAACGTGTCGCCGTGCTGCATGTGGGTTGAATTTCCAAAAAAAAAAAAACGGTTCTTTGAGGTGTGGGGGCGGGCGGCAGTACCGCAACCTTCCTGCAGCGGCAAAAAGGGAAGGCCCGCTTGTACCCAAGACAACTCATCAGAGGTGCATCCCCTTTCGATGGATCGTGACAGTGCCAAACTACTGGCTCATTTAAACAACCCCCAGGTTGGGCCAGAAGGCTGGGAGGGAAAAAAGAGCGACAGAAGTGGTCGAATGGCAGCTCAGGATACCGGACAAGCCCTGTCATTTGCTCAAATAGTAAATAAATCCTCTTAAACCCTTGTGCGTCTGTTCCGTCAGAGAAGAACACGGCGGAAACGTCCAACAACAAGAAACTGCCCTGTGCATATCCGCATCTTGCCCTCTCTGCCTTGCCCGCTGCGTGCTTGCTTGCTGTATCTGTTGCTCCCTAGCTGCCATTGATCTTGACTTCGCCGCGTGTCTCCATTCATCTCAGCACTGGAAAGGGTTCAGCTTATCATCTCGATTCGACAAGCCGCCGCCGTCTTCTAATCATCTTAAGAGGCCATTGTTCATTGCGCCTTCCCGCGACCGGAAGCTGTCGAGACTCCAGACTGCCAGTGCATTGCGGACTCGATTAGGTACTTGCTCGACCCGAAACTGTACGAGGCGACAAGAAGGACTAACAGTCTTTTTTTTTACTCAGGGGCTAGAATAAACGCTGTTGCGTTCGAAGACGACGAATATATCGACCAATATCCGTCTCGTTCTATAGCCCGTTTGCCGTTATCTGGTTACAAAGCCTGACCTTGCACAAAAAGTTGCAGCCGCAGCAGGAAGTGTCGGCGGGAAGAGTGGCCGCTCCATAATTTTTTTGCCCTCTGCTGTGGCATTCTAGGTACCTCCAAGGTTCCAAGGCTCTACGGTAATCCGCGGGCACCCACATAATCCGGAGCGTTTCTCGTTGTCGGGGAATCCTTCTCAATGAAGATTTTCGATTTCAAGAAGAAGCCGTCCAAAAAGCACGACCTCGCTACGGACGACCAAGGCCGCACCGAAGACGACGACTATTTCCAGTCGCAGCCTTCCTCGCCCGCCAAATCCCCGACAAAATCCTCCCCCACCAAATCCCCGGTGAAGAAATCTTCTACCGCCGCCGCCGCTTCTTCGGGCGCTATTCCCCGGTCGGATTCCCCGTCATCACGCGAGGCTCACAAACCACGGCCCCCGAGATCTTTTGGTCGCCACTCCACCGATCCCGGCTCCCACTCTTCGCGCCGTAGCAAGAAGATCGACGCCGACACGCATCCTCTTAACCTCCCTCCCGAAGAACGCAAGAGGCTCTCTGCTCTCTCGGCCATGAGCGACCACCGGAACTCGATGGACATCGACACGGAGCCCGTCAATGGCGGGAGCACTCCTGCGTCTCCTGCCCAAGCCTCCCAACCACAGCCGAAGCCCGTGCAGCAAAGCAAGTCTTTTACGGTTCCGCTGAACACAAAGGCCGATGCAGAGAACAGCACGAATGGGACGAACGGCACCAACGGCACGCCTGTAATCGACCTTACGAAGGACGAAGACGACGATGTGCCCGAACCGCCCCCCCATCGATCTGCGCCGCAGAGCCCTGCCCAGACCGCTGCCGAAGACGCTGAGACGTTCAAAAACGAAGGAAACAAGTATTTCAAGGCCAAGGACTACACTAAGGCCATTGAGTACTATACCAAGGGTCAGTCACTTTGCCAACCTACGTACAAACCGGATATCAATGCCAACTAAACTGTGCTTAGCCGTCGTTCTTCAACCGGAATCTGCCACCTACCTTAGCAACCGAGCAGCGGCGTACATGTCAGCAGGCAAGTATGAGGATGCCCTCGAAGACTGCAAGAAGGCAGCGTCCCTCGAACCAAACAACTCCAAAATCCTCCTCCGTCTAGCCAGGATCTACACCAGCTTGGGACAACCCGAGGAGGCCATCGCCACGTTCGGTCGCATACACCCCGCCCCGTCCGCCAAGGACACGGCAGCAGCTAGGGAGATGCTGCAACATGTCAATGCCGCCAAGGGCGCTATTAGGGACGGCACGGCAGCCTCGATGGTGCTGTACGCTCTGGACAAGGCCGAGCGGCTCCTCGGCGTTGGCGCCCTCAAGCCGCGCAAGTGGCAGCTGATGCGTGGCGAGGCACTCTTGAAGATGGGCGACGCGCACGCTCTCGGCGAGGCGCAGAACATTGCCATGTCCATGCTTCGCAGCAACAGCCTCGACCCAGAGGGGCTAGTTCTGCGGGGACGGGCGCTCTATGCCGGAGGCGACAACGAGAAGGCCATTGCGCACTTCAGGAAGGCCTTGAGCTGCGATCCAGACTTCAAGGACGCCGTAAAGTGGCTGCGGATCGTACAGAAGCTCACCCGCACAAAGGAGGAGGCGGACAGCGATCTGAAGGCCCGCAAGTACAAGGAAGCCATTGAGAAGTACACGTCTGCACTGGATATCGACCTGGCAAACAAGCAGACCAATGCAAAAATGCTGCGGAATATGGCTACCGCCAAGATACAACTCAAGCAATACGACGAGGCCATCGCCGACTGCGAGAAGGCCATCAGCCTGGACCCGTCGTACATAAACGCCCGCAAGACCAAGGCCAATGCCCTCGGACAAGCAGAGAGGTGGGAGGATGCTGTTCGGGAGTGGAAAGCGATCCAGGAGATGGATCCAGAAGACCGCACCATCGCCAAGGAGATTCGGAAGGCCGAGCTGGAGCTAAAGAAGTCGCAGCGGAAGGACTACTACAAGATCCTGGCGGTGGACAAGAATGCCGACGACAACCAGATCAAGAAGGCGTATCGGAAGCTCGCGATCGTGCACCACCCGGACAAGAACCCTGGTGACAAGGAGGCCGAGGCGCGGTTCAAGGATATCAGTGAGGCTTACGAAACCTTGAGCGACCCTCAGTACGTACCCCCGTTTAGCTCCTTTATCCCTAACCAGCACGACTGCTAACACTTCCCCCCAGAAAGCGAGCCCGGTACGACAGCGGCGACGACCTGGTCGACATGTCCGACATGTTCGGCGGAGGCGGCGGCATGGCCGGCGGCATCGACCCGGAGATCCTGTTCAGCATGATGGGCGGCGGCGGCGGCGGCGGCGGTTTCGGAGGCGGCTTCCCGGGCCACGGCGGCGGTTTCGGCGGGTTCCCCGGTGGTGGCGGCGGTCGCCAGCGGCAGCGCGGCGGCTTCAGCTCGGACCAGTTCCCGTTCTGACAATCCCCCGGCTCAGAGGATGGACGCGACGTCGAGACGGACGGTGTAAGCTGTAACGGTAGCGGCTTGGAGGACAACAGCGGCTGTGACTTCGGGCGGCAGCAGCCGCGGCCCAGGCGCCGATCCCACGATGGCGGCGAGGAAGCGTGGGGCAAGACGCGGTGGTCGCCGTCTTGGAAGGCCGAGGCTGCGGAGGCGCGGGACAAGCAGGTGGAGCGGCTGCGGCGCTGGGGCGTCGGCGTCGTGGCCGCCTTTGTGCTGCTTCCTCCCCGGCTCGTGATCACGCTTGGTCTGGCTGTCGGGGCTGTGTACATGTGCATCACCGCGGTGAGGAGCGCTGGCATTGGCAGGCGGGATAAGAGCCTATAGGTTGGGCTGGGATAGACTACCCTTGTTTTGACCTCCGGACGTTTGGCAGGCGTTGGACGTTTACAGTTGGGTGGATCGGAAGGTTTCTATGCATATCATACAAGTAGTGCCGGCATCGCGATCAGCACTGGTAGGAAATAGACTAGCCATCCAGATGTTCCTCGCTCGTCTCAAAATTCTCAACCGATATCATGAGTTTGTAGTTGATAATGTTCATTGTGATTGTTCCCGTCCTTCGGCTCTAGCAGTGTGTTTCCGGTAAGGCAAGCTACCTATACTCCGTCCGATACAATGCTCCCTCTTCCCCAGGGTATGGATACGTCCGTCCCTGTTGCGCCTTTTAAGTCCATATCATTCAATAATCATAAGTCAAAGTCAAAGCTTCGGGTGCTCCCTATAGCGACGCCGAAGGCTTCTCGTCCACCAGCGCATCGACATCGATCAGGCGCCGCATATCCGCCCATTCGCGCTCAAACTCTCTGCCCGCGTCCTGGTGCAGCTCGTTGACCCCGGCTCCAAACCAGAACTCTTCTCCCGCCTGCAGGTCGGGGTCAACGTAGACCTCTTCCTCCTCGGCTGCCTCGGGTGGCGCCTCTTCCTGCGGGGCAGGTTGTTCATAGGCCTGTGAAGGCAAGACTCCGTCCTGCTGGCCGTACGCGCTGGTTGCGACCGCCACCTTTACCACATGCGGCTGCTGCTGTTGGCCCCCAAACACCAGGCCCTGGCCACCATGCTGATTCCTCAGATGGACCGTCAGATCGTGATGCCGTATAAACTTCGCCTCGCACCCAGCCACCGAGCAAGGGATATTCCTCTTCGCCGCGTCCGACAACCCGGACACAGCCGCGATGTAGTCCCCGTCATGCTCGTCGCCAACAGCATAGACCTTCTTGGGCCTCTTCCTGCCCAGGTGGACAAACCGCACGTGCTCCTCCAGCTTCAACTTGCTGATGAAGCCCTCCCCACACCCCTCCTCGGCCCAGTTCCAATCCGCAATATCCGCCGTGCCAAACGTGTCCACCTCGCCGCACACGAACCGGAACCCCTGGTGCGCAGTCTTGACGTGCGCATTCAGGTTCTTCCTGAGCGTGAACATCTTCGGACAGCCGGGCCACTCGCACGCGACCGTCTTCCTGTCCTGCACCGAGGTGGTAGAGTGGTACATCTCCACGTGCCGGTCGAGCTGCCCCTGGCTCCCGCACTTCGTGTCGCAGAAGATGCAGTTGACGTGCTCCCTCTTTAGATGCGCCTGCAGCAGCGCCATAGTCGTGAAGCCGACCCTGTTCCCACTCCCCTTCCCTCCCCCGGCCTCCTCGCCCTCCTCCTCCTCCTCGTCAGCAGCCCCGCACTCGTCGCACCAGAACCTCAGCTCGCCGTGCTCCCTCTCCACATGCCTCTTCATCGCCCCGGGCGAATCGAACCCCTTCCCGCACCCCTCCTGCTGGCACAGATACGCGTGCAGGCCCAGGTGCTCGGTGCGCACGTGCCGCTGCAACGTCTGGTGCTTGCGGAAGCTCTGCTCGCAGCCGTCGTAGCCGCGGCACCGGTACCGCTCCTTGCCCTCGTGGACGGCGGCGTGCCGCCTCAGGCGCGTGGCGGTGACGAACGACTTGCCGCAGTTGGGCTCCCCGCACACGTACGACCTCTCGTGGGTGTGGGTGCCCTTGATGTGCTGCTTCAGGTGCTTCTCCTCGAGGTAGTCCTTGGTGCAGTCCGGGAAGGGGCACTTGAAGGGGCGGTCGTTGGTGTGGCTGCGGAGGTGGGCGGCCAGGCGGGCCGGCCGGTTGAAGGTCTTGGGGCAGTTGGGGTAGGAGCATTTGATGGTCTTGAGGTCGGAGGGGAAACGTCGGTTGGTGGCGGTGGTGTCGAGGGTTGCGGTCGACGGAGGGGATGGGATGGCGGATATGAGGGTTGGTGCGAGTTTGGTTGGGGGAGCTGATGTGCCCGAGTAGAGAGATTCGTTGTCTGGGTCGTAGGGGAGGAGGGCGAGAGAGTGTTCATCTTCGGCGTGGTCAGCTATTTAGTTCAATTTTGATGGTCGAGGGGGCGTGCGATGGATGCGTTGCTCACCTTGAGATTGAGATGGCTCAGGGTTTTGCTTCTTGGCAGGACTCTCAATTCCCGCATCCTCGAGCGCTCTCTTCATTGTCGAGGGCATATTGTTCCGCCTTGCCTTGATAGCATCGCCGGATTGTCAAGCATTCTGACTTGACTTGGATTTCCGGACGTCGAACTTTTTTGTGGGATGCACTTTAGAACGAGCTTGTGATTGGCTTTCGGCTGGCAAGCTAATTGTGGGGTACCTCCAGGTGTGGGCCACTAGGTGCCCGTGTACGTACCTTCGTACAGGGGCCAAAACTGGCACTTCGGAGCGTCGACTCTCTAACATCATCTTCTCGTTCCATGACGGACTTCACGAGGTGGGACCGTGCGAACGGCGACTACTGTGCACAGTAAAGATTAGACAAAACTGGCAGTTCTGAACCCCAATAGAACAACAATTATCAACGCTCAACCGCTCCCAGCTTCGCAATGGCATCAAGCACGTCGAGACCAACATCTTCGTCGGCTCATTCTCCTTCGACCATGCCTACCTCGATAGGATCAGGATCAGAACACGATGACAATCCAACCATACAGTTTACGAGCGTCCAGGAAGTCTTTGAAACAATCAATCGCCTTTCCGGTGATTTTCTTACCGTTACAGGTCTGTAGACTGCCATTTGTGCTTTACTGTTTGCTAATCATTTAAGATGTGACTCCGAGTCGATTCGCCGAGATCGAGAAGGAGAGAGTGACTCGTCGACGTAAATTCCGCTTCCGCCGTTATCACGCCAACTCGCATATCCTCATCATTACACTCCCAACCGAGCTTCACGAATCCCTCCACCTCGAGCTTTACCAGCGGTATCGTGACCAGCTTGTCCGACAAGACAAACAAGAGACTTGGAAATCCATGGGTAGTACTACATTTCGAGCACGAGGTCATCCTGGAGGGGATGGTGGAGAAGGAGACTCTACTGGTGGCCCAGAGTCGGAACGTTCGGGACCGGATGGATGGCCAACATTGGTTATCGAAGCTGGGGATTCGGAATCGTTGGATGGCCTACGGGCAGATATGCGGTGGTGGTTTTCCACGTCTGAGCACAATGTTAAGATTGTGCTGCTTGCGAAGTTCGACCATCGGCAGCACCAGATCCTCTTGGAGTGCTGGGAGGAAGAGGCCGCAATATCTCGGCCAGGGGCTACGACAACTAGACGGGCAGCCACGCTCCAGCCGGTATTACGGCAGTCGATCAGTATCAGTCGCAACCAAGGAACGGATCCCATTTCATACAACGTCACTCGGGGTGCGCTGGTGTTGAGATTCAGGCTGCTTTATCTTCGAGCTCCGTGCCCACAAGAAGCGGACTTTGTAATTGGTGTTCCGGATTTGCAGCGGTACGCCGAGATGGTCTGGAGCAGCGTTCGAGCCTGAGCAGGGGGGGTTACACTTTTGTTAGACGTGTAGTTGAGATGAGCGGCCAATCAGAAACCGGCGTGCTCCCACCCCGACATAGGAATTTCGGGGGGGCGGGGGTTCGGAAGTCATTCATGTCAGCCTTGCAGAAGCTACTTTACCTTAGCCCGAAAGTTTTTTGCTGTTGTTCAAGATCCATCTCAGCCTTTGTCGGGAAGACAAAGCTTCCACTCCGCATCACCACATTCGTTTGCCAGCACTCCGCGATTTCCCCTAGACCGCGCGTTCCTCTTTTCGAGTCACAAATCGGTCAAAATGTCTGACTACGGTGGTGACGACAACGATCCCGTGTACGTATTGACCACGACTCTTGCTCTTTCCGGCATCCCCAGCTAACCCCGCCAGCGACGAGCCGGCCTTCGAGGACGAGGAGATCAACGACTACTACGAGCCCGAGGCCGGCGACGACACCGAGGACCAGAACAACGCGGGCGCCGATGCAGACGCCGAGGACAACGTGGTCGTCTCGGGCGACGCGGCCGCTGCAGCCAACCAAGGCCAGGGCGGCAAGAAATCAGACAAGGACAAGCGCATCCCCAACGAGCTGCGGACCACGACGCCCTTCATGACCAAGTACGAGCGCGCGCGCATCCTCGGCACTCGCGCGCTGCAGATCAGCATGAACGCGCCTGTGCTGGTCGACCTCGAGGGCGAGACGGATCCGCTGCAGATCGCCATCAAGGAGCTGAGGGAGAAGAAGATCCCGCTCATTGTTCGTCGGTATCTGCCAGACGGATAGTACGTTGGTCCTCATCGGCCTATGATATGGAATACAAGCTGACTGTGCTGTAGCTACGAGGACTGGACCTGCGAGGAGCTGTTGCAGTAGAGTTCGTGATGGCATGGTCTACTTCTCTCACAATGCGGATGCATATCGGCAGTCCTTCGTGGCAGTAACTGTCTTGCATCAGCGATGGCGTTCAGGATGAAAACACGGCTTTAGGTTGGCTTGGCTGGCTTGCACCTAGATCTCGGCAAGGGGAAACGGCGCAAATACTATTGACTATTACACTGTAAAGCTTGTTCTTTGCGTGGTTGTCACATTTGTGCTGAAGAGGAGCCAGAGCCTCGCCACAACGGCTTGGAAACCAGCCAGTCTTTCATGGGGCGATTCACCATACTACAAGCGCCGAGGGCCATCGCCTGAAGGATGGAATGCCGAACTCGCGCACGCGTCAACCTGCACTCTCGGTTACACTACACGTCGAACCTCAGCGATGGCAGGTCCGGTCAAAAGCGTGGACCGTACTACACGACATATATCTCGGCCATCGTTATCAGGTACAGGAGAACCGAGCAGCCAAACATGGTAGCTTGGGCTTCAGCCACGACCTGAGCCGGTCGCTGGGAAGGTAGGCACCATACTTCCTGGTGGCATGGTCCTTCTGCAGAAGGAAGATCATAGGCTAGCTGTCCACTCTAACGGACCCATGTCGCAGCGGACATGGCTCGCCGCACTTGTATGCTAGGCAGTTCAGTCCAGACTGTCTTGCTTGCTCAACGAGACCTGTGTCCGGCTACTGTGATCTGCGCGACATGCATTGTCCATAGATTGAGAACATGTGCTTACCTAGTCCGCCATTCCTTACACCAAACTTTGTATGTCCCGTGGACACTTGTTCTCCCAATAAAGGCTTGGAGATGTCAGGAATACCATTAGTCGCCATATTCAGTTACGGCACCTAAGACGGTACGGAGAGGCGACCGATCCATCAGACCATGACGCTGCCTTAGCTCTTATACATACTCGTTGGGATCGAGTACGTAACAGTAGCCCAACGTCAGGAGAGGACATTGAGATAAGGTTGTGGGGACTTGATGGTGCCAGATTCCGAGTTCTGAGATCTGACGGCGCTAACGGGCCCCCATTCAGCAGATCTTACACCCGGAGTAGCGGTTGCAGTTGTCAAGGACAGAGCTTCACGGTGATTCTTCTCGTCATCAACATGCTGGATTTTATCTGTTTCCCTTCGGTCCTCCATCCAACGTCAGACTCCTTCTGAATAAAGGATACTCGTGGACAATAGAAGTCACTCAATCAGTCACTCAGCCAGGCACCTCAACGCGTGCACTTGCCGGATATGTACTGCGCCGTCCGGCGTAGTATCGGGTTACCCAAGAAACCGGGGTCTTCGAAAGAACTGGGGTCATGATCCTTCACACCTTCGACCGGAGATGCGGAGTGAGAAATTAGACGCTGTCAGCGCCAATATGCTGCATTTTCGTGGCGCAGAGTGAGCTTGTGCCACGTAACTCGCATCCGGCGGTGCTCACGCTTTCTTCACTTCTTCCAGATGCAGGACTGCAGGACGGCACAGGACCCCCAGCACTTGCAGGAAAGCCAGATGAGTGGAAGAAAACTCTGCTTCTGCGAACCCAGCCACTTGCATCGAACTATACGTCGAACGAAGATGCCTGTTCGGGAATGGTTGAGGCTATATTGAGAGGCGCATTGGTAGCGTTTCTTGTGGACTGTACCCCGTGTTTCCTACTGGCCCTCCCATCTCGCTTGCCAGTGGCTGCGACGAGAGATGCGTCTCGCATGCGGGCATTCTCCCGATCTTGTGAAAAGCATCTGTGCGCTTGCCCGCTAGCTTACCGTTTGGTAGCAACTTCAGCCCATCCATCTTAGCCATATGCCCCCTGTCATGTTGGTCCCTTGGATTGCCTGGTAACCGGGACAGATTCTCGACCGGTCCCAGTCAACAGCCTTCACCGGTTACTCCACCCGGACAGCGCTCCCGGCAGCAGCGCAGGTATAGTGCGCTGCAATCTATTATTATTGCTCCTTCCTCGTCAAGTGCAGGGCGACCCCCTGTACCGGGGTCCCGGGGTGAGGCTCGAACTGGGCTGCCACTTGGGACGGGTGGTACCATGGAACGTCCCTCTGCCTGTCTCTATCCGCCTGTCTCGGCCTTCCTTCACGAGACTTCTACGGTCACCAGGCGGCAAGGAGCGCCACCACATGGCACAACCACGAGGGAGCAGAGACTGCGAGCTCGGCGGACCACTAGTGTTGTCCGTATGTGTTGCAAATATCCGACTTTGTCTGTGCAGTGCATCAAGCTCCCCGATGTCGATACCTGGTTGCGGGAAACAGCACAGACAAGCCTATGGAGGCAAGGATTCCAATAATAAGCGATGGTGCATGAAAGGACATGTGTCGGGCATGCGGCTGTTGCTTCCTCTACCGTTTAGCTCCCCATGTAAGGTCTTATTTCAGTCCGGGACCCGAACCGGAAGCGCCAACCTGACCCAGCAAGGGCTAGGGATGGTTTTCCCCCATCTCCTCGTTTCTTGGTCGCTCGCTCTCACGGTGGCCGCGGATATATATTTGGTGTTTGTGCCCATTAAATGTATGTCAGGTCGCACCGATAGCCAGACGGGGAAGCCAAGCGGCTCCATTGTCAACACCATGGCCCTTATTAACATGTGGTTGAGACTTCTAATCTTCGTGTCCCTCCTATCGGGCTCTGCGCTTGCGGCGGCTGACGCGGGATACGCTTACTCCGCACAGGATGTCAAGTCAGGCAAGGCTCTTGACAGCCTGAGCCAGAAGGCCTACTCAAATGTCATGAACCGCATGGGACAAGCAAAAGGCGCCACGTGCTCGGCGAAGAATATCAGGGTCCGCAAGGAATGGTGTGTCCCCTGAATATTCGCCCGTGATTCACTTCAGGACGGACAGAAGCTTACAAAGACTGAACCTTCAGGCGGACCCTGGCGAAGAAGGACAAGCAGAGCTTCATCGACGCTGTCAAATGCGTCCGCGCGAAGCCCAGCCTGTACCCACCCGGTGCGGTGCCCGGATCCAAGTCACTCTACGATGACTTCATCGCTGTTCACCTGAACCAGACTCTCTTCATCCATCTGACTGTCAGTAACGCCCTCCTCATCTCAAGCTCTCATTCAACCACATTTGCTTAGGTGAGACACCAGGGAACCTTCCTCACATGGCACCGCTACTACATCTTTTGGTACGAGAAACAGCTCAATCTCTGCGGGTATCCTGGCAGTCTTCCCTACTGGGAATGGGGCCTAGACGTCAACAAGGTCGAAGCCTCCCCGATCTTCGACGGCTCCCCACTCTCCCTCGGCGGCAACGGCAAGTTCATCCCCCACGAGGGGCTGATGATGCCCCAGCCCCTCCCGCCAACCGTCATCTCCATCCCTCCCGGTACCGGTAGCGGCTGCGTGACGACCGGTCCCTTCGGAGCCCCGACCGTGCGCCTCGGCCCCGTCGCCATGCCCAACTACGGGAACACCAATTCAACCAGCGTGGCGGACCCGCTCGGCGATAACCTGCGGTGTCTGAAGCGGGATCTGAACAGTGCCGTGGCGGCCAAGTACTCGAGTTTCTACAACAGCACCTCGCTGATTCTCGAGTCGGCCGACGTGGAGAACTTCCAGGCCATCATGCAGGGCGACCCGCGGTACGTGACCGGAGACTTGGGGGTTCATGGCGGAGGGCACTTCACGATCGGTGGTGATCCCGGTTCCGACCCTTTCATTAGTCCTGGTGATCCAGTCTTCTATCTGCACCACAGCCAGGTCGATCGGTTATATTGGATATGGCAGAACCTAGACTGGCCAAACAGACAGGTACGCCCACTCGTTTTTGGTAAAGAAAAGCGACTACGGCTGACTTTTGAATCCAGAACGTCTTTGGAACATCGACCTTCTTGTCCTTCCCGCCAACAACAAACGTCACCCTCAATGACAACATCGACTTGGGCGTACTGACGACGCCAATACCCATCAAGAACCTCATGGACACCATCGGGGGGACGCCGCTGTGCTATGTCTACCAATAAAGAAGGGTTATGGCTGGCATTCGCGGGCCGGCTTGAAGTAGGGGCGTTATACTCATGCCTTCATGGCACTGAGTTAGTAGCATTTACGTTTGGAAACTTAGTGTCTAAGTCTAAGGGATTATTTACTCAATAATAGGTGAGCCAGACAGTAACTCACAGTGAACATCACGCATCCTTCTCCCTGCCCCGAAAGAACCGCCCATCGAGATGCCTTCCGTTCAGGTACACAGTTGAACACATGAAAAAGTCTCTGTTCTCCTCCCAGCACTAGAATATCTCATCACTGGGTCCGCCGTTTGCTCTAGCCGCACACACGGCACACATGTTCAAGGATGGCCACCCTTGGACAACTGCAACGATAGGAAAATGCGACCAAAGACCATTTCGTGGCGTCAAACCTGGAACGGAGATGGTCACCCTTTTGCGAAAATCCCCGTGTCCGCACAGACAGCGGTACCAGCCCTCACCGAATCTTCACAAGCGTTTGA
>Ga0209127_100438_pt1 | contig 14481 bp, 12 predicted proteins | sample LakSupMetagenome_FD_187469 | JGI IMG/M metagenome (GOLD analysis project Ga0209127, IMG submission 187469) | Freshwater microbial communities from Lake Superior, Canada - Sta WM archaea (SPAdes) (version 2) | ecosystem: Environmental > Aquatic > Freshwater > Lake | place: Lake Superior, Canada...
CTTGTAGACATCCGCGCTAACCCTCACCAGCAGCTTGTCCAGCGTAAACCGCAGCTGCGGCGCGATCATGCAGAAGTCCAGGCTGGCCCGGAGGTACGCCTTGCGCGTCTCGTACACCGCGAACGCGTCCTCGCGCAGCGAGCTCGGCTCCTTGGTCTTGCTCTGCGCCACGTACCTGGCGAGCGTGGTGTCGAACGTCTTCTGCGCCGCGTCGAGCGTGCGCCTGACCTCCTTGAAGCTCTTCAGGTCTCCGCTTACAAAGGACTTGATGGGCTCGACGCTGAGGCCCTCCAGCTTCCTCGTCGAGGCGAGGATGCCGCTCCACCACTCGCGCGCCCCGTCGGCCGCCCGCCCTAGCGCGAGGAGCGTGTAGTCCGGGTCGAGGAGGGCGTCGACGGAGCCGCCGGCGGCGCTGGAGGTGGCCAAGGGGGGCACGAGCTTGGAGAGGTAGTCGTTGATCGTGCCCTCGAGGGCGAGCATGTCGTGCGTCAGCTTCGAGGTGGAGCGCATGTAGCTCTCGAGCCAGCGCTCGATGGCGTCGAGCTGCTCCGAGAAGTGCACTGTTAGAGCGCGGAAGGTGGGGGAGTCGAGCGATGCTTCGTTCAGGCCGACGGGGATGGCTGGGCTGGCGAGGCTGGGTTGGCCTGCTGCCGCTGCCGCTGGCGGCGCGGGAGGAGGTGCGGTCGTGGGTGATGCAGGGCCTTTGCCCGCGGCTCCCGGAGGAGCTGTGTCCGCCATCTTAGTGATGTCGGGTTTGGAATTGGCTTGCTGCCCGTCTGGTTGTTATTCTGTGGTTCCCATTCTATCGACGTGATCGTCTTCGGTGCACCAGCTTCGAGCTGGACTACGTCGTTGAAGGACCGGTCGTCGATAAGCGTTGGGGACGGAGACGATGACGTTTGAAACGCCCCATCCCGGTCTGCCCGCAGCTACCCCAGCTCGGCGTTTCATTTACGCGCCTGCAGGCCGTTTTAGCGCAAGCCGTCTGGACCCCTGAACTCCACCATGGAACGTCCAGGTAGATAGATATACAGTGTAGACCTAGAGATTGCAACATCAGATGAAAAAGGTTTAATAAGGCAGCTGTTACGGGTTTCTTTCCCAATTAACATCTAGACTAGTTCGCAGATACTGTAAGTGCTTGTCTAGTCATCACCCCACGGAAGCATGGCGAAGGGATTTAGTGACCTTTTGTCCTCGCATTTCCCGTTATTCGTCCATCATAACGTCGTCCTGCAATACCACATCCATCGTCGGTCCCCAGTTCCGCGGTAAAGCATAGACCTTGTATGTAACTCTATCCTTGCTCAGCAGACAGACTCTAGCAGGTATATCGCCTCTTTGAGAGCTCCTCTCGATAACCTCCATGTGCATAGGCACGAAACCTGCGGCGCAGGGGACTTTGGCAGTAGAGAGCAAGTCGCCGAGGTTGTCCGCCTCAAAGCGGAGTCCCTGTGGTTCCTTACCCGCTACGTGCTCCTCGTACGGCAACGACTCGAATGGAATGTTCAATAACAAAAGGGTAGAGTCTGGCGCGAGTTAATGTAAAGCCTCCCGCCAGCATGGGAAGAAGACTTACCTGGGTTGGCCCACAGGAGAAGAAGGGACTGCTGGTCGAGGAACTTGAAGTCGACAACTCTCCCTGCTGACATGGAAAGCCCTGCGACTCCCGTTGAGACTGCCCTGCTGATGCCGTTCATGATATCCAACTGAGTCCGGAATACTCGTACTATGGAAAAAGTCAATAAGTGCGCACATCAGAAGTGGGTGGAGACCGACCATCGGTTTGCGATTTGTCAGAGGCCAGAGCTGTATACACCACGCCGTCTACGCCGTTCTACATATATAGGCGTCAGTGAGAATCCGGAAGCGCGAGTGGAGAGACTTACAGGCTTTCGCTGACGGCACAGGCGAACATCATACTTGGTGGTGCCACCCTCCATGCCAAGCATAGTCGTAGGCGCAAAGCGCACCCTCCTTCTATGCATCTCGGCAATAGCCTTTAAGACCATGCCACTCCTGCTCGTCAGGTACTCGACCAGAAACTCCAGCTGGGGCAGAGCCTTCATGTAGGGCTGGCCAGCTTGGTACCTCTTGACCTGCTTCTCCAGCATCTCTCGCAGCGAAGCACCATCGTCCACTTGTTCCCAGTCTTTGGTATAGTCTTCTTTCTCCACTTCGTTGAAGAATATGCTCATGGGGCTGGTGACGAGGTAATCCTTGATATACTTCAAGACCTTCGGGCAGTCGACGTTCCCCTGCCTCTCCAGCAGTTCGTCTGTCAGAGTCGACGACGCAAGCTTGTCGATCTCTAGCCTCAGCCATGACGAGAATTTCGCAAAGAGGACTAGCTCCTTCATGACCATCCGCATCATCTTGTAGGATACCGCATATAACGATTGCACAATATCGATGAGCTTGGTGATCTCCGCTGCTGTGAAGCCTATGTCTCTGCTGCGCTCTTCGAAGCGCGCAATGCCTCGCAAGCGGCTGAGAATGATACTAGCCCGTTGTAGTGCTGGTATCATGTTCTCGTGGATCAGGGCTCGCAGGTTCTCGAGACCTGATGTGACGGCTTTGTCCCACCGTTTGTGGCCCTGGATCTGCAATTAGTAAAATCCAACGGACCGGTTCGAATTGTAGTAAGGGCAGCCTTACTCTCTCTGCGAGACTGTCGACGAGCCATTCTCTCACCGGCTCGTAGACATGACCTGTCACAGCCGTATGATATAGCGCCTGAACTATCGTCCTGCATTTAGGGAGCTTTTCCAGATCCTCCTGGATTCCGGCCATGAACCGAGCCGGCAGCTCTCGGGTCGACTTCCATTCTCCGACCATGTGGGTTTGGGTCTGCTTGATATACCGTAGAATGTTCTGAAGTGTCGTCGTCTTGGAAGCCAGTAAAGAGAGATTGATGGGCGAGGAGTGGATGAATGTCAGATCGACAGGGACCAGATATACAGCCTCCGGCTTGTCGACGTGTGGCTTGAACAGCAGAGCATGTGTGGAAATTTCCGGATGTGAGGAATGACAGCACAACTCTGCCGTGGCACCAGACTCCTTCGTGTTGGGAATCTGGTACTGAAAGCCCCCAATAGAGAAAGAGTCGTAAATGCTGATCTGTATCCTTCCGTCAGTCGTCCCGACAATGGTGACGTCCACGCTGTTCGCATTCTCGACCTTGAATGGACGGAATATGAAGTCAATCGCAGTCCTTGTAGAGAAGACGAGCATATCGGTGCTGGTCCTAAGTCAGCTAATGCTATTCTCCGAGGCGGATAGCATGCGGTCTCTCACCCCGAGCCCCCAGACACAGGTAACGGGCTAAGCTTGGGCAATGCCGTGTCAACCTCGATAAAGGTCAACTCCATGGGCAGATCGAGAACATTCTCCCTGTCCTGGGAATCGACATCCTCATTGAGCATTTCTGTCCATGAGCTATCGGCAAGAGATGCATCCTCGCCTCGTCTTGAGATCAGGTTCCGTGACCATGCTATGTAGGCGAACTTGGACTGCCCTTTCTCGGTGATTGGGATCTGATGAGCTGCTTTGGCATTCTCGAACCCGAAGAGCCTTAGCACACCATCGCTCCAGCCGGCTGCGAGATACTGGCCTATGCGGAGTGAGTGAGTGATGGCCCATTTGAGAGGCACAAGAATCTGAGGGAAGGGCATACCGTCGGGTTTCCACCTGAGCGCTTCTATCTTATTTGTCCTGTCAACATGCTTCGCAACCAGCTCTCCATGTGCCCGCCATAGGTTGAGGACGTTGGCGTCACTGGCTGTTGCGAGCAGGTTGACCGTCGGATTGCAAGCTATGAGTCTCGCTGTGACAGGGTTACTCAGGGAGCTCTCACTGAAGAGCTCCAGTTCGATAGGAGGCGCCATCCGAGGCGCATATGGTAGGAGAGCAAGCAAAACGCACGACAATCTTAGAGGACAGTGAGCATCCTAGCTCGTCTATGTTTTGGTCATGCCGTCATTTAGCAAAGTCATTAGCGACCTAAAGCGAATTTGCAGCGAAGGGACTGGCAGGTGAGGTCTTCCAGCGCGACTGTTGTTTCTGTTTACAGTCACGGTACAGTGCGTAATCGTTCGGGTTCTCCACAAATCTGGCATCCCCTGGAACTTTGACACTCTCCATAGCTCAACAACAGACCTCATCAAGTAAGTGCAGTGAACGGTATTGGCAGAGCAATTCCATGGTACTTTGATATTGATCAATTCGCGACTAACACGTGGCTTGTTCTAGGTACTCATCAAGCATTAAAAGACGAAGCCGACCCCAGCTTTTAACGTCCCTTGCACCGTCTAACCTGGGTCCACACTACTCAATCAAGTACGCATCTGCCACCGACTTGATCTCCCTGGAGAAGGAGACATCCGAGTCTTCCTCAATCAGGGCCACCGTGTTCACCTGCTCCAGTTAGTTGGGAATGTTGCAGAGGCAGTGGAGACGATGAGAAGGAAGAACTTACGTTAACGTCGACCCACGGTGTAGTCTTGGAGAAGCGGACTTGCATGGGGAAGAACTCGTTCTCGTCGTCCGTCTGGGCCTCGAATTCAAAGGCGCCGTTCGGGTTGTCCTCGTCCACGGTGCCGATAGACCACTCCAGACTGTCACCGGACACCTCGTACGTGGCGTCGAAGCTGGACACAGTCGGCTCGCCGCTCGAGTACGGGACAATGACGCTGACATCCTTCAGCGTCGCGCCTCCCGTGAGCTCGTACTCGATGGTCAGGGTAACATTGCCGTCAGAGCCCTTGTTGGTCCAGACGGTAAAGCTGATCGGTAGCGCACTCGTGTCCTCCACCTTGGGGGACGCCCGCCATCGTAGTATGGGAACGGAGTTGTTGACAGGGAAGCCCTTGGCAACATTGCTCATCTGGATAACCTTGGAGCCGTTGAACAAGTTGCGGTCAACGTTGGGATGCGTCCGGAACTGGACACCGTGGCTCGGGTTGGCTGTTAGGCCGAGCTTGAGCTTGGTCAAGCTAGGGTCCGCGACACGCAACATCAGGTCGCCGTTCACGGACAGAGAGCTGACGCCGCCCTCTCTCGTCAGCTTGGCGCTGATGGATTCATTGATGGTGACGTGGATGGCATCGCGGTCCAGAGTCGAGGACAGCCTAGGTGCCGCTGGCGCTGCCGCAACCGGTGCCGCAGCCACAGGGACCAGAGGCTCCTCGGCTTCTTGTCCCATATCGCCTCGCACGCGTTCGAACATGTCGTTGGTCTTGGACTTTTTGCCAAGTTGCATGCCCTTGCCCTTGGGAGCGGTGAACCTGGAGCGGTATTAGCAAGGAGACAGATATGGAGCGGAACCCCAACATACTTGTTCTTGTTCTTCTCAGCCTCGTACGAATCGTAGGTTTCGGTGACAGCAGGCCTCGACGGAGGGGTATATGTGGGATAGACGGGCGTCCGAGGCATGCCGCCGCCAGCGCGCCCGCTTCGTGCTGACTCCTTCCGCTGCATCTCCAGTTGCTTCGCTTTCCTCTTCCGCTCCTCCGTCGCCTCGAGTTCCTTGTTCTGCACCGGGTTTTAGCAATTATCCCTATACTCTCGACTGTCATGCTTACGCGAGCGATGATCTCCTGGATGCGCTCCTCGTGGCTCTCCATCTCCAGGAAGGTCTTGATCTGGCTGATGGTCAGGTTCTCCCTGTAGCCCAGGGTGACCAGCTCATCAAAGGCACTGAGCAGCTCGTAGGCATTTCTGAGGATCTCGCGCTCATCAAGGCTCTTGCAGGTGCTGGTGACGACCTGGGCAAAGAGGTGGAGGGAATCGATGTCTTGGAGGATGTTGGACTGTTTGTTGGTAATGAGGACCATGTAGAGCTCGTCCAGTGGCTGGTAGACAAAGCGAACATTGTCCTGTTCGACCGTGGTATGCTGGGTACCACTGTCGGCGAGCTTGGGAAAGGAGAGAAGGAGGGTCTCGAGTCTCGAACGGCGCATCTCGTGGAACGACCTGGCCAGGACGGCCTTGCCGCCTCTGGTGCAGATCGAAGCTGCGAGGACAACCATCTTGTTTGCTGTTCCTGGTGTATGTGGTTATCCAGGTAGCTCTAGCACAGGGCGATGTGAACTGATTTGGCGAGTTTATGGATTCCTGGTGTTCAAGTCGTTGCTGGTCGCCAATCCGCCATCTGGCCTGTGGTTGCCAAGTGTCTCCACAAGTGCCCAGGTATCTCATCTTGTTGGGCCGTGCACTTGCTCTACGTTTGACAACACCGTGCGCAGACCGTCCATGTCTGTTCACACTGTACCGTCTGCAATGTGATTCGCGCTAAACTCGCACACAATATGAGGCGACGAGGCGCTAACAGGCGGCTTCCCGCGTCTGCCTTAATTCCCTTTGAGCTTTCTGCAACCTCACCTCCAACTTTCCAGGCTGACCTCTATCAATCAAAGGCGTCATCTCCTCTGAGTCAGAGAAGGCTCTGCAATCTTCTACAGCTCATATCTTTGGGGAGCCAGTATTCCCGTACCTCTGTCAGCTTAAATACCACTTAAGTATCCATCCCGATACGGATCTCAACTCCTACAGACAACCCTTGCCGCACCAGGATGCGGAACTTCTAGATTGCGACTTTCTTGCGACGGACGACTGCTGGCTCAGCAGAAACCAGAATTCAGTGACCCGCCAGTATCAGATAACCCCCTAAGATGGCGGAGACGGTCTCAGACAGCGGCCCTCTGGGCCATGACGACGAAATCAACTACCTCGAGATCGATTTCGATGATGCGGCCGATATCGTTCTACCCAACGGTGATCGCTCTGACCATGCAGCGCCGACCGTTGAAACAAACGGTGAAGATCTCGACTTTCAGATCAGCGAGTACGAGGTCTTAGGCGACGCCGGCGGAAATAAAGTTAGCGGCGAGACCCGGCCTGGGGATGTCGCCCAAGCCGAGCTAGCAGTGCCTCATCAGAGCAACACTGCCGAGTCAGAGATCGGCTATGAGGATGAGGAGCCCTCCAAGGGCGAAACTGGCGGCCACGAGTCTGAAGCGGTTGGCCAGGGGCACGACGAGAGTGCTGGCCCTCCTACCGATGACTTCGACGAGATCGACTACGAAGACGACGGTGATTTGGAGGACGCCCAAGAGAATAATGTCGGAGCCGGGACGCAAGCAGCAATGGAGCCGTCGGTACAAGGAGGGGATGTTGCTACTCAAGTGTCTTTCCATCAAGTGTTGGATGACACCGCTGCCCGGAAAGAGTCAACAGAACACCAGAAGGAGGCACACAACGGCTCCATCCATGAGCCCTCGGAGGCCTACCAGCAAGAACTCGATCACAACGACACTCTTCAGCAGACAGCAGATGAGGGGGGAGACTCTGCGACGGGTACTCCTGCTGGCGAAGTCTCAGACGTCATGGTCCACTACAACGGAGCTGAGTACGAGCTTTGTGCCAGCGTGCACAATGAAGACCCAGAGACCTACTTCTTTGCGGATAACGACAATCTGGACGCACCGCTCTGGGAGTTCTTCAGTCGGCTTCGAGACGTCATTAAGGATGAGATCGAGTCGTCTGATGACCTTGTGATCGAGGTTCCTCAGCTCAAGCTGGAATTCAGCGAGGTATGTCACGTCGTTGGCTTCTTTCCGCCCGATTCAGCGCCTGACCTTCTGCAGGGGACGAGTAATGAGTTCCTGTATAAGTACACGTTCCGTGACATCCTCAACCTGTATCATCGGTTCAAGTACAACGATGGTCTTGAGGATTCGGAGTGCCCCCGGCTCGTGGTGCGTCTCCTGACAAAGCCCAACTGCCAAGAACGATTTGCCACGTTGATGGAAGCTGCCGATGCTGGGCGTGGATGGAGCGAGCTTTTCGAAGACTCGGATGGTTCAGACGTCGCTCTCGATCGGCACTCCCCTTCCGAAGAAGGATTCGACGAACAACAGGCCGACACCGGGTTTGACGACGAGCAACCCGGAGATGCTCGTGACGATGACATGCAGCATGAGGCTGTTGAGATCGTTGAAGAGGCCTACTTCTACGACGACACTAATGACGCCGATGACCATGATGCTGCACACGTGTTTGACGATCAAGAAGCAGAAGATCTTGGCCACCATGCCGTTGACATGGCAGACCATAATGAGGCCCATGAGCTGGCCGAGGATGATGAGCTCGATTTGGTGCCGGACCATTCCGATGATAATATAAAGGGCGTTGGTGATGATGCGGCTTATCCAACATTTAGAACCAACGAGGACGAGAATGCCCTGATGCCAGATGGCGAGACCGGCAACGGCGCTCTGTCGGAACTCACCGGCGCCATTCCTGCAGATACAGGCAGGCCCGCTCAGGGCAGCGAACTTGAAGGTCTCCACGATGAGACTGGCTCAGCTGTGGGAGCTTCTAATGCACTTTCAAGCGGTAATTATTCCCTTCCCTTTGATCTCCATTCGGATCCCCCCTCGCATCAAGATTGGCTCGACGACTTCCTGGGACGCGATGCCAAGCAAACAACCCCCGAGATGTGGAAGACATATGATGCACTGCCCCGCCATCCCGCACTCCCTCAGGCCGGTGGAGCTGATGCCGTTGACGAGGATTTCATCGACTATTCTGAGGATGAAGACGCGTTCGAGCAACCGGCCGCTGAGCACAAGGGATGCTTCACCCTCAGTCCGCATCTCCCTCATCACAGCGGAAAGTCAATTCCCGATGTTCATACCCTTAGCCACCGGAAGGCAGGGTCCGAGGATGACGCCGACGATGAGGCGGATGGCTCGGCGGATGTTGACTGGATCGACTATGAGAAGGATGATCTGTGCAATCCCTCTGCTGAAACACAGGGCAACATCATCCCCTCCATCGAGAAGAACCATAGTCACGTCGCCACGACTGACGAGGACGGCGCTCCTGTTGCGTCTCTGGCAACGTACAAGCCCATGGTGTCTGGTTCTTCGCCGTCTCACTCTTGGACACGCAGCAGTCAATCCCTGAAGGGTTCCTCGAGTCTCACACGCAGACCAGTCTGCAAGTACCGGACTATCAGCACCTCCAGGTATCATGAGGCAGTCCCGCAGGCAAGGAGCTCGATTTCGCCTGGCCAGGCTGCCCTCATGATGCAACCACAAACCGCAGCGCAGTCTGCTTACGCCTTCCCCTTGAAGCATAGCCCTCGTGCACATCCCAGCATCGCATCTAGTTACGGCTCCCGTCTTTCACAGCACAGTGGCGCTAACTTATCAGACCTACAAGTTCAGGAGAAGCCTAACCTCACGTCCGAGACAACCGGCGTCGAAGATACTCTCGATGCGCTGCCCCATGATGTTCTCGAGCATGGCAACGACAGCTTTGCGGCTAATGACGATTCCATCGACATGGAAGGCTTTACGGCATACGACGAGGCGGCCAACGACGAGCCGCTAGTAATCGATCCACATGTTCAGGTACCCGATGCGCACGACACTAGTGCGACCTCTACCCTCAATGGCGACGAGATTACATACGAGGACGAAGACGTCGCAGTTGCCGAAAACAAGAACGATGCTCATGAAGCTGGGGACGATGCCGCGGAGAATGGAGGGGACGAGATCGACTGGGAGAACGACGGGGCAGAAGATGTTGCCCTGGCCGAGGATCCCGCTAATCAGTCGTCGCCTTCGGGTCTCTCTGTCAAGAGAGGGCGAGAGGAGGACGACTTGATCGGCCTGGAGGGTGAGACTGGTATGTCGACCCGACTGGAGAACGAGAGGCGTTGCCGAATGCTAATGCCAGAAACAGATGCGAAGCGCCGGAAGACCTAAGCTCCTGCCGCTCAGTTTTCCGCCACCATGTCGCCATATTCAGCACTGCTCCTGCAGGCATGTCGGTTGTAGTTCAACCGCTTTGTGCACTAGCCGCCCCCGACCTCCCCCTTCCTCTTAACATCCCGACTGAGTGACCTTAACCAAAACAACAGACAACTTCTCAGGAACGACGAGCGGCAATGGTTTGACCGTACTAACTTCTAGGTAAGTCCCTTTTCAACGATTCGGTAGCAGTCGGCGACGGGACGGACGGGATCTCTTCCTCTGTCGACACAATGCGATGTTTTTCAGCTGCCGGCACGGCGCAGGTGCGTGGACCGGATCTGTGTTCACGACTTCGGCAAGCCCGACAGGTGCTACAGATTTCCTGGGCTTAATATGTCCACTCACGCCAGCGTGTGTCAAGCGCTGTGCTGGGTAACGGGCGCGTTGTGTGCCCTTTGCTCGCCTTTCTCGTTTCTACACTCAGGTACCTGCGGTTCGCGGACGGAAATGCATGGACCAGGCGTTTGCTGGAAAAGGCAGGGTTAGGAAGGGCGATACCCACATCCCGGCGGTTCTTGGGGAATTCCTGTACCCAAGCCCATGTCAGTCGATGGATTTGATTCGAAAGGACTCGCCCGTCTCTGTCCTCGTGAATGGTTTCTTCTTTCAGTTGTCGAAGCTGGTCACATCAGCGTTGCAGCTACGTCGTCCTTTCTTCTCAACGAAACCACTCTTACAGTCCAAGGTGCGGAGCGGGCTGGCGGCGTATGATAGGTAGCTAGTTTGCAAAGCTTCGGTTCAACACGGTTATCCAGGGACAGAAAGGGCTTCGATGTAGAGAATGGAAGCTGTCAGGCAGTTTCGGCAATCAGAAAGGATTTGAACGATCGGCGAGACTGCTTTTCCGGACATAACATACTGACAATATCTGGCTCGGATGAGCTAAGCATATTCGGCTGAGGATTCGGTCTAGAAACTGATGACAGAGGCTGCCCCTGAGTCGTCATCAAATATGGCGAACACGCAGCATGACCCATACATAGTCCCAGAATCGTGGCTGTGAACTTCCGGGTTCGAGAAGAACAACAACCCACATAAGCTAAACACCAAACCCCCCAACCGTGATTTGGTCAACCCATGACTTTCGCTAGAACGCATGTTCAAACAAGGAGATCCATCCTCCCTTGAAAAGAAATCCAAGGCCTCTGAAAAGTGAACCCGTCCTTGAACCTGTGATACCGAAATCAGGTGTAAGTAATGGAAGGGATAAGCAAATGCACTTATCCGGTGTATGCGCATGGTAAAGGTACACGCAGGTGGATGGATGTTGCGGTCCACTTGAACGCTGGCAATGGAGTTGTCGAGACGCTAAACTTCGGCCCGTTCAGCCTCCAGTTCGGAGAGGGTTTGGGAGGGGAATGAGGGCATAGTTAGGTTTTAAAAAGCTCGCATTTTGACAGAAGCTTTAGCATGTCCAAGTCAACAATTCCATGGATAGTTGCGGTACCGTACACACAAGTGTGCGACACAGGGTAAACTCACCGTGTCCGTTCGGGAACCCTCGTCAGGAAACCAACAGGCCTCACAATGCAGCCACTCACATCAGTGGATCTCGTTTAAACACAAAAGTCCCGTCCTCTTTCAGGGGCCTGAAACGGCTCGCGCTAAGGTGTCCTCCCTGACACCCTTGGCCAAGACACGAGAAACTCCATCCCTCAGGACCCAAGTTCCCCATTTGTTTTATCGCTTCGTTGGCATTAATTGTGCTCGTGCACACGCGGCAGACCTCGAATCCCTGGATTCAGACCCTCAACGGACCTCTCCGTAATTCACCTCTCGTCCGTTTTATCGCTATCGAACGACGTCAAACACGACACCACCCAACAACCGCCACCTCTCCCAAAGTTGTCACCGTCCCTCCCCCGTCGAGAGCATCGCATTCATGTGTCGTTGCACTTGCTGGGCCTGATATCCGTCACACTCGCCCGGCGCGGGTAATCAACCGCATCTCGTTCCTTGAATCGCCGCTCTTTTACTCAGCCTGTCGCCCCGGCATCCGTGTCCGGCGACAACGGTCCTCCCACTTTCGTTGAAGAGACTCGGTTCTCAGTCGTCAGCCATCGTCGCTGGCCTCGCGCTCGTTATACAAGATGATGCTCGAAGAGAAGTGCGTGCTGCCCTCTGATCCTGGGACCCGGCGTCTGTTTGTCGAAGGAAGGAGGTACAAGGGCGCGATGCTGACTCGGGTGTCCCTCTTGACAGATATATCGGCTTGGCCTTGGCCATAAGCTCGAGTTTAGCAATTGGTATGCGCACCGCCGCCGCTCAGCGCACCGCTATAATGCAGCAACGCTGACAGATGCTTCTTGTAGGCACAAGTTTTGCCATCACAAAAAAGGTACGCCGCGATCTACTGCCGAAGCACGAACACCATCAACCACGACGACGTTCACCGATCCACGAAGGCACATGTTGCTAACTCGTCACTGCGCATATAGGGTTTGATGCACGCCGAAGAACGGCATGGCTTCGAAGGAGATGGGTTCGTTTATCTACGAAGTCCGTTATGGTGGGCGGGAATAGCGACATGTGAGCGAGCCAACAAACCCTTTCAACGAATATCAAGGGCGACAGAAGCTAACGCAGAAGGCGCACGGCAGTGGTGATGGGCGAGATATGCAACTTTGCAGCATACGCATTCGCGCCCGCGATTCTAGTGACGCCATTAGGCGCCTTGAGCGTGCTAATAGGGGCCGTGTTGGGGTCATACTTCCTCAACGAAGAGCTCGGCACGCTGGGCAAGCTCGGATGTGCCATCTGCTTATTAGGCGCCGTGATTATTGTCCTTCATGCTCCGCCTGACGAGGACATTCAGACCATCGACGAGATCCTGCACTATGCGATCCAGCCAGGTACGAACGGTCGACCATCTCTGACACCTAGCACATGCTGACCCATTGCGCCTTCAGGCTTCCTCCTATACGTATGCGCCGTGTGTGTCTTCGCCGTGGTGATGATCTACAAGGTCGCCCCGGTCTACGGCAAGAAGAACCCCCTCATCTACCTCGGAATATGCTCCCTGGTCGGCTCGGTGTCCGTCATGTCCGTCAAGGCGTTCGGCATCGCGCTGAAGCTCACCTTTGCCGGGAACAACCAGTTCTCGCATCCGTCGACCTACGTCTTCATGATCGTGACGGCGGTCTGCATTCTGACGCAGATGAACTACTTTAACAAGGCGCTAAGCCAGTTCCCGACCAATATGTGAGTCTCCGCACGCCACACCACATGTTCCGCGCCATCATACTGATATTGATTGTGCCCAGCGTCAACCCCCTCTACTACGTAACCTTCACGACCGCCACCCTCTGCGCCTCCTTCATCCTCTTCAGCGGCTTCAACACCACCGACGCGATCAACACCATCTCGCTGATCTGCGGCTTCCTCGTCACCTTCACGGGCGTCTACCTCCTCAACCTCTCTCGCACGGACCCGAGCGGGACCAAGTCCCTCGCACCCCGGCGCACCGGCGACGCGACGGGCACGGACATGATCTCGTCGATCCAGACGCGCATCAGCATGGAGAACGCGAGGCGCTCGCTGGGCCACCACAGCAGGGGCCACAGCATCGGCAGCGACAGGGCCGGGCTCATACAGGCCTACGACGAGGAGGAGGCGGCCGGCTTCGGGCTGACGGACCTGGCGGAGGAGAGCGACGAGGACTCGGACGACCCCAGGAGCCCGATGATCGGGTCCCACCATCATCAAGCCAACGGGAGGCCGAACGGGAACGGCATGGCCAAGGGGTTCGCGGAGCCGATCGAGTTGCAGGCGAGGAAGGGGAGCCCATGACCGGGAGGATCCCTCTCTTGTTCACGGCTCCTTTCTTCTTCTTTTTGCTCCGTCATACTCGTCATACGCTTTCTTCTCTGTACATTTCAGGGCCTTGTCGCATGCATTGGGGGGTTTACGGCCCTGTTTTCTGAGGGAGATCTTCACGATATCGGATGGGCTATATCAAAGGGAAAGGCTGGGCGGACGCGGCGTTTTGCGTCGCATATGTCAGCTCCGCCCTCGGGAACACCTACTGAAGGACGCCTGCCTCTCGCCCATCGTTGGAAGTAACGCTCTCATGACAGGAAAACGCCGGTAGGGGAATGGGAGGAAAGGGTTATCGGGTCCTCTAAAAGGAACACGGCGTTAAGAGGCGTGAGGATGGACGGGGAATCGTCATTGTCATTGTATCAGTTCACACATATTTTTCCCCCATCGAAGAGGAGAACAACAAACGGCGCTGGGGATGTTTCTGTACGATATTAACAATGTTTTTCGTGATGTGGAAGGGCCGGACCGGGGAGGGTGCTATCTTGCGAGATGTGGGAAGATCTTGAGAGGTGTGGAAAGGTCCCGGTCGTCGCATTGTGGGCTGTGGCTGGCTAGAGCGAGCATATAGCGTAGCATGGCATAGCAAGAGTCGTGATGTTGTGTTGAGCTGTCTGATCGTCCCGAGTATGCGATTCGGCGCGAGATGTGCGAGGGTCGCCTTCGATGAGTGGGGTTAGGGTTATCACTTGGCATTTGGTTCCTTCGTTTGGTCAGGCAGAAATCGTTTCCAACGTCTGCTCTTGATAGCACGCATAACCCGGTCGAAAACGCCATTGGAATGGGTTGCATATATGCACGACATGACGACAGAAACGCGGGAAGGCTGGCTCTCCCT
>Ga0209127_100439_pt1 | contig 14448 bp, 14 predicted proteins | sample LakSupMetagenome_FD_187469 | JGI IMG/M metagenome (GOLD analysis project Ga0209127, IMG submission 187469) | Freshwater microbial communities from Lake Superior, Canada - Sta WM archaea (SPAdes) (version 2) | ecosystem: Environmental > Aquatic > Freshwater > Lake | place: Lake Superior, Canada...
CCATCTGTCACTGCTTGTCCCCGCGTCCTCAAGCGCTTCATAATTCATCAATCTTCCATCCTTTCCTACCCTTCAATTCTGGAACCCCCCTCATCGGTCCTGGTCATACCTAATCCCCAGCCCAACCCGCCCGGGATCCCTCAGCCCACCCGCCATCCTCAACTTCTTCGTCGGACTAGCCAGTGCCTCTCTCTCCCTCCGAACAACCTCATCCTCGCCCGGAGCCCCGCCGCTGAACTTCCTCTTCTCGCTGCTGCTACCACCCGGCGCAACAACGCCGCTGGTCTTATTAAGCCCAGCAAACAGCTTAGCCTGCAGCTTCGCGCTCTTCTCCGCCGCCGACGGCACGACGTATCCCGAGCCGGTCGACACCTGCGACCCCCTCAGCGGCGTGCCGTCCCTCGAGCCGCCGCCGATGGAGCTGGCGACCTCGAAGCTCTCGCGCGGGTCGCGGCGGAGCATGGCGCTCGCCGCCTGGCTGGCCTGGCTCTCGTATACCTCCTCCTCCTCCTCTGCCTCGCCGCGGCGGCGCAGCGAACCCCCACCGCCGCTGCCGCCGGAGCGGGAGGTGAAGGAGTTGTAGGCCTGGCGGGCGAGCTCTTCGTTGTGCTGCTGGCGCACGAGCGCCATGTCTTCGGCGTCCTCGACTGATATCGTGCTCTCGCGGCTCTTGCGGCGCTGCGAGGACGGGGTGGGCGTTTCCGGGACGAAGCGGCCGTAGCGCGGGGGTTCTGTCTGCGGTACGAGGTCGGCGGAGGGGAGCAGGCCGGCTTGGTCGCCTGCTCGTGGTCGAGAAGTGGGTGTGGTCGGGAGAGAGGACATAGACTGCACGTTGCGGGTGTGCTTGGTCGGCAGGCGGGGGGCAGGGCGGTAGCTCGTCGTCGGGGTCGAGGGTGCGCTGTTGTTCTCTTGGGTTGCGGCCTTAATGAGGGCGTCGAAGGCCTCGGGACCGCCGCCGCCGCGTTCTCTATTGACGGACTTGGGCGTCTGGCGCGGCGTGGCGCGGTACTGCTGCGGTGTTGAGACGGTCTGCGCCTTGGGCGTCGCGGCGGCGTGGAACATACCGCCCGGGCTGCACAGGGCGTGGAAGTGCTCGCGGTTTTCGCGTATCCGGTTGAGGAGCATGTCTCTCTCGTCGGTAAGGCTGGAGATCTCGTCCGTCTTCTGCTTGATGACCTTCTTCGCCAGCTTCAGCCGCTTGCTGAGCGACTCGATCTCCTCCACGGCCTGCTCGTACCACACGCGTAGCTGTAGATACTTGGCGTGGGCGGTCTCGGATGCAGCACTGAGTTCGTGGCGCGCCTGGCGGGAGTGCTCGGCCATGCGCAGGGCGTCAACCTCTCGACGTGTCATCTCGTGCTCGACGGCGGCGCGCTTGGCGTCCTCGTCTGCTTGTAGGCTGAGCAGGTTGTATTGTAGCTTATGGTGGGCGGCCTCCATCTTCAGCTTGGCGTGCTCCGCGATGCATGCCTGGAGGTAGCTCCTCAGCTCATCGGGCCCGGCCTCTACGACCTGCTTGGGTGTCGGCGGTGTGAACTCGGCAGGAGCAAGGCCGTCCGGGCGGCCGGTGCGCAGTGCTGTGGCAGGGGGCGAGAATATGCCCGACTGCTGTGAGCCAACGTAGCCCATTTGGCGGCCGGCAGGAATGGCGGTCGTTGGGAGTTGTGACGAGGGAGGTGGTGTTAGCGACGATGGAACGACCGAGTCGGATTCCATGCGGTCGTCGTTCATCTCCGTGTTGAACGAGCCCGATGGCTCGATCGGAGACAGCGCGCCCTCGGTTGAGGGAATGGTGACCTGAGACGAGCCCAGAAGCGCACTGGTCTCTGGCGGGGTTGACGGTTCTTCGACGAGGCTCGTTTGGTTGACGTCGACATCTGCGATGACCGGTTGGGCTGACTGCTCTGCGTCTAGCGACATAATGGGCGAAGAAGCTTTGTAGCGATGTGCGTGCAGAGGCAATCGCCCAGTGCTGGGTTTGGAAGCCGAGCTGATTATGAGCACGGTTTGGCGCAAAGCTGAGGTGGGATGTTGACTTCAGGCCTGGCACGATAGATATCCACAGCTGCACAAGCAAGGCTACCCGACCGCAATCGTCTGGAATGGCGAGCGATTGCCGTCCTCCGTTGACACACGAGTAATCAAGATGGAGAGGAGAGTGGGGTGTAGGAGAGCGCAAGAGGCAGCATGAAAAGATTCGCGAAGCCCCAGTCTTGGATTAAGAGCCCATGCCTCGATTGAATGCGGAATGAGCGAGTGTTGAGAATGAGGACGAGCGAACTTGTTTCATCCGGTTGCCCTGTGGATGGAGGAGTGGCTGGATGAAAGTGCATGTTTCCGGCCAATTGGGGGGCTGGGTTATGCCCACACTAGACGCATTCGGTCATGGTGCGGATTAAGGTTATTGCCAGCTTCTACCGCCTAATCTAGACTCTAATGTCGCGGCATCATCATCTTCACAATGATTCGATATCAATAACTTATGCTGTCTCCAAGCTACACTTTTCCTATAGGAACGCCAACCCGCCAACAACGCCGGCGATCATTCCCACAATGTTCATCGATAATCCTCCGGTTTGAGCGCTCGCTGCGCCCGTTGGCACCGTTGTCGAAGACGAAGTGGACGATGACGAGGATGAAGAAGACGCCCGGGACCCAGCACCCGAGGCCGATGCATTGCTCGAAGTTGAAGTCGTTGCCGAAGGAGAAGTCGTCAGTGTCACGACCGTACCGCCAGAAACCGACACACTCGGCGCCTGGGTCATTGTCGGATCCTCACTCTGCGTAGGACTAGCGACGTCCGCTTCGGAAGAGGAACTGACGTCGGGCGTCGCCTCGGTCTGTGGGCTCGAGGTCACAATGGTGGTCGGAGGCGCGGTCGCCGCTGTGTCCTTAGCCGTCCCAAAACCGGGCAGATACTCCGGCGTCACCGTCTCCGTCCCCTGATAGCCTCCGCAGCCGGGCTTGGTCGTCTTGGGCGGCGCTCTGCCGCCGCCGCAGTCGAGGAAGGAGCAGATCTCGCCCGTGTCGGGGACAAACCAGATGAGGCTGGCGTAGTACGTCTCGATGATGACCTCGGAAGACACGCACCCTGCTAGGTCTGTCTTGGCTAGTGTTGGGATCGCGGACAGCAGGGCCACAATGAGCAGCCGCAGAGCTGAGTTGGAGAGCTGCATCTCGGCTGTGATGGCCTGATTGTCGGCTTGAAAGAGAATGGACGTGTCCGATGGAATCCCGATGGAGTTCAGGGCACAACAGTAGAATGAGAGACAGTCGTAGAGATGACCAGACCAGGAAAAGAGAACAGTCGAGTCTCGTATTCGAGTTGAAACTGAGCATGTCGATCACTAGCGTCCGGACTACCTCGGGCCGTTCCTGATGGTCGGGGCCTCGATCCAGGCAATCCCCTGTAGTGGACCCGCCAGCGGCCGGGGTTACCGACTTCGATGCTATCCTCCGGCTGCGTGACCTTGTGTTCTCACTACGTGTATTGCTAGATCTCTTGTAAAACATATGTGTAGTGAACTATGGGCAGGAATGTCTTGTATGATGGTCACGGCTATTATACATTAAAGTTACCTGCAGGATCCCGTCCATGTCTCCAGCATTACCTCCCCATTCCCTCCACGAGAACCCAGAAAGCAAATAGGTATCTTTTACGGTACATAATTGAACAAGAACTTGAAAGCGTATTATTACCAACCGCACATGGGCTTTGCGTTAGAGGGTAGGATCGAAACCAAGCCAAGCCTTCGTCTCCCTTCAGTCAACCCCCCCATCATCGTCATCGCCATCACCCCGCCCATTGGATTCCCTCCAGGCACCGATCTCGGCAACAGGAACCCTCGCCCTGAGCCAGCGAAGCGTCGCCTCGGTCCCGAGCTCGAGCACGTTCCACCTAGGGACGCGGAACCGGTTACCGCTGACGTCGAGCTTCTCCAGCCCACCACCACTACCACCGCCGCCCAGGAGACCTATCCGCGGGTTGAGGTGCGCAATGTCGTTGTTCGCCGCGTTGACGATGCGCATACCCCTGATCGACTCCGCGTCGAGGTCGATCAGGTGGTTGTTCGACGCAAACAGGACGGTCAGGTTGGGGAAGGCGTCGCGGAGCTGGGTGCCTTGGGGAAGTGCCGAGATGCGGTTAAGGCTGACGTCTAGTTTCTCGAGGAGCGGTGCGCGGAGGTGTACCACGAGCGGCATAAGGCCCGTGATATGGTTGGACGAGAGGTTCAGCTCCTTTAATACGGGTAGTTCGAGGTTGTCGTCGCCGCTGGAGCCGCCCAGGTACGTTTCCCCGGTGAGCTGATTGTGCGCGAGGGAGAGGCTCGTCAGGGTCTCTGCAAAGAACGACAAGGAGTCTGGCAGTGCGGTAAAGAGGTTATGGTGCAGCTGAACCTCGCGGATAGTGGTGCTGGCCGCGACCTTGGAGCAGATCACTGGATGAAGCGCGGATATTTGCGTGTTGGATCTGTCGAGGACGCCTCCGCCCTTGACGGGCCAGGTCTGGCTGCTCACCGTGTGCGAGCGCGAGCGAGCCGGGGAATGCGGTGCTGAGGTGGGAGGCGTCGCAAAATCATCGAACTCGGATCGGCTGTCGTAGTGATCGTCGCCCTGTTCGGCTCCGGCTGCACCATGCCAGGGGATAACCGTCTCGTCGGTGCCAGGGCTCGAATGGTCATCTGGAGCAGCGTCGACGGGCACAGGTTCCAGTCTGGCTAGCAGTATGTGCTTCATGTCCTCTGTGCTAATCGAGGTGAACTTCTTATCTCGCAAGGGATTGGCGCTCAGCTGGAGCATGGCGAGGTTCTCCATCCGCCCAACCTCTGGCGGGACCACGCGGATGTCATTGCTCGAGAAGTCGACCGACTTGAGGGTTTGGAGCTGCGTGAAGCCGTCTGGAACCGCATTGATGCTGTTCTCGTCTGCCGACAAGGTGATGAGGCTTGTCCAGGAACTGATATCCGGAAGCGCCTGAAGTCGGTTCATCGAGACACAAAGCTGGTGAAGCGACGGGAACGCGACGGGTCTGTCGGCCGAGGTCAGATGTGTGAGTTGGTTCGCAGACACGTCCAAACTCTGCAGGGTCGCGAATGAGTCGACCGTGTCGTGGATCAGCGTCCCGCTGAGCTGGTTCTTCCGCGCACTTAGCTCGGTCAGTGGCAAGCTGGCGAGGATTTCGAACGGGAGTGTCTCAAAAGCGTTTTCGCTGATGTTCAGGATCCGAAGACGCGACAGATTCCCGAGATTTGAAGGAAGGGACGAGATGTTGTTGCCATGGAGGTCGAGGATCTCCAAGCTACTGAGGCTCGACAAGCTCGGGTCTAGGGGTCCGTACAGAAGGTTGCCGCCGAGTTTGAGGTCTTTCAGAGACGTTATCTGGGAGAGCACTTCTAAGCAGTTATTTGAGAGCCTATTTTGAGACTGCTTGGGGTTAGCTGAAGAAGTTGGGAGTTATGTCAGGCATGGATATTACCAGATTAAGAGACGTAAGCTGTGGTAGCCGCCTCAAGCCCATCGGCAAGGCGATGAGCATGTTGCCATGCAAGTCCAGTGTCTCCAACCCCCCAAATATGTTGCCTTGATTGTCTTCGTCTTCGGCCATGTCCTGCGGGTCGCGGTCGGGAAAGATCGACTCGTCAATCATCTCGAGCTCATTGTCAGCCGCGACAAATCTCGTCAGGTCCACGCTCTCGGCCCACGCCCCGTCGTTCCCTCCAACGGACTCTAGGCTGTACATATTCATAACGTCTGCGGGGATTTCTCTTAAGCCCATCGCTGCGATGTTGAGCCTGCCGCTGGTCCTCGCAGTTGCAATCCTGTTGTGGAGGATCTTCTTCTGCGAGCCATCATCCCTCTGCTGGTTGAACGGGTCGCTCGACAAGCCGAAGTCAAAGGTGGTATCGGTTGGTATCAGCGGCGTAGGCTGAACAAGATCTTGCGGCGGAGAGACCTGGCGAGATATTGCTGCCGCTGTTGCTGCTGCTCGTTTGGCAGCTTTGGCTTTTGCAATCTGCTCCCTCAAAGCAGCAGAAGACTTTCTGCTCGACGCGACGGATGGCGACACTGATGAGTCTGCGGTCGGAGCAGTGCTGGCAGACGAGGTAGAGGCACTCGAGTGATTCGCCTCGGACGTTGCCGACGACCTCTTCGATGCTGTTGACACCTTTCTTGGCGGATCATCCGATCTACTTCCATCCAGTCTTGACAAAGACGGCTTCTTGAAGAGTCCCGTCACTGTAGGCTTCGCTCTGATGGGCCGAGCAGCGAGTGTCTGGGAGCCGTGTTGCAAGGCTGGCATATCGTGCGACTGCCGCTCCGGGCTAGGTGTTTTGGACCTCTGGAGAAGAGGAGTGCCTGACGGTGTCACCTTGCTTGCCGATGGCCGTATGGATGCGCCTTGCGGTGTCTTGACAACTGGGGCCCTGAGAGACTTGATGTTCAGTCGTCCCCTTGGAGGTGTTCCCTGAATGGTGGACAGAGGATTCCTATAGGTGTTTATCGAAGCGCGGAAGTTGGGTGTCCCGTCGTCTGGCCCAGAGCTGGAACTAGGTCTGCTGCTTGTCCGAGAAGAAGCCCGGAAAGAACCTTGGCTGTGACTCGATCCGGGGCGATGGCTGGAGCCAGGCCGACTAGACCCGGCGCGAGAAGAAGGCCGTTTCTGCGCGGAGTCGGGGTCGAAGAATGCAGATCCTTGCCTCTTGAGAGCAGGAGATGAGGGTAGTTGCGCCAGAGTCTCGATTGTTCGCTCCGCAAGCGACAATCTAGGTCTGGCGGGAGGCCGGGTACTGTTGGAGACGTCCCAATCGGCTTCTGTAGCCCTCACTGGTGCCTCCCTGAGATCTTGGAGCGAGGGCTTAGCTTGCAAGCTCTTTCTGTTTCCCGATGCCACGGGACTTGGAGCTTGTTGGATTGGGCTCTGACTCGTCTGTCCAAGTGGTCGTCTGGCACTCCCCGAGCGTGCAGACGCCCCTCCCGAGGTATAGGAAGGTGGAGGCCCCATTTCGCCGGGTCTCTGCGTCCCAACATCTTGCGGGCTCCTTATACCGCTCGACGATGATCTGAGGTTTCCCACTGACCGGCTGAGCGACAGACGGCTTGAAGACGACTGGCGTGGCGCAGCCCGTACGGTTGAAGCTGGTGGCTGAGCAGGATGAGAGGATGCCAGTCGCTCCCTGGATGGGGCAGGTCGAAGCTTCGGGTTTCGTAGGGTACCTGTCGTGAGGGCTTCTCGAGAAGGGCTGGCTCGGATGGTATTGGGCTTGGGCACGGGAAGCTTGGAATGCACCGGCAGCTTGGACGGTCGAGGCAGGCCGGATGGCTTGGAAGTGCTGGTCTGATGCTGCTCATCCATCGTTAAGCTCTTGATAATACGCGGACCGACAAAGGCTAGCCCGACTTTGCTACCAGCACAAGCTGTGCAGACAAGGATCAGGAGTCGGCGGCTTGTGCTACGCACAAAAAGACGTGCATCGGCAGACGCGTGTTTGGAGATGCGCTTGATGAGCAACCAATGCAGAGCTTCAAGGAGCTAGGTAATCGCGGGGTAGAGCTGTCCGAGAAAAGAGACAACATAACGGACGCCCAGGTGTTGAGGCAGAAGAGCAAAGGCGCCTTGCAGAAGCAATGCTTCCCTTTTCCGAAGCTTTCTGGATATCGTCCAAGAGGGAAAGGAGCCCGCAGCAACTCGCTGGTGGTACCCTATCCGAAGATCGCAATGCAGGCACAGTTGGAGGTGTTGCAGGGATCAAACTTCAAAAGGGGCCCAATCTCATGCACAGGCGTTGGGCCCACCCATAGCTGTTAACCGGCTAGGGGTTAGCGCCATCTGCAACTGGACTCTGTGCGGATTCCATCTTCACACCTTTCAACTCGTGCCTGGGAAACCTCAGGTAGCTCAACATCTGAGTACTATAATAGGTAGGTAAGGTAGGTACTTGTCCATCATGCTGTATCATCTCGTCGGTGCTGTATCCTTGTACTCGAGGTCCTTGTCTGGAAACCTGGCCTTGACCACCTCGTTGATGTGGATGATGGCCTCCCTTGCACCGTCCCATTTCTTCCTCCGCCCCGTGTCAAAATACCGGAAGCCATGCGCCGTCTCCGGCCCATGATTTATCAGATGGTACATCTTCCTGTCCTGGAACCAGAATTTCCACCCCTTCCATCCCCAGCCGACGTTCTCCATGCCGGTACCTGCAGCACGGTGTAGGAACCCCTGGAATTCCCACTGCTTGACCGCGCTCGTGTCGCAATGCGGATCCAGCAACCACCGTCCTGCCACCCACTCCTGGTGTTCGTCGATGTGCCTCTCCATTTCCTCCCTCGCCGGAAGCGGCTCGATACCCCGAAAGACGCTGCTGATGGCCGCTGAGTGCACATCGGCGAAGCTGAACCCGTTATTCTTGCCATATGCGCTGTAGTTCAGCAGCGCGCAGCTGGTGGCGTAGCGAGGCGGGAACATGTTCATGTACAGCCTGTACATCGCCGGCCCGCCATATCCCGGCGTCTTGGGAGTGCTCGTCTCGACGAAGGGGGCAATGGACCAATCCGCCTGGTAACCGGTGCATAGAATCAGGGCGTCCACATCGTCCAGCACGGTTCCATCGTCAAACTCTATTGACTTCGGTCCTACAAAGCGTTTCACCCCGGATATCGAGGTGACTGTACCGTCCTTCAGCAGCGGAATGACATTCTCCCACACGCCGGGCAGCGACAGCGTGATGTTGGGGAAGGGCTCAAGCTTCCACGCCGGATCGAGCTTGCCAAACATGCTCTTCACCAGGTACTTGGCCGCGAAATCAGCCGCGAGCCTTGATAGTCCCGGGAAATGCCGGCTCATGAACTGGCTGATTCGGCGACGGCGCCATGTTATATTAAGCTCCCCGGGAGCGCCCTTGATCACACGTCTGGCGGGAATCGCGCCGCGCCGGTGGGAGATGTAGATCTTGCGGGCCACGGGAGCTAGGTTCGGCACAATGTCGCCCGACGAGCTGCCCAGTCCCAGGACCACAACCGTCTTGTCCTTGTACGGCTCTGGCGTGCGGTAGGCCTGGCTGTGCGTGATTGTGCCGGCGAAAGCCTCCTGGCCTTCCCACCGGGGAAAGTTGGCCTTCGTCTGGTAGCCATGGCAGAAGACCACCTTGTCATACGAGACCATCTCCCCCTTGGTCTCGCCTTCGCCGGTGCCTGTTGTTTCGATGTCGAGTACCCACTTGCTATCAGTTGAGTCTCTGCGTACATTGCGAACTGCGGTGTTCAGGACTATGTCCTTGAAGAGATCAAAGGTGCCGGCGTATGACTCCATGTACTCCTGGAATTCCGATGGCGACATCCATATGGGGTACTCTAGTAGGTATCCTGTTTCAGTATTCGGAGCCGTGTTTCCTCGTGGTATCAAGTGCGTGCGGTGCTGGACTCACTGTCTGGCATGGGGAAGTCTGCGAAGCCACAGGTGAACTTGCTGATGTTCGCACGCGTTACTTCTCAGGTCAGCTAATTATGTCCCCAAACTCGTTGCTTTCCACCGCTCAGATCATTCTCACCTGCAAGAGCTGTGGTATAAGACGGGTTCTCAGAGTATGCCCACAAGCCGCCAATATGGGGCCGGCGCTCGTAAAGTGTAACGGCGAATCCATCTTCACAAAGCGTCTTCAGCATCGTCAAGCCGGTCGGACCTACAGTACTGTCAGTAATGATACCAGGCACACATTACGAGATCTGAACAATCTACCAGCTCCGATGACTGCTACTGTCAGCTTCTCCGTGCTCTGGGACGGGCTCTTAGCCGCCATTGTCTTCGCTGCTCCGTCTTAGCTACTCTCAAGTCAACGTCAAAAGAGAAGCGATATCATACGAGTTAAACAGACTCAAGGCTGAGGTTTTACGAGTCTGATTAGAGGCGCATTTCGAAGCCTGGAGATGCAAAGCCAGGTGAGATTTCCGAGATTTCGCGTTTGCTGACATGCAGCTGGTGCCCAGCTCTGATTGGGCCGGCGGTCATGAAGGATTACTTTCCGCTTATGGAAGGATGAACAGTATCTTCATGAAGCAGTATGTGATCGGATTCTCAGGGTCGGAAGGATACACATGTGTATTGTTCCTTGCGATGCACATACATAAAACACCATGCCGAGGCCCGTGAACTCTCCCCAGACCTTGCACGGCCATTGCCCAAGCGTCCACCCCAGCCAGTTGCCGAATGTCCATCAACGGATTTCCCGGCAACCCGACCCTTATGCTACCGGAATTACAGTACAGCCGATTCCCAGAGTTACAAATTCCCAGGTCAAGTCATTGACGAACTGGTGGCAATCCACTGACGAACAAGACTGTCGACAGGCTACCCGCGAGGCTGACCCTTTACCTGACTTCTGCTCCCATGCGAATCAGTTCAACATGCTGGAATCAAGCTCCGGAAATCCCTCGTGCAATACGGATACGCCAGCAGCATACACCTGCAGGTCCCAATCCGACCAGATGTAGTCCCTTTCTTCAGGTCCATTTGCGGGACGGCCAGCCACCTGAATGAATTCGAGTCGGAAGGGGCCTCTATTGAAATACTCTAGCCGCATATATGGGTATTCGACTGTCCAAGCGTGCGGTCCGTCGCCTGAACGATGATGCCTTCGCGTGATAATGACCTCTTGTTGCTTGTGAAATCTTCCCCCAGCGCTCATGGCGAAACTCTTCATGAAGATGCGTTTCGACTGTCGAAAATTTGCGTAGTCAATTTGCAGAATCGTCGCGATTTTAGTCTGACTGCGAAAGACATTGTTGGTGTTGGGCTTGGACAATCCTGCCTCCAATGCTGCCTTGCGAGCGACGAAGCGTCCTTGTGCACTGACCAAGTCCTGGAACTTGCGGTTGTGGCTCGTCTCAATGAGGAAGGTCGAAGGGGTTTGTATGTCATTGATTCCGTACTGGCTAAGACGATGGGCTTGGTTGGCCTTGTCTTGCATCATTATCCAGAATATGAGAAGGGACCAACTGGCGCAGCCCATATATCAGTGGCGGGGGCCCGTTGACCACTTGTGGTACTGATGTTACAGATGGACAGGGATAATAAATCCAAGGGGCCATCGGGGAGAACGGAAGGTTGTCGACGAGAGGGACCATCAGACGTCCGTTGTCTAGACACGGAGTGTAGAAGAACTTGATGGGCACATATTCAGGCATGGTCTCCTCGGGAATGGTCTTTTCGACTGCTGAAGACCTGGCGGCTGGATCCATCGCTCGACAATGCGATTGAAAAGCTGCAACTGAGTAGAAGAAGAAAAAAAAGCTGGATATGATGAAGTTTGGAATTTCAAGTTTCTAACAGACGCACTGGCACGATAATGCGATGGTATGAGAAGAAGAGAAAATGACAACTCGGAGTTGGGGACGGCAAGAAACTGCCTCGAGACGCTGGACTTCATTTGAGACGGAGCAACCAAGATTTGTACCTACCTAATACCTGCCGCTGTGCAAAAGAGCAGGAGATAATCCCAAGGCTCAGATCATTTCTCTAGCATGAGGAAGTCACAATGACCCTCCACGTCTCATGAAATGCAGTCCCGGCAATGACAGGCTGTCAGAGTCCCACCTTCATCGTTGATACCTCCGTAACTACCTCAATTGCATCGGGGCAGTTTAAGACTTCATTTATGAGCTGCCCCTGAAGATACCTCTAGCGCATTCTAGATCCTTAAACCTGCTGGTTGATGACCACAGGTGTACATCAAGCTGCTGATCAGTGAAGGACATCAAGCCTATGTGAGATGTACGGCCTGCTTTCCTGTGCAAGGCCTATCTATCACCACGTAACCTGGATTTATCTTTGAATGTGTGGAGATGCTTCGAGCACCGTCTAACTACGCATTCTGTGGCCGACACCGTTATGAAGACGAATTCTTCGGAGCCTAGTGTGATAAATGCTGCTATGGAACGGAACCAGCTCTACGGATGTCCACCTCTAGTCGACCAACAAGCACCACCAAGATCCGCTCGCAGGTTCTTCTTTCAAAAGTATTTCACAGAGTCCAGTACCAACCTGAACACTTGCTTTGCCAGATCACCATCTGGTAGAAGAAAGAAAACCGCCATAATGAGCTCGCCAGCACCAGAGCCAGAGAAGGAAGACGAGTTGAAGGCCCGACTGCAGCACAGCAAAGACAGCGTCACACAGTTCCAGATGTCTGTGGAGGCCCTCAAGGATGAGGCAAAGCATGCTCAAAGCCTTCTCGAGACGAAGCTTTCCAAAGTTTCTAGGGTTAAGGCACGCACCTACCCTTCCAAGGGACATGATTCGGATTTGAAGTATCTTGCGAACGATGTTACTCCCGTTCCTGTCAAGATCAAGCTGGAGGAACTGAGGACTCGCTGCTCTATGCTGCTGCTGCAGGCAAAGAGCCTCGTCGACGCCAAGAAGATTGACGGAATCATCGCAGAGGTCGAGTTCGACATATTCACACCACCGCACGGAATCACTGAGTGGGCGCACTGGACTTCACATCGGATTCAAACTCGCCAGGACCACTTCTCGGATCTCGAGGAGGCAGTAGCTTGGTGGGAGAAACAGCGCGAGACCTGGAAAGGAATCCAAGCGACTGTTTCAGAGACCCGGGATGCTTTGCGCCGTGACCTGAAAAGCATGGAGGAGATTCAGAAGATCTTTGCGAGCTCCAGCACCAAACAGGTACGTCCTAAGCTCTTTAACCAATAGTACAAACGAGTTTAGATCCTGACTAATGCTGTCCAGTGTACGAAAGCAGCTGCGGTAGATATTGTGCAGCTCTGCTGTGATCAAGCATATGCCATCCCAACGATGGACCTCCCGAGACTATCTGTGCCGATTTCCAGGGCCTAGGGTGATCACTGTCTGGCATAGGTTGAGCGTTACACATGTGGGCACACATTGATGTTTTGACAGGACAGAGCATATGATGAGGGGCAGGCTAGTAGGGGTCTCGACATCATGGATACTTTACACTTCCTGTATTAACAGAGTACGACTCTCGGCAGAGGTCGCCAATGTCTGATAGCTTTTCCTACCTTTCCACCAGTCTTGTTAGCGGATATAGTCGGTAGGCGATAGGCTAACCTTGCACTGTGACTTTGGACCGTAAGACACACTATCTACCTAGCAGCCTTCGACAAAGAAACCTAGGACACCTCTCCTACATAATGACGGCGACACGATGCTAGCATACTACGGATTCATGCCTTGTAGAAGGGGTAGTTGATAGGTTTGGCTCTTTGAATCACGCCAGGTGAGTGGTAGCTAAACATAGTATTGTAGGGTATACTATGCTAATTCGATTACTTGGATAATCATTTTAATTTCTTATATGGCTAAAAGACGCTGGACAAGTGATTGGGAGATCGGCATTGAGTGTTATGTTCAACGGCGCACGTCTGAAGTAGTGATTGCTTATAATTGACGCCGGGCGAGACAAAGCTGATTCACCTCTACAGAATGTTTTCCAGCTAGCTGCTAGTACAATCCATATAAACTAGGCGCCAATAAAAGCGGTGATGTGCCATAGATGAACATGTCCAGCTATGATTTACATGAATCTCACCAACAGGCGAAGTTCACGTCATATTACAGATCTTCAGACAACGGACGTCTTTGCCGACTGCTTAAGCGCTGGAGTCCTGAAGACCATGCTCCAACTGTGAATAACTGTCATTGATATTCAGGTTCCGGCAGCTCCTGGCTTTATATAAATAGACAGCCATGCTTGGTGTTCCAGCTACATCATCCTCTGTGTTTTGCACATAGTCCAACATCTTCTCCATTGATACCTGACTGCTAATTACGACACCTTAGTCACGTGTTACAGTGTCTCAGACACGCAACTATGCCGCGTGTTTTAGCCCCCCTACCCTCGGAGGAAGACTTGCTTCGCCGTCTCGAAGAGGCCGCCAGCCGACTCCGGGACCTCGATACTAAGGTGTCACCACTGCAACATGATAGTGATAAGCTTTTCAAGGAGCTGCCACGTATCCTCGACGACATCAAGGGTCGGCTCGACAAACTACTCCATGTGCTTAAACTAGAACAGATCCTCACATCAGAGATCGAGATCCTGCTGATATCGACGAGTTCTGAATGCGAGCAGCTAAAGACGCAGATGAGGAGCCTAGCTAGCTTCAGCCCTCTCAACTCTAAGGCAAACGACCGAATGTTCGCTAGCGCTCTGTATAAGCCACCACTGGGAATCGAAGACCGAGAGAGTTGGAAGCAGGAGTGCAAACCAGTTCAAACAAGAAGGCATCTGCAGAGCCTACAGAAGGCAGTCGACTGGTGGGAACAAGGGGCGACAAAGGTCGCGGAGCTCGTGGAGTCTCTCAAGAGCAACTACAAGGATATGAAGGAAGACGAACAAGTACTCCTCAGCGTACTCGACACGTTAGACCCTTCGAATCAGGTAAGCCTCGATCTCTTCACACCAATCTGGT
>Ga0209127_100440_pt1 | contig 14448 bp, 15 predicted proteins | sample LakSupMetagenome_FD_187469 | JGI IMG/M metagenome (GOLD analysis project Ga0209127, IMG submission 187469) | Freshwater microbial communities from Lake Superior, Canada - Sta WM archaea (SPAdes) (version 2) | ecosystem: Environmental > Aquatic > Freshwater > Lake | place: Lake Superior, Canada...
TAAGATGGTTGCGCTCTGGTGGTGTACTGCCGAGTCAGCAGAGGCTGGGATCAAGATGAGGGGTAGCCTTGAGAGATATTAAGAAAGGCCATCGCACACCCTGGGTTGCGAAGCACCCCGGACATACATACCGATAATATCCAACCTTCCATCCATCTGTCGCTAGACTTGGACATCCCTTCCACATCCTGCTTGCTGCTTTCATCAGCAACACCCAACTAATATTGGACTATACCCACATACAAAGTCATAGATACACCTTGCCCATGCGGCGACCACAGCTTGCTGTTCTGGCGGCGGCAGCCGCAAGTGTTATGGCCACGTCGGAGGACATGGGGCCTGCCGCCTTCATGTGGCCTCCCGACCGGGTTTGGAACGCCGCAATGGACAACACATCACCATGCGGCTCCGTCGAGGACGTGACCACCCGGACCCAGTTCCCCCTAGGTAAGGCCACCTGTCTGCGAACCCAACTCCTGAGCGTGTTAGCTAATCCCTCCAGACGGCGGCGTCGTCGCCCTCGTGGCCCAAGACGATTCATACAGCGTCATCATGAGCGTCTCCTTCAAGAATGGTAAGCACCATCGACCTGTACCGAGCCGTGTCACAAATTCACTCTAACCCTCCTCTCAGACCCCAAGTCCCAACAAGACTTCACCTACATCCTCAACCCGATGCCCATCGGCGAGGTCGACCCGGGCCACACCTGCCTGAGCGTCGCCAACCCGCCGTCCAACATCGCGGCCGGCACCAACGCCACCATCCAGCTCAAGTACACGGCCGACTTCGACAAGCCGGAGAACCAGACCTTCTACGCCTGCGCCGACATCACCTACGTCCGCGACTTCAACGCCGCCGACGTGCCCTGCTTCAACGCCACCTCGGACGAGGACGTGCCGGCGCCCACTGCCACGGGCGTCCCCACCGACCTGCCGGGCCACGGCGACAACGGGCCGCCCCTCGTCAGCCAGAGCGCCACGGCGTCCGCGGCGCCGCAGGGTTCGGGCGGGGGCGGGCTGTCCAAGGGGGCTATCGCCGGCGCCGTCGTGGGTTCTATTGTCGGATTCCTGGCCGTTGTCGGGCTGGGCGTGTTCTTCTACCGGGAGAGGAAGAAGAGGCAGCGTCTTGAGCGGCAGAGGGACTCGGCTCGAGGAGTTGGGTGGCGGGCGGACGATCCGGGGAAGGACTCGGTTAGTGCTCCTAGCATTAGGATGGATCCGGTATCGAAGTAGAGGAGACCAAGCTTGTAGTGTCAGGTAGATGAGGGTCAGTCGGAACTGGAGGGGAGATGGAGTGCTGACTTGGGTAGTTAGTGTGTAGAGCGAGTGGTCAGTAGCGTTGTATCAAGGACACTTTCACGGCGCAATGGCAGGATTTTCGAATCTCTGCTAGCATGCTGAAGTAGATATGATATGATTGGATGAAGCACCATCCTCCTTGGTCAAGGTTGTCCGTATGTCTTAAGCCGAGGCGATCCAATTTTGTCTCGATAAGATAGCCGTGATGTGCTCCTAGTCTGATACCGGTACTGGCTGTTTAGGGTCTCATCATGCTCACCACTCTCTGTACCGCACGAATTACACACCACAGTATGGCCAGAGTCCATGAGCCGTTTCAGCGGCTTTTTTGGGAGCATCGCCATGTGTGATGTGCCGTCTAACGCTATGGCAGCACCACGGGGAGGTGTTCAGCCGCTTGTTTTCACCTCTTCTCTACAGGTGCCGATGACTCGATGCGGCGACAGTGTCGAGATACAATGCTGGGTGAATTCGGCGTGCTGCTCGGAATTGAGACGGAGACTGAAACGATGGGACACAGAGCTGATGCCAAGTGCGTTCAATGAATCGCGTAGTCACGTGACCGTACCCAGTCCGGCCAAAGTGGTTCACCGCCAAGATTTCAAAAATTTTGACGCCCCTCAACGCGTCTACTGGCGATAAGCTTCAAATTTCAATCTGCAGTCTCATCGTCATTCTATTCACGTCCCTGAGCGATCGCAACGCAACGCTGTCACCATGCGCTACATTCTCGTCTCAGGCGGCGTCATTTCCGGTACTTTACCCTGTGCTGTGTAGACGAATGCGACATCAAGCTAACAATTTGCTAGGTGTCGGAAAGGGCATCATTGCCTCGTCTACCGGGCTGGTATGCCTCCATAACCCGTCTGGTCTGTGGTATACCGGACACTAACCGTCTTGTAGCTCCTCAAGACGCTCGGGCTACGTGTCACCTGCATCGTAGGCATCATCTCTCTGACTCACCGAGGAGAAAATCCCCTCTCTAATGCCCACCGCAGAAGATAGATCCCTACTTGAATATCGATGCGGGGACTATGAACCCGAAGGATCATGGAGAGTGCTTCGTCCTGGATGATGGGTACGTGGCTCCAGTAGTGCTTATTTGACCTTACCAGACCGAATCAGGCAGCGAGGACAGCTGTCACATGTCGGATTCGACACTCGATTTCATGAGACACTATCATGTCGAACAGAGGCTGACTGTAGATGTTGCAGCGGCGAATGTGATCTGGACCTTGGGCATTACCAGAGATATCTTGGCATCAATCTGACGCGGGACCACAACATCACGACCGGCAAGATCAACCGGGAGGTTGGCCTCAAGGAACGCCGGGGTGACTACTTGGGCCGTACCGTCCAGGTGGTTCCTCACGTTACCAACCTCATCCAGGAGTGGGTTGAGCGCGTGGCCAGGATCCCCATCGATGACTCGGGCGTGGAGCCCGATGTCTGCATTGTTGAGCTAGGCGGCACCATTGGCGATATCGAGAACATGCCGTTCGTGGAAGCGCTTACGCAGCTCCGCCACAAGTGCGGCAAGGGCAATTTCATCAACATCCAGGTCTCATATGTTCCCGTTATCAACGGCGAGCAAAAGACAAAGCCGACCCAGCACGCCGTCAGGACTTTGCGTAGTGCTGGTCTCATTCCGGACTTGGTAAGTGCTTTGGATCTGCCTGCTGCGCTTCTCAGCAATCGGCTAATCTGTTTTGACAGGTTGCCTGTCGCTGCGAGCGTCCCCTCGAGCAAGGCACGATCAACAAGATCGCCCTCCACTGCCAGGTGGAACCTGAGCAGGTGATAGCCGTCAGAGACATGCCCAGCGTGTACCAGGTGCCTCTGCTCCTCGAAGAGCAAGGCCTCCCCAAGGTTCTGCGCTCGACCTTGACGCTCGACAAAATCACACTCGAGCCAGCCCTGGTCAGGAAAGGTGCCGAGATGTGGCAGCAGTGGAAGGAACACATCTCGCAGATCTACACAGAGAAGGTGGATATCGCGCTGGTCGGCAAATACGTCGAGCTTCACGACAGCTACCTCTCGCTGAACAAGTCGCTAGAGCACGCGGCTATACGGTGTGAGCGCAAGCTGAACCTGATCTGGGTCGACTCGGAGCATCTCGAGGATGCGACCCGGCAGGCCGACCCTGGAAAGTACCACAAGGCGTGGCACGACATGTGCTCCGCTTCTGGTATCGTGGTGCCTGGAGGCTTCGGCGAGAGGGCTTCGGAAGGAATAATCAAGGCAACGCAGTGGGCACGCGAACATAAGACCCCGTTCCTCGGCATCTGCTTCGGTATGCAGCTGGCGGTATGCGAGTTCGCGCGCAATGTCTGCGGATACAACCATGCTACTTCCGAGGAGTTCCACCAGGACGCCGAGCACCCAGTCGTCATCTTCATGCCCGAGGGCAGCAAGGACACCCTTGGCGGCACAATGCGGCTCGGTCTCCGGACCACGTACTTCCAGCCTGGCAGCGAGGACAGCAAGCTCCGGAAGCTGTACGGCGAAGCAACCCAGCTGGAGGAGCGCCACAGGCACCGCTACGAGGTCAACCCAGACTACGTCGACGCTCTGGAGAAGGCTGGCCTGTCATTTATCGGCAAGGATGAGAGCGGCAGGCGAATGGAGATCATCGAGGTCAAGGATCACCCTTACTTTGTTGGCGTACAATACCACCCGGAGTATATCAGCGAGCCCCTCCGTCCCTCGCTCCCAATCCTGGGCCTGGTCGCTGCCTCCCTGGGATGTCTCGACCGGATAACCAAGGAGATCAACCAGGAGAGGAACCTGACAAACGGCGTTACTAATGGGACCGCTTGATGGCATGAGCGTTGCGAAGCTTATTGTGGTTTTCTAGGCGTTGGGGATCTGTGTTTTCTTGGGCATAAGGGTTGCGAGGAGGGTCTCAGTCACTGGTATCTATAGAAATGCATCTCCGTTCGTAGCCAGCGGTGCGAAGCCATTCGCATCTTAATCGAACGTTCCTTTCAGTCGGTGAGGCTGCGCCCACTCTCTGTCAGGAGCCGATTGAAACTCCTGTTCCTTGTGCACGTCCTTCACCGTGACCATTCAATACTGGGCAATGTGTCTACCGTGTTAAGGTATTGTCGTCAGTGACAATTCGCCATTACAGTCCGATAATGTCATAAGCCCACTCACGCCTCGACTTATGCATAAGCAAGCGATGCACATTCACGTCATCGCGTGAAACCCACAGTAGCTAAGCTCAATGCAGCTACAACCATGTCCACCTGCGGCGGGAGGCCAGATTGCACACATCATTATTTTACCCCAACCCCCGTCCAAGCTTTACAGCTCCCAGCTCCGAATCTGGCATCACCAACCTAGCTTTCTCTCCCCCATTCCCTGGTGTTTCTCTTTGACTTCGCTTCAATTGGTCTTCTACGATGCTGAACTTCAAGTGGTCTGCTCTCGCCTTGCTGGCGCTCCGTGCTGTCGCTGTCGTCGCCCAGAGCGATGAATACGTTGGTTACCCTGAATCCCTTGAATTCTAGGGACACAATGCGGCGACTGACATGGCCACACACAGGCGAACGACGAGAACACCAGCACCCAGGCACCCGTTGGCGCCGACCTCAAGGCCGACATACAGACCATATTCCCGGAGTCGGACATCTTCGGCGTCAAGCTGGTCAACGGGCGGCCGACCAAGGCCCTGATCGAGATCACCAACAACGAGGATGGGCCCATCACCGTCGCCTTCGTCGGCGGCATGCTCATGACCACCCAGCCACTACCCGCCGACGCGCCGGCCCACGCCGCCATCCTCCGCAACCTGACGGCCGTGAGCTACGACATCTCCATCCCCGCCGGCGCCAAGCACACCATGCCCTTCAACTTCGTGCTGGACATGATGCCCCAGGACATCGGCCTGCAGCTGCTGGCCGTCATCTCCAACGAGGGCGGCCAGATCTTCCAGGTGCCCGCCCACAACGGCGTGGCCAGCATTGTCGAGGCGCCCACCAACATCTTTGACCCCCAGATGTAGGGCTTCCCCCCTTCTCTATCTCTCTCTCTCTCTTGCTTTTCCAATGTCGCTGAGCTAATTATCCCTGCCCGTCTGTTAGCATCTTCCTGTACCTCTTCCTGACGGCCGTGTTCGGCGGTATCCTCTACTTCGTTTACAAGACGTGGATCGAGGCATTGTTCCCGCAGGCCAAGCGGGCCCGGACCACCAAGAAGATCCGCAAGGCCGAGATCGTCGAGCCCGTCAGCCCGGACACCCAGGCCGCCATGGTGACCGGCACCGACGGCAAGGACTACGACGAGTCCTGGATCCCCGACCTCCACAAGAACCGGCCCGTCGCCAAGCGCGTCAAGAGCGGCGCCAGCAGCAAGGGCAAGACGATCCGTGTCGCTCAGGAGTAGGTGGACTCGTATACGAGTGCGTATGGCTGCTACTTGGCGGGGCGTCTCTTGCCATCTTTCGGCGGCTACGGGATAGAGGTCGATGCGCCGAAGAAGCGGAGGCATTGTGTACGACTGTCTGATTGCTTCGGAATTGGGCATATGATGGTGATAAGGGAATTGGAGCAGGAATTCTGCGACGGCAAAAGCTAGGGATCGCTTGCATTTCATGGTTTAGAGCCAGGGCAAAAAAGCGAACTGTATTATATACGCGCCAAACGAAGAGCTGAATGCTTTACAGATGCCAAAAACAAACCCGTGACAGCAAGTACAGTGCGCGATGTGCAGTGCGCCCAGGCGCAGGGGTCATCAACAGGGGTAGCTTCGTGGTTTGATGACCTGTGTAAGTGGTGTTCAGCTCGCCATCAGACGCGTCTTTTCCCCTTGTCCTACGCGCCTCCCTTTGAATAACATTCCCAAATCAGTCGGCTCTTTTTGTTTCAGGTTCGAGATATCGGGGAAGTCTTGTGACGTCCACCGACGATATGGTGCGCCTTGATCAAGTTTCGGGCCAAGTCTGTCGCAAGATCTTGACAGCTCTTTGCGAGGCCGACAGCGATATCAAGGGAGAAGCACTCAGCTGTACCTGTCGGCATACATGGACAACTTCACCGATTATGAGATGAAACGGGTACGAAGAGCGAAAGGCCGACGACGCTAACCCGAGCTCTACATCTGTAAGAACTGCGGCGAGGCTTTCCTGGAAGAGGATAACGGGGACGGCAAGTGTTCCTACCACACAGGTACGCCGAGTTACTGTACAGGGCACTCTCAACCTTGCAATAATCTATGGCTAACAGGATCCCTTGGGAGGACCTGGAGTGCGATCACGACTCGTCGGTCTGAGCTGATTGGCCGTATGGTGATCCTGACACCGAGGAGAACCGCAAGCTCTGCCCCAAGGGCTTCAGGTGGGCTTGCTGCGATCAGCCTGGAGGTGGAGACGATTATGATGGCTGTGAAGAAGGGCCGCATGAACCTCTAGCAAGAGGTAGAAAACGTCTGGCAAAGCCCTGAAGCCGGCGGTGGCCGGGACTGTGGATCTGACGAAGGATAAATGACCGGCAGGACGCATGTTGAATGGCGAATTGGGGGCGAAGTACGAGGTAGAGCCGTACCTTATACTGAGTATCAAAACCCTTTGCACGGATGTCACGAATCCGAATGTGGAAAATGCGAGTAACTTCCCATAGTAATTGGATGACACGGGAAGTGGCAGTTCGTGCCTGCTGGCAGACGCGTCTCGTCCCAAGTTCACTCCGTAAACCGACGAACTTACCACATACCCATATTCAAATCAGAGTTATTCTTTCAGCTGCCAAATACCAGCGTAAAAGGCGCAAGATGGCCTCCCCCTGTCTCGAGCGCCTCGACAAAGCTTCAGACGAAGTGATACGGAGAGTCCTCACAGCGCTGTGCGAGAGTGACCACGACATCAGGAAGAAGGCTTCGAAATGCCTGGACGCATTCGAATCGGAAAAGAAATACGAATCGCACATTGATGGGTCCGAGCGTCAACAAGCAACCGGCAGCGGCAGCGGCACCAAGCGCAAGGCCGAGCAGGCTCTACCTGAGGTCTACATCTGCGAAAACTGCGGCGATGGTTTCCTGGAAGAGCATAACAGCGACGAGGCTTGCTTCCACCATCCGGGTTCGTCGCTCCAGCGCAGTCCCTGGTCCCTCTGTTCTCGATATGTGATTTCATGCCACTGACATCTTCCTCAGGCAATCTGGGAGTGGACTACGCATCCGACTTCTGGGCCGATCACGACGAAGATTGCCATGGCACCATCGATACCGCTGAGATGCGTGAGGAATATCCCGGGGGGTTCAGGTGGGACTGTTGCGACGAGCCCGGAGACGGTAAACAGGGTTGCGACTATGCTCGCCACGAGGCTATTGCTGTAAAACGACGCAAAACCAAGGAGGAGATGGCAAAGACGGCGGTTTCAATTGACCTGACGGACGACTGATGGAGACGTCTTGTCGGCGACACTCTTGTGAGTTTGAGCATTGGCTGGGCCGGGTATGTCACTTGACATCCTTGCAGAGACGGTCGATCTGGTGGTGTTTGTGGCTGGGCGACAGTGTGTTTAACCTCGTCAAATCATATTTACTTGCCCCAGGCTTGTTGTCGCTGACCAGTCTGTCCAGGCTATCTGTACGTCGATGAAGAGGCCGATACCTGGTGTGACTGGTACGACGGTGACGGTGAAATTGATACCGACATCAACCGTCGAGAGTTCCCCGACGGCTTCAGGTGGGAGTGATGCGGTGCGCAGGGAGAAGTTGAGCGCCAATATGGCCCACGTCAGTCTTGAGAAGCAGTCTCAAACGCTCGCTCGTTCTGTTAGGCACCATGTAAAGTACCTGTTTGTGCAAAGATTGTTGGACCGTCTGTATTTGAAGATCGCCATGTTTGGAAGCGGTCGCCACGGAAGGGGTCAAAGATTGGCACAGGGTCCAGAGGCCATTGTCCTTACGGGCGACTGACAACATTGTGTCGAACCCTTGCCATAGGAGCCCATGTCTTGACTAAACGCTATTCAATTACCCATCCCTCCTTCGCCGGTGCCGTGACTCCACTCCTCTCCCTGATGCCCCTAATCGCCCTCCTCGCCGCAATCCCGATCTCCTCCTCATCAACACCCATCAACCGGCCGCCGTCAACCAACATCCTCCCATTTACAAACACCATCTCCACGTCCCGTCCCGTACAACACCCCACAACCAAACCAACAGGGTCCATCCCACCCCCTTTCACCTCCTCGACATCCCACGGCGCGGCCCAAAGCCCCCTAACATCAAGCACCACAAGATCCGCCCTCTTCCCCTCCGACAAGCTCCCCACCTCCCCCTCCAGCCCCAGCGCCCTAGCCCCATTAACAGTCGCCATCTCCAGCGCCGCGTGCGCCCCCACCGCGCCCGCGTCCATGCCCCTCCCCTTGTGCAGCATAGCAGCAAGATGCATCTCCCTAACCATATCGTACGAGTTATTACACGGCGCCCCGTCCGTCCCCAGCGCGACGTTCACGCCCGCGGCAACCAACCCCTGCACCGGCGCGATCCCGCTCGACAGCTTGAGGTTGCTAGCCGGGCAGTGCGCGACCGTCGCCCCGGGATTCCCGGCCAGCACCCCGCCGTCCTTCTCGACAGACACGTGCACCATGTGCGCCAGCACCGTCTTCCCTCCCGGTCCCAGGAGCCCGGCGTCGGCGCAGAACTGCGCCGGCGTGCGCCCTTCGTACGATGCCGCGATGATGCCCGGGTCCGAGGGCGCCTCGGCGCAGTGCATCGTGATGCCCATCCCGCGACTGCGGCACGCGGCCGCCACCTCCGCGTACGCCGAGATGGGCGCCCCGCGCGGGGTGCCGAGGGCGGCCCAGACGCGGATGCGGGAAGATGGGGAGGAGGAGGGAGCGGACGCGCCGTCGTGCTCCGAGTGCGCGGAGAGGAGGGACGGGATGCTCATGTGCGCTAGGTCCTTGTCTCGGGCGTCACGGAGGGCTTCCAGGGGGGAAGACTCTTGGCCTTTTGTGAGTTTACCCTTGGGGGTTTAACGATGTTAGTGCGGCAGATGGAACGGGGCGCGAAGAGTATGAGAGGAGGAAGGGGAAGAACTAACGAGGCATGCTCTGATGCCCATCTCCTTCACCGCCCGGGCTACGTTGGCGATGCCGCTTCGGTGGGTGAGCATGGCTTCTAGGAAGCACGTGGTGCCGCTCTTGAGCATCTCGGCGATGGTGAGGCGCGCCGCGACGTAGCCGTCTGCCTGGTCGCCTTCGCCCGCGTAGGCGGCTTCTAGGGGCCAGATGCGGTCGCAGAGCCATGAGTGGAGGGGCAGGTCTTCGGCTAGGCCTCGTAGGAGTGACTGGGCTAGGTGGGCGTGGGTGTTGATGAGACCTGGGATGATGATGCGGCCTGGGAGGGAGATGATCTTGGCGTGCTGGGGAACGTTCTCTGGGCTTCCTGAGGCGACACGCAGGATGCGAGAGCCATCGATGACTATGTGGCCGTTGAGGATTATCCTCCGGCTCTTATCGACCGTAATGAGGGTGACGTCCTTGAGGACGATGACAAGTGCCTCGGACATAGGTGTGCGCGTCTCAGTCTCAATGGGGACTCTGGTAGACTGTAGCTGGAGGGGTAGATGAGTCAAGGAGACCGATGAGCCATGTACTGGACATAAGCCCGTCCTCGTCACGGTCCCATCAGGCTGCAGGACCGGATGAGCCTGTGGATATGATAATGCCAAGCTGAATTCCGCTATTGATGCTCTGACCGGTCCCAGCAGTCTGGATCCGACCCGATATCAGAAAGCGCAGTCAATATCGCAACATTATCAACGTTGGGAACCCGGAGACGGGCGCCACGATAGAAGGAGTGGACCGGCGATAGCAACGAATGTGGAGAGAGTGGGCTGCCGTGCAGCATGCAACGGCGGCAACGAAGTGCCGGAACGTGGGCAGCAGTTGCCCCGAACCCAGTGGACCCCAGCGGTCGTGATAGCGAACCCCACCCACGGCCAGCTCCGACGGGTGATAGCCATGGATAACGCTGAGATTGGATAGGTGCAAGACAAGGACCCCTGTTGACGCACCAGCAGCACTCCAGCTTCAGCATGGTGAGCTATCACTTTTGTCGCATCGGAGCTGCAGTGGACGCCGAGATAGAGAATATTGAACCGGGAATGGAAATAGACGTGCTCTCGGTAGCCTCGTAGGATTTGCAGAATGGTATTCAAGATATAACACCCCTGGCCTTCCCACCCTGAACATAGCAATTTGAGAAACGGATTGTCTTCAACTTTGAAGGCCGCCGAACTCGTCCGCCATGAGCTCCGCTGAGTACGCTCAGTCCGACGAGAAGAACATGTCGACGTTGAAGGAAATACCAGAACCGACAGAGAACGCGACGTTCCCGGAAGCTGGCACAGTCGGCAGGTTTCGCGGATGGGGTGAGAAACTGACATACCTCAAATGGATGTTCACGACCAAGGCTGGCTGGTTCGGCGACTATGTAAGCCTTGTCGAGAATAACAGCCATCGCCTACTGTAGACGGATGCTGACCATACAGGACTACCTGTATCTCGTCACGCCAAACATCTGGCCGCTCAACCGCAAATACAAGGACTACAAAGCGCCCTTCTACGGCCTCAACGACGAAGTGCCCATCTTGCTAACGATCATCCTGGGCTTGCAGCATGCCCTGTGTATGATTGGCAGCATCGTCAGCCCTCCGCTGGCCATCGCTGGAGGCGCATTCTATCTCGACGCGGCAACGACAGAGTACCTGGTCTCGGCGGCCTTCATCTGCACCGGCATCGCGACGGCGCTGCAGGTGACGCGTGTCCACATAATGAAGACGCCCTTCTTCATCGGCACCGGTCTCCTATCCGTTGTCGGCCCGACGTTCGACATCCTGCCGCTCGCCTTCTCGTACACTGGATTGAGGTATAAGAACGGCACCTGCCCTACCGCGGCCGACGGGACGCCGTTGCCTTGCCCGGATGCATGGGGCGCGCTGCTCGGGACGATGCTCTGCACGGTATGGGTGCAGATCCTGATGAGCTTCGTGCCACCCAAGACGCTCAACAAGATCTTTCCCAAGCTTGTCACAGGCTCGCTCCTCCTGCTCGTCGGCGTGTTTCTCATCGGCAACGGAATGCAGAATTGGGGCGGCAGCGTCAACTGCCATGGCGGTTCGGGCTTCTATGAGCTCTGTCCAAGCGTTGCGGCGCCCAAGCCGCTAGTCTGGTAGGTGATGCCCAATCTGCAGAGCAAGGCACAGGCTAACTCTCCCTTAGGGGTCACCCAAAACTCATCGGCCTTGGCTTCAGCGTCTTCGTCTCCATCGTGCTGGTCGAGCAGTTCGGTTCGCCCATCATGAAGTCGGCCTCGGTCATCATCGGCCTGTTCGTCGGCTGTCTCATCTCGGGGCTGACCGGTTACTGGTCCCTGGAGAACGTGGACGCCGCACCGGCCGTGACGTTCCTCTGGGTGCACACCTTCAGGCTCTCGGTGGACGGCGCCCTCGTCCTGCCACTGCTGATCATGTTCATCTGCGAAGCCGTATCTTGCATGCCGGACATCCTTGCGACCGCCGAGATCAGCAACGTCGACATCGAGGGGACCGAGTTCAACTCGCGCATCCAAGGGGGCATCCTCTGTGACGGCCTCGGCAGTCTGATCAGCGCCCTCGGTACTGGCCCGCCCATGGTGTCGCAGGCCGGCAACAACGGCGTCATATCGCTGACAGGGTGCGCCTCGAGGAGAGCCGGCTGGTGTGCGGCAGCGTTCCTCATATTGATGGGCATCTTCGGCAAGTTCGGGGCCATATTCGGAGCGATGCCGCCCTCGGTGCTGGGAGGCATGCAGGTGTTCCTGTACTCGACCATCGCCGTGGCCGGTATCAGGGTGCTGGGTCTGGTTCCGTTCACGAGGCGCAACCGGTTCATCCTCACCACCAGTCTGGGCATCGGGTTCCTCGACATTGTGCAGCCCGACTGGTTTGCTCAGATCCTCGACTACTCTGGGCCCAACGTGCACCTGTCCGGCTTCGAGCAGGGCCTCAACCTAATCGTCGAAACGCCCTTCATCATCGCGGCCGTCATCGGTGTTTTCTTGAACCTTGTTCTTCCCAAGGATGCGAGCGAGATGGATGACTTGATCCGGGATCAGAGCGGAAAGCCGGTCTTGGTTGTGAAGCAGCATTGACGGCTGTCATATTTAGTTTTTTATAAGAGTATATATACCTTAGTCGACCATCTGTCGATGGGGTGAAACCAGGGAGACCTTTCATAGTGTGCTGAAGGCGCAGAATTGAGAACGGTGGAAGCATGAAAAAAATAAAGATAAAAATCACAGTTTGAAGCAGCAATCAATCGTGGCACGTCACTGCACTGAACGAAGGTGCTGTCTGAACAGAGTTTAGCCGATAGTACCTGACACGCTAGGGAATAAGCGAGACGCTGGAGAACAAGCATCAACCTAACGCGACCGGATATCGCGTCGCCTCTCAGCATTTGACTATCAACGACATCTCTTCATCCAAGCACACAACAAACTTCTTTCTTCATCACATAAACCGCCAAAAAATCCCATTATAAACCCTACGCTCTCTACTCGGTGACATTTTTATCATCAAATTTTAACCGGGTTTTTGGTGCAGTAAAGAACGACCTTCAAAGCTTACCATCCCCCGCTGCTCAGCAGCAACATATTCTCGACTCAACAAACAACAAAACACGTCACGGGCCGAGCCAGTCTCTACAATGGCCAAGACACCACCCCCCGCAGCCGACCCTCCTGTGAAGCGCGGCCGCGGCCGCCCCCGCAAGGATCCCTCAGAGCTCAAGACCAAGCCCAAGTCCGGCCGGCCGCGCGGTCGCCCTAAGGGCAGCGGCGGCGTGAAGAAGGCCGTGGCCAACAGGTCCGTAGGTCCGGCCGGCACGCGCGGTCGAGGACGGCCCCGCAAGACGACGACGACGACGACGGATGATGATGCCGCCTCCAAGCCCGCCGCGGCTACTGCTCCTGCTGTGACCACCACCAGGGCTGCTAGGACTACGACCAAGACTCCCACTGGCAGAGGCAGAGGGCGGCCGCGCAAGAACCCAGTCCCAGAGGTTGAGGAGCAGGAGAAGGAGGAGAAGGAGCCGGCAAAGAAGAAGGCCACGACTACGCCTTCCAAGAGTGGGCCGAAGCGGGGTGGACGGAAGAGTGCTGTCGCGGTTGCTACTCCTGAACCGGAGGAGGACGAAGAGATGGAGCTCGGAAAAGGGAGCACGAAGGGCGGTGATGATGAGGAGTTTGATCAGAATGGCGACGACGAGGAGGAAGAGGATGCGAGTGAGTGATGTCATTATCCTGGAGGAAAAAGAGACGTCCGCCGGGTGTTGTCTGTTGCGTTATGATGTTTGTGTGCTCGTGGTTATTCCCCCTCAGGTCAGGCTCGGGTTTCTTCGCGACCGTGTCTAACGCGTGTGATTGTTTTCATCTTGATAGGGCCGGAGTATAACGGTTTAAGGAAACAGGCTCTTGCTATTCTACCTGCTTTCATGTAAGACCTGTCTTCTCCGTGCCGGTTATGGTGATAGTGCCTGATATGCCTTTCGCATAGAGATCGACTGTGGAATACACCGAGGAGAGGGTTATGAAGGGTAATTACTGGTAATGTGCGGCTTGCTTCTGCTGGCGAGTTTGAGTAAGGCATTCGTGGGTTACAAGTTGAGGGAGTGTCGTGATAGCTTCAGCAAGGTTTACGAGCTGTGATTTGGTTCGGGACGAGCGTACTCTTTCGGTACTAATTCATCATCACGCAGTTGCCATGCAACCTGTTTGATCCATTTTCATCACTCCTTACCCAAAGCTTTGTTCCCCGTTCACAGTCCTTTGCCATGTTCCGTTCAGTACCTGTATCCTTGGAAGGCTGACGTTTTGATTCCACGAGGGAACTCCGTGGATGGTGGTTCAGGTTGTAGAACGGCAAGATGTTGAGTCACTCAAGGTTCCATCTCAGACCGCTGCTCCGGCAATACCTACCTTGCTCATAGCAAAATGGTCGCGGTCCAGTCCAATCAAACAAGCAGTTGCCGTCGGCACGGTCGCAGCTCTCGATGTTCAGGAGGGACTAGCGTGTTTCTTGGGCGAACCTCTGAGGGTTCGGTATGGTTGTGCGGACCCTACACCAAAGTGCCACAAGAACAGCCGGCTCGCCGAC
>Ga0209127_100441_pt1 | contig 14412 bp, 9 predicted proteins | sample LakSupMetagenome_FD_187469 | JGI IMG/M metagenome (GOLD analysis project Ga0209127, IMG submission 187469) | Freshwater microbial communities from Lake Superior, Canada - Sta WM archaea (SPAdes) (version 2) | ecosystem: Environmental > Aquatic > Freshwater > Lake | place: Lake Superior, Canada...
TCCGTTCAGTAGGATCTTGGAGAGCTTCGTGTGGTTGCCCGTGTAGTCACTGCCTGCCGTTAGCCGCTTCCCCAAGCCTGCCGGGAGCAGGAGAGCCCTTACAACTCCGTGACGTCTTCTAGTACCATGTCTGAAGCCAACTTGTTAGTAACCGTCCACACCATGAAGCAAGGGGTTGGATGTAGACTCACTGACGTAATCGTCGAAACCGAGTAGTGTGCCGCTGAACTCTGTATCAGGATGTCAGCACGTGCCGCAGCATAACGTGGTAATATACAAGGTTGTCCACATACCTTTGTCACCCTTCATGACCACCCATATCCGGGACCCCACACATTTGTCGATGAGCTCTGCAGGACGACGGTTGTCAGTGATCGGGCAGGGCATTCATGAGCGGGTGAGGACAGAACTCACCGAGAGGGAGGAGTTGCGATGCCATCACGGATACCTCAAGCTTGCGATCCTCAGTTTCAGATTTAGCAGGTAGGGTGATATGTAGGCCGTCTTAGATTCTTCACTGATGTTTCCAGCTAGAGTGAGGTGAAGCGCCTGGACGTCGCTGTCTCCACACGTGCTCAGATGATATCGCGTAAGGCGATACTCGCTTAGGTGCATGACCGAATCGCTCTGCGGGGCAGCCCTCCCCCGAATCTCCACTGGGACCCTGCGACCCCGAACTCCTTCACGTCTCCCAAAAGCGCGTCTGCCTGCCGCCGACCCCACACCATCTTTCCGCCTGTTATGCGTGTGTTGGCGTTATGACATTCGTTCTGGACCATGGCACTGCGTCCCTGGTTAGATCATGGCTGCTGTTCACTAGAAGGAGCCCTAAATATGGCCATGCCGCCCTCGGAGCGAATGTCTCTTGTTCCCCTGCACATCTCCCCTTTTCCAAGGCCCCTATAATTCCAAGATCGTCTCGATTCACGTACACAAGGTGAGACACTCACCCATGTGACATCGTGTAAAAGGAAAAGCTAAAGTGGCATAGTTATAGGTCTCACAGAAGGCTACATAGAATGGCTAGTCCTAGCCCCCAACACCAGCTGTGGCACGTCAGTCGCGGCATCGTGTTCGCCAGTGGTGGTCGGGCAATCTACCCCAGGCTACCTGTTGCTGGATATCACAGCTCTCCCGATCTGCTGAGTGAACGGGACGACTCTATGGTCTTGGCCAATGCAGGACTGAGCCTTGACGCAAACCACCAGGTGCGCAGTAGCACCACGGTCGCCCGCGGAGTGGACGCCAAGGCGAGAGCAACGAGCCTCCCTCGACCCGGCACCGAAACACCAGAAGCGGGAGTGCTAGACGCCGCTGCGGAAGCGCCTGCCATTGCAGGAGCAGGCTTCGTCGACGAGGACGCGTTCGCCGAGCAGCCTTACACTCCCCTCGACTTCAGGATCCCAGAGGACGTCTTCCGGGAAGCAAAGCTCGCCCAGTCCTTCTGGTCCTACAACCTGTACCGCAGACCGGGGGACGACGGACCGGACGGGAAGGTCAAAGTACACTACTGCAAGACGAAGCACACGACAGAACGCGTGCTTCAGCAGTACTTCATGGACGAGAAGATCCTCGGCTTCGACCTCGAATGGGCCTCCGACGCTACGAAGCTCCAGAGCGCCCGGCGCAACGTCAGTCTGGTGCAGATCGCGAGCCAGAGTCGGATCGCTCTGTTCCACATCGCCCTGTACCCGAAGACCGACGACCTGGTGGCGCCCTCCCTCAAGAAGATCATGGAGGATCCAGAGATCACGAAGGCTGGCGTCTGCATCAAGGGTGACTGCACGCGGTTGAAGAACTACATGGGTATCGAATGCAAGGGCATCTTTGAGCTGAGCCATCTCTACAAGCTCGTCAAGTACTCGACGACGAGGGAGTATGGCGCCATCAATAGACGAACGGTCAGCCTGGCGACGCAGGTGCGGGAATGCCTTGGGTTGCCCATGTTCAAAGGACAGGACGTTAGAGCTAGCGACTGGTCGCAGTCTCTGGGCATGCAGCAGATTGAGTGTACGTGGCTCGGGACCCTAGCTACTCTGAGGGGATTTACTGACTTGATAGACTCGGCGTCCGACGCCTACGCTGCGGTGCAGATCTACGGGGTACTCGACCATCAGCGAAAGCAGCTGGACCCGACGCCGCCTCTGCCACATCATGCGGAGCTCAACCGGCCGATCAGTCTTGCCGACGGCGTCATCATCCCGCCACCGGACGAAACCCTGGAACCCGAAGGTGAGGATGTCCGGGCCGGGGCCCTCAACTTGTCCCGCCGCTACCTAAATTCCCTGGGGGACAGCATTCAGATCGAGGAAGACGGCGAACCGATTTTCAAAGAGACCCCCGCCCCGCCTCCCGCACCCGCCAGAGACTTCCCCAAAGACGCGAGCATCATCGTGGCGGAGGACTGGCTGCAGGACTACCGGGGCGGCAACTCCATTGTCAAGGCCTTTCCAGGTGCTCTGCGGGCCTACCATATGTGGCACTACAACCCGGACTTGAACCCGGAGGCCATCGCCAAGCTGCTGCGGAACCCGCCGCTGCAGACGGCGACTGTGGTTAACTACATCCTGGAGGCCATCCGGCTCGAGAGGCTCCCCTACGACGCTGCCAGGCTGGAGCACGAGGTGCTCAGTTTCTTTCCCAAGGATGCGCTGCCGCCTCGCTACAAGCATCTGGCCAGCGCATGCAAGCAGGTAACAGGTGCTGCGACGTCTGGGAAAGCATAGCGCATGAACTACACGAACTCAAAAAAGAGAGAGGGAACTCTCACAGCTCTGATTGTGGGGTATAAATCTATGTCCTCTCAGGGCTACAAACCGGTCACGGGCTACGAAGCAAAGATATCCCTCCCCTTGTTTATCTGCACCCTCTTGTCCTCGCCACCACTGACGATGCCCACCGTCTTGTCCCACGCGACGCCGAAAACCTTGCACCCGTCGCCCGTGACGCTCTTCTTCTTGCCCTGCCGGCCCTCGCGCTCGATCACATACACGGGCTCGCTGACACCCCCGATCCCACCGCCCTCGTCCTTCTTCGCCGGCCGCACGCTCCGCAGGTCCCAGATCCGCACCGTGCCGTCGTGCGAACCCGACGCGAGCGAGAAGTCGTTGTCGGGCGCCGCGGCGATGGAGACGACCTTGTTGCCGTGCCCGCGCAGGGTCATGACCGAGGTGGTGGTCGTGCTGACCCGCGGGTCGACCATGGCGATGTGGCGGGCCGAGGTGCCGGCCGCGAGCAGCGGGGAGCTCCCCCGCGGCACGGCGCAGAGCGAGAGTAAAGGGTGCGCCGTCGCGAGCGTGGAGACGACGAGCCCCGTGGCGAGGTCGAGGGTGCGCACCGTGTGGTCGAGCGAGGCCGAGTAGCCCACGGTGCGGTCGCGGGGGTCGAAGACGGCGGCGGTCGCGGCCGCGCCGCCGGAGGCGTGGTGCGCGGGCACGAGGGAGATGGGCCCGCGCTGGGCGGTCGAGACGGAGGAGGAGATCTTGCGCCGCTTGGTGGAGTGGGTGCTCGGCAGGAGCTCGGTGGGCGCGGCAGGCGCGGAGGATTTGGAGGTTGACCACAGGCCGATGGTGCCGTCGGCCGATGCTGTCAGGATGCGCTTCGAGGTGCCCTCGTATTCGAGCGACTCGATCGGTCCCTTGTGTCCGTACAGCTCCAGCGTCGGCCTCAGCTCGCCTGAGAACTGGTCGTCGCTCTCCGTGTACTTCCATACCCGAATGGTGCGGTCCAACCCCGCGGAGGCGATCTGGTTGTTTGACAGGAACTTCGCGGCCTTGACGCTCGCGCTGTGCCCTCCCAGACTGCTCGCCGGGGACGTCGCTATCACCTGGCCGGAGCTGTTCCATATCCTGAGCAGGCCGTCGTAAGAAGCCGACAGGATCCTGTCGCGGCCCTGCTGGAAGGCGTCGCCCGACCACCGGCCGGCCGGGGACGTCTGGGAGAGCACGTCGACGGCACTGACCCAGTCGTCGTGCTCGAAGCTGGCCTGGTATACGGGCGGTATCAGACTGCGGACGTACTGCAGCGTTACGGTCGTTTCGAAGGAGAGGCCGCTGTCCTTGAGGTAGTCCTCGAGCGTGCCGGTGAGGAAGGTGCCGTTGACGAGGAAGTCGAAGGGCACGGCCGTCGGGGTCGCGAGCATGGACTCGGAGTTGAGGATGCGGGAGAGGCCATATCTGCGGATGTCTGTCCCTTGTCAGTCTGCGGGCCTAGATCTGGTTAAGGGTGTTGTCTGAGACTGCGACGTACCGGCTGGCACTAGGAGCTGCCGTTTGGACTCTGGTAATTGCAGGTCGGCTTCTGTCGTAGTAAAGATAACCTTCACCTGAGAACCTGTCTCGGGAGCCGCCGTCGAGTCTGCCATTGTAACATCCATTTCGCTGCTTATAGTATGTATGGTTAACTGAGATCTCGAGCAAAAAGGTCCCCAACTCGTCAGCAAAGTCCTCCCAATTTTTTTCTCGAGGCTGCACTCAGCCTTGCAGGGAACTCCCCGCTGTGGACCGCACTAGTTGGCTTAGCGCCGCTACCTCTAAGTGGGGTATGTGACAGGGTCCCTCGTTAACGCGTCTGGATTTCTTGAGCGCGTCACCCAGAGTCAATCCAGCCGACATCGTCGTTCTGCTCCACTAGACGACGGCAAGATGGTCGCATTCGAGGAACTAGAGTCGAGTCTGTTGGCGAGGCCGTCGTAAGTGAACCGGTACCCAAAAAGGCGTAATTCTCGACGAGTCACTGCTCACACAAAGCAACAGAGACTCGACCCCTCCCGTACCCGAGCGCGCCCCCTCGAACTACGCGCCGCTCAAGACCTTCGTCCTGGAGAAGAACCGCCAATACCAGCAGCAGTACGCGGACATCTACTTCCTCCGGCTGACCAAGATCAAGCCTGCGGTGGAGGAGGTGGCCGTCGCGGAGTGGGAGGGCCTCTCGATCGGCAACGAGAAGGCGAGGAGGGTCGAGCGGGTGCTGGACGTGCGGCAGGGCGAGCTGTGCTATGTCGCGGGCACCATATATGTCGACATGCCGCTGAAGCCGAACGTTATGGACGACGTGGCGACGGATGTGAGCATAGCTTCCCCCCGTGTCCAGGTGGGCGGTTGAGGATACTGACGGCAATCGCGTGTATTAGAAGTGGATTGGGGCGCCGACGACCACCCAGAAGTACTTTTCTGATGAGGGCACCAGTACTGTGTCTCTTGAGGACGACTCGGGTCGCATTAAGCTGATAGGGAGCGGACTGAGCTCGGTTGTCCTGGTGACGGGGTGCATCGTCGCCGTCATGGGCACGGAGAACGTCAACGGCGAGTTCGACGTGATCGACATCAAGTTTCCCGACCTCGCTCCCCAGCCAGAGCGATGGGCCCTGACAAAGCCGCCCCCGGCCGCCAACGCGAAGAAGGGGAAGGCACCCAAGCTCAAGGGCGAAGACGTCGAGATGACCGACAACGATGAAGCCAGGAAAGGCGGTAAGATCGCCATCTTATCGGGACTCGAGTTCTCGAGGACAGACACGTCGTACGCGATGGAGCTGGACCTCCTCCTCGAGTTCCTTTTGGGGGAGGCGCTCGACCCGGCGGCGCAGTCGGAGCTCTCGCACATCAGCCGGCTGATCATAGCGGGCAACTCGATCGCCGCGGACCGCAGGACGGCGCAGGAGTCGGACTCGACGGACAAGCGGCACACCAAGAAGTACGGCTACGACAGCAGCTCGTACAACGCGCAGCCGTCGCACCTGTTCGACGAGTTCCTCAACGAGCTGCTGGCCAGCGTGCCCGTCACGCTGCTGCCGGGTCAGCTCGACCCGGCCAACTCGAGCTACCCCCAGCAGCCGATCCACACGGCCATGTTCCCCAAGTCGAGGTCGTACGGCGCCGCGCCCGGGTCCGAGCAGCCGGGGTGGTTCGACGCGGCGACGAATCCGCTGGAGATGGAGGTCGAGGGGTGGAGGGTGCTGGGCACGGGTGGGCAGAATGTGGACGATATGGCCAAGTATGTCGATAGCGACGACAGACTGGGCATGATGGAGGCTATGTGCCGGTGGCGGTGTTCTGCGCCCACCGCCCCGGATACGTTATGTGAGTTTATGCGTTCCGTTCCGTCTTCCTGAATGCAGAGGAGTTGCTAATCCCCGTGTCGATTAGCTGCCTACCCGTTCCAGGACGACGAGCCGTTCGTCATGACGGCGTGTCCGCACTTATACTTCGTCGGATGTCAACCACAGTTCGGGACGAAGGTGATACAAGGACCCAAGGGACAGATGGTAAGGTTAATTACCGTGCCGTCCTTCTCGTCGAGCAGGGAGATAGTGTTGGTGGACACGGAGACTCTAGACGTTTCGAGAGTCAAGATAGCAGCAGTGGGGAGCTTATAAAAAGGCAATGATACCAGGTTCATCCATTCTTCCTGTCCCACTACGATGAGGAATGGTGTAATGCATCGCGATAACAGAAACCAGCAACGCAACGCCTTTATGCTGATGACCAATAGCAGGGAAAGAAGCCATCATCCATGGGACTGTTTTGCCAGCACCCGACTCCACGCACCAATCATTCTCCCCGTCCCCAGTCTCACCCGAAAACCCAGACATTAGGAACCACCCTGACAACCCCCCAGTCAACCCAACTTCGATATCCCCCACCTACTCCCCGCTCAGCAACAGCCTCCTCCCAACCTTGCGGACACAAGAAGCGTGCTCGGGCCGCGCCGCATACTCGTCCCTCACCTTCTCGTACCACGGGCTGCGATACTTCTTCATCCGGTCCCTTATGGTGTCCAGCCCCTCCATAGCTGACCGCACGGCCGCCACCTGCGGGGGCCCGTACTCGGTCCACCAGCCCTCCTTGACCGCCTGATCCGTCTGCGCGCACGCCCGCTCGACGAGCAGGGCCAGGTTGTCGAACGCCTCGGCCGACGCGGCGGCTGTCTCGGCCCGCTGCCGGGCAATGACGCTGTCGTGCGCGAGCATGCGGTCGAGGTTGTCGGCGGCGGCGCGGAAGGTCATATCCAGCGTCATGTCGAGGCGGCGGCTCGAGGGGGTGTATACCGTGACGTGGAGGAGGCGGGCTTGGAGGTCATGCAGGGCGTCCGTGACGGGGTGGTGCTTCTCTTCTCTGGGTGGCTTGGAGTTCTTTGGTTCGCTTCCCTGAGTGGTGGTGGTGTTGTTGCTGCGCACGGAGGAGAAGAACTTGACGACCGTCCACTCCGCGGTGCCGCCGGGCTTCTCGACTTCGACGGGAGTGAGGGAGAGCTGCAGCGATGTGAGGTTCGCGCGGACACCGCCCTCTCCGTTGCCGAGGAGCTGGATCGCCTTCGCCATCGCGAGCCCGTACTGCTTCGTGTCTCGGTTCGACTCGAGGACGATCTCGACGCGGCGCAGCAGGTGGGCGTATTTGGCCAGGTAGATGATACGGTTGACGTCGCCCACGGTGGATCTCTTGGCGGCTGCCTTGGCTCGCTTCTGCCTCTTCGGCGCGCGCCCTTTGGTGCCGTTCCGGAGCTCACTTAGAGGGGGCGGATCGAGGGGAAGGGCCATGGGCGACGCGAAGCCGCTGGGGCTCAGGGCTTCCGGGATGGGGTCGCCGCCGTCGCGGATCAGATACATGAAGGTGTTGGTCATGTATAGGACGCGGATGCCTTCCTGGTACGTCTGGCGGCAGACGGAGAGGATCGCGGGCTCGAGGCCGCCTCGGTACCGCACGTAACACTGCGTCCAGCCGCGCATGACGGGGATTTTGGTGGCGGCTGTGAGCAAGTGGCCGTAGATCTTGTCGCGGACCTCGAGAGGGAGGGAGAAGAGGTTTGTCTGGCTCTGTGGGATGGACTTGGCCTGCGCCTTCTCCGTCAAGGCGGGTGACGTTTTGAACGCTTTTGAGATAGACGGGGAAGGAGTGAGGGGCTGGACGGGAGTTTTGGTGGGTGTTGTGGTGTTCCTCGGTCCGTTCTTTGCCTTGCTCTTGCGGGCCTGCTTGCCAGTGCGACGGGAAACATCTTGAGCTTGTGACGATTCAGGCTGCTGCTCGGTTTCTTTTGCGGCGACACGCAGCTTGTCAGGACTGTCTCCGGTCCGGGAAGGAGGCCGAGGTGGTGTGAAAGATGGAGGAGAGAAGACAGGCGAGAGGGGTGTAGGTGGAAGACCCCATGGCTGCTCCCAGGTCTTGGAGTCCTCTACTTCATCATAGCCCTCAGGTTCGTCAAACCAGGAGCCGAACATCCCGACTCCGGCCGGCTTCTTCCTCGTCCTCGCGGTCTTGGTCTTGGAGTGTGATACTCCGGCCGATTGAGGGAGCATCCGCGCCGTTGGCGGCTTGTCCTTGCTCGCCTTGCCCTTCCGGGACCTGGGCGCGAGAATGGGACGGTGGGACGACATGACTATGCCCATGTCTTGGTGGGAGTGAGTGTGGGAGACGCAGGGCTACCTTAGTTCATACTCGAAGTATGTGCTCCGCTACGAAGGCATTGCTCACCTTGTTTGGAGGGGGAAGTACGTTGAACGGGAAACTACAGGCAGGTGGAAGGGAAGGCTAAGTGATGCAGGTGCAGTTACCTTCGCCCGTGTGAGTTCGTTGGGGCGATCGGAATGTATTACGGTAGGTTGAAGGTAGATGGGAGAAAATGAGGTGAGTGCTCGGGAGGTCGAAGTATCAAGGTACCCGCGAGGTATGAGACGGGTCTTGGGCCGTCGCGTGGAAGAGGTCGAGCTGGAGTAGGTGAGTGAGCCGCCGGCTTTGGTCGTTCCTGCTGCTTCAAGTTGCCGGCCCCAACCTTCCGTGTGGCCATGTACATTCGTTGTAGTCGGTTCGCAGTAATTGAGTGTCGCTTGCTCACCGACAGATAGGCTGGGTTGTTACTTCGCTCCAACTGTGGCGCAAGGAAAGCATTTCTCTAGTGACCAGCGCCCGGCCACCTTCAGCCGGGACATAATACTTACGCCTGAACCTAGCACGGATGGAGCTGTCACTTGTGAATGGTTTGCCAGGATGCGTATATCTGACGACTCACTTCACAGTCTCCCGACTCCCCGAATCCCACTTGACAGCCATGACGATACCTATTGCCCCCGTACCAAAGCTTCAACATGAAACCTGTGTGAAGCCACAATCCACATGCTCTTACACTGCATCCGCTTGCCCTCTGGACAAAGTACGAATACCTACCTGGTATATCCAGCTGGGTATGTCGTTCTGGAGCTCGTTCAAGGTGATGTTAGCGGCTGAGCCACAGCGTGGGTACCGGCGGAGAGCAGCATCAGAGCGTGACGTGTGAAACGCTAGAAGTTGAACGGGGCTGGAGAGAACACGCAACGTCAGCTCCACTTGGCGTCCGCCAGTTCAGCGCTAGGTAGCGGCAGCTGAGGTCTGAGGCTTGGCTTGCTGACAGTAGCTTGTGTTCTTTGAAGACAGTCGTCGTCGCACCTTCGTGTTCTTCTTTTCTTCTCTATCTCATCCCTCTCATCATCACAACACTAGTGAATCATTCAGCCTAATATCACTGGGACCCGACTGTCTGGCTGTATTGTCCGTTAGTGTCTAGCGTCACGTTAAATTAGGCCCAAACGTCCCAGTTGTTCATTGGATCCGCCGAACGACACCCGCCCCAACTGTAATCAAAACCGGACCTCGCGAATCAGGGTCCTCCCGTGTCTCGACGCAACGTCGAAGTACCGACTCCTTCCCAAATCCCAACCAACGTCACTCGCTCCTTATACTCGCTTCCTAAGTTTAATCTCACCTCGCCATTTCCCCTGCGGCTATTCGATAGGCTGGGTGGAATTGAATCTTCTTGCTTGAGGCATCCTCTGTCCTCTATTGGCAGCGGCGGCTGGGTGTTTCTAAGCGGCCGCTGAAGACGGTCTGTCGCCATGTCGAACCGCGACTACTACGGCAACAAGCCGTTGCCAGCCCCTTCCGCCCATCCGTACTACTCTACGCCAGACGACCGCCAACCCGCTGCTTATCCAGATTCGGCGGCTCCCCCATATACCTCGCAGCAGTATCTAGGAGCCGCCGAGAGGCCGGCGCCGAGCGTCTCTCCTTTGTCCGCCGCGTCCCCGTCGCCCTTCGACACGCCTTTCGACGACCATGTCTACCCGGCCACCTCACATCAGACTCCGTCGTCCAGTCAACATCAATTAAGTCAGCAGGACACCGGCTACCACGATCTATCTAGGGTTCCCTCTGACGAGATGGCTTACAATCACCCCACAGATGACATTCCGCTGCAGAACCGAGCCTCGGCCAACAAGTACGGCGACATGACCGACCACGTCTACGATGCGCCGCAGAAGAAGAAGTCGCGCAGAGGCCGTGTCAGGCTTGGTGAACTGGGCATGCTGGGCTCCGACGCCAAGAGAATACCATGGGTTGTGTATTTCTTCTCGCTCATCCAAGTCGGCGTCTTTATCGGAGAAATCGTGAAGAACGGTCAGTTTCTCCACGCCCTTGTTACATCTCTCCTGTTCCAAATGCTAACGAGACATCACAGCGACGCTGACCGGCTCGCCCATCATGATACATCCCCAGTTCAATCCCATGATTGGCCCCTCGCCGTACGTCATGATCAACATGGGAGCCAGGTTCGTGCCGTGCATGCACAACGTGGAAGGCATTCAGAACGCCATGAAGCCGGGCGGAATCACCTGGCCGTGTCCGAACACGACCACGACCGATGTTAACGACCCCACGCAGAAATGCACCCTCTCCGAGCTGTGTGGCTTCGGCGGCGTACCAGAGAACTACAATACCGACATAAACCACACTCCAGAACCGAACCAGTGGTTCCGCTTCATCGTGCCCATATTCATGCACGCCGGCCTGATCCACATCGGTTTCAACCTGCTCCTGCAGCTCACGATAGGGCGGGAGATGGAAAAGGCCATCGGGTCGATCCGGTTCTTCCTCGTATACATGAGCGCTGGCATCTTTGGCTTCGTCTTGGGCGGCAACTTTGCGGGCAGCTTTATCTCTTCAACGGGAGCATCAGGTGCGCTGTTCGGTGTGATTGCGCTGACGCTCCTCGACCTGCTCTACTCGTGGAAAGACCGACGGAGCCCCGTGAAGGATCTGATGTACATCCTCCTCGATGTCATCATCTCTTTCGTTTTGGGCCTGCTGCCAGGCCTCGACAACTTCTCTCACATTGGTGGATTCCTCATGGGTCTCGCCTTGGGCGTCTGCATTTTGCACTCGCCTAATTCGCTGAGGCAGCGGATCGGCGGCGACACCACCTACGCCTCTGTCAACGGTCGTTATGTCGGCGCCGGGACGCCGCCTCCGTTCCTCAAGAACCCAGTTGGATTCTTCAAGGGGCGGAAGCCGTTGTGGTGGGCTTGGTGGCTCATCCGGGCCGGTGCTCTGGTGGCTGTCGTCATCATATTCATTCTGTTGCTGAACAACTTCTACGTCTACCGCCGAACCTGCGGATGGTGCCGGTATCTTAGTTGCATAGTAAGTCGCGTCTTCCAGCGTTTGATGCGAAAGCGGGCTAACAGTGTGTGCAGCCCGTCAATGGTTGGTGCGATATTGGAAATCTGAACCTGACGCCTACGAATGATACTACCAGTTCCAAGAGATCACTGGAACTAGTCGGAGGGCTGGCGAAGCACTTTTTCGAGTGACTATGAAGAGAAGCTGACGAGTTGCGAAAGTTGATATTCTCGCATTCTTCTATTTTATCACATGCGCATAGCCACGGCGTTCAGGGAAGGGACTGCATTGGTCGAGGAAAACGGATTATAATGATAACCCGACCACTGGAAATTGAGAACCATACAGCAGTCATTGATTGGACTATTGGCAGGTTTGCTGGATTCGAGAATCGACCGGGAAAAGGGGCATCACATCCTCATATGGATCGTCAGCCGCAGCGGCAGAAGCAAGCATGCCAGCATAGTATCTACAAAGAGCATCCATAGCAAGCATTGTAGCATGATAATGAAAGCACCACCATCCAAACCCTCCCCCCATTCTTCCTCCAGTCCAATCCATCACAACCCATACTCCCTCATAATCGGCTCCAGCTTCCCCCTCCACCTCTCCTCCAACACCCCGTAAATCCCCCTAACCATCCTCTCCCCAACCCCGTTGACCTCCCACCGATGCCCGTAGGGAATCCACAGCCGAAAGAACCAAGCCAGCACCACCAGCGCCCGCGGCCGCCGCTGCTGGCAGAACTCCTCGAACAGGTCCGGCATCCACACGGCGAAGGCGGCCAGCCGCCTCTGCACCGCGAACTCGGCCTCGCCCGCCTCGACGGCGCGGCTCGTCCACCCCACGTAGCTGAGCGCGTTGTAGTAGACCCACCGCGTGATCTGGCCGTCGAGCTCGGCGTCGTCGTCCCCGTCTGATCCGTCTGCCCCGTCCGGGCCCGGGTCCTCGAGCAGCCAGAGTAGGGGCTGTCGGTTGGCCTCGGTGAAGATCTCGTCCATGTCGAAGTTGGGCTTTGAGGAGAGGAAGGCGTGGATCTTGGCCGCGTGGGTTGATTCCTCCCGGTCGTCGTCGTCGTCGTCCTCGCCGGAGGGGGAGGTGTTTGACGGGGCCCGGCGCCGGCGCCGGCGCCGCCGCGTGGTCATCAGCCCCTGTGCGACGGTCCAGACGCGTCCCGTGCCGCGGCCGACGCGGAGCCACTCGAGCGGCGGCTGCCAGGAGCCGCCGCCGCCGCCACTCTCGTCGTCGTCGCCGTCGACGACTGTGGTCTGCACGAGGGCATAGGCGTGGTGCAGGATGGTCAGGCTGGCCATGCACACTCTGTCGGCCGTCTCGCGCGTGAGATTGGCTACGCTGGCGCGCTGCTCGCGGAGGGCCATGGCGAGGTAGGTGGTCTGGAGGGTGCGGGCGTCCTCCTTCTCCTCGTGGGAGGCGGCCCGCGTCCAGAGGTTGAGGGCGGATTGGGCGAGGATGGCGTATAGGATCGCCGAGTCTTGGAGGGCGAGGAGGGGCACTTCGGTCGTCCAGGGGAACTCGATGGGTGGGGAGGTGCCGGGTTGTCGGGAGGACTTCATTATCTCGATGTAGTTGTGTAGGAGGCGGAGCTCCCAGAGGCGGCGGTCAGCGGACTCGGGGGGGTCAGGGATGGAGGAGGAGGATGGGTCGGAGGAGGACGAAGAGGAGGGTTGAGGCGTGCTGGAGTTTGGGGGGCGGAAGCGGGGGTAGTAGAAGGGGGTTTGGGCTGCTGGGTAGGGGGATGAGACCGAGAAAGGTGCTGGAGTGGATGCGGCTAGCGACTCCGGGGTGTGAGTCTGGGTGCTAGAACTTCCAGAGAGAGGCGAAGGGCCGCCTTGGTGGGTTTGGTAATGCGACTGAGACTGAGACTGGAACTCTTGGGATGGGCTCTGTCCTGTGCTAGGGAGGTTGGACGAAGATGCCCCCGGACTGCGGCTCTCGCGTCTGACGGGGCCGGGGGCCAAGGTGGGATAGACACATACGACACCGTGCCGACTACAGCCCGTACACGACGGCCGCCTCTCATCGCACTAGACATATGCGTGTTAGTCGGCGATATGAGGCGGATCAAGATCAACATACCTTGACCCGGCGCCGCTTGCATGTTATGCAGCCGGTTTTCGACTTCTTGTGATACAGTCGAGGACCGCTGGATCGCCCGGGGGTTTGATAAATGCTCTCTTCCATCTTGGGCGTCTATCGATTGTTGAACCTTGGAAAAGTTCACATAATAGTATGCCCGGATACCAGGAGATTGATATATATGAAGTCGTGGACTAATCCACGTTTTGTACGCGTATACCTGCTCCGGTGTGGCTGTGCTCACATTACAGCAGCGTTGCGGCGGGACGCGTCGATGGATGATGACGAACATCCTGCGAAGGAGCGGCACAGCTACACACTACCAGCTAGAGTTTTGCTTAATGGGGAGCCGCATTTTTGGACGACAGCCCTGCTGCGTAGAGTTCAAGCTTGACGGCTTGCGATATGTATATCATATATTACAGACAAATCCTTACAAATTGATGGTACACAGCTCCCTACGCCAGAACAATGCTGATGCAGAGCAAAGCCAGAAACACTATATTAGTCTTACATATAAAAGCCAGTCAGAGGAGAGCATCACTGCTTCTCGTTCTGCTTCGGCACAAGCGGCTCGCCCGTCTCAGTGAACACCTCCTCGTACTTGAAGGGCTTGTCAATGCCGTAGACATAGACGGGGAAGTCCTTGGCCTTCTCGATCTGCTGGCGCCGCCACACCCGGCCGTTCTTACTTAGCGTCTCGAGCTTCTGCTTGAACCCCCTGTTCCACCTGACCTCGGCCTTGGTCTCGTCGGCCTTCTCCAGCATCTTCCTGCGCCGCTCGATCGTCCGCCGGTAGACGCCGCTCGCCCGGTCCTTGGAGAGCTCCTCGATGGTGTAGTGCACCTCCCACGTCGACTTCTTGTTCAGGTCCTCGGGCCGCGTAACGAAC
>Ga0209127_100442_pt1 | contig 14412 bp, 18 predicted proteins | sample LakSupMetagenome_FD_187469 | JGI IMG/M metagenome (GOLD analysis project Ga0209127, IMG submission 187469) | Freshwater microbial communities from Lake Superior, Canada - Sta WM archaea (SPAdes) (version 2) | ecosystem: Environmental > Aquatic > Freshwater > Lake | place: Lake Superior, Canada...
GGGGAGGGGAGGGCCAACTAGCGGGTCTTAAGTACTGTGATGTGTGCACTCTCAGCTGGGTACCAGGGCCTAGGTAGTGTGGGCTGTACGTACTTGGATGGCGGCAGTGGGCTAGGGTGTCACCCACTACATGTAGCGTCAACCAAGAAAGGCGCCAAGGTATCCTAAGAGAGTAATGCCTCTCGATGGAGCTGGACAACAAGGATCCCAGAGCAGCAGAAATCGACAGAGGACAAAAGGTTCCCCGAAACGGCGAACTGGAGCAGGAGATAAGGAAATGACCGCAACAAAACAAGGGAACAATAGTGACTTGATCACCGGCCATGGGAGCCACCCGGCGCAGAATCTATGTCTAATGCCGGGATATACCGCTGTCGGTCCAAGTCCTGGGAGATCACCCGGTAGAGAACAGCTGTGGCTTGCCAAGTTCGAGCGGCAGGCATGCCCTGAGCGTCCATCGGATAGGCCACAATCCCCTGACTCCCTGACCAGCGCTGATGAAAGAACAGGAGATTTCGATCGTTGGCACCCAGCACCACTTGTGTGCAGTGGGGGAGCAGAGCAAGGAATGGCTTTTGACAAGGCCCCGCTCGTGTTGACGCCGGACAAGGGAGTACCTTACCTGACACCTACTATCTGAGCGTTTCCAAGTCTGTACCCGTGGGAGCCGTTTGACTCGTTTCGCGGGGCGGTCGAACGTCTTGCTAGACTCTAGTGGCCTGTTGGTGGTCTAGCCCGAAGGGGTTCCAGCCAACGCCGGGACCGACATCAACTATTGTCTTGGACGTGTGGATTCCTCGCAAAATGACGGTCCGTCTTGGCTCGCCTTTGTAGGTATGAGGGTATCCCTATTGGGTTACCGCAAGGTAGTCCATGTACATGTCGTCTCGAAGGAGTATTAGCACTCCAAGCAAACTGGTGATCTCCCAGTTGCTCTTCCCCCCAGCGATTGATTTACCACTTGCCAGATGAATACTGGATCCGTCCGTGTGCGTGATTTGGTAATAAATGCTACGTGGAGTATGCCATCGTTAAGATCCCCTGCTTACCTTAGCCTTCGGAATTGGGCCAAATGTAGAAACATATGGGGCTTGAAACGGAGAGCAGAAAACGGATTGCAGCTGCACCAAGGCACCCAGTAAACCGGTGCATGCGGCTGAGAACTGGCACGTAATGTACTGTACCTTAGGTAAGGTAGGTACCCTTTTTTCAAGGTCGTTGGTGGGCAGCGCCTCGCTGTTCCAGGTTCTGCACCCTGGAATGCTGTTTCGTCCTGACATCGGGAGTGTCCAATATCAAGCCGCCGCTGCCCCAGCGCAAAGAATCGAATGGTCAGTTGCAGCGTCAAGGTAGGGCAGGGCGTAAGCTGAGCTTCATCTCAAACAATAATAATGTACACTTGACGAGAATGGAGAAGGCAAACCTGAAGTTGCTGCCCTTGCTCTACAAGTGGTTGTCCCTGGATTATTTCTGGTACCAGCTAAAAAGCTAGTGTTCGTCCGAGGTCACGAATTGATATCCTGTTCAAGCCGCCATGGTGTATTCCATGCTACCATTTTCTTGAACATTCACCTTGGGAAGCAGATATTATTTGCAGTGCTATCGGAGGGAACCCTGCACATCATCTCGCTTTGCCGTTCTGACATGGATACAGTTCGTCCCAGGTTAACGGGGGCGAACCCGCTCTTCGGGACAGCAACCTTCAAGGCGAAATGGTGACGCTTACGATGCGAAAGCGAGGAGTTGAGCCAACCATGAGCCAGAGCCACATTCGGAGAGAGCGAGCAGTCGAAATGCCGGGTGCAGGGGAGGGCTCGGAGGTAGGGACAGATTTGGAGCAGATTCGAGACTATTTTCTGCTCCGCCGCCAATATTCCCTACCGCCACGTGTGCAAACTAGATCCTCTGGTGTTTGATCTCACTTTTACCAGATTGCCGATGGGGCCATGTGCAATCGGTCGCATCTTGGCTCTGCCGAAGTCCATTCACCCCTGCTTGTTGATGTTGTTTTGTTGAGTTTGTTTGTTGCTCAGATGACTCTTAAGGTACATACAATTTCCTGGGATCGGTCCAGCCATCCAGCCGCTCCTCAGCTTTGCATTGGCGCGAAACAATGGACGTCGCATCGAACATGCCCCTTCACAATCGGTGGTGCGTATCGAGTGGTAAAGTCCATACTTCGGTAATCTATATCGCATACCAATACTGTCCTTGTCGCAATTCTCGTGTTTTGCACGCCCATACCATATATACAGAGTTTATCTCGCCATATGTGCAATTGTGTGTGGCTGTTCAAGGCCAGACCGTCTTGTTGAACAGCAGACACACCAGCAGCACCAGACCCCCTAAGCTCCCGAGGTCTGGGGTTTTACTGTTCTATAAGCTCAACCGTTCCCAGACAGTACCCGGCGAACGGGCTTGCGCTGATCCTCGCGGGTGGCTTCACGCGACCCATCCACCTGGGACCCTAGGTCTAGCCGGTTATATGCAGCTTCAGGGGCTGCAGGTGACGCCTGGACCGCACCATCTGGGCGCTTGGGCATGTCAGCGCTCCAATCCGCTGCGTTTCCAAGCAAATCGACCCTGCCAACGGCCGTACAGTTGGCTGCCAGCCTGCCAATATCGTGCACTAACCAGGAACTATCCTCACCTCCAGGGCCGCCATAACACAAAGAGTTGCAGTCTACAATCAGTGGCACGAAGCATTCGTTTCGTGCCCTAGCCGCACGTATCATCGCGTGGGCCGAAAATCTCAGTAATCAATGCAAGCTCTCATATCGCCATCAGAGACGAAGCCATATCGTGGTGAGGTCCGGACTTTTGGACGCGATCACAGCTGAGAGACAAGGCTCTCGCTCATCACGATTACGGTACGCAATACGGAAGATGACATGGGGGAGGTACCTAAGGTACAGGTGCCGTTTGCGGCCGGATGGCCTCGTTTTTCGCCAGCACCCAAGAAGAAGCAAAGACAATCATCATGGAACAGATGACAAGCCTTCAGTGTCTGTCAGGATATGTCACAATTTCCAGGAAGCTGGGTCACAACTACAGCCGCAAGCCACATTTCACCGCCGCTTGCCTGCTGCATGCCACTACCCATGACCTTCGAGCCGCTCTGCGGCTGCGCACTCTCGCATCCGCGACATTGCCCTTGATGCACTGCTCGAGATCTCTTGGGGTTCTAGAAGTGTTTTCTGATCGATTACACACGTGCATCTGCATTCCTCCCATCTCTGGTTCAGGGGGCTTGTGGATTGCCAGACATCTATCTCACCAACAATTTGGTACACGAACTAGACTAATAAGCACACATATTTTGCGCCGAAGACATGGCACTGACGACTACTCTACGTATTGTGAAGCAGATGCGAGCTTCATGCCAACTACGAAGTAGACCTGGGCGCTTGTCGTCTGAGTCCCGTGAGGGCGCCGAGGCTCTGCAACAAAAAAAAACAAAAAAACAAAAAAAAATTAGGCACACCATTGTCGAGTTTCTTTTCGCTTATTGTCTTGCACTTGACCAGCCCTCGAGATGTAGTGCTGGGGTTGCATGATCTTCCCGTCCTGCTGGACCCGCTCTGTTCCATTCGTCAACCGCCTCGTACCGCTGATACACACGTCCTCCGGCAGCCCGACGTGAGTCCAGAGTTTGCTCCCAAAGCATGACGGCAGCCGGGGAGATCTCCTCGAACACCGCCATACATACTATGCAGACTTCGTCCCGATGTTGTCGAACGGCATTGTAAGTCTAGTTCACCTTGACCAGCTTCAATACCAAGAGTCAAGCCACAGACTCGGGGACCACTCAACTCCCATCTGTGGCTAAAGCCCGTATCGGCGACCTGAAGAACCCAAGGGAGGAATGATCCGCCTGCCAAGCGTGTTAGCGTTGACGCAAAAAACCGTTGTCACACAGAGCCGGGTCGCTGGGCGCCCAATGATCGTGCCGTGATCTTCATGTGGCGCCCCTGTCTCCAACCCATGAACCTTGAACGTCATTCTGCAAGCTGGCACGGTTCGAGCCTGCCCAGGGCCGCCAGGCCGACCTACCAGAAATTGTGAGATGCGCCATTTAACCCATCCAGGCGAAAAGTAGCGAACGTTCAGCTGCCTCTTCAACGCCCCGATGGCCGAAAACGGTAATGTTGGCTGGCATTGGACGGCTCCCCAGACCAATGCTGGGTCTCAGAGCCCTTGCACTGCTGAAAAAGTGCCGTAACATGCGTGATAACGTGCTGCAACTCAACTCAGTCCGAGGGTTCAATTTGATCGTCTCATCCGCTCCGTATATCCAAGCCGGCACGGTTCTTCCGGGCGCCCTCCTCGCGGCAGCACTCCTCCCCGCGCTCGACCAAGCGGAGCGACCGGGATGCCATGATGCCAACATTGTTGGAGGGAGCGTCAGAGAGGCTAGCCGTGTTCGCGTTCCGCGAGATGAGGGTTGCAGTGGGTGTCAAGATTGCAGGATAACGCACCAATATCAGTGCCAAAATAGATTATGTTGGGGGACACAGCGGAAAGTCTCCGTGCTGCAGACTGTCCCAGGAGCTGCACGACAGCGTCCCGACAACAACTGACACCCATTAATGATCTTCATATCGAGAGCAATAACAGACCTGATATTGACAGGCCTCGAAACAAGCAGCGGGCCGCCAACCACAGGGGTCCCGCGCAGCTTCCCACCAAAAACCATTATGCGCCCATAGCGTTAACGGCCGAAAGACACCTCGTCTCTGGGAAACCCTTGTCCATTGGGAGCCTTGACTGTTGCCAAAACTCGAACGTGAGAAATGCCTGATGCGCCGGCCATCTGCCATCGGTTCGATACCGGCATACGTAGCAGAGACTATGGCGTCTTGCTCGCTAGTAGACCAATGGAATCGCCTCCATATGTTGCCCTGTCGAAGCCGCGTGCGAAATCCGCTGCCCCGGACTACCATGGCTCCAGAGAGCGATCCAGACTCCGGACTTGACCTATTTGCGCAAAGAGGCCGTTGAGCAAGCGCACATTCGGCGTAATCCGTAGCTTAGCCGCTTTCGCGAAGACGCCGTCCCCTATTCTCTCAATCAGTTTGGGGATGGCTAACGGTATCTAGCCGTTTGCCGAGTCGGTGTCTTCCAAGAGTGGACAGACGAGGACCAGACCAGGACCAGAAGTCGTCCCAACTCCCCAACCTTTCCCGCAACGAGCTCAGGCCGGAAACAGGCAATGCTGCCCAGCGGCCCAGCCGCACCAGCCGGCCAAAGGTGGTTGCCCCGCGAGGCTCTCCATGCCAAGCTTCTCAACTCTCAGCCCCTGTCAGGTGGCGCATAACCTTTAACAACGCACGACCGCCGTGTCTCACAACGATCGGGAGACGAGGATAAACTACGTTGTGTGCTACCGACCACAACTCCCTCGACCGTTGCGATCAGGAACATCCTGATTTGTATCCAGATACGCAGACATGCCATTGGCCTATTTACGGACGGGCTAGCAGCTCACTAGACTTACCCCCTTCCCCCATTGAAGGTGAGTTCCGAACATCTACGTACAATGTCTTTCTGATAACAATGCCGGCCATATTGGGCGACTCATCACTCCCACTATCGTCTTTGACACCGAACGATGTCTAGGCCGCTGTCCAAGCGTCATAGAGCAACCGAACTCTCGGGCCCGGAGGCGCGAGGCAAGGGGTTGCTGCCGCCAACCTCCTCCAATCCTCCTCCGGTGCAATAGTATCTGGCATGGTTCTCCACATACACTAGCAACAATAGTATTGCCATACTTGTCCGCAAAGACTTGCTGTTGACGGCTTAGCCAGCTCTTAGAACTGGCCATTCCAGCGTCGCAATTGACAAATCCTTCTGCAAGCTGCACCGATCTTTATGTCAGTCAGCCGCTCGAGGCCTCTGGTGGCAGCCGGGCGGTGAATGTTTGAGCAGGCCTCACTCAGAGCGAGTCTAACTCGCTCTAACAAGGACCCAAACACCAAAACGGTACTCTGTACGGATCCTGTTGTGTGTCCCCACCTACAAGAGACATCATCAAACCGGGCGAGCGCCGTTGGAGGAGCCCACAAACGCGTTGCCTGATTCTACCCTTTGCCCATTCAGCCCTCTCTCTCTCGTACACGTACCGGCTCGAGGCACACATCCCGTTCTCTTCGACCGATACTCCACAGAAGGTCTTTCCCTGCGCAGCCAGCATCTGGATCCTCCCCCCTCTATCTTAGCCTACCTCTACCTAGGTACTGTACCCAAGTACACTCCTCACGTCGTGAAGATACCGGCACCTGTGGATTCTCCGTCCCTCCCACTAACCCCCCTTCCCTCCTGCTTCTCGCCACCCGCGCCAGCAAGGAACCTGCCAGGGAAGCCAAGAGTTGAAACTGCGAAGCCTGACTGGCTGCCGGTAGACGTATAGAGGAGGAGGCATCCCTGTGCCGGCGTCACTTCTGCCTCCTGACTGGATGGTTGAGGCTACCATGCACCCACACCCGTTCCCCCCTTCTCATTTCTGCCCGTTTAGAAAGTGCAGGCCGTCCGTCGTCTTTCGTTCGACCGGAGAGAGCCTTTTGGCTGTGGATGGTTGCCCGGGTGGAGAAAATCTCGATGCTGTTGCCGTCGCTGCTGCCACCCTAACGATTGTTGTTTGAGAGTAAGACAGGAGGCCTACACGACGCCTCGGGCCGCTGGATATTGCGTGTCTGTTTGATGAGAATTGCCAGTAGATATCTGCCAGGACGAGGGGATCGGCGGACATGAAAGACGCCATTGACATGTCGATGTTGGGCAGAAACTTTGTCAAGGCCGGGTTTAGGCCTTGTCATAAAGGCCGCGGCAAGGCGAGGCCCTTGGTCAGGAAGCCGTTAGAAAGCGTGATTCGCAGGTTCTTTGCTTTTCTCGCGTGAGGCTATCCCAAGGCTTGCGGGGGCAAGGCGCAAGGAACCAGGTCTTGCTGAGACTACTGCTCCAAGGCTTTCTACCCGCAAACAGGCCGCCGATAAGGCTTGTTCCCACGGCCCCTCTGCCACCACACGGAGGAAAGAGAGGGCCTCGTCGTAACATCATCTCACACAGGTACACATGGCGCGATCCTCGTCTCCCTGGCGAGGACTACACGACATTGCGCTGCTCGTCTGGTGGCGCCATGTCTTAGTCTCCTCTCCGAATAGCCCGGCAGAGAGCGCTGAATGGTCAGGACCAGTTGCGCCGGTAGACCTGTTGACAGTTCCCCGGGGCATGCCCAGAGGCCTTTCAGCTGCTCAGGGGAGCGGGACATTCGCCGGATGGTCCTCTGGATGTCGACAATCACTGGGGATGTTCTGCGATACTCCCTCGCCGTGGCCATTCCAGACTCCAGAGTAGCTAGCTGGTGGAGTTGGCCCGCTACCCATCGTAACGGTCGGAAACGCCGAATCCTCATTGTAACTGCCACTGATTCTCGTCTACGCAAGACGAGGATGTTTCCCAGCAAGGTCTGTTGTACAGCCGTGCTTACAGAGTGTGCAAGACTTGTTACGCTACACCTCAACCGCCGTATCTTTTCCTGCCTCTTGGTGAATGCCCCTTCCTGCAGTTAACTCGTCGGTACTCTCCCAGACACAGATCAACCGGCAGCTTGCTCCAAGCCGGAACACATCCCGTTCCTCGATCTGGAACCGTTACCCCATTGTCTTCTCCTCTACCGAGCCGGATTACGTTGCCACAGCCATCTCGGACGTCGACATGCCATCCTCGACGCAAGCGCGACCCGTCCGAGTAGCCACGAGCATTCCAGAGGCGAAGGGCACGATTCCGATAGTGAGAATGCTCGAGAGCAAGGTCGACGGGACACGGTAGACCGCGATAACGAGGAGCCCAGAGGCTGGAGTGGGCGCAATACCCCGACATGACAGTGGATGTTGAACGTAGAGGAAGAGCAGACGAAGACGGCACGTAAGTTGACTTCCCGAGCTCGGATTCACAGGCATGGACCTCGCGATCTCACGTCTTCTCGTGTGCACATGCCATCGGCAGGCATACCTCTCAGACGATGCCGCAAGCAGCATCGCATCACTATCTCCTGTCCCGGCGTGACGCTTCTGTGTCGCATGGCAAGCCCCCCTCCAAGTCAGTGACGGTTCCCACCTGACACTACAAAGCCTTCACATGTGATGGAGTTGTCATCGGGGCATTCTCTGGACAAGGAACACAGCAAATGCCGGGCAACCAGAGTCTTCTCAACAGCGACAGTCGTCGGCCGATACCTAGCATACCGTTTAGGGCTCTTCGCCCCGATAGAATGGATCAGGATCCTGCAGAGCTAGAATGCGCATCTCTGCCATCTGCAGGCATACCGGTGAAGCTCTCGGACACCCTCTGACGAGCTCCCGTTTGAGCCATGCTCCCAGAATGTATGGTTGCCAACTCTGTCCTGCGAAGCTGACTCGAGGCATCACGAGTCCCACTGTCACTTCTCACTTTATCGCAGATTTATGCAGCCGTAGCAAGTCCCTAGAGGCATCAAAGGAGTCTTCTCCTCCTCGTCGCAATCACGCACCTCTCGTCTCCCCAATCCAGTCGAAGCCATCGAAGGCAATGGGACAAAACAGTTAACCACCACAGTCTACACTCCAGTCGCCAAGACTATTACACGATCAGAAGAGCAATCGCACGTCATCCGCCCTTTCTCCAACCAAAGTAAACTCTCTGATACCCGTCCACAACACCCTACACTCGACGATGACGACGACAGCCACCTTGACGGTGAGCCAGCGACAACGACGACCGCTTTCCGTGACACGGAGAGAAAGAGAACCTCCTCTTTTCCTTCGCCGTGTGCTACATTGCGTGTGCCCTCTGCCCTGAACACCCCCCACCAAGCGGCAAGCTATTTGCTGCTCCTTGCAGACTTGCTGGTTCGTTCTCGGGCGGAAAAGCGACATCATGGAGAAAGTGCCAGGGCCCTACACACCAGTTTAAAACCTCTACATTCCCTCAAGCAACGGGGCGACATCTCTTCCACCCGGGGGCAGACTCGGACGAGACTAAATCTACCCAGTGAAACCAACGATCGAGATCCGCGGAATCCTATCACAATGGACTTCGGGAATTTGGCTGACTGTCAACCAAGCTCTATACACAAAACCCCTTCATGTTCCCAGATAGCCTCTACTACACCGCACCGCGGCGCAACAACCCTCACTTTTGCCCTCCTCGGTTCTGTCCTAGACCGGGATGGAGTGTCGACGGAGGCCTAAGCAGAGCACACCAGAAAGGGGTCCGCAAGACACACAGATAGACGATGACATGCATCATCAAGAAGACGAATCAACAGGGCATCACCAGTTCGAGCCAGCCCAAGAGCGGTATAGGTCCCAGGAAAACACCAGCTCCAACAGGGGCACAAAGGACCCCTGTTTTCGGCCGCTGGATAATATTGAACTCCCCGATCAACAACTATCATCCGAAGATATCCTCCCCCGACGGGTGTCCCCTCTCCAAAACGAGCATCTAATGTCCATCAGTCGAATACGACTGGAACGCAAATCGCATGAAAAAAAAAGGAGAATAGAAACAAAGTGGTATCCAAAGCTTGCCCGTCCGGGCTTCTTGCACCGCAACCCATAGAGAAGAGACATTTCGAGTCCCCCGTCCTCAAACTCCAAACGATAGTCCCTACCCTCCTCCATAACTGAAAAGGCCGTTATTGTAAACGTCAAGCAAGAGAGAGGGCTCCCGTAAAACATTGAAGAAACCCATATTTCACCTCCTAGTCCCCGAGGACTTTCCCTTCGAAGCTCGTCCCAAACCGATGGGGATACGAGTCCGACTCTTTGCTGCTGTTCGCTTAAAAAGTCCCAGTCCCCATTTCAAAACAGCTAAAACGCCAGTCGTCAAAAGGGCAGATTCAACTCCCCCGTAACAAGGGGAGGCATAAAATCTCCTTGAAAGTCCCAAATCATCAGTCGTAGCAAAACCCCTCCCGCGAGGTCATCAACTCTAATCATCATCGCCCTCCTTCTCTCCCCGATCCTCGGCGGAAAAGAAAACAATAAGGGGGAGGGTTCAGAGGTACATATCCCCCCCTTCACCCGCAACCCACCGCCTCCACGCCTCCTCGTACGCGCCCTCCAGATCCCTCACCCACCGCCTCGTGTCGAACAGCGCGCAGCTCCACTTGCTCTCCCACAGCAGCCTCCTCAGCTCCGCCAGCCGCCCGCTACCCTCCCCATACCCCCTCGAGACGTCATACCTCAGCCCCGCCGCCAAAGTGATAGCAAAATCCTCGTACTGCCCCTCGTCCCCGGCAATCAGCTCCCCGGCAGCCCTCTCGCCCTCGGGACCCTTCGGCAGGGCGCCCTTGAGGATCGACGCCGCCATCCGGGAGCACATCTTGTACTCGTACCGCGGGAGCGTCACGAGCGGCGTCGACGACCACAGCACGTCGGCCGCCGTCGTGTGGGCGTTGCATTCGGGTGTGTCGAGGAACAGGTCGCACACCCTGGCCCGCGCGATGTGCTGCTTCTTCTGCGCCACGTCGGTGAAGACTATGCGCGAGGCCACCTCCTCGCCCGCCCACGCCCTGGCCGTGCGGCGGAGGTTGGTCTCGCCCAGCTCCGGGAAGCGCAGCAGCCAGAGCACCGCGTTGGGCACCGCCGCCAGGATGCGCAGCCATGTGCGGAAGGTGGTGGGGTCGATCTGGGGTGGCACTTTTGTTAGCATCATCTCGCTAGGCATGATGGCATTGTGAAGAGCTGGTGGGATCATACCTTGTATAGCTGGTTGAAGTTCCCCAGGATGACGGTGTCGTCCGACAGCTTCGGGAACAGCTCCTTCCGCATCTTCCACCGCCTGTGCTGCTCTTCCTCCCACGTCATGTCCCTCTCGTCCGAGCCGTCGGCCGACTGTGCGTGGTCGCAGCAGAAGAAGGTGTCCTTGCAGTAGATTATGTTCTCCGAGTACACCCAGTCGTCAGTCTCGGCGTCCACTTCATCCCGGAAGACGTCTTCGAGCAAGAGGTTATCACGGTGGGGCCGCAAGGTCGAGGGCGGGACAGCAGTGGTATCGGCGAGGAGGTAATCGCACCACTCTGCCCCGAGGGTACCCGCAAAGCCCATGAACGACATCTGGATCGGCGCAGGCCGGGCCGCGAACACATCGTTCCGAGCACCCCTAGTGTACCCGTTCAGGTTGACGAGGATGTGAATGCCGTCGGCCACAATCTGCTCGACCAGCCGGTCGGACTGCCACTTACTCACGTCGCGGAACACAGGAGCCTCCCGCTCAATCTGTTGCCGGTGCACCGAGTCGTCACTGGCCGTTGTTGCGTAGCAGAAAGCTTTGACTCGCTGTGTGTTGTGGAACCCGAACACGGACTGCATCAGATGCGCGAGCGGATGGTTGTTGAAGTCGGAAGACACATAGCCGACATTGAGGTGCGGACTCGGCGGCTTGGGCGGTTCGTAGACCGTTGCTGGCACCCAAGGCGACTTCAGCGTGGAGCACGATATCCTAAGTGCGTTCCGCTGCGAGATCATCCGGATGTCCTTCGCCGTCAGCGGGCAGGTGAATGTGTGAAATGGAAGAACTGTCGGTGCAGCGGGCACCGCGAGGCTGCTAGGAGGCTTCGGCCGCGGATACCCAGTAGAAGAGCGGACACCCTTGATGTACTTGTCATGGTACCAGCGCCGCATAGTCGCCCGCGTGCATCGCTCAATGAGCCGGATGATCCTCGATCCTTCCCAGGGCTTTCCGGCCCACCGGTTCACCTCAGTCTCCAGATCAACCGAGCCATCAGTGGCGCCGAATCCGGCATCCCGAAGCTGTGCGACGAGCTGCTGACCTGCCGCTCCCTGCAGGGTATCGACGCCCCATGATGATGCTTCCCTCAGCTGCTTTGCCACTATGTCCACCACCCGTTTCATCAAGCCGCTAGCCTTTCGGAACTGCTTGCTGTCCCTAAGCATCCCTTTCTCGTCAACGTGCCATCGATCGAACCTTCCCCCTTGGAGAATCACACCACCACGGTCTTTCCAATCGCAGACCGAATTGAGCGCAGTCGAGAGGCCGCACACCGCTTCGGCAAAGTCGGGATTCGACTGCACGGCACGCTTGTAGTACACGATAGCATCGTTGATCCTACCGCGATCCTTGACAGCGTTCGCCAGGTTGGTGAGCGCGATGTCAAATGTGCCGTCGCACTGAACAGCCTTCTCGTACATCTGAATGGCTGAGTCGAGCTGACCGATGTCTTTGAGCAGGCTCCCCAAGTTGGTGTGGAGGTGGACATGCTTCGAGTCCAGAGTTAACCCGTAGTGGTAGTAGGCCAATGCCAGTGCCAGGCCACTCCCAGGGGTGATCCCTGGCACATTCTGACACAATGCAACCTCGGCCGGCGTGACGTGCTGGGAGGAGGCTTGCTGGACGCTAGCAAGCAAGATCCCGACATTGTTTGCGGTCGAGGGGCTCTCCTGTATGGACAGGGAAAGGTAATAGAGCGCAAGAATATCCCCCACGCCCGCTGGATGTCTCATAAGTCCAGGGGATGCCGCTCCGGTGGACATGGCATCCTGGAAGATCTTTGCCAGAGACAGCAAACTGTTGCTCGTGGTGGCTATGGCCTGCTTCTTGTGGGCGCTCTCGGGCATGAATTGCAAACCAGGCAGTTGGCCACCGCTCGATCGGAACACCAGTTGCGCCGTATGTTTCGCCCTTTCAGGCGACAGCAGGAGAGGCGGCGCAAGCGCGCCACCTGGGTCCCGCGATGACAGCCCTTGATGGTCCCTTGGCGCTAGCTCGCTGTGGATGCGGTTAATGAGGGATCGCACTCCCCGGACCTCTCGCCCAACACTGATCTGCACCGCCTCCTCAAACGATTGCGATGCCCGGTCGACATCCTTTAGACCATATAGCATGTTCCCCTTTGCGTGGATCAGGAGGAGCATCCGCCCGTTCTCGCTTCCCGGAATCTTGTACCCACTAGAGCCGAAGCCAGGCTGCGGAGGCTTGTCCAAGCCGGAGAAGGTGATTTCCGGGCTGTCCTTGTCGGCGTCCAGAGCAAAGGAATCCGGCGTAGGCTCCCGATCAGCGGCCATTAACGATGTTATCGAAGACGTCTCACTTGCCGCATCCTGACCTGTCTGATCGCGGAGCGATCCTTGTGGCTGTATCCTCAGTGCCCTCTGGACGAACTCGATCGCTCGCACTGCCTCCTGGTTCCGCTGACTCGAGCAAAGAAGTCCAATCAGATGTTCAACGGCCTCTAGGTAGCTTGGCCGCAGCTTGACGGCTTGCCACCAGTGATGTTCAGCCTCCTCGTGCCTGTTCAGACAGTACAAGGTGGCTGCGATGTTGGATATGGCCTCGACATGACCGGGGTCGAGGCCGATGATGCGCTTGAACCACTCGAGAGCTTCTTCATAGTGCTCAAGGCCGTAATGTAGACAGCCGCCTAGTAACATCCCATCTATCCATTTCCAATCACTGTTTTCGCAAAGACCAGTCAGCATGTCCAGCGAGGTCTTGGCGTTGAGTAGCGGCGAGCTGAATCCTTGGGCATGTGGCACATGCGAGCCGCTGGAATAGTGGCTGCGATGCAGTGGAGGGCGCGGTACGACTTGCGCCATGACCGCAGTGTGTCCGGCTGCTTGATCCACCTGTTGGCCAGCGAATGTGTAGGCACAACCGGCAGCGGCCTGTTTCTGGGCCATATAATGTGCGTAGGTTGGAACTGGCGCAGTAGCCGAGTGCGATAGTCGCGGTTTAGCCTGCCCCATGGTTGGCATGGGCTGCTTCGGCGGTCTAGGATATACCACCATCTTCGTGTGGGACTGTGAACCTGGACCTAGCCGGCCTTGTACCTTCTTCGACCGGCTTATATAGGTGAGCAGGTGCGCGTAGGTCTTGTGCGCTTGCGCAAGAGCTCGTTCCTTGAAATGAGGCTGTGACGGGCCATGCGCTATGCCGTTATTCCCCAAGTCTGCAGCACCTACGCCTAGTGATAGCGACTCAAGCCCACGGTGAGGTGAGTGGACGAAGGGTTGGTTGTGGCCATAGCGAGCAAAACCGTCATCAGGAGGATGATTCGACATGTGCATCCTAAACGGCTGCATGTGTCCCTGAAGCGGACCGTTTGCGAGAGCCGGGTGGATCGAAGGTTGAGCGGGCATGAATGCGCTGTCGACGGCAGCATTGGCGGGCATGTAGCCAGGCGTCATGGGTATCGCCGAGCGAAAGTCAGGCAGGCCGCCATCTCTCCAGCCTTGTGTGTGCTGGAAGGCTGCAGGGCTGAAGATGGTCGGACTTGCAACTTGCTGGTACCCGGGACCGAGTATACACTGCAGTGACGAGGCTGGATGGTACTGCTGCTGCTGCTGTGGCATGGCTTGCAAGAAGCTTTTTTGGTCAGGGGGCCCGTTGAGTTGTCCTCCCGCCAGCTGTCCC
>Ga0209127_100443_pt1 | contig 14405 bp, 15 predicted proteins | sample LakSupMetagenome_FD_187469 | JGI IMG/M metagenome (GOLD analysis project Ga0209127, IMG submission 187469) | Freshwater microbial communities from Lake Superior, Canada - Sta WM archaea (SPAdes) (version 2) | ecosystem: Environmental > Aquatic > Freshwater > Lake | place: Lake Superior, Canada...
TGCCGTCAATGACTTACCTTTAAATTGACAGTGATTGCCATGCTTCTGCCGACAGGTGCTAGACCTTTAGATTATCTCTTTGCCTCTCTCTAACTGCTATCTCTTTTATTTTTTCCTGTGGGTCATCTAGCTCAAAGTCAAAAGATCAGGAGGCTCGACTTGTAATGTGGATCCTCCCGGGAGTATCCCAGCTCTAGCCCTTTGTGGTCTAGCGTTGGTAGAATGAGAACTCGGAGTCCAAAAATTTCCAATGCCAAACTGCTGCAGTGACCTTGCGTACATGCAGCAACCATCCCATCATCAGCTCCTCCATACCACCTCTTCCTCAACCCTCATTCCTCCTCATACCTCTTGTACTCCGTCTCTACATCAGTAATCATGTATGTTCCACCGCCTGTCGGGTATCTGTGCCGCAAAATGAGACAAGAAACTGACCATGCTTCCATCAGGCAATCCGTCCGTCGTGCAGCACTGCGCTCCGTCGCCTCGGCGGCTCGCGCTGCCGTCCCCAAGGCGGCCCCTACCAGCCAGTTCGCGAAGAACATGGTCGTCAAACAGTCAGCCGTGTCCATGGCGCGGTACTTCTCGCAGGGCGTGCGCATGATGAACACGAGCAACACCGAGTCCCAAGTAACAGAGGAGCCCCAGGGTGAGATGCTATCCGCCATGTAGAAAGGAATTGAACCACCGGGAGCGTGGGCTAACGGGGAACTGCACAGGCTCGACCGGAACTTCCACACAAAAGCAGCCCCAGCCTGATCTTCCCAACGGCATCTGGGTGCGCAACTTTGTCTTCGACGTCAACGAGGACCATCTGAGGGAGATGTTCAGCAAGTTTGGCAATGTCGTTGAGGTTCGCATCGTCCGCGATCCCCGCGGTCTTAGCAGAGGGTGTGTTATGCGGCGCCAGAAGATCCTGCAAGCAGCTAGGGATACACACAGCTAACGCACCGTCTAGATTCGGCTTCGTCTACATGGAGACCCCTGAGGCGAGGAACAAGGCCATCGAGGAGCTCAACGGATCCTTCTGGCACGGCCGCCGCGTGCACATGGCCGAGGCGACGGGCAGGCGTCCTAGCAATGGTCCGCGCCCCGCCGCGGCCTCGAGTGGCCCGACCAACGAGCCGACCCGGTACCTGTACATCGGCAACATCCCCTACGAAGCGACCGACGCCGAGCTCAACCGCATGTTCCGCGGCCTCGATAACCTAGAGGATGTCCGTGTGGCCGTCGACCGTGTCACTGGCTTCCCGAGAGGCTTTGCCCACGCCGACTTCACCGACGTCGAGGCGGCCAAGAAGGCGTTTGAGAAGCTCGATGGCTTCGAGCTGGGCGGCCGTAGTCTGCGCGTCGACTATGCCGGTAACGCGCTCGAGAACAGGAAGAACAAGACCGGTGGCAGGAGGGAGTAGAATGTCGCGAGTATGGTGTTGAGAGGATGAGATGACCAAACCGGGTTTCCTCGGTGGACGTTACGACTAATAATAGGAGGCGGCCGCCAGCTTAGAGCACGTTCTGGCTTCAGCATGCCTCGTACCGGAGAGAGTTGGTTGGGGGGTCTCGGCCAGAGACAGTTCGCTTCGAGTGGCTGTATTCAGACATGGAAACCTTGGGATGATGAGGGAGCATTGTGTTGTCTTTGCTGTCATGGATGGGACATGAGACTCTGGATGTGAAGCGGGAGTCATGGGAGGTCTTCGGTCGTCTCGGCGGCTGCATCTCGTTTGTAGAATATGAACTGTACATTATAAAAACGATCTCTTCTATCAGCATGTATTGTACATTGCAGTATACTATGTCTAGATTTAGTATGTGTCTCTGTGCTCTATTGGATGTCACAACCACCAGTATCAACCCTTATTGAAGACATTGACATGCCTGAGGTCCTTCCATTACTAAGGGACCTTTTATAGGAGACTTGTGCCGCCAAGTCTAAAAAGCCGGGGAACGGGTCCGGCCACATGCGCCGGCAATGTGGGGTCCGGGGTTGCAATTCCCAGGCTGCCTCGGCACAAACGTTTGGGAACCGCAACTTCGAGTGGCGGCCGATCAATCTGCCCGAGTACATATTAGATACATCCAACTACCCAAGCTCAACCCGTGTTGGTACAAAGGGCGCAAAGACATCGGACGATAGAACTTCGCTGTCTTCGAACCCAGTCTTCGAGTCTCGGCGTCATCAACACGACCTGACATAATAGACTGACCGACACGCCGATTCCTTCGACGCAGTTCCCATTTATAAGCTGCCCGCATCGACTTCTCACCACCATTTGGTCAACACGCAGCAGCCAACAATGTCCTTCCTCGGAGGTGCCGAGTGCTCGACGGCGGGCAACCCGCTCAGCCAGTTCACCAAGCACGTTCAGGATGACAAGAGCCTGCAACGAGACCGGCTCGTCAACCGGGGCCCGAATGCCGGCTTCAGCGGCTTCAGGAGCGCGGGCATGAACTCGCCGCAGCAAGACGAGGTATGTCTTAATATTCTCCCCGCCTCCTAACTAAGGCGCAATACTGACAATTTTGTGGTTACAGATGGTCAACTCGTTCCTCAATCAAACACCCACCCTCGGCGACATGCCGCTCGAGCACGCCGCCCAACAAACCCCCTTCCAGTTCGTCCGTCCCGACCCAGCCGGCCAGGGCGTCCATCTGCGGGCCCAGTCCGCCTCGCCGACGTGGGCCGAGTCCAGCCAGTCGCCCATGGAAGCGGCTTTCAACGCTCCTCCCGGCACACATTTCAGCGCCGACGAGTTCGCCCGCTTCCGGCAGATGAATGGGGGGTCGTCCTCGGCCCGCGCAAGTCCGATGCCTGCGGCGCAGCAACACCAGCAACAACATCAACAGCAAGGACCGCAGATGCATACCCCGATGATGGGAGGGATGGGGATGATGGGGGGCATGTCGCATTTTGGGGGGATGGGGAGGGGGATGTACACGCCCATGTACAACCAGTCTATGAACTCCATGTCGCAGAATGCGCAGGCCGATGTCAAGGGGAAGGGCAAGGTGGTCGAGCTGGACGACCACCAGTGGGAAGAGCAGTTTGCGCAGATCGAGCTGCAGGACAAGGCGCAACAGGACGAGAACCTGGCCGCCGAGCCGGAGCTGAACGCCATGGACGAGGCGCTCCAGCACGAGTCGGAGACGGGCATGGGCGACCTGGAGTCGATCTGGCGCGGCATCCAGGCCGAACAGGCGGCTCTTCGCGATCTTGACGATGTGGAGGAGTTTACCAAGTTCGACGAGGACACGTTCAACAACCTGGGCGCCGGGTGGAACAGTCGCGTGGGTCCGGACCCGACGGTGGAGGAGTACCTCTTCGAGCAGGACAACTTGTTCTCTTCGCAGACGGATCCCTTCGAGGAGGGCGTGCGCATTCTCTCCTCGGGCGGCAACCTTAGTCTAGCGGCCCTCGCCTTCGAGGCCGCCGTGCAGAAGGACCCCAACCACGTCGAAGCCTGGGTCTACCTCGGCTCTGCTCAAGCACAAAACGAGAAAGAAGAGGCAGCCATCCGCGCGCTGGAACACGCCCTGAAGCTGGATCCCAACAACCTCTCCGCCCTGATGGGACTGGCAGTGTCGTACACAAACGAAGGCTACGACTCGACCGCCTACCGCACCCTCGAGCGCTGGCTGAGCGTCAAGTACCCATCCATCCTCTCCCCGACCGAACTCTCCTCCGCGGCCGAGCTCGGCTTCACGGACCGCGAACAGTTACACACCCGCGTCACCAACCTCTTCATCCAAGCCGCCCAGCTATCCCCGGACGGCGAGCACATGGACCCGGACGTGCAGGTCGGCCTCGGCGTCCTCTTCTACGGCGCCGAGGAGTACGACAAGGCGGTCGACTGCTTCACGGCCGCCCTGCACTCGTCCGAGCTCGGCGCGTCCAACCAGCGCGACCAGCTGCACCTCCTCTGGAACCGGCTGGGCGCCACGCTCGCCAACTCGGGCCGCAGCGAGGAGGCCATCGCGGCCTACGAGAAGGCGCTCAGCCTCAACCCCAACTTCGTGCGCGCCCGCTACAACCTGGGCGTGTCGTGCATCAACATCGGCTGCCACGCCGAGGCGGCGGGCCACCTGCTCGCGGCGCTCGACATGCACAAGAGCGTCGAGAAGGAAGGCAGGGAGAAGGCCAGGGAGATACTGGGTGGGGCCGAGGGGGGCGTGACGGACGAGAGGCTCGAGGCCATGACGATGCAGAACCGGAGCACGACGCTGTATGACACGCTGAGGAGGGTGTTCTCGCAGATGGGGCGGAGGGATCTGGCTGAGATGGTGGTAGTGGGCGTTGACCCGGACCGGTTCCGGGGCGAGTTTGATTTCTGACGGGGAATGTGACGTGGGGAAGGTTTGGAAGTTAAAGCGGATAATGGTTTTGTAAAACAGCGTGAGAGGCAGGGGGGAGTCGGATGACACGACACATGTGAATGGAATTAACTGATCACAAGTGAGGCGTCGGACAGTCGAGTTTGTGAGGCACCGTTCGTGACAGAGCTTGATATATGAAATGTGGCTGTTGCTTGGGCCCGTAGGCTTGGAGTGTCGGCACTGGTCCGAGCAATCACAGCATGTTATGACGGGGTACGGCGACGAGTAGTAGTGACAGGTCACTATTGATAAGGTATCCGGCTTGTTCAACCGGGGAGCATGCCATCAGCCATCTTGGTGGTGTCCGCTTCAGAGACGACCAACTGCATCCCAGACTTCACGCCGTCCTCCACCATGCCGTCGAACCTCTCCTTCTAACAATCCTTAACCTTCACTTGTTTCGCCATGGCACTAGGCTCCTGTTCAGGCCGGCTTCCTGTGCAAGTACGTCTGTTAGCACAAGAAACCTCGCATTTCCTTCGAGGACGCAAAATATATAAGAGAATCGGCCTACGTTTTATCCTCTTGTGCAGCCAAAGCTGCTCTTCTCGCTTCCTCCTTGGCTAGTTCCACCCTCACCTTTGCCCAGTATTCCCTCAGTCTTGCCTGTCGTATTTCCCACGTCATGCCAAGGGGGGATTGACACGGCAATACAGCCAGGGGGGGTTCTCGTCGCATACGGTAAACGTGTCACCCCCTCGAGGGTAGCCGAGAGATGGGGGACAGAGAGCCAGTCTCTCCTTAGGCTTGTTGTTATTGGCAGTGGTAGTATCCCATGACGGAAGATAGTCGTCGTTGCAGAAGGTATGTAAAGAAAGGTTGTAGCTGGGGGTAGAGGGGCTTAACGATAGTTCCGCCGTTTGGAAGGGAAACGATGGGGGAGATGGCAGGTATTGGAGGAAACAGGAGAAATTGCGGTGCGAGGCAGGCCCTTTTGTACCGTTCCGGAAAGTCTGATTGTCGCAGGCAGCTCGGTAGGAGTCACGTCGGTGACGATTATGCATCGTTCCAGACGAGGGTTGTTCAGATGTACTTTCATCTCAGAGTTGGACTGTGTCACACCCGGCTGTACTCAACAACAGGGAACCTAGAAGATGGACTTAACACTCTAGAGCTACTGATGACTCCCGGGGGTATCGCAATCGTCGCATCTTAAAGTTAAGGTACCTCGCTTGCGCATGGTGTTGAGACCGAGAACTTGGTGAAGCCGCTGAGTGCCGGAGTTAGCGCTTGCCGGCGCATAGCCAAGCTTGATTCCAACTGTACGTATCTGCGGGGCACGGACCGCTGCAAGGCTGAGGAGCTGCAGCTGAGCGCTAAGTGCCAGGCCGGTGGAGTCACGGTGTAGCGCTACCGTACCTTAACCTAGAACGACCTTAACTGCCCTGCACATCGAGACCACCAAGCCTCTCAGTTTGTTGTCCGCACACACAACAGCATCACCGGGCAGCGTGCAAATGCTTCGCCGGTCATTGCCACCCCCGCAATGGTGCCGCCCGCGAAGCGACGCAAGCGACGCGTCGTCGAGGACTCGGACAGCGACGGCGACGAGGCACCCAAGCCGACAGCCCCCAAGAACACGCTGAAGAACTTCCTCTTCTCCTCGCCGGATGCGAAGCCGACCGCTACGCCAGCAGAAAGCAGAGATGACACGCCGGCTTGTCCCAGTCCGCTACGGCGGAAGAGCACCGTCTCGAGCACCCAATCGCAGCCTCAGTCCCAATCCGCGAGTCTTAAGCCGCTCCTCAAGCTCGGCCGACAGGACACAAAGTCCCCCAGCACCAGCCCGGACAAGCCCCGTGCACGACCTGCCAAGAAAGCAAAGACGGAGGAGAAGGGCAAGTCAGCTGATATCATGAGCTTGTTTTCCAAACAGGCGCAGAGAAATCTCGTCAACGGTGTCAATGGCAGAGCGAACGGCAAGAAGAAGGAGATGACGTCCGTGCTGGAGGACATCATCAGTGATCCTATCTCGGACGACGACGTGGATATGAACAAGGCGGCTGTGGCAAGTGTCGTCGGGTTAAACGCGCAGAAGAGGTTCAAGGGGAGCTCGCAAGCTGCACCCGCGGCGCCGGGTACTGGGTTAACGTCCAGTCAGAGGTTTATGCGGCCGCCGACACAGTCGAAGAAGACTATCACTGTTTCGGACGACCAGCTGCGGCCGTGGTCGGAGCGGTTTGCGCCTACAAATCTGAACGAGCTGGCTGTGCACAAGAGAAAAGTAGCTGATGTGAGGAAATGGCTGGAGGATGTACTAGCTGGCCGGATACGACAACGCCTCCTGGTTTTGAAAGGCGCCGCGGGCACGGGAAAGACTACAACAATGCAGCTCCTTGCGAAGGAACTAGGCTGCGAGATACTAGAGTGGCGGAACCCGGCAGGGAGCCTCGGTGCTACGCAGGGCCACATGTCGGCGTCTGCGCAGTTCGAGGAATTTCTCGGCAGGGGTGGCAAGTTTGGACAATTGGATCTGGACTCGGATCCTGACCAGACGGCTCCGGCACCGACAGCGAAAGCTGCAGGTGACGGTGGGAAGAGGCAAATCATTCTCATCGAGGAGTTTCCGAATACCTTCATGCGGTCGTCAAGCGCGCTCACGTCGTTTCGGAGCAACATACTCCAGTTTCTGGCCAGTAACACGCCAGCATTGGCAACATTCGGACAGCAGGCTGCTGGAGGCGTCACGACGCCCATCGTGATGATCATTTCGGAGACGCTACTCACGACCACCTCCGCATCAGCCGACAGTTTTACCGCACATCGGCTGCTTGGGCCGGACATCTCCAGACATCCAGGCACAGCGGTCATCGAGTTCAACGCCGTCGCGCCTACCCTGCTTACCAAAGCACTGGAGCTCGTCGTCCAGAAGGAGGCGCGCAAGTCCGGTCGAAGACGCACGCCGGGACCGTTGGTGCTGAAGCGCCTAGGAGAAGTGGGCGATATCAGGAGCGCTGTCTCGGCGCTGGAGTTCCTCATGGTCAAGGGGGACGACGACGCCGACTGGGGCGCAAGCGTCATGCTTACCAAATCGAAGAAGGCGCTGAAGGACGTGACGCTCACGAAGGGCGAGGAGGAGAGCCTGGAACTAATTACGCAGCGGGAATCGAGCCTAGGCATATTCCACGCCGTCGGCAAAGTTGTCTACAACAAGCGCGACGAGCAGCCATTTCCGCCAGGGTCTGTCGAGGCGGAGGCTGAGAATATGCCGCCGCACATGGCGCATCTGGCGAGGAAGAAGAGGAGCGAGGTCGACGTGGAGAGGCTTATCGACGAGACGGGCACGGATACGGCCACGTTCATCTCGGCGCTGCACGAGAATTACGTGGGCAGTTGCGAGCCCAGCAACCCGCTCGATCCGAACTCGGCAATGGACTACGTCAACGAGTGCATCGAGTGGCTGTCAGAGAGCGACCTCATGTGTCCGTCGTGGGACGTCTTCTTCGGCGGCAGGGGATTTCCGAGTAGCCACTTTGGCAAAGACTCGGGCAGCCATATACTCAGGCAGGACGAGATGGCGTTTCAGGTCGCTGTGAGGGGACTCCTGTTTTCACTTCCCTCGCCGGTCAAGAGGAAGCCCGCGCACGGAGGGAAGGCGGCCGACGCGTTCAAGATGTTCTACCCCACCAGCTTGAAGCTGTGGAGGGCGAAAGAGGAGCTGGAGGGACTGGTCGATATGTGGGCCGGCAGGATATTGAAGGGCGAAGATGCTGGGTCGGGGCCCCCAGGTAGCTCTACGGCCAACGGAGCAGCACGGTTTGGCAAGGGGCGCCAACCGAGCGTGAATGACTGGGCCAGCCCGAAGAAGGCAAAGGCGATGCCGCCGCCTAGCCAGCCTACGAAGCCGGAGTCGCAGCAGTTGTCGGCCGCAGCCCCGCCGCTTCTTTCGCTCGGCAGCTCCGCGCGCAGGGAGATGCTCCTCGAACGGCTACCCTACATGGCGCAGATCGCACGGAGACGGCGCTGCTCGTTTGGGTCCATGGGTGTGCGCGACCTAGACAAGATGGTCACATTTCAAGGCATCGGAGGGCCAGCAACGGAGGACGATGAAGCCGAGGCAGATGATGACGCAGCTGTTGGTGGCAGTGAGACCTGGGCAACGGACAAGCCAACAGAGGAAGAGGCGCCCCGGAAGCAGGGTTTGGCGCGGCTGATTCGGGCTAAGGAAAAGAGCGAGGCGGTAGTTGCACACCTGCCGGTGCAGAGCCTGGTGTTGAGCGATGATGACATCGAGGATGATTGACTGACGATACCCGGAGTATTGGGATGGAGTAAGAACCGAGCTTGTGTGTTACTATGTTGGAGCAAAAAGGTCTTGCCGGAGAATAGGTCCATCTCTCTGCTTGTCGCTGGCTGGTGTTACCTCTGGGATTGATACTGGGAGTTCCGGTTGGCTACAGGTGTCATGGAGAACTGTAGAATGGGAAGGAGGTCTCTCCTAGATATATGGAATGACAAAGGACAATGGACAAGTGTGACATTGAAGCTTCGAATTGAGCTACTCTACCTGTGGAGCGTTGCGGATCACACACCCTTCATGAACAAGGCGCGTGTGGGGTTTCGCAGCCGCCTAACTTAGAACTGCTCAAAAGCAGGAAACACGAGCGGCCGACGCCCGGATCTTCCCAACGCATCCATCAACACTCAACCCGTCAACCATGTGTCCTCCCCCGTCCCCATTCATCACCAAATACTGCATCGCCAGCCCCACGCAGTCCGCCACCTGTTCCCCAATGGCATGCGGAACATCCGGCTCCCAACAGCTGAGCGCAGCGCGGAAAGCTGTCGCCATGTCTCCGCTGTCCTCAGCCTCCTGCGTGACCTCGAGCACGAAGCGATAATCCATGGGATCCGAGCATCTGACTTCTTCGAAGGTGCGGATCCCTCCTCTTCCTCCTTCCTGCTCTGGACATAGATCACCTCTCCGCATAGGCAACGTGCCGCGACGATAGTTGACCAGAGTAGTGAAAACCCCGCCAACAAGGTCAGCATCGACAGTCGTCCGCCTCTCTGAGGACTCTAGCGTGAGTCCCTGGTCGCCACCTGCCGATTCCACGACCTCGGGAATCGAGAAATCGTGGTATTCCATGCCCCGAACGTAGTCCGCATGCATGTCGTGTATGAAGCGGCTCAGCTTCCCGTCGCCTCCTCTGGCAGTCTCACCGAACGCGACACGGCACGGGAGGGTGTTGAACAGCGGCGCCGCGATACGGAATGGTGCCTCGAGCTGTGCCGAGTCGATTGAGCGGCCGTGCACAAGATACGCAAAGGTCACCTCGCGGGCTGCTGGGGCTGAGCTCAGTGCGCCTAACACTAGCGCCCAGGCTGAGCGGAAGAGGTTCGCCGGCGTGGTCCCGTGCGCGGTCGCGCAGCGGAGGAGAGCGTCGGCCGTTGGGAGTGTGCCGATCGGGAGGGTGTGGTGGCTCCTCCCCGTGGTGGCGGTCTTCTGCACAGCAGTTACGGCCCGGGACGTCGGCGGCGTGTTTTGTGGTGGGCGAATGTCTGTCAGGTATTGCTCCCAATAAGCACGCGAGGCCTGTCGCAGACCGTATCTCTGGTACGAAAGGAACTCCTGGAATGTGCTCTGCGGTGGAGCCGGTTTCCCGCCTTCATATATGGTGGCCCAGTCTTGGAGGATGATGTCCATGGCCGCGCCGTCGGTTAGGACATGGCTGATGTCGAGTCTGCAAAAGACCTCCCCGGTGGACAGGCTCCGGCACGCCACGACGCGATGCCAGGGTCTGGCGGAGGCGTATTCGAACGCATCCAGGCTCTCAAGGCGAGTTACGGCATCAGCAAAGTCGCCCTCCACGTCGAACGATACTGTAACTGGCTCAAGCTTCTTGAGGACAACCTGGCAGCCCTCTCTGCCGGATGCGGGAAAGACGGTTCGCAACAGTTGGTGAAGTTGTACGACCTTCTTCCAAGCCTCGACAAGTCGCAACGGGTCCACGACAGACGACTCTGGTGTTGGTACGATTTTCCAGATCCAGACTGTCCGGTAAAACCCCATGTTCTTGCGGTGGTTTCTGAGCAGGCTGGCCTGCATTGGCGACAAAGGTAGCACATCCTCCACATTGTCTCTCTCCAAACCTTTTGTGATCTGGCTGAGCTGATCCACGCCCCCAAGGAACAGAGGGAATCTGAGGAGCGAGAACTCGTCGTCTGATGCGCGTGAAAAGCTCCTCGCCAATGTCTGCAGGGCAGTGGACAGCTCAGACAGCCATCTGTGCAGCACATCCTGGCCCGTCATGTGTCGATTCCACAAGATCTCGACCTTCAACTGGTCATGAGTGACTGACACCTCGATATTGACCAGAGACGGTCTTCTCGCGTCTGGATCGTCGTCCGTCGTGATCAATGAAGGAGACGGTCCGAATAGGGCATCTCCACGCTCGAGATCATGGAAGCGTCCGTGATAGTTGAGCATGATTTCGGGTTGCACATCCCGCAGCCGCTCGTGCCAGCCGTCCGCCAGATTCTTGGCCGAGAAATACTGCCAGCCGTTCTGCGGGATGCGTTTCCGGATATCCTTCGCAGAGCGGATGGCGGCGAGTAGATCTTCGGTATCAGCGCCAGCAGGAAGGAAGAACGGGAACATGGTCGTGAACCATCCCACTGTGCCCGATATGGCCATTGCTGAGTCTGGCGGCAGCTCTCGTCCGTGGCCTTCAAGGTGTATCAACACCGGCTCGCCCAGCACTTGCCCCAACGAGTGGGATACGGCTGCAAGGAGGATGTCTGGAATATCGATTCCGTAGAGTCTTTGGCAATCCTCCAGCAGAGTTCGGGAGCAGCTGGGATCGAGGCAGAAATCCTGACTTACAACGTCTCGGTATAGGTTCGGCTTTCCCTCTTCCAAGGGCCAAAATCTGGATATCGAAGGTGCCTTGGAGACGTCGAACGGCAGTAGGACGTATCCGGGCGCCGACAGCGTGTCATGGGCGAACCGGTCTTGATAGAGGCACCAGTCTCGAAAACTGCCCGGAACGGCGAGCCGCACGTCCTCGTTCGCGTGGAGAACTTCTTCCAAGTCGCGAAATATCGCTCTCCACGACACGAGGTCGACGACCAGATGATGTGCTACGAGAAACAGCACACATTCCGTGCTGCCAATGTCAAAGTAGTCGACCCCGAAAACCGGACCATGCTCAATGATCATACTACGCCGGGAGCTTTCGGCAATCCTCGCAGCAGCCTCTCTGTGCGGCACTGTATGGTGTGCGAAGTGATGGTGGACTCCGCCGTCGGCTTCCAAGACACGTTGGCACCAGGATCCGTCTGGTCCGCGGGAGAATCGCGCTCGAAGCATGCCGTGGGTGGCCACGAGCATCTCGACGGCGTTCTGCACGTGTCGAGCCTCCAATGGACGACGACAAGCGAGTGTGAAGCTCTGTGTCTGGAGGGACGTTCCTGTTTCATCCAGCTCAAAGTAGAACCTCTGGATTGGGGACAGGCTGAAAGGCTCACACTCCTGGCCACGGGCTGAGGCTGCTTCAACAGAAGAGTCCTGCGCTATTCGAGACCTTTGAGCCAAGTCTGTGAGTGTTTTGGAGTTTAATATATCATGTACCGAGGTGAGCAGACCGTGCTGACGGGCCAGCGCCACGAGTTGGAGCGCCAAAATTGAGTCGCCGCCCGACCGAAGGAAAGAAGTCGAGTTCTTGATAGCCTCAACTTGGAGATTCAACAGCTTAGCCCACAGCGACCGCATCAAATCCGCGGCCGGGGTTAGTGGCTGTTGAGGTTGCCCGTCTCCTTGAGCGTCTCCTGCCGCCTCCGCTGACAGCTTGGAGATGTCCTGAGCTGTGACTGGGTCGCAGTTTTGCAGGAACTCCGTGATCAGTTTCCGGTCGAGCTTGGCCGCTGAGGACATGGGCATGCTCTCCAGCACCACCGTGGTTTTCGGAACCATGTAAGCCGGCATGTGCTGATTGAGCTGCTCCTGGATCTGTCCGATTGCCTCTTTGGCTTTCCTGCTGTAAGCTGCTGCTGTCGACTTCATGACCCTGAGACCTCGTTGGCTCGAGAAAGCGAGATCGTCTTCAAGCACATCCACTGCAGCAAGCTGGATAACCGCGACTAGGGTGTCTCTGAACGGTCCTGTTTTGGGGTAGGATATAGCGCCTTGCCTGACGTGGGAGCATTGGAGGAGATGGTGTTCTATCTCGTCGACCTCGACCCTCTGGCCCCGGATCTTGACCTGTGTGTCCTTGCGGCCAAGGTAAATGAGGTGCCCTTCCGACGTGTACCGAACTAAATCGCCTGTCGCATAAAAACGCCGCCTAGACCAATCCTTTGGGTTCGAACCATGCCCCCTCATATTCTCCGTCCAAGCTGGGTCGAAGATGAACGCCTCGCTGGTCTTCTCCGGATTCCCCAAATATTCTGACGATAGATGAGGTTAGTAACTCTGTCCGCCAAATCACATAGGGCACTATATCGGCCTACCTCGAGCAAGCGCCCTCCCCTCAAGTAGCAGCTCACCAACAGCTCCAACCGGCACAAGTTTCGCATGATCAGCAGGGTCCGCAACCCACGACTTCGGACCGCACGCAAACCCGATATTCGCCGGCTCCGTCTCCCTCGTCACCCGCGTGTTGACCACGGCCACGACTGACGCCTCGCTCGGCCCGTAGCTGTTGACGAGATGCACGCGGTCCGCCCACCTGCGCAGCACGGCGGGTGTCATGGCCTCACCGCCGGAGAGGAGCACCTCCAGGCCCGGAAAGTCCTCGGGGGAGAACATGCCCGCCACGGTCGGTGTCAGCAGTGCCCAGTTGACCCGGAGCCGCCGCGCGGCGCCGGGGAGGTCGTCGAGCCGCTCCCGCTCCGAAGGTACGCACACGCAGCCCCCCGCCGCGAGCACTGCCAGGCTCTCGAGTATGTGCGCGTCGAAGGCGTACGACGCGAACTGCAGGGCGCGCGTGTCCGGCCCCAGGCGGAGCGTCTCCCGCTGCACCAACAGGTTGCTCGCGAGCGCGCCGTGTTCCGTCACTACCCCCTTTGGTCGACCCGTCGAGCCGGACGTGAAGATTACGTAGGCTGGGTCTGAGGGCGAGGCCTTGAAGTAGGACGTGGGATCGGTATCGGCATCGAGAGGCGACGGCACTCTGCTGTTGTCTTCTGGCGACACGACGTGGACCCGTCTCCCACCGGCGATGTCTCGACATAGCTTGTGATGCTCAGCGGAACACAGCACCAGCAACGCATCGACATCATCGAGCATTCCACGCAGCCGCTCTCGCGGGTGGGACGGCTCAAGGCTCACGATGGCAGCCCCGGTCTTGAGTATCCCAAGCATGGCGACCGTGTGTAGGAATCCCTTGGGTAAGCATAGCGCCACATACCTACCCTTGGATTCAGCTACCTTCGGGATGAGCCCGCCGGCAAGGAGACCGCTGGCCAGCCGTCCAGACCTCTCGTCCAGCTGTGCCATACTGAGGTCGCCGTCCCAGGCGCACACGGCCGGCGCCTCAAGCCGCTTTCTTGCTGCTTCCGATATCATGTCGTGTACGCACGCTTCCGAGGCTTCTTCGACTGCTGGTCGCGCATCCTGCCAGGCTTGAATCTGGCTGAGGTCGTGGTCACTGCACCGCTGGAGGTTCTTTACGGCGATGGTAGGCTTTGCAATAAGTCCCGCCAGAATCGTAATGAACGTCTGACCAATAGATGTGACGTGATCGCGGTCGAATTTGGAGTCCCAATAACTAAACTCTATCGAGAGTCCCGTCATTGTGTTCCAGATGTGCAAAACGAGATCGTACTGTGTTGCATTCGTTAGCTGGCCCCGGCTATCATATCATCACAAACTCCTCGATATGTTCTTACCTCAGTCGGATCGTACACCCCCCGAAACTCTACGCCCGGCCTGCATTCCTCGTCCTCGTCCGTCTTTCCGGATTCCCACAAGACCTCTTGGGACAGCACCGTGTTAAAGAGGGGCGTGCTTGAGTTGCCAGAAGCCAGTTGCTGGACGCTGCCTAGAGGGAACGTCTGATGGTCCATGCTCTTGTGCATATGATCTTGGA
>Ga0209127_100444_pt1 | contig 14390 bp, 17 predicted proteins | sample LakSupMetagenome_FD_187469 | JGI IMG/M metagenome (GOLD analysis project Ga0209127, IMG submission 187469) | Freshwater microbial communities from Lake Superior, Canada - Sta WM archaea (SPAdes) (version 2) | ecosystem: Environmental > Aquatic > Freshwater > Lake | place: Lake Superior, Canada...
CCCTGGACAATCTCGGGTGTCTGTATTTCGCTATAATTCCAGCCTGTCGACGCTATAATTCCCCGTCTTGCGTAGACAGGACGAAGTCATGACACGAACTTTTCTCTCGATACCTTTTACCTCCTCCCGCTCCTCCACACGTTGTCCTTGTCCGCTCGATGGCAGTTCTTTACCATACTTCTCCGTTCCCCTGCACGCGCGTCTCTCTGCGACGGACCTTTGAGCATATGGGTCGAATCCGGAACAACCGCTTCTGCTGGGGACCGTTTGAAGAATTCCCACATATGTTGGCATACCCGCCACCGGCCCGGCTCACCGGTTCTCAGCCGGCGACCGCATTTGGCACCAGTTTGATGCTGCCTTGAGCTTCGTGGTGGAACCAGATACCGGAAACTGTCCTCGCCATACCTTGTACACATCGCGGTTCCCAGGCCGACTGGAGGATAGATACGGCGACTCTTATCCCCGCTAGGAGATCAACGGTCTTGCCGGCACGCGCTCTCTTGCGGATTCCTCTCTTACCAGCACTAGTCTTACATGACTTCTTCGGACGCGAACCTTTCTTATCTTCTCAGGGTGTTCCAGCCAGTCATGATATATCGCGGAGGTCCGGTCCGGTGGTGGTTTTTCCCTGTGCGACTTGACAAAAAGCATGGAATGCAAAACGGTACTTGCTTATTTCGAACCAAGTGGACGCGAGTGTGAGGCTATAGGATTTTCTCTGGTCTACGGCATGTTGGTGCTTTCAACTCTCCTGTGTTTGTCTTTGTCGAGTTCCTCTGCGCAACGGGTTGCATGGGAGATCGACATGGGGAGAGATGACTTGGGCCGGCCTGAAGTGGAGGGTGCTGAGGGCATTCTCATTCCCAATCGTCCCGGTTAGTTCTCACATCTGTAACTATAGTCGCACTATATCCTCTTTTGACCGTCCACCCTGCACCGTGCCGCTTTGTGTCTGTTAGTTCATGCTTTCAGCCTACAGTTCTCCAAGGGGCAAGACACAGGTCTCGGGTTGCTCGTACGGTCGAATACTCGGTCCGGTTAATCAAGGTATCATATCTGGTGAAGGTCATTGGCGTACTCACTTCAATGTGCCATTACTTTTGTGGCAGCCTGTGATACTGGGAAGCAAGCAGTATAAGCTGTGTAACCTGTCCCCTTCTTCTGTTGGAAGAAGAAAAGAAGCTGACGAAAAGAGCTCGTGAACTAGCCATTGATCGTCGCTAGGGAAGTGTAAAGGAACGGAATGAGGCTCGGCTCGTTGGCAACGCAAGAAGACACTGCAAGGCAGGACAGTACGACAGTCGTGGGATCAACTTGCTCCTCTCCCTCTTATACGACATGTAACCATACGGTCCACCACCGGATAGCACCACTGAAAGCACCAGCCTGCGCACAAAGTACATTCTATGACTGCCTAGCGGTGTCCCAGGCATATAGTTTTGTAATATTAAGCTTGCTCTCCTTGGGTGTATGACTCCGTGGATGACAGGATGTGTTCGTTGTTGAAACGTACGGCCGGCCCCCTGGGGCCAGATCTGGAAATCTTCTGGAACACGCTCGACATTCTTCCTTGGCAGCTTGGGAACACGCCCCCCACCCTCCACCAAGGTTAACGTGAAGATGAGACGCCTCTTTGAAACACAGACTGGTTCCCCTGCATCCAGCGCGCGACGATCAACATCTCCGACGCCGCCTAATAAAGACGGTTCAATGCTGCCAGCAACCTCGTTTAGCAAAGCAGTGACATGATCTTATGCCCGACCAGCCCAACAAATCCTTCAAAACTTGACCAAGATCAGGGCGCCTCTGACTATAGACACATGCTTTCGAAGGAACCCGTGTGTTAAAGACAATGGCAGGCTACGCTTCACATGTTTGATGCTGGGAGATTACACAAGGCTGTTGGCTGATGTGACTGCCTACATGGCAATAATAAGAAACCTTAACCTCGTGTCTCCATCTTGGACAAGCGATACTACAACTTCTGGGCATCATTACACTTCGTATTGCCTGCTTGCATGAGAATTGGATTTCGGGGACTCCGGGGTCTTCACGGCATCTGCTAGGGTAGCGGTATCCGCCCTTAGGGAGGCCCAGATCCTCGAATCCAGCTTTGTCCTGGTAGCGTCTGAAGAGTCGAAGTCAATGCCCCAACTACCGGCACGTTCTAGATCCGTATTGGGGACGGGTAACGGAAGAGGTCGAACGAAAACGATACCTTAGACATGAGACTAGAATAGATCAAAGGGCGCCTGAGCGCAATGGATCACCAACATCACTTTACCAAATGTACGTGCTTGCGGGTTGGAAGTTGGGCGCAAGTCTGGGAGACGTCCCTTTTCGGCGGACAGCACCTTGTCCTTGCTAGTGCAATAAATAGAGTATTCTAATCCCTGTCGGCCACGCGATGTCCAGAACGGCGAGATCTGCACTCACAACACCAACAGTGTTTTCTCTGGCGCCGCGCCCTTCCGATCTTCCTCTGTTTCTGGCCTGTCTTGCTCGCCTCTCTTCATTGCAATCTGCTGCATCACTTATCACTTTCGTATTTCTATGCAATCTTTTGCCTGAAGCTCCCCCCGGGCGAAAACATTGTCCAGTCGTTCCACTCGGGCTGCTCACCCCGCAACTTGTCTGTGCCGTCACTCGCCACCCCACCATCTTTCAAGGTTCGGGCTCTTCCAATACGTCGGGAACGCATACCGCTCCTGGCTTTGAAACACGGATCTGACGCACCTCAGGGGTCCAGGCGCTGAAGAACACTCGACGACTTTTCCTTCTCGAAGCCTCAAGACTCGCTGCCGAATACTACCCTTCTTTTCCGCCTTTCTAGTATAGTTCTCCCGACACTGGGTTCGATCGTTTCCGCGCATCAAGACATCTGGTCATTGGCCACGCCCTCGACCATCCTCGCCCTCAACACGACCCGATTGACCAACCAGACGGTTCAGCGCGCACCTTGCTCCTAACCGCCTCCCACCGCACATCACACGTGTCCGACAAAGCGCTCCCTCTCCACGCAAGACCGTCCGCTCGGAATAGCCGTCCACCACAGAGGGTAGTGGTGCCATTGCTGACCCTTACCCTGACCCCGGCTCGATCTGCTACCTATACTCTACCTTACCGCATCTATATTACCTCAGGCAGCACCCAATCCTGTGGGCTCCCCCTTCTCCTCCCTCTTCCAATGTCCGACCCAACACCAGCCCAAGAAGAATTCGCAAACCTCTTCACCAAGAACAACACAGACCGGTCACAACACCACCCGGAAGACCGCGGACAAGACGCCTACCACAGCAGCGGCGACGAAGAAGACCGCTACCGAGCCAGCCAGATAGACGCGGCCATGCGCATGCCCACGCTCGACAGCCACCACGCCCCCGGGTCCGGGGCGCTGGACACCATCAAGCTGCCGCCGGCGTCGTTCGACGCCGGGCGCACGACGGGGGTCAAGGGCGTCATCGCCGACGCCAGGGCCTACGAGAACGCGAGGCGGAGCAAGTGGAAGGATAGGGTCCGCGCGGCGCGGCAGAGCGTGTTCGGCCTGAGCGAAGCAAAGTCCCAGGGCGGCGGACGGAGTAGTGATATTGACAGCGAAGGCAGCGGGGCGGAGGACCCGGACGAGGAGGCGTTCCTGGAGCAGTGGCGCGAGAGCCGGCGGAGGGAGCTGGAGAGCGAGACGGCCAAGGGGCTTGTGCGCAACCGGAGGACGAGTCCCAGCGTGAGGATATACGGCCGGCTGGACGAGGTGGACGCCTTGGGCTATCTGGACGCTATTGAGAAGGTGGGCAGGGAAACGGTTGTTGCCGTCTTTGTCTACGATCACGAGGTGAGTTCGTCATTCCGAGTACACGACTGCTGCTCGAGACTGACAAGGTGGACAGTGCGAAGTTTCGGCAATGGTCGAGTCGGCCCTCCTTAACCTGGTTGGCGCGCACCCAACGGTACATTTCGTCAAGGTGCACTACGAAGAGATTGAGTTCGATCCAGCCGCTGTTCCGGCTATCCTAGCATACAGGAACCAAGGGGACCTGTTCGCCAACCTGACGGGACTGATCGAACATATCCCAGAGGACGACGACTTCAGCACCGCGTCTATGAAGCGCCTCCTGCAACAGCATAGCATCGTTTGATACCCCGGGAATGTGCTAGCGGCAAGCATGCATTATGAGTAGAAGCACCGGGCATAATATCGCATTCGGCTATCGGGCTTCTTGTATTTCAGGTCAGTCGGGTTCGGCAAAGTCTCACGCATCTCATTTGCTTCGTGTCTCGGGTTTAGTTGCGAGACCAAGTCTCTCCTTGCAGGGCTTGGTGTATGTCTCGAGGATGAACAGGGCTTCATTGATATCACGAGTGACGGAGGAATGATAGCGCCTTGGGCGAGCTGTATATAGATGGTAGTTCACTGGCGGATATTTGTACGATTATCACTTGTAATACAAGGGCCAGCTATCTCCTTCATATTCCATACTGCCTCTCGCCTACTGAAGCTGGCTGGGCTGCACCTTGTGCTGCAAGAGCATTTCCATGCAGACTAAAGCTAACTTGACGCTGTGGGTATGTGGGGTGAGATGTAGATACGCGGGCCTTCCGCAACAGATGTCCGAGACAGTCATACTTCTGATAGCAAACATCACCGTCCGGCGGTGTAATGAGACGGGTTGCATGAGCCGTGATGCTATCCCAAATTTAGAGCACCAACTCTTTCCAGAAACCGTGCTCTAGCCATACAGGTCATCGAAAGGAGTGGCATGTTCGGATGTGTTGAGGAAGGTGCTCCAGGGGCAGGAGCAAGCTCCGGGCTCTTTATCCCTTCCCGAATGGAGTCATGCAAGCATTTAGACTCTAGCGCCAGACTTACCCCACCTCCGCTTCGGGCAATGTACCTCTATGGCGATATCTCAGCCAGGAGATACCTTAGCTCTCGCTACCCCTCCATTAACACGGAAGGCGATAAGTCAAAGGCGCGTCTTACAACGGTCGAGATAAGCGGCGCAAGGTCACCTGGCCGTAATCGACTAGACACGGCTTCAGCTCTTGAGGTTGGTAGGCTCAACCTTACCCCTCCACGTAAGAGCTCCGTAAGGTCAGGTATTCCTGCAGTAGCCGTCAGGCTGCAGCTGCGTCACCCCGATGGATAACTGCCCGGTCAGCTCACTGTGAAAGGTGCCCCGTGCTGTGCTTGTGTTTCCCATGGACCGTCGATCCATTCAACGACTCCACTCCGTAAACCATCACCACCTCTTTGTTGATACTATCGAAGCCCATCTTCCCATTTTACAGTTGTGCGCTAGATAAGGCCGACCCTGCTATCCGAGCCTGTACCCAACAAGCAGCACCCTGCCTTTATTCACCGGACTGAACATATCGCAGGCAACGGCCAGGCTCCTGCCCGCGCCGATAAGGTCCGACCTGACACCAGGCTTGGGTCACGACGGAGCGCTTCTTCCCCACCTTTGCTAGCGAGCGCAAGGCAGCAGGTGGTGAATCGCAGGCAACGTAGTGGTTCGCCCCGAACCTGAATCTCCAAAGAGGTGTGTTTTAACCTGATAGCCGTTGTTCGGCCAGTCTTCCGCGGAATCCCTCTTCATTTCGGACCGTGCTTTCCTCTTGCTTCACTGACACCGTATGTGCGTCTTTCACGGTTCCGAACGGAGCCCCGCAGCCTTGACACCCCTCTACTCGTCAGCCACCTCTTTGTGTTTGATATCTTACCTCTATCCGAGTTCTTGACATAACCACAACTGCCTTTTGCATTCTGTTCCTTCTGCCTACATCTCCTGCCTGTCTTGATTGATCACTCCATCGTTACATGGAAACTTGGAAAGGACATGTTGTGGCTGAGCCAGACTGACGACTGCCCCTCGTAATGGAACAGCAGTCTCTCTATCTATCGACACCCCGACCGAACCGAGAGCAAGAACAACATCAACAACAACCATCCGCACCGGTACCGCCTGAGTCGCTTGGCATCTCAGGGTCTGTCCATTCTCTACGCTTCCCAAAACCCCAGGGCAGCCGACAACTAGCCAACTGGGTGTCCAACAGTTCACCCGACATCAAGAGCCCGCCCGCCATGTCGTCAGACGAGAGCAACCTGGCTGAGTCGGCCTATGAGCTGATCAACAGCACCGACGGCGAGAGCCAAGACGGTCAGATCTCCGAGTCCGTCAGCTCTCTCGACTTTCCCCGGACAGACGACGTCCACAGCCTCAACGGCTCCACGAATGAATATCGCACAGACACGGATGAGGAGGAAGAAGATGACGACCACCACTCCTCGGCTTCGTCCATTAGATATGCAGACCAAGCCCTGCAGAACCCGTCGACACAAACCCCCTCCGGCAGTCTACAGTTCAGGCCAACACCAGAGGCGAGCATGCTTCCACAATCCATCGAGTTTCACGAGGCGGAGGCAGACAACGATGGACATGTCTACGTCGAGAAGATATCGGTCAAGCACGCCATCCGGGAGTTCGACGAGCGGGAGACTGCCACCATCGCCCAAGCCCTGGAGCTGACCGAGGCTCCGAAGCGTCTGGTAGCCACCATCAGGCAGACCATGTCCCAAGCTTGCCTCTCCACTCGGACGCCACTGCGTGTCATGTATACAGGCAGCCCGGCAGCCCTCAAAGAAATCCTCTACAAGCTGTCGTCCGCCATCTGGACGTCTGGCGCCACTAGCGAGAGTGGTAAAGCCGACCAGCGGAACGATGCAGTCTATAACATCGTTCCCATCTCCTCCTTTGGCTCTACCGAGGTGCCCGAGTTCGAGCTCATGGGAAGTTCCGGGTATCAGATCCGCGTAGAACACTGCACAGGGGCCGAAGAGATGGTCATCGATGGAGGATCTTTCCCAGGAGACACGGTGTTCTGCGTCACCATCGACCACGAGAAGACGTACAGGTCTCTTTTCTCGCCCAGCGGGTCCATCATCCAGCCGAAGTGGACCCTCCCGCATGTGGCCATCTTCTTCTGCACCGAGAATGACGATGAGGAAGCCGAGCGGACCCGGGATGTTGCGTGGGAGTTCATGTCCCGCCACGGAGTGCCCTCGATCTTCATCTGCAACAACCAGACCTTCACCAAGCCTGCCAGCGGTAGGTGGAGAGACTTCGTCGACCAGCACGCCGTCCACATGTGCCTCGAGTCCCGGGATCCAGACAGGCCTATTCTGCCCCAGCGCCTGCCAATCGACCTCCAATCGTTCCTTAATATTGACGCGCGGCAAATGAATCGCAACCTGGCATATCTGACAGGTCTGTCTGATCCCGTCGAGGAATCCCAGCCCGAGACGGAGCCTGTCTCCAGCAAGAGCACATCCATTCTCGAGGCAGACACTGAGCAGGACGAGAAAGTGCCTGTCTCCCCAACATATGACGTGAAGCAGGGGGCAGTGGACGTACTGCAGCGCCATCGTCAGCACATTTGGTCATTGCTAATAACTGCGCTCGGCGTTTGCATATATGCTTGGCTGCGATCGGGTGACCTCACCACGAGTAAGCCCTCCGCGGCGTCAACGGCGGCTATTGCCTCCGTCTCGACGGTCGTCTCGCCAACGTCAGCGTCGACCACTACGACAACCGTTATAATCAACGTGACGTCGACCAAGACTGTCAATCTTCAACGAGCGGATGCTTCGGCTAGTCCCCTTGCCTCCGCGTTGTCGTTTGCTGGCTTGCTTTCGGATAGGACGTCAACTGCCACCATCGCTGAGCCGGAGGCGACGAATACCGTATGCTCAGTCGAGCGCTACGGCGACAACAACAATGAACTCCTTGTCCGGATCCCTACGTCCAAGAAGTCTGCGTGGCTTGCCAAAGGTGCCATCGACATCGATGTGTTTCGCGGCGAGGAGCCTATCAAGGCCAAGCTGTCGTCTGTCGACGAGGGAATCGTGGTGGAGCTGAACAAAAAGGATGCGTATGGCGTGCTGAATGTCTCGGTCATCACCACTAGGAAGCCCAGGATCAACGAGACCTTCGAGGTGAACCTGGGCAATTCCGCTGTCCTCGAGGCGCTTGAAGCTGTTGCACAAGCCCTGCTGGGCCTGCGGGACAAGGCAGTACACTCAGGCGAGCAGGTTCTACACTCGGGCGCAGATGTGGTCCATTCTGCTGCGGAGTCTATAGCCAAGGTGGCTCGTAGCGTCGAGGATGGCGTCCGGGTGGTCGACGATACCATGGCCACGGCGGCCGGCAAGATTGCCGAAGCTGGCCAGGCCGCGGAGAGATACACACAACGGACTGTGGACTCATTGCATCCTAGGCATTTGGTGAAGGGCGTCCAAGCCGCACAGAAGCAGTTCGCGGACCGGGTTGCCGGCGCGAAGGCCGAGGCGGAACTCACGGTCCTGAAGGCCCAGATTGCGTCGAAGCTGTGGTCGCTGAAGGTGCAGGGCAAGACCGAGGAGTACGCCAAGTACGAGCAGAAGGCTGCGGACTATCTCAAGAAGAAGAACGAGAAGCTGGTGCGGACCTTCAAGTCGAGCGGCGACGAGGCCCAGCAGAAGCAAGAGTGCGGCTGCTCCAGCGGTAAGCGGAAGCCACGGCACTGTCCCAAGAAGTGTGCCTCTGCTCGCAAAGCAACGCCAAATGCTGGTGCCAGGTGGAAGAAGTTGGTCGTGGGGTAGTGCCGTGCTTTCGTCCGTGCATTCTGATGATATGACTTCAGGACGGACTAGGACGACTGCGAAGTTGGCTTGTTTCTATGTCTTCGCTGCGTTATGACACTTTGGACGGGGAGGAAGGAATACGGACTGGCGTTCAGTGTATCTGCCTATGCTTGTTGTTCCCCTGGGTTGAAGCATCATTGATGAACGCTTTGCTACCATTTTCTTTTTGCACCGGCCGCATTCTCGTGTGCTCTTCACTCTGTCGTCTGTCGTCTGTCGTCTGTCGTCTGCATTTGTAATAGAGCGAGGGTGACGCAGGTAGCTTACGTTCTACTTTAAACATGAGAAGAACTACTGCCACTGATGTGTCGTTGAGGATGACAGGTAGGAGTCGTGGGATGTCCATTATAGATAGTCTGGTTGGTGGTCTTGTTGCTGCCATGCAGCTGTCGAGAAGATACGTGGAATCGAAAACGATGTATTCTCCAGTGAAATCCTTGCTCTCCACATCTGAATGTCTCACGGCTCAAATCGTAGCGTCGTAGCAGTTCTGGCAGTTCAGAACTGAGACCTGATGGTGCCCCTTTTAGGCGCAGACCAAGCCTTGAGCTAGACAGGCGGTGATCCAGGGCAAGAACGAAAGTACAAGTGCTAAGGCTGCCTGACAGAGCAGGGGGACGTATCTCCCTTGCAAAGATTGGTGGAGAGGTACTTGCCGATGCCCAAAGCTCCTTCGAGCCGTGTTGATTTTGAAGAGGGGCACTTTGTTACTCCCCACCTCGTCCCAAGTCCATCACAATCAACTTTCAAATCCCCCCCCCCAAATACGGACGAGAAATCGAGCAGAGAAACTTGCATCTGATCTCGACTTCGTAAACTCAACCTCTTTTGCTAGCTATCATTCTAACCAAGGTATGCATCCAGCTCACCACCCGAGAGATCCCAGCCCACGGTTCCAGCTGCCGCCACTGCCAGCTGGCGTCGGGCTGCTTTGTTTTCTTGCAGATATGGCGGTGATGCGCAACGGTGAAAGCTGACAACATGGACTCTTTCCTAGATCCGAAACGAATCTGCATCACTTGTCTCCCACTCTACGAATACGAAAAATGTCTTCCACCGACAACACCGATAAGCCGACCGAGGAGGTCAAGGCCCAGGAGCCCCAGACCACCACGACCGAGGGCGAGACCAAGCCCGCAGTCACTTCCTCGTCCGTCTTCTCCATGTTCGGTGGCGGCGCCAAGAAGGAGAAGAAGGACGATGAGGACCGCGGCGACAACTCCGGCAGCGCCAAGGCCCAGCGTGATGCTGCCGCTGCCTCAAAGGAGGGCGAGGAGGTACGTGCTGTCTCTGGGTTATACATAAGAGGAAGAGATCAGAACTCCCATGCTAACCTTGTCTTTATTTTTCGGCGACACAGGAGGACCAGGCACCAGAGTCCGAGGACGTCCATTTCGAGCCGGTTATCCGCCTGACCGAAAAGGTCGAGGTCAAGACCAACGAGGAGTCGGAGGAGCAGCTCTTCAAGATGCGCGCCAAGCTGTTCAAGTTCGTCCGGGAGACCAACGAGTGGAAGGAGCGCGGCACCGGCGACGTGCGCCTGCTCAAGCACAAGGAGAACCGCAAGACGCGCCTGGTCATGCGCCGCGACAAGACGCTCAAAGTCTGCGCCAACCATTACAGTAAGCCGCCGCCACCACGGTTACCCCTGTACCGTCCGACGAGAGGGGAGGGGATGGGGAGATGCTGACCAGCGCTTGTTATAGTTGTGCCCGAGATGAAGCTTTCGCCCAACGTCGGCTCGGACCGCAGCTGGGTCTGGAATGCGGCTGCTGATGTTAGCGAGGGCGAGGCTGAGGCTGTTACGCTGGCCATCCGGTTCGCTAACTCGGAGAGTAAGTCGGCCTGAGGTTGAGATCAGGCTCGGTATGCTTTACTAACACACCTGCCAGACGCCAACCTTTTCAAGGACGCATTCATCAAGGCACAGAAGGATAACGAGGCCCTCTTCGCAGGCGCCAGCGCTGCGCCCGCTGCCACGGCTGAGGAGAAGAAGGAGGAAGCCACAGAGGAGAAGAAGGAGGAGACCTCTTAAACGGACCCAGGACTTTAGGAGAAAGTCGAATCATGAGGCTGTCGTGATAATCCCCTGGCGCAGTACATATCCCAACCCCTTGACACCAGACACCGTGCAGCCTGCCCATCATACCCCCCCCCAAAGCGCACTACCTGCCCTGCTGTTGTTTCCTCACTTTGCCCTCACTTAGAGCCTCTTGGAGACCGAATTACATCAAGACGTCCCTGCTTAGCTCTCACTCATGTGTTTGTGCCAGTTGCTGGCTTTTGAGGAGCATCACTGGAGCTACTCAGGCTGAGAATATCTCGTTCATAAGTGTTTGGATCAACCCAGATGAGTTAGGTTTGCGCGAACAATAAGACTACCAAAGAAAAAGATTTCTCTATCAAGTGTCTTGGCTGCTGTGGATGCTTCTCTGTAGCAATATAGTTGCATATTGTCCCTGACTGTGTAGACTTGTTGTTGCCGTGGCTTCTGCCATGGTGACAGAAAGGTGAGGACAAGCAGTGCTCTTGCTTATCTTGGCTCACGATTGCAAGTCTTGGAGGATAAAAGGTAGCATATTTTGGCCCCACGTGATTTTCTTTCCCTTCCACAACACTCACCGAAACCTACACACCCTTTGAACGAAGGCATCGTCTCCCTTCACCGAGCTCACCGAACTTGTGCAGCCTCTCTCTCACCTTAAATTAAACTCTCTCCACCAGGAAAGCTACTGCTGACGCTAGCGAAGCGAACCTATCGCCGTCTTGCATTTGCTGTCCGTGCGCACGCTAACCACCTCTCACAGACCAACAGACAGCACAATGGCAGGCCAAGGCCAAGGCGAGGCTGCTGGAATGGGAACCTCCTTCAATTCTGGTAAGTCCAGCTCGTCCAGTTAAACACCGTCATCGCCCTCTTCCAAGCCCCAATCCAGTCTTTTCCCAACCGTCGTTGGCGATTACCCTCTGTTTCCGAGCATCGCCTCGCATCCGAACTTCTTCTCTTACGGATTGACCATTGCCCCGCGGCTTTCAAACATCTGGAATACATTCATCGCTGACCTGTTGCGTCACTCTTCTCTCGGAAACAGGTAGCAACATCCCCACGGTCAACCCCCGGTACCAAGACCTGATCATCGAGCTCGAGCTCGACACCGACTTCGCCAGCACCGAGACTCTTGACAACGACTCGGCTGACGACGACGCCGACGCCGACGCCGACTACAAGCCCGATCCTGATATTCATAATCAGACCATCGACAAAATGGTTGTCATCGAGGCAAGTTTCATGCTAGCTCCGTTGCGCGCTGACGCGCTATTGCGATGCCTTGATCCGAGACCAATGCTAACGTGACTGGCTGCGCAGCGCAAGGTGAAGGTGGTGACTGAGCAGCACAACATGTAAGATCACACATCCCTTGCGAGCTACCCCTCCGTTGCGGCGATGCGTGACCGCTTGCGCTTGGGGACGGAGCTTATGTGAAGCACACGACTGACAATGACCGAACAGCGACAAGCCTGCTGCAGTCGAGGGCTTCCCCATGAAGGAGTGGACCATCGAGATCTACCTCCTCGACCAGGAGGGCAAGGAGCACCCCGCCAACTGCTTCACCAAGGTCGTCTACAACCTGCACCCTTCGTTCGAGCAACCCGTCCAGAGTACGTGAACACTGGTGGTGGCCCTTGATGTCGCGACGGGTGCGTTCATGACTGACAGTATTCACAGCCTTCAATGAGCCTCCCTTCAAGTGCACCAACGAGGGCTGGGGTGAGTTCGAGATGACGATCGACATGTACACCACCGAGAAGGGCGGCAAGACCACCATCCCCCACGACCTCAACTTCGCCAAGCCGACGTACGAGAACGTGCACAAGGTCACCTTCCGCAACCCGTCGATGGCTCTGCAGGGCATCCTGCGCGAGACGGGCCCGATCCCGACCGACGAGGAGCGCAAGAAGACCAAGACCGACGGCGGCATCAAGAACAAGAAGAAGGTCTACGACGTCGAGAAGATGGCCGACGCCCTCCCCCAGTGTGAGGAGGACGACCTGCTGCAGATCATCCAGATGATCCACGACGGCAAGACCGACAACTCGTTCGTGTCCAACAACATTGATGGTAAAGAAGCCCTTTCCGGTCGCCCCATGTATCGCATTCCGACTCTGCAGGAGGAGCTGGAGATGAGCGGCGAGGATATGATCGGTACAGAACATCTCGGAATCCCCTCCATACCGTTGCTGTCTGTTTGTGCTAACATACGGTATTCTTGCGGTCGTGTGATTAAGCATTGCGTCATTTTACTGTGTCGAGATTGCGTGCTAACTTGTTTGGTTTCTTGATAGCTGGAGAGTTTAGTGTCGATCTGTACACCCTTCCCGATGATACCCTCGTCCAGGTCTGGGAGTTCCTGGTGAGTGCTACATGGTTTTCACACGTGCCTCGCAGGAGCCGCGGTCAAGAATGCCGTCTCGCTAACCCTCTATGATACACCGACAGACTCGACTCGGCCTCATCAACTAGGCGGTTTCACTTGGTTCTCTACCTTGCATAACGGCGCATAAGGAGGGTTTAAGTGATTGCATTTTGCTTGGTGTCTTGGGCGTTGACGCAGGGAAAACTCGTTGTTTTACTTCGGAATCTGGATGGATTTCGTTTTGCGTGATTTTGCGTGGACAATGGACAATCAATCAACTCGGCGTTGATAGAGGAGGAGAGAGGACATGTCTTCCCAACCCCCTATCACCTAGGGATGTGGGTTTGCCATACCGGAGAGGTTTCTGCAAGTGTTCGGTTGTCCACAGGACATAGGTAGCATAGTGCTAGACGCGCATGCTTGCATTGCGGGAGGTTCCGCATACCAGAGTGTCACTCATCAAGATTAAACCTCATACGTACATACATGCCTCTGTGCCGCTTGTGCTATGTTTATGCTACAGGCTGCTCTTAGTCACGAGGACAATGTTCCACCGCCGACCTGCCTGGGACGATGCGGCGCCAGGGTTACGAAGGAGACTACGTTGGCAGTCCTGAGACACTACGAACGTGACCAGTACTACATGACGGTGTCCAAAAGTCGTGGTCAAGTGACTACAATGAGACGCGGGCACGTCAGGCTAGCGCATCCTCGTGTAGTTTGGACCTGGTTTATGCTCGCTGTGTAGCCTGTCGTACGGAAGCTCGAGCTCTGCCTGGAAGCTGGGAGGCCAATCCGCGAAGCTCCCGAGAAATGGGCAGCACAGCCTCGCCGAGGTCGCTCGTCCCTTCAACTGGGTTGAATGTCTGGCTGTACACAAGGCTCCGTCCTCTTTCCCTTATCTACATCATTTCTTGCTCACCGGAGTGTTTTGCTTGTCGACTGACTCGACTCAGCTCGATAGGAGACTCGAGCTTGTCCCGCCAGAAAGCTCCAAACCCGCGACAACCCGCTTCTAACCTTGACCTGCTCCTCCACTTTTACTTTCCCATCCACCACAGTTGCGTTTATGTAACAGACTGCAGTGCACTGGTCCAGCCTTAACAGAGGCCCAGCGAACGTGTGGGAACTCCCCCGCAGTGACCCAGAAGCTACTGAGTCTAGCTTGTTGTTTGTCCAGCATACCTGTGTGTGTTCGCATAACAAACCAAATTTGGGACAGTGACAGAGGATTTCGGTGCTATTTCCTCTCCATTGGAGGGGAAAGGGCCGCTCATCGATTTTAGGTCGAGACG
>Ga0209127_100445_pt1 | contig 14381 bp, 7 predicted proteins | sample LakSupMetagenome_FD_187469 | JGI IMG/M metagenome (GOLD analysis project Ga0209127, IMG submission 187469) | Freshwater microbial communities from Lake Superior, Canada - Sta WM archaea (SPAdes) (version 2) | ecosystem: Environmental > Aquatic > Freshwater > Lake | place: Lake Superior, Canada...
GGACCGAGTGCTGGCCTTGCCGGGCGACCCGGGCGACCCGGGCGCTCTTGCTCTGTGGGAGCCGCATCCTCGGGGGACTGCGACTTCTGTTGCTGTTCCGAAGCCGCATATGGACCTTGTGCCGGAGTCGGAGGAGTAGGCGGCTGGACATGCACTTGCCGGGGTTGGGGTTGGGGTTGGGGTTGGTGCCTGAGAGTGTGTACGGCGAAAGTGGCGGGTGTCGGAATTTGGTAGTCCTGGAAGGTTTGTGACCGACGAGGGCTCCTCGTACTATCGCGAAGAAGACTCAGCTCCTTGAGTCGGTGCTCCTCCCGGGTCAGCGAGTGGTTCGAATACGTCGAGCTCTGTCGTGATCCCATTGAGGGTCTGGGCGCAAAGTCGAAAGTCATGCCGCTCTGCGGCGTGCCCGGGTTGCTGTATAGCATCTCCAACATTGTTGCGGTAGGGTCCTCTTCGCCAATAGTTGTACCTGCTGTCGAAAAATCGGTCTTGACGGCGTACGCCTTGTCCTTTGGATTGGGTCGTAAGAAAGCGATAAAACCGAAGGTAGATGTATGTGAAGACCTGGACCAGTGACGGATATGGTCGATGAAGCTAGTGAAGCTCAAGAGTTGAGGCCGATGGGTGGTTCACTTGATGGTGAATGTGGGACGGATAGTGCCTTCACTAACAAGATCATGAGAGGGCGAGTGACGAGAGCGGAACGGCACTACGTATATGAGAGCTGTAGGAAAGGGAAACGTAATGGAGGGGCAACTAAGGTAGGGAAAGTTGCCGCGTGATGGCGGTTCGGAAGGATGGGCAGACAATGGGCAGAGCCGACAGCGATTGAGTGATATGACGCCGGTTCTGTGGTGTCTCTTGGTGCTGTGTGGTGGCCAAGGAATGCGGAACTAAGCCAGTGTGTATCTGGGCTGTTTTCCAAGGGGGTAAAGATCGACTCCAAGCCTCGCGTCTTTGTGTGCTGGGCTCTGCTGTTCGGGACGATCTGGGGGGTGTCGAATCGGGGAGACACGCGAATCAAAATGGACAGCGTCTTCATGCCCCGCATTACCTGACATCTGCTCCGCAGCCAATGACCGGTCTTCGCTCGCCCCTGGCCTGACTTGCGTCATGCCTCCCGTGAGTCGAGAACCTTTGACTGACAGGCCCTGCCATGCTACCTTATCGATCGTACCTACCTTGGATTATTTGAGACTGTTATTCCCCGACATGCAACTGTCGTAAAACTTCGAAAAGTCGCTTGGCCAGGTAGGATAAGGAGTGTCTCAGATTGCTTCGCACAACCCCACATGATGATTATCGACAATGAATACGTGCACTGTGATCCGGTCAAGACGACAAGAGACAGCATGACAACAAACAGGGCATCGCGCAGCAGATAGAATAATTCCCGGACCTTAGAACCTCCTCAACCAACTCGACGCATATTCCCTGGTCATTTTCGTTTAAACGGGTCCAGCGGCTTCTTGTTCAGAAGCGCAAGTTCATAAATGTCTGACGGTCCCCCTGATCTTGACACGCCTGATGTCGTCATCAGCCGCGATTGCGGAACCTGCATCCATCAACGGCCTGAACGGTCCGCAAAACCCGGCGCCGAAACCCGCCGTGAACAACTCCTGACGACTGGGGACATGTATCGCCGCCGGAGTGTTTCCTCCAAGCCTTGCGCCGATCACCATGCAATACCAGCCGGGCCTTATTCATATCTTTGGCCACACTGGAGACGTGGTGGGTAGAAGGCGTTATTCCCTTTCTTTCCTCGACAACTAGCAGTGTAAGCAGCCAAAACAGAAAACGCCACATATGGACACCCTGTGCCCCTACCGTGAGCTATGATACAGACCAGGCTGCTTCATCCCCCCAGCAGCCTCGAGCCATCAACTGTCGACTGGATAAACTTCAGATCGGCAGAGATTCCTCAATCTTCATCCTCGCGCTTCACCAAGAGTGCGCCGTCGTCCTCCTCAGTGCCCTTCGAGGGAAGAACCTGAGACCGAGCCCGCTAGATCCCGATCCAGATCAACATGATGACCACGTCGAAGCCCTTGTCGTCGCCCTCGTACTTGTAGCTCCACATGCCGTCCGTCTTCTCGTTCCAGTAGCCGCCCGTCGCCGAGTGCATGCCGCGCCGGCCCGCGGGGCCCTTCTTCTTCGTCTCTGAGGAGGCCGCGGGCTTAGCGTCGTCCCCCTCCTCCTTCTTGATGTTGGCGGTGTCGGTGCCGCTGGAGGACACGAGCGAAGACGAGGTTGGTACGGAGTGCTGCACGATCGTGCTGTTGATGGCCAGCTTGTACGGTTTCTCGGCCTCTTGGGTCACGGCTTTAAGGAGCTTCTCCTGCACGGGGATATGTTGTTAGCGATTCTGGCTTCAACCCCAATACTTGGGATCTCGGGGATTGGGCGGCGTGCAATGGTACGTACGATGATGGTCTGGTTCCATGCTCCCGTCTTGGAGTGCTCGTAGGCCTCGACATTTCCGAGCACACTGTTGCAGACCTGTATGCCAGCTTGTTAACAGATGGAACACGATCCGTAGTGTGCCGTTGGGTTCCAGGAGGGCTTACATCTGATGCGATCTGCTCAAGGCGCTTCAACGCAACGGGCTAAGGTAGCCTGAGTTAGATGAATTTCCATTTCCCCCAGTCAATCGGCATTACGGGACGTACAGGAGGTGCAGACGTAGCCATTGTGCAAGGGTATGGGGTGTGCGATCTTCGGAGAGTCGTAGAGACGCTGATGGTTTTCTGGTAAAACCTAATTGCCCCTATAGATTAGCATTGAATCGTCGCTAAGACATCATCTTAGATATGTTACAGTATATAAGGTATTACCGACAAGATAGCACGGCGGTTATTATTGTAGACGGATTGCGTTATTGGAATGCGGCTGGAACGGGCTGTCTTGAAGTTTTGTTTGGAAGCCTCGCCTGTTGTTTGGGTCAGGCAACCGCAGCTGTACCTAGCAACATGGCCCGTGCTTCCGCGGGGTCGTGCGGCTGGTGCCAAACAAGCAGCACGTGAGCCTTGACACGTGGTCGCACGTGACTCTGGTCCTGCCTGTGACGACCAGCAAATGAGCGTCGATGATAAGCCCACGTGCTGCGTCATCAGAGCTCTGGCCAGACTGCGGGGCACGAGCAAGGGTAGAGAGCTTCTCCAAGAAGCTGCCATTGCCCAATTGGAGGCGACGTCCAGGAATCAAGGCGAGAGAGACCATCACCAAACCACGAGGGCCAGCAAGTGCTCCGTACAGGAGTGTTGTAAATCGAAAGACAAACTTTTCTACCTATATTCTCTACCCGCACTATTAAATATTATTCATCAGCGACAAACTGCGGCCAGGGAAGCGTCGTCTCAATCGCAATCATCTTATCGTACAACCCCGTCGAGACATCGTCACCCCGAAGCTTTGCCCTGCTGCCGCCGGTTGACTTTGACCTACATCACGGACTCTCTACCGACTAGACGACGAGTATAGCCCCTCAAACGGCAAGACCGCGAAGGCCCCTCGGCAACATGTCAAGCCAACCCCTCCTCCAAACCGCCCCAGGTTCGTTCTTTACCCTTTCCCCTCTCTATCCTCTCCTAGCCCGCCCATCTAATCTCCTATGTTCAGGCAAGCGCATCGCCCTCCCCACCCGCGTCGAGCCCAAGGTCTTCTTCGCGAACGAGCGCACCTTCCTCTCGTGGCTCAACTTCAGCGTGATCCTCGGCGCCCTCGCCATCGGCATGCTGAACTTCGGCGACCGGCCGGCCTTCATATCCTCGTTCCTGTTCACGGGCGTGGCCATGGCGACCATGCTATACGCGCTCGTGACGTACCACTGGCGCGCCAAGAGCATAAGAGTCAGGGGCCAGGCCGGGTTCGACGACCGGTTCGGCCCGACGCTGCTGGCTATCGTGTTGCTGTTGGCGGTGGTGGTGAATTTCGTGCTGCGGATCACGTACAATGCGCGCGGGGAGGGTGGCAAGGGGAAGCACTGAACGGGTGAAAGATTTGGGTAGGTTTTATATACTGAAAGGGGTGGTGGGGGGTTGCACACCGAGATGAAGGGCTGAGGAGGTGTATATACGATGAGACTGTTCCATCGGGCATATTGGATTGGTGGTCGATAAGTCTATAGAAAGCGTCACAGCGCTCGGGACGGCGTTGGCTATGGTTGAACGGGTCATATGTTCCCACTGGTACGATCAGCGCTGCATATCTAATAATGATTCCTGCGAAATCGCTTCCAGATATCGATGTCTGGGGCATGTAAATACATCGCTTCCGCGATAGGAGCTTAGGAACGCTCCCATCGTCTAACCCTTTCAGATCCATGCAGTCCATGACAATGCAAGCTCAACAAGAAAATATACAGGGTATCATAAGAGCATGCACGTCGTCCCTTCGCGTATCAGATCAAGACTTCCCCATGAAGTCTCAACGCGTGCCCGTACAGACCTTGAACGAGCCTCCCAAGCCAAGCCTGACGAGCATCCGTGACGAGAAGTCACGCCACCAGGCCGCTCTTCTTCTTCTGCACGTAGTTGATGTAGTCCTCGTTCGACTGCACCGCAAAGTTCTCCCTCGCCTTGAGCTCAGGAATCGGTATCCTCGATAGGAAGATGCTCATATGCGCCATCTGCCTCGGTTTCTCCTCGCCGTGCACCGCCCGCTCGAACACCGTCCGCTGCGAAGCCATGACCTCGAAGTCGTCGTCGTCCTCGTCCCCGCTGTCCTTGCCCTCTCCGTCGAGGGACATGACCGTGTCCTCGATCATGGTCTCCGTCTTGTGCTTGTGCGCCGGTCTCTTATGGCCGTTGTTGCTCTGCTGCTGCTGCTGCTGCTGCTGCTGCTGCTTGGCCGCCCATTCCATCTCGTACAGGCGGTTGTACTGGTACCACTTCTGCTCGGCCTCGTGGATGCGTCGTCGCACCGTCTCGACTATGGTGATGAGCTTGTTGGTAGAGCTTGCGCGTGCGTAGAGCAGCACTACGCCGGGCAGGACGGACGAGTCCCAGGCGCTGATCCGGCCGAGGTGGGTGAGGACGGAATCGACGCGCTTGGAGATGCTAGTTGAGGAGAGGACGGAGAGAGTCTTAATGTCGTACTTGGGGGAGAGCTCGTCGATGAGGGTCTGGAGTGGTTGGGCGGATAGTGAGAGTAGGACTGAGGGAGCAGGATTGGCCTGATCTCGTGGTCTTTTGGCTGTTACGGCGTCGTCTGAGTCGCCGGCGTGCTTGCGCTTGCCCGTGAGGGTGACGCCCTGGCCGAGAGCCTGTAGGGCCATGTTTAGCTCGGAGCGGAAGACGGTGCTTGTTATGGTGATGCTGCGGTCATCTCGTTTAAGGGCATGAAATAAGGTAGGGTAATTCTGACGGGTCAACAAGCAAGAACAAAGCTCACTGTCAAAGTACCTAATAATAGCGGGGTGAGCTTTGTCTTATCGATAAGATTAAAGGTAAACATTCAGCCTGGTGCGGCCATTTCCTACGTGAATTCCAGCCTGGGATGGAAGGGAGTAAGTCTAGGTGCTTCAGTTTGATTTCGAGGCTGCGAAGCAGGCATCTCCAACCTCGAGTATGCCTGCCATGTCTTCTCATCATTCTTGTTTCAAGGACGGTCGACCAGGACAACCGTGGTGGTCCTCGTAGGTACTAGACTTAGATAGCCTTGTAGTCCGAATGTACATCGTGCCTCCCCTTGCTACCTCAAAACGTCCTGCTCTCAACGAGGCTGTATCCTCCACAGAGGCCTCCTAACCCAAGGGCGCCGGATTTCAGCTTCAACACGATCACATCGAGACATCGAAAGAGTGAGAGGCCGGGATACAGCTCTCTAAGTTGTTAGCTATTCTGGTCAAGCCGTACAGTAAAAAGCGCGAAATGCAATGAATGAAGCCGCTTCATCGAGCCTCAGCAAAGTCGTAATTGTGCATATTTAGCGGCCACATGGCCCCAGTTTCATGCATCGCTAAGGTTGCAACGCTGTGAATAGAAAGTGTGAAATGATGCTTCGAGACAATTGTGCATAAGGTAGCCGTCGATAGTAAACTGCTGAACCTCTGGAGATCTACTATTGTACGCGCTCTAACACGCGTAGTGGATGTCTGAAAGAGGAGTTCGTGTCAGAGTACATGTCGTGCCATCACCGCCAGCTTTTGATCTCTCATGGATCTTAAGCCTGGTCGGAAAGCGGCTAAGTGAGAGTACTAGGAGAGTCTTAATCATACACAGGACTTGATCACATTGCTAACCCCGCTTCCGAGCGAGGCTATCATCTTCCGAGTCAAATGGCGATACCTATCATTGTCCTTGCCAGATGCGACCGAGTCTGGGTCGGAGTTATAGTGGACTGTACACAGGATGGTGCTAAGCTTAGTTACGGCTGAACATGGACTAGCGTGTTTGTCGCAACTGCGTAGTGCGTCCATATCAGGTACCTATTCGTCCAGTCGTCGTGTCGCAGGTTGAGTTGCACAGCAAAGGTACGCCTGAATGATCATGCTCATGCACTGTTTCTCTCCTACGTATTCAACCCTGCCTCCCCGCGAGCACCTCGGGAGTTTGACAACTTTCAGGCGCTCTTTATCTTGTTGGATAAGTTTCGATTCTCTTAGCTATCTGGCTAAGTCGTGCCCGATGGCGTACTCGTAGACATAAGTTTCATTTTCACGTCAGTTGCTGCGCCATTTATCCAGTGGCACAATCAACCGTGTTGCGCCTTAATGCCTGCCCGTGGCCAGGAGTAAACAAGAGAGAATCTATTCGAGCTGCCTCGCGTTCGGCTCGTAGCATCACGGCAGCCTTCCACAGGCAAGGCAGCTCGACCCGGGGCCACCACTCCCCCCCCCCCCTTCCCCCAAAAGCCGCTATCATCGGCCAACCACACGGCCCACGACTCTGCCAGGCCCACTTTTGCCTCCTTTCCAACCGGTTCCATTCTGGCTGCTGCTGCACCTCGCGAGCCAGATTCCAGAAGCCAAGCCAACGAGCTCCACACCCCCCCATGTTTCCATTTCCATCCATTTCATTCAATTTCAAGCACGGGCCATTTCTCAGCAATACGGCATTCCTCTCCCAATCACACAACTGGCCTCTCGCCCGTCCCCTTGCATTTCGCCGTCAACCTCTGGGTTACGCCGCCGTGGAGTCACTCCCAGACAATTTCATGACACTGCCCTTGCGCAACCATTCCCCCTTCCCTTGCAAGTCGAGAAAAGGCACTCAAGGCAGGCAGGTGAGCGCGCCCCAGCACAGCGGCGCTATATCCCGCTCAGACAGCGTCTCACAACCCCCGATTTTAAATCCATAAACTTGCAACCAACAACAACTGGCGCGCATCTCTAGCTGGAAAAGGACAATCACCCAACTTTCCCCCCCCCCCAAGCGGCCGCCCATCTCACGCAACCTCATTTCTCTCCTTTCCTTCCCACCTTCAACTTCACTTCGCGCGCTCATTACGCTGGACTTTACCCTCATAGCTTGTCGCTTTGCTCTGTCTCTCTCACTCAGTCTGTCTCTCTCTCTCTCTCTCTCGACACCGCGAGGCTTTTGCTAGCTCTCGCGCAACCTTCTGAGGCACTTTGCGACGGGTGCGCAACAAACTCATCATTGTCAGCTTGCGACGGGCATTTCGCTGGGAGCATCTGACATCTGGCCCGACACCTGGCTGTGATAACTGTTGGGTCCAGCTTTCGGAACACGGCCACATCATCGGTCTCCGCAACCACTCCACCATTTCCATCCCTTGGCTCCGAGACGCTTCTGCGATCACACGGCCCACTTTTTCTCCTTGGCTGCACTGGACCTGCAAGGGAGAGGCCGGTACACGGAAAAGCCTTGAGCCTTGCCTTACGTCAGCCTTCTCCGCCAAGGCTTGCGACATCTGTCAGCCTGGGCACTTGTTGGCCACTCGGGTGCGGTTCGAGTCTGTTGCCTCGAGACCCAAACCACTCTTCGTACTTAAGGGAGTCACACAGCCTTGCCTCCAACGCTGTGCGCTCCCCTCCGCGGCTACGCCGTCGTCAGCGTCCCAGATGTCTATCTTTCGGTCGCTGTTCAACTCGGACTCGAGAGATATCGGGACACCCGTTGCCTCGGGCATACCGTCGCCGAACTACGACAACTCTGAGCCGTTTGCCACGTCTGGGCCGTTGGGCAGCAGCTCGCCGATAGCCGTCGACGCGCCGTGGTCGGACCGGGCCGCCAAACGAAGGCGGTCCAGTAGCTCGGAATGCTCGCCGTACCATGGCTGTGATGGCTCATTACCGGCCAAGCGACTGAAGCAGGATAGTTATGCCCTGCTATCGCCGCAATCCACCACAGGCCACGGCGAAGGCATGCCGACCGGTGGCTTGGCCGCTGAGCCTGACCTTGATGATGCCCGGGAGGCCATTCAGTTCCAGTTTGGCCTTGAGATCCTGCTGAAGCACGACGAGTTGCGGCTGATTGACCAGGAGCTGGCGAAATGCCAAATCGCACTGGAGCAGCTTCGGCGGTGCCATCTCATTCCGTATCCCGTCAGCTGTCCGACGCCGGAGCAGATGCTTCAGATCAGCAGTGGCAAGGGTCCTGCTCTGCAGACGCGCCCTGGCGAGGCGGTGCCTCGATGGGCTCCTCCGTTTGGAGTGGTGGATGGCCCGTATGCGCGACACTATGCTAAGTGGCTAATCCCTGATCCGGCGTTTGGCGACGTCCTGCCTCAACCCCAAGGCTTGCCCGAGGGCAGTGGGACGAGATGGAAGACTACCGCTGCCGAAGGTATGGCGACGAGGAACAGCGTCACCGACTACAGCATGCTGGGCAAGGCTCGTCCGGGGCGAGCTTCGGCAGGACAGAAGTTGCATGCGCTATCCAGTGGATACGCGCAACCCAAGGACAAAGCGGGGCCCTGCATTGTGAAGAAGTCGGACGGCGAGACGGTGAAGCTTGTCTGCGTTGACTGTAAGCGGTGGAACTTTTCAAGTACCCAGGGTTTTATCAACCACTGCCGCATCGCGCACAAGAGAGACTACAAGAGTCACGAGGAGGCGGCGGTTCATGCTGGCCGTCCCATCGAGCTGGATGAAGGTGGCGGTATCGCCGGCAACGAGATGCCTGCTGCTTCTGTGGCTACGCCAGCATCGGGTCTAGTTCACCCGCTTGCGCGCGCCGAGTCCCTCACTGATCAACAAGGATACGCCGCCCTTCTCTCCCGGATCAATGATTCGTTGAAGCTTTACCGCGAAGGCAAGCTACCTAACGTCAACTCCATCCCGAGCCTTGAGCGTGCCAAGCCGAACACGCCAAAGCCACCATCATCTTTCAACGGGACGCCGGCGACGCCTTACCTGTCCCAGCTACTGCAGAAGAGGAAATTCAGCGGCGACCTGAGCCAGCAGGTGGAGGACGCCAAGACCAGGGTCGACCTGGACGACACGCCTACTCCAGGTGATGACTCGGAAGATCCCGACCACCCCATGGGACTGGATGGCGCGTCGAGCCCTACCAAACCGGCCGCTGCGACTGTGGCACGGACGCCCGGTGTGATGCGTATGCCTGCACGAACTGTGGTCTCTCCAGTTCCGCTACCCACGGTACCACGGCCTGCAAGCAGCAAAGGCCATGCTTCGACGGCGGGCATGAGTGCGCCCAAGGTGTCCTCTGTCCCGGAGGAGAAGGACGAGGAGACGCTGGACTTCTACGATGCGATGGACATGGACCTCAGCCCTGGTACCGTCGCGGGCCACGTTGCGCCGTCTCTCGTTAGTGACGATGGTGAATATGACGATTCAGACGATGGTTCGTCCTCTGAGACCAGCGAGGGGTTGGACGCCGAGTCTGTCTCGGATGTGGCCGAGATCGACATCGACGAGGATACGGACGAGACGCCGCGACCCATTCGCCACCACCGCACCAACTCGGCGACGACCGTCAAGCTCAAGAAGGAGGAGTCAAAGCACGTCACCTTTGTCACGCCCATTCGCGGCGACGGGAAAGCCATCACTGGCAACGCCAAAACCAGGCGCAAGCAGAAGGTGTAGCGCCTTCACGTCGTCTGCCACACAGATATCGCCCCCCTACCTTCTTAACCCTCTTCACAACGTTCCTCTTGCTCCTCATGCACAACCTTGTCACGATTACACCGACCTGTTTTGCTTCCTACCCTTTGCTTGCAGCACAGGAGTGTCTTTTACACCAATACGAACTTGTAGTGTTAGCGATCTGTTTTGTTGCTCTTTTTGTATCAGCGCGTATTCGGCGCTCGGCCTTGGTTGACGGAGGTGCTTGTCGGATTATACCAGGCGATGAATCTTTGTTGGCTTAAGCAATGCGAGGGCTTAGATTGGGCGCGTAGGTTGCTAGGCCTTATGGGGAGGCATTGAGAGAGACAGTTGCTGTTACACTAGACTGGCTTGTCATGGCTCTTCCTGTCAACCGCCGCTCTGTACATCATTCATCTTGTCCCACCAACCAAACTGTATCTAGACACGATCCGATGAATAAAATCCCCGGCTCAGTCCGCTGGACGATCTGTCGCGTCTCTACCACAAGCCGTGCTGTCGTATGTGCGTGGTTCCTGGCTGCCCTCTGCGCTGGCCACACAACGAATAGCAGTTAGGCTTTTGATTGCGCCAAACAAGACGTCAAGTACTCGCCGCCTTGTCTCATCTGATCTTGATCATGAGCTCGAAACATGTCTGTTCTCTATTTCTATCTCTGCATGCACCGAAGGTATCGCATGCTGACCCTATGCACCAACCCACATACGCCATTGTTGAAAACGTATATGCAGTCCTTGCCCTGAATACATTGCAGAAAGTCCTCCATAGAAACCACGCCTATCCTCTAACGTTGAGTCGAGTTACCTCCCAAAAGTCTATCTCTTCTTTTTCTCCTCATCCGAACCCAAAGACCCGAAAGCAATCTAGAACAACCCCTCAATCTCCCCCGTCTCAACATCAACATCAACATTCAGATACCCCGGCGCAGTCGGCAGCCCAGGGATCGTTTGTATATCCGCGGCGAGCGCGTACAGGTACCCCGCCCCGGCCGCCATCCTGACGTCGCGGATCGGCACCGTGAACCCCGTCGGCGCGCCCTTGAGGTCCGGGTCGTGGCTGAGCGAGTACTGCGTCTTGGCGACGCAGATGGGTAAGTTCCCGAACCCCTGGCGGACGTAGGTATCCACCTTCCGCTGGGCGAGCTCGCTGAACTCGACCCCGGCGGCGCCGTACATCTCGCGCGCGATGGTCTCGATGCGCTGCGCCACGGTCTGGGAGCCGTCGACGGGGTAGAGGAGGCGGAAGGCGGATTTGTCGGCCTTTTCCGAGGCCGCGACTACCGCCCTGGCGAGGTCGACGGCGCCCGCGCCGCCCTCGGCCCAGTGGTTGGAGAGGATGGCGTCCTCGGCGCCCGCCCGCAGGGATTCTTCCCGGATGACGGCTATCTCGGCGTCGGTGTCGGTGGAGAACTTGTTGATGGCCACGACGACGGGGACGCCGTAGCGGCGGGCGTTGGAGATGTGCTTGGCGAGGTTGACGCAGCCGGCGCGGAGGACGTCGACGTTCTCCTGCTTGTAGACCGGGTCGAGGGGCGCTCCGGGGGCGATGGGTGGCCCGCCGCCGTGGACTTTGAGGGCGCGGACGGTGGCTACTATGACGACTACGTCCGGCACGAGCCCCGAGGTGCGGCACTTGATGTTGAAGAAGCGCTCGCCGCCCATGGTGAAGTCGAAGCCGGCCTCTGTGACGACGAAGCCGGCCGAGGAGGGGTCCTCGTCGGGCTCGGTGCCGGCGAGCTTCAGGGCCATCTTGTCGGCGATGATGGAGCTGTTGCCTATGCTGATGTTGGCGAAGGGACCCGCGTGAACGAAGACCGGGGTGCCCTCGAGGGACTGCATGAGGTTGGGCTTGATGGCGTCCTTCATGAGGGCGGTGAGGGCGCCGCCGGCGCCGAGGTCGTCGGCGGTCACGGGGTCGCCGGAGCGGGAGGAGGCGACGACCATGCGGCCGAGGCGCTCGCGCATGTCGGACAGGTCGGTGGAGAGGGCCAGGACGGCCATGCACTCCGAGGCGACGGAGATGTCGAAGCCGGTCTCCCGGGTGGCGCCCTTCTCCGTGGGCGCGGTGCCGACGGTTATGCCGCGCAGGTGGCGGTCGTTGACGTCTAAAACGCGCTTCCAGGTGATAGTGTCCGGGTCGATGTCGAGGCGGGCGAAGCGGTGGATCTCGTCTTCGGTCAGGTCGTTGGGGTCCGTCTTGTCGATGCCGAGCTTCTTGAGGCGGCGGAACATGACGGGCGCGAACTGCCGCTTGCCGTTCTTGGCGGGGACGAGGCGGCGGTAGAGGGGTCCGTCCTTCTGGGTGTTCTCGTGGAACATGCGGGTTTCTATCGCGGCTGCGAGGAGGTTGTTGGCGGCTGTGATGGCGTGGATGTCGCCTGTCAGGTGCATGTTGAATTCATCCATGGGGATGACCTGGCTGTAGCCGCCTCCGGCTGCGCCTCCCTTGATGCCGAAAGTCGGGCCTTGACTGGGCTGCCGGACGTTGGCGAATGTGAGGCGTCCGAGGTGGGCGCCCAGAGCTTGTGCGAGACCCATTGTAGTCGTCGACTTGCCTTCGCCGAGAGGGGTGGGCGTGATACCTGTGACCACGACGTAACGGCCATTCTTCCTGTGGTCGAGACGCTTGAGGAGGGTCAAGTCGACCTTGGCCTTGTGGGCCCCGTAAGGCTCGAGTTCTGCTTCCGAAATGCCAACCTCCTTTGCGACGCGCGTGATCTGCTTCGGGGTTTGCGCCCTGGAAACGGCGATGTCGGAGGGGACCGGGTCTAGGAGTCTGAGGGGCAGGGGCACAATCCGCCGCTGTTTCTGCTTCTCAAAGTAGAGTGTGGTAGCCTCGACCACGTTCTGCAACAGCATGGCGACCGTCATGGGTCCGACACCACCGGGTACAGGAGTGATGTAGGAGGCGACTTGTGACGCAGACTCGAAGTCAACATCACCCACCAGACGCTGGCCGGACTTCTTACTCGCGTCCGGGATGTAGTTGGTACCGACGTCGATCACGACGGCGCCCTTCTTCAACCACTCGCCCTTGATGAAAGCCGGCTGGCCAATAGCAGCGACTACGACGTCGGCGTTCTGGAGGTGACTCTTGAGATCCGTGGTCTTGGAGTGGCAGACGGTGACCGTGGCGTCGGCATTCTTGAGTAGGTAGCTCACAGGGCTGCCGACAATGTCGCTCCTGCCGATGACAACCGCGTTCTTGCCCTTCAGGTCGATGCCGGTCTCTTTCAGGAGGACCATAACGCCCTTGGGTGTGCACGGGATGAAGAACGGGTGTCCGCCGCGCTTGGCGAGCTCACCGATGTTCCTAGTGCCAAATCCGTCGACATCCTTCTCATCTGCAACTGAGGAGGTGACTGTGTACTCGTCAATGTGCTTGGGCAGGGGTAGTTGAACCAGGATGCCATGCACATCAGGGTCATTGTTGAGCTGGAAGAGACGGTTGACCAGCTCTGCCTCGGTTACGGACTCGTCGAACTTGATGAGCTCACAGTCGATGCCAGCCTGAAAGGGGATCCGTTTTCAGCACCGACACACGGGATATCTGATGTGCGAGTGACTCACCTCGTGGGCGGCCTTCAACTTCATGCGCACATAAGTGGCTAAAGGGGTTTGTGTTAGTCTACGTGCCGCAAACCTGTGACTGACTGAGGCATGAACGCTTACAAGAATCCGATCTGTCACCGACTAGAGTAACATATATCTGTCAGTAAAAAAGAGTCATATTGTTGCAGGATCAAAACCAGGCTAAACACACCCTGAATGATCTTGAGTGAAGGCTTGTACTTGGGGTTCGCCCTCTGCCTCTCAAGAATTTCTGCGTGCAGCCCCTCGCGGATCCGCTTCGCGATGGCGGTGCCGTCGATCTTGAGGGCGGCCATCTTGTGTGACGAAGTAGAGAATGGTCTCCTCAGGCCTTGAACTGAGTATGCGTGCCTTTTGTAACGACAGGAAGGGAGGCGAGAAGTAGGCGAAAATGGCGGTCGGGTGATAGCAGCTCCTTGGACCGGCGCTGGGCCGAAAGACGCTCCTGATAGTGGAGTTCCTGCCCGAATTGCGTTGGCTGCTCGAATAGGCAGGCGGTCTCGACTCGAAGCGAGGCTTTTCACGGCCGCGACTTGTGCTCCTCCACGGTGAATCCCCCTGCAACGCCCTGCATTAAATTTTAGTGGTGAGATGTGTCTGGGCACAGCAGAGAGTGTCATCTCTCGGCAACCTATGCCTCTATCCAAGAAGGCTATTGACGGTTGAGTCACCAAGAAGGATCACCGTTCTGTGCGTGTTTGGTGGAGTCACAGGAAGTAAAAAGGAGAAGATAAAAATGATACAAGGCCCGAGATATTAAC